>Ga0224525_1000004_pt1 | contig 379184 bp, 266 predicted proteins | sample CFST100metaG_FD_179874 | JGI IMG/M metagenome (GOLD analysis project Ga0224525, IMG submission 179874) | Peat soil microbial communities from Stordalen Mire, Sweden - C.F.S.T100 | ecosystem: Environmental > Terrestrial > Soil > Wetlands > Peat | place: Sweden: Norrbotten County, Stordalen Mire...
GATTACATATACCCTTCCTGACTCGAAAGTCACTAAGAGTAAGCTTTTACGAATGGATGAGGAGCAAGCAGAGCTATACCAAATAATCAATAAAAATTTTTAGGGTGTCCCAACGCTGAAAACAGGACAAGTTGTCCGTTAGTACTATAAATAGAGAGAGTATTATTGTCATTGGTAAACTGTAAATTATTTATTTCAATAACAAAATACGAATTGTTTGGATTTGGATATACAGCAATATTTCCAGAAATGTCAGTATTTTGGACAATATCATTTTCTCTGCTGAATTTTAATATTGTTCCTGAGTCGCGTATGGCGTAACCCACATTTAATGAAGGAGAGCAAATAGAAAGAAGCCGGGCACTTGAAGTTGAATTATCGTTCATCCAGGTTATTCCTCCGTTAACTGTTTTTATGATGGTCACATTATACCCGGCAGAATATGAAACGATATTATTAACAGCAGCCACAGAATTCATACTTGGCAAATTATTGTAAGAAAGGATGCTCCAGGAATCACTGCCATCAGTCGTCTTCAATAAAATGCCCGGATCACCGGCAATGTATTCGGTTAAATTATCTTTGAAATTTACATTATACAAATAACCATTCATGCCCGATGAGATGCTTGTCCAAGTATTGCTGCCATCGAGAGTCTTCAGAATTGTTCCACTTTGTCCAATTACAAAACCTGTATCCGCATTTTGAAATTTAGCACAATAAAAATTAGCTGAAATGGGCGTTGGCATTGTAATCCAATCTGAACCTCCATTCGTCATTTTAAAACCAAGCTATACATTCCTGCTGCAAATCCTAAGTCCTGATTAATAAAATCTATGGAATACAATCGGCTTGAAGTATTACTATTTTAAGCTGTTTCATCTGTAATTCAAATTTGCTTTAAACTTTATCGATAAAAACTTGCAAAGCTGTTTTTAATTTCTTAGTTTTGAGGTTTGTTCATATTAAAACTGCAATAATTTATTGGAATTCTAAAATTTTTCATATGAAAAAAAATTTACTCCAGGTTGTATTGTATCTTTTTGCAATATTCTTTGTTGAAAATGTGTTCAGTCAGAATAATTGCATAGTCGCATATTACCCGCTAGACATTATTGGAAGTGCTGGCGACTATAGCGGAAACGGCAATGACGGAACTGCGTATGGTACAACAGCCACAATTGATCATTTTGGAAATGCAGGGGGTGCACTTTATTTTAACGGCACTTCGAGCAAAATAAATCTTCCTTCCGATTTCGATTTTCAGGAAAGAACAATTTCATTATGGCTTAAAACAGATACGTTTATAAGTGGTGGACAGTGGGCATACGATTCAGATCATGGTTCACTTCAATATGGGCATACACAAATATATGTTGAGCAGCAAAGTGGAATTAATAAATTATGCTTTAGTGTAGGTTCAAATTTCTACAAATATGAAAATGCACTTAGCAATACTTGGTATCATGCCGCAATTTCAGTGCATCTCAATTATGTTAAATTCTACATAAATGGTGTGGTTGTTGATTCTATCGTAAATAATAATTTCGCACATTCGATCGATGGCGATAATTTCGCTAAAATAGGTACAACACGAAAAAACAGTCGTGTTTTCTCAGGATCCATTGATGAAACTAGAATCTATAATTGTGCATTAAGCGATTCTGAAATTAATTCATTGTATGCCTGTAATGTACCTCTGCCTTCTGTACAAGGTGATACTTTAAGTAGTCCGGGATCTGTTATTTTAACCGCTACCGGGGGTTCACAAATTACATGGTATGATGCACCATCAGGTGGAAATATTCTTTCGACTGATTCTTCTTATACAACACCAATTTTATATTTTACAACTACTTATTATGTTTCAAATACAACTACTTGTGAAAGTGCAAGGGTACCTGTTACAGTAAATATTACAAATCCATTAGGTTGCATTGTAGCATGGTATAAATTAGATAATAATGCTAATGATTATAGTGGAAGCAATAATAATGGTGTACAATATGGATCAACAGCCATTTCAGATCATTTTGGAAATACAGGTTCTGCTCTTCATTTTAACGGCATATCCGATAAAATTGCTCTTCCATCCTCATTCGACTTTCCGGAAAGAACAATTTCGCTTTGGATTAAAACTGATACTTTTATTGTTGGAGGACAAAATGCGTATGATTCTGATCACAGCTCTCTTCAATATGGGCATACAACAATTTATGTTGAGCAACAGAGTGGGATTAATAAATTATGCTTTATGGTTGGCTCAAATTATTACAAACTTCAGAATGTACAAAAAAACATATGGTATCATGCTGCAATTTCAGTACATCTTAATTATGTGAAGTTTTTTGTTAATGGTGTTGTTGTTGATTCCATTGCCAATAATAGTTTTGTACATTCGTTCGATGGAGATAATTTCGCTAAAATAGGGACAACACGAAAAAATACTTGTTTCTTCAAAGGCTCTATCGATGAAGTTAGAATTTACAATTGCGCATTAAGCGATTCTGATATTAATGCATTTTACACTTGCAATTCACCACTTCCCTCTGTTCAAAATGATACAATTAGTAATGGTAGTTCAGCTACACTTATAGCCAGCGGAGGCAATTTATATAAATGGTATGATGTTCAAACGGGTGGAAATATTTTATCTACTTCTTCCTCATTTATTACACCAGTATTAACATCAACTGATACATTTTATGTTTCAAATACGACCACATGTGAAAGTGCAAGAGTTCCTGTAATTGTTTTTGTAACACATTGCCTAACTCAAGTTCCTATTGTAACTGGGGATACTCGTTGTGGAACTGGATCGGTTACTTTAACTGCATCAGGAGGAACAGCCTATATATGGTATGATGCATTAATTGGTGGAAACATTGTAGATACCGGTTCCGTTTTTCATACTCCTGTTTTAAGTAATACTCGGGTATATTACATAACAAATACTGATAGTTGCGAAAGTCCAAGGGTTCCAGTAACAGCACAAATAATTAAACTTAATTTAAATGCTGGCCTTGATACTACTATTTCATGTGGCGACCAATATGTGATGGATCCTATGATTTCATATAATGGTAGTCATGCTCTATACTATTTATGGTCACCAACTTCTGGATTGAGCGCAACTAATATTCTTAATCCAACTGTGCAATTGAATCAGCCTACAGCTTATACTTTAATGGTTTCGGATAGTTCATGTATTTCACATGATAGTGTCAGAATAAATATCGTACCTGCAAGTTTTGGTGTTGATTTCAGCAGTAATGTTCAACTCTTGTACAATCCTCCATTTGCGATACAATTTAACAACTTAACACCAAATTTAAATAATTATAATTTTACATGGTACTTTGGTGATGGGGCTACATTACAATCGAACAATTCAGTGGTTTTCCATCAATATGCACAAAATGGTTTGTATGATGTAACACTGGTAGCAGTTCATAAAACAACGTATTGTTCAGAAACATTATATCGTAATGGCTGGATATTCTGTGCTGGCGGGGCAAGCTGTTCACAGACAGCTGCTATCAGCCAAAATAGTCCTGTTCATGGTTGTACGGGGACACCGGCAGTTCTGACTTGCAATGCTGTTGCAGGAGCAACTTATCAATGGAATTTCAACGGAGTAGCAATCTCTAATACAAACACAAATACATATTCAGCAAATGCTTCCGGCAATTACAGCGTAACAATTATTTTAAATAGTTGTCCCGTTACATCAAATATCGTAACAGTAATACTGAACGATCCTCCTCTAACTCCTCATATTACTGCTATTGGGAGCATTGCATATTGTGGAGGTGGCAGTGTTACACTTATGGCACCAGCAGGTTTTACTTCATATCTGTGGTCAGATGGAGGAGTGCAACAAAGTACTGTTGTGAATCAATCTGGAAATTATTCAGTACAGGTATCTGATAATAATGGCTGCTCTTCTCAATCGGATCCTTTTCTGGTGGGTGCTTCGCCATTGGTAAATCCGGATATTTGCATTGTAAGTGTTGATAGCAATACGAAAAAGAATGTTATCGTTTGGGATAAGCCAATTACAACTGCAATTAATCATTTCAATGTTTATGGAGAACAAACCCAAGCAAATGTTTTTAATCTAATAGGTTCAGTTCTTTACAATTCAACGTGTGTTTTTACTGACACTTCTTCTAACCCTGCTCAACAGGCCTATCGTTATAAAATATCAGCAGTGGATACTTGTGGATCAGAAACTGCATTGAGTACCTGTCACAAGACAATTCATTTGACGATTAGTCAGGGAATGGGCACTACATATAACTTGATATGGAATTATTATGAAGGTTTTTCTTTTCCATCGTATAAAATATATCGGGGAATTGATCCTGCAAATATGACACTATTGACAACTCTTGCAAGCACGCTTAATTCTTATACAGATTTAACTCCTCCGGGAGGCTATGTATATTACCAGATTGAAGCTGTTAATCCAAATCCATGTACACCAGCAAAATCAAATTATAATAGTACGAAATCAAATATCGCAACAAATAATCCTTGGGTAATCACAAACGTAAGTAGTTATTCAGAACAACAAATAATTGAAGTGTACCCAAATCCTGCGAATGATCAAATAATAATTAATTACCCTGGATATTCTTCAAAGAAAAATGTTTTATGTAATATTTATAGCATTGATGGTAAACTCATAGAAAGTTTGCCTGTCAGAGACAATATTACCTATGTTAATGTTTCGGGATTTCATTCTGGAGTTTATGTCCTAAAAGTATGCGACGACATTGAAATTGCAGTTAAAAGAATTGTTAAAGAATAAATAATGTAAATTATAAAACAAAGTCCCTTCTTAATATTAAGAAGGGACTTTGTTTTAATAAAAAGATTTTTTTACTATAATTCCTTCACTCATAAAATACACCTTGAAAAAATAAATTATTATTGGCAAATAAAATCCTGAGATTCAATAAAATTATTTCATCAACATCACAGATCCATATTTTCTCAAATCCCTTTCACCTGTGCAAATTGTATGATAATTAATAACCCATGCATAAATTCCATTCTGGCATAAATTACCTTTGAATTTTCCGTTCCATCCAAAATTAATATCACTACTTTCAAAAATCATTTCTCCCCATCTCGTGAAAATCATCAAATGATATTTTGTTAAGCCATCCCCTATCGGAGTAAATTTTTCATTCAATCCATCATTATTGGGTGTAAATGTATTGGGAATATATAGGCTGAAATCACCTCCGGTCACTTTAATACTATCGGTAAGTAAACAACTTCCTACCACTGCAATTACATAATACTCTCCTGATTCATTAATGGTTATTGATGGATTAGCACTTCCAGTCGACCACAAATATGATGATGCAGAAATGTTTGTTGACAATATTACTTCATTTTTATTACATAATGATATCTCTCTTCCAAGATCTATGGGTGGAACAACAGTAATGTGAATGCTGTCAATATCTGCGCAATTTCCAATAGAAGCAGTTACAGAATAAATACCATCTGAAGATACTGTGATGCTTTGCGTGATTGCACTATTGGACCATAAAAAACTTGCGCCAGAATTACCTGCATCTAATGTTAAATATGCACCAGGACATAAAGTGGTGTCAGCACCAAGAGATACTAAAGGTGGTGCTGTAAACACTATACCCATAGAATCAATTCCTGAACAAGCAGAATTTGTTACTGTAACAGAATATACTCCACTTGATGAAACTGAAATAAACTGAGTGGAATCACCTGTTGACCAAGCGAACGAACTCCCTGCGTTTCCTGCATTAAGTATATATGATGACGTACCACATAACAGCGTGTCGTTTCCAAGACTCACATTTAATGGTTGCAAGGTTACAAGTATAGAATCAGAATTTGCGCAACTGCCATTGTCAATAGTTACCCAATATATACCTGTTGACGACACACTAATACTTTGGCTTGTAGAGCCTGTAGACCAGAGATAAGTGGATCCTGAGTTTCCGGCATCCAAAAGCAATGAACTACCAGGGCATAATATTGTATCATTTCCAATATCTATTTGTGGCTGAGGATGGACAATCACAAAGTGATGTATCGAATCCATAATTAAAGAACTATACGACATCAATGCTACATCATAAGTTCCCGGATTATTAAAAATATGATAAGGGTTAAGCATGGAAGAATGATTTGATCCGGATTGCGGATCATTAAAATTCCAGCTAACAGAATCAGCATTTGCTGTGTTGATTGACAGAAACTTTATAGTATCTCCGACACAAATATTCTGCGATGTAAAATTAATTGTATGGTTGCTTGCCACTCTTGATAAACCGGCCTGACAAGTAGCAGAACTTCCAAGGTATATACCGTTGTTTACAAATCCGCATGCGGTTCCAGATGCATTAGGACTGTCAATAACACCTATGTAATTCATCTGAAAACGCGCAATGTAAATTTTATTGTCCGGTGCCAATTGAAGATATCCGGCGCTATAATTCGGGTTCGTTGAAGTAGCCTGTCCAATAACTGTTGCACTTGATATAATATTGGATATAGAACCTGCATTCAAATTGAATTGAGTAATGTCATTGGACGTCCATTGAGTAATATAAAGTTTTGAGTTGTCAGGCGAAAAGGCAATTCCCCAAATATGATTGTAACCAGTAATAGTCCTTACATTTGAAAGCATTCCAGTTGTATGATTAAAATCAAATAATTCAACTGTTCCGTTATCATATACGCCAGAAGCAACTGTAGAACCATCCGGTGAAAATGTCAGTTGTCCCATGGCATTATATCCGTATTGTGAACCACCACTATTAATCGATCCTATGGTGCTGACAACAGGTGTTGTATTGAGTCCGGTACCTGATAGTTTGTAACAGTTAAAATTTGAAGAGGCCCAAGTATGAGTAAGTATCCAGAAACTATCAATGATTGGATCGTAAACAGCATCAATCTTCTCGGTGCTTGGCGTATAGAGTAAAATATTTTTTGTAGTTACAGCACCTAATCCTGCCTGAAGTGACATATCTACTATGGAATATCGTAATCCATTTGCACCTGCAAATTGATCGGTTGTAAAAACATAAAATAAATTTGACTGTGGCTGTTTAACAATAAGTGCACATTGTCCACTGTTGTTACTGCCTAATAATCCGGAGCCATTAGTCATAGTGACATGATTCTTATTCCAGATAGTCAGTCCATTTGTATAAAACAGAATATTTCCTAAAGAATCAGAAATAGTACTTGAATTATCAGCGCAATTAGATACGCTATTTGAGAAAGCAGTAGTACTTCCATTATTAAAACTTATACCGGCGGAATTACCAAAGCACCAGTTAAAATCTTCTTTTTGTGAAAAAGAAAGGGTTGAAAAAAATACCAAACAAAAAAATATGAAACTTTTTTTCATTTGTGAATGTTTTATCAAATATATGGGATAAATTCAGATAAGTCAAATAATGAATTAAAAATATATCTGGAACCTTAAGCACATAAGCTATCTAAAATCAGACCTGTTGATTTTTTCAAAATGCCCTGTTCACCCCTATAACCCACCTGAATTTAATATACTTGTCTTCCACATATGGCAGGCTGTTCAGGAATAAAGGCATATCGAAACGGATTGTAAGCGGTTTTATTTTTTCCAGCGGTCCGAATTTTTTTATGGTCAGCGCTGCCCCAACTCCTGCATCAGCACGGAGTTTTGCAAAAGTAAGATTTTCATAAATCAAGCTGGAACTAATAAAACCAGCATCTCCGAATAAGTAAGTGCTCAAATCGATATAATCTGAAAATTTATCAGCAGCAGCATAAAACAATTTATTAAATTCAAGTTCTGCGTTTATTGCTGCACCGCTGTGTCCTTTATAAACATAGCTCAAACTGTTTTCTTTTCCCGGCTCGGGAACGAGGTATCCAGCATATCCGCGAAGATTAAGGCCTCCACCCTCCTGAAAATGATTTACATCATATCCGTAACCAAGCCATGAATCATTAACAAAACCAACGGCACGTGTATATTTATTATTGATGAGTTCTTCAGGATTTGCTCCGGCCAGATAGAGAGCTGATTCATTCGCCATTGCAGTACCAACGGCATATTGCAGAAACGCCCGAGTTTTCAGTGTTAATTTTCCAAGTGATTTTTTATTCAGATTTGTCAGGCTGAATGTTGCAAAATCGTAAAAACTATTGAAAGCAGAACTCCTGAGTTTGATACTGCTTGTGCCATTCCCTGCTTTATCATTATAATTATGATCATAACCAAAAGTCAGAGAATTATTATATCGCACTTTGTTTTTATCTACTGATAATCCCCATTCTGCAGGATACATCAAATATTTCAGATCAGTGCTGTCCTGTATAAATTCAGAATTGAAATTGAAATAAAACTTATTGTTTTGATTACGATTCTTCTTTGCAAATCCTATAGTGTATGAATTAATTCCGTCGAGGTCGCGTGCAGAAAGATCAATAGTAGTGTTTCTTGAAAATTTATCAAGTGGAGTAGTGTATGTTGCCATGTAGGATACTGCTTCAAACAGGTTGAAATCGGGCTTCGAATAATTCCTGTCCTGAAGTATGCCGGTATTGAACCATACTTTTGCATCAAAAATATTTCTGTAACTGAAATAATTTCCATTTACATCGAGGCCTAACTTCAGTCCGTCATATTTGTTCCACCATATATCCGGACCTGCGAACAATCTGTATTTGGTGCGCTCTACACCGGTATATACTTTTGAATCAAAATCAAGACTCACAGGAAATTTGTGACTGTTGTTAAGCATATTAATATCAGCAAGCCGATTGGTCGGATCGATGATTACATTCGAAATTCCATCAGGAATTTTCACTGTGGCTTTATATGTTTTATTAAGGTTATCCCATCCAAACCATTTAGGAAGTACTGTGGCTTTTGTATTTTTCACGAACCAGGTATTGGGAATATAAAAATTACTCACAGAATCTGTCTTTGATATTACGCTGAAGTCAATAGGCATTTGCATACGCCCTTTACGTTTAAAAGTAATTGTGTATAATTCGTCACCATCGCCGCGTTTAATTGATTTCACAGCGTAATCCATGGTCTTGTTTGTTTCAAGCCATTCATCAAAAAACCAGTTCAGATCGACTTTGGTATAATGAATTATTGATGCTCTGAAATCTTCGAAATACGGATGTGCAAATTTCCACTGGTTGAAATAATATTTCATAGCACCATCAAAAAGAGAATCGCCCAAAACATATTTTAAATTATAAAGCATGGTCGCTGTTTTGTTGTACACCTGCCGGTATGTATTTCCATAAGTCTGATCCGTTGAAAATGCGTCGGAATGTGTATTCAGTTGCACACCTTCAGTCTTCACAGCATTTTCATAATAACCTGAATATGCATATTTCTCAATTGGACCAATTTTATTTAAGAATCGCTGTTTGTACTTTGACGGATTCGGAGATTCTGTAACTTCCGATTTCGATATGCTGTCAATAGCCCATGAACTGATGAAAACCGTGAATCCCTCATCAAGTGATGCGCGATAAGTTTCATTATTACCGACCATTCCAAAGAACCAGTTGTGGCCCACTTCATGTGCAAATAGATATTTGTAATCAGGGTCTATTTCGCTATCCATTGTAAGCATCGGGTATTCCATTCCTGATTCAGCATCAGCCACAATTATCTTAGGATAAGCATACATACCGAATTTCTCAGAATACATTTTGATGATTCTCGCTGTAAAATCAGCAGCATTCTGCCATTTGGAGGCGTCGGCTTCCATTGCTAATGCAATACATTTTATACCATTCCATGTTGAAGTACCAATACGAAAATCGGGATCAGCAACAAATGCAAAATCATGAACATTGTCAGCATGGTATTTCCACGTTTTCCTTATTGTACTGTCATAGGGTATAATAACAGAAGGTTTTTCATTCAAAGGTTTATCCTTAAAATTTTTAATATCCAGTTTGGCTTTTAAATCATCAGGCATAACTACTGCTTCATTCTGAAGAACACCTGTGGCATCCACAATAAAATTATTAGCAAAATTCAGTTCTACATCAAAAGCCCCGAAATCCCCGTAGAACTCATGTCCCAGGTGTTGATCGGTTGTCCATCCGAACTTCATATCATACACAGAAATCCGGGGATACCATTGTGCACCGTTATAATGTTTAGATCCATAATCATCGTAAACCCTCATTCTGCGCCATGTTGCGAGGATATCAAAATATGTTTTGAATTTTATTTTAAAGGTTACTGATTCGCCGCTCTTAAGTGTTTTGGGAAGATTCACTTTCAGAATTGTGTTGTCGAGTTCAGTCTTTACTTCCTTTCCGTCAATGGTAATACTTTCCACGGTCATGCCAAGTTTCCTGCTTTCATAACGACCATATTGAGGGAAGGTTTTATTGCTTTTGCAAAGATTATCGTAGTAGGAACCTGGTTGAAAAGCGTTTTCGTAAAGATGGAAATAAACGAACGTAAGTTCATCGGGTGAATTGTTGAAGTATGTAAGTTCTTCGCTCCCTGAAAGAATATCCGTTTTCTCATCAATAGTAGCTTTGATATTGTAGTAAACATCTTGCTGCCAGTATCCTTCATAAGGTTTCCTGTTTCCCCAGTAACAGGGATTCTCTTTGCTTCTGTAATAATCATAGCCTGTCTGAGCGGTTATATTACAACAAAAAAGAATGGAAGCAAGAAATGCAATAATGATTCTGTTCATAAAATAAATTTTTATCAAGCTAAATTAAAGAAATTTCAATGAAAAAATTACGACTTAAAAATTTATTCAGACGGCCTTGCCTTATTAATTTTATTTCTGGCACGCGCACTCTTCAGACTCGCATTCAGTTCAAATCCGATCAGAATAACAATTGCATTAATGTAAATCCAGACAAGTAAAATGATTAATGCACCAATTGATCCATATAATTTATTATAAGTAGCGAAATGAGAAATATAATAATTGAAACCCACAGATGTAAGGATAAAAAGCAGAGTAGCTAAAGATGATCCCGGAGAAATAAATCGGAACCGTGAGTGCTTTGATGGGGCAAGATAATACAGAAACGAAATAACAAAAAAGAAAAGTGCTATTGCGATAATCCATTTCCCAATCATTAAAGCATGGTAAGTAAAACTACTTTGTAAATATCCGGCTTTCATTAATTGACCAAGTAAAGCAGAGCCTGCAATAATTAAGGTAATTGCTATCACTGTGAGTATTGACAGAATAATTACCAGAAGGATTGCTATAAGCTTTTGTTTAACAACAGATCTAGTTTCAGTAATATGAACTGAAACATTGAAAGCATTCATAATTGCGCTAATGCCATTGGTTGAAAAGTAAAGTGCTGCAATAAATCCTATTGACAGAAGACCACCATGCTGACGTTTTACAATATCGACAATAGTTGTTAATGTATTCTCGTATACAGCCCTTGGTAAAATGTTCTGCATCATTACTAACAGTGTATCCTGAAAACCTTTTATCGGAATGTAGGGAATCAATGTGAAGAAAAAAATAATTGCCGGAAATAGCGCAAGAAAAAAAGTAAAAGAAAGTGCAGAAGCTCTTGTTGTAATTGATCCCTGCCATAAGCCCCTGAAGAAAAAGATACTCACGTCATAAAGCGATAACCCATCAAACCCTGGCAAAATCAATCGTTTGCAGGCAACCCTTACAAATGCAATAGGCCAGAAACTGTTTATCCTGTGAAGTATCTTCTTTAAATTCATCTGATTTTATACGAAATATTTTGAATTATGTTTTGCCCATCAGAACAAATATAATTTAAAACAATCAGTAAAAAAAATGATACAATCAAAAAATTTCATCTTACATGTACCTTATAAAATTGCAGCAAAATTAATTTATACACATGTGTATAAATAGAAAGCAATTCAGCTATCTATTTTTAGTATTTAATTTAAATTTTTGTTTTAATGTCTGTGCTTCAAACATCGACATACGCGCCATAGATCCACCACCATTGTAATGATGCTCGCCAGTTTCGCCTGAGTTATAACCACCCTGATAATCTCCACCTGTAACGCTACTCCCATCATCATGTGAATATGTACCCCCTGAAAAACCAGGGTTATCCATAGCATTCTCTTCTATTTTCAAACTTACTTCCTTTTGTGAAATTTTATTAAAATCATAATTATCGCCAAACAATTCCCTCAACGGTATTTTGATTTCAATATACATTGTATAAATTGAATCCCAGTCAACAGAACAAACAATGTCATTGCTTTTATTTGTTGAAAGATTTCCGTTTGAATATGCAAATCCTGAGGATTGTATTAAAGCTGGCGACAATTTAAACTTTTGTTTAATAATTGATGTATCTTTTTTAATGCCAGCATTTTTAGGATGCCCGCCATACTTTCCTGAAATAAAGGGTGAAAATGTTAAATCCGCTTTTCTTTTGGGTTTTATTTTTGTGGCAAAATTAATACTCATTCCAGCCTTCGCTATTTTATATTGGGTCCTTTGCTCTGATATCTGCAAGTACATATAGAGATTATTGCTGTCATTTTTTATATCAAATGCAAGTTTGGTGTTATCATCATAATACGCAGGCTGGCTTGACCAGTCAGCAATATTGCCATCAATTTTGATTGCGCCTGCCTGCCATTTTAAAGTGTTATCAAACTGTCCAAACACCGATGTTGCCAGAATTCCTAACAGAATTCCCATGAGAATTTTTTTCATTTTGATTGCTATTTATGTCTATGACAATAGAAGGTTGTTCTACTTTCTATGTTAACGTTTTTTAACAGATAAAATGAAATCATTAAATCAATTTGCCGTATGGTTTTTATTGCCTGACTTAAAAATACTTGTTTCACCCGAAGTAGTAAAATATTTCAGGTTGTAAGTAAATGTCAACATCAGGTAACGCTGGAGCACATTAGTTTGAATATCTTCGTAGTATGATTCGGTTGTATTTCGGGTAATACTGTTGTTTTGTTTAAGAATATCATAAACACTCAGACGAATTTCCGCAAGTTTGCTTTTTAAAAATTTATATCCTATTGCAGCATTCCACAGCAAATAATTTTGATTGAAATTTTGCGAAAGTCCGCTATAATACTGGTGATTCAGATCTGTCTGCACTACCAGGCTTTTTGTAGGCATTAACTGAATTTTAAATTTTGTATTCTGATTGAAATAAGAACTGTTGCGATCCGCCTGCAATGTGTTGCTGATAGTATTGTATGTCGAATTGGATGAAATTGTAAAGTCGATCTTTTCACTGATATTGCTGCTTAGCACAAATCCCAATCCTGCATTCGTACTGATGGCTTTGTTAAGGTCATTATTAATAAGCCCAGGGGAACTGGTAAATGTTCCTCCAAAATTCAAACTTAAATTCGATTTGATTTTCGGAATTGTAAAACTATAATTCAGAAATGAGCGAATACCATAATATCCATCCAGGTTTACGGGCATTGTGAACTGCGAGCCCTCGGATAAAATTATTCCGGGAGATACAACAGAATCATGAGAAGCAATATAAATTCCGTTTGAAATGTAATTTTGCGTCAACGTACCACTTAATAAAGCAAAGAAGGCTGTTGATTTCACTGTGTTTACTGAATTATAACTAACATTCAGGTTGTTTTGCCAATTCTGTGTTAAATCAGGATTACCGGAAGATAACTGCAATGAGTTCGTATTGTTTATTACATTTTGCAGTTGACTTACATTTGGTGCCGTATTGGAACTACGGTATGATATTCGCAAATTCTTTTTTAAAGAAAACTTGTACTGAAACATCGCATTTGGAAGTACGCTGTAAAATGTTCTGCTCAGGCTGTTTTCAAATGGGAAAACCTGTTCATTACTAAGCTTTGCCTGCTGATAAGAAAGTCCTGCATTAAAATTCCATTTGGTTTCCTGGTATCGGTAACTTGTACCAATCGATTGTGCGAAATAAGCAGAGTTAAACTTGTTTGATAAAGTCGAATCAAATAAAGTATAATCATTTAGTTCCTTTGAAAAATTATATGTTTCCTTATCGGAAGCGCTTTTGTTGTAATTTGTTCCATATGTAAAAAGTAATTGTCCTTTGGCAGAAACCGGTTCTGTATATGATATGGACGATGACAATATGATGCCCTGTTTATCAAGATTTGCAAGTTGCTCAAGCGAGTCTGCTTTAAATGTGTCATAATAGTAATAGGCAAAAGAATTCAAATTACTGTTCCCTTTACTCTGGTTATAACCAGGAGTAATACTCACCGAAAAGGATCTTCTTTTTTTATTAAATGAATGACGGTATAACAATGGAGCAGTAAAGTTCATTCCAGTTAAGTTAGAACTATAATTATTCGATGTGCTGCTCAAAAGGCTATCTGCCTGCTGATTCTGGCCTGACAAAGAATTAACACCGTCATTTTGCTGAATGGAAAGTTTTGGTTGAACCAGTATGGAATTAAGTGAATCTATTTTCCAATTGATCTTCATGTTCAAACGGTGATTATAATTTGTGCTGCAATTATTACTTTTTTCAGTATATGTCATACCTGAATTGCTTTGTGTAACGTACTGTCTGAATAAATCACTTATTGAATTGTTATCAGTGTAATTTAGAAAGTAACTTCCTGAAAAATCAACGTTCTTCCATTTATCAACATAGTTAATACCGAATGAATTTGTAGTATTTATCCCGCCTTTCTGGTCAACTAAAAAACTGTTGGAACCATTGTCCTGTCCGTATTGTGGACTGCCACCACCATGGCCGCCACTGCCTCCCCGGCCACTTTTGCCGCCACCAGTGCTTGTTATGCCAAGCAAATCTTCTGATGTAAAATTCTGATCATTAATATTGTTTGACTGAGCCAGGATTGTAATCCTTCTGTTATTTTTGAAAAAGTTAAGGTTGAAGCCGCCTTTCCATTTGTCGTTAAAACCATAACCGCCATAAACTTTTCCAAATGTTCCATTGCTGAATTGAGTTTTGGTAATTATATTTATTGTTTTGGAAGTATTGCCGTCATCAAAACCAGTAAACTGCGACTGGTCACTCTTTTCATCGTATACCTGAATCTTGTCAATTATTTCAGCAGGGATATTTTTCAATACGGCATTAGGATCATCACCAAAAAATGGTTTGCCGTTCACAAGTACTTTTTTTACATCTTCATTCTGCGCCTGTACTTTATTATCTTGTGAAGTAATGCCAGGCATTTTATTCACAAGATCCTCGGCATTGGCATCTGGGTTTGTTTTAAACGCACCGGCATTGTATTGGGAGGTATCGCCTTTTAGTTGTGATGTCAGTAATTTATCTTTAACATCCAAACTTTTCAGGTATGCTGCCTTTTCATTTAACAAAATAGTTCCGAGCGCAAGCGACTGTGCGTTTATTGTTTTGTCTAAAAATAGATTGTCATAGCCGATATATGATACTCTGATAATATATTTTCCCGCTGATACATTCTGAATAGTAAAGTTTCCGTTAATATCTGTCACTGCTCCTTTTATAAAAAGAGAATCAGTAAATCTTTGTAAAACTATGTTCGCACCGAACAAAGGACTGTTTTGCTGATTAGTAATTTTTCCCGAAACGAACAGGTTTTGCGATTCTGCATTTAGTATCGTAGCTATGGCGATAAGCAGTGATATAGCTAACTTTTTCATTTTATCCTTTATATTTCGTTACGACATTTATAATATTAAAGAAAATTAAACCTGTTTATTAAACATTGATTGAAATATTTTCTAACAGCTTTCCAAATTGTATAACGAAAATCATACCATCGATACATTTTAAATATTAATTAACTTAGCTTGTGGCAGCATACTTACTTTATTAGATGTGTTGTTTTGTTTTTTATTTCACTTTGTTGCAACTTTAAATTTTCCTCATTATATTTCTGCAAGGTAAGCCATACTATTATGCTTGAAACAGATAAAATGCTCAATATAAATATTGCATGCCATGATTAGCATACAACTCTTTCAAATCATATTTGCTCTTTTAAATCATTACATTATTTTATTCACTAAATTTGTAATAAATAACCTTTTATGAAAAAGTTTGCACTTTCTTTTATATTGCTCTGTTCAGCGTATAATCTTTTTGCACAATACGAGGATTTTGGCTTCCAGCGCGACCTTTCAGTAATTGTAAAAGATAGCCTTGTCAACAATTTAAATGATCCGTGGGGTGGTGGACTTAACTCCTGCCAGTTCTCTTCTGTCGACCTGAACCAGGACGGAATAAAAGATCTTTTCGTTTACGACCGCAACAGCAATAGAATTTTGACATTCATAAATAATGGCACCACTGATTCTATTGATTATACTTATGCTCCGCAATACCGTGATAAATTTCCACCCATTCACGACTGGGTATACTTTGTAGATTATGATGGCGACGGCAAAGAAGATATTTTTACTTACTCGTACGGTGGAATAACCGTTTATAAAAACATCAGTAATGTTACAGATGGTTTAAAATTTTCATTAATAACAAAAACGATCAATTCGCTGCAAGGAACTTATTACACCAACTTATATGTTTCAACAGTTGACAGACCTGCCATTGCTGATATAGACAATGACGGAGATATGGATATTATTTCAAAATGGATACTGGGAACTTATTATCAATATCATAAAAATTTATCGATGGAATTATATGGTGTTCCCGACAGCCTTGATTTTGTTGAACAGGAATCTTGTTGGGGAAAATTTTCAGAAAGTTCCGGCAGCAATAAAATTTTTCTAGGTATTGACAGTACTATGTGTCCTCCATTAGCAAAATCTGATACATTAAATAGCTTTTCAAATGGTGTTAAACATGCAGGGGGTACTATTCTGGCGGCTGATCTTAATGGTGACGGAGTGAAAGATCTTTTGCTTAGCGATATTGGTTATCCCAACTTAAAAAAACTTACAAATGGCGGGACTCTTACAAACGCAAATATGATAAGCCAGGATACTTTGTTCCCTTCAAATTCGTTAAGTGTAAATTTGCTTTCAATGCCTTCTCCTTATCTTTTAGATGTGAACAACGATGGTAAAAAAGATATGATAGTATCTCCATTTGATGGCGGACATGATGTTTCGGAAAACATAAAAAGTTGCTGGTTATATAAGAACACCGGAACAAATTCATCTCCGGTTTTTGAATACATTAGAAATAATTTCCTTCAGGGAGATATGATAGACGTTGGTTCCGGAGCATACCCTGTTCTCGCCGATTATGATGGTGACGGATTGCTCGATCTTTTTATCGGCAACTTCGGCCGGCGCGATTCATCTTATTTTAACAGCAGCGCAAGTTTGGTATCAATTTACCGTGCGAAGATTGCACTTTATAAAAATATTGGCACAGCAGCAATACCAGCGTTTCAGTTCGTCACAAATGATTTCGCAAATATTTATTCACGTAAATTAATCGGTGTTGTCCCTACATTTGGAGATATTAATGGTGATGGTGTTCCGGAAATGATTATCGGCAATGGTGATGGTTGGCTCGACTTATATAATAACACTGCGGCTACTGGAAGCCCAATGAATATGGTGCTTGCGCAAACTCATTATATGGGGATACATGTAGGTCACCCTTTTTCACAGAACAATCCTATGAGCACTCCTCAACTTGTAGATCTTGATGGGGACTCACTGCTTGACCTGGTAGTTGGAGAAAGAAATGGCAACATTGAATTTTATAAAAATACGGGATCGAAAACAATTCCTAATTTTTCTTTGTTTAATGATACGCTGGGCGGCATTAATGTTACCAAGCACGCTATTTCAAACTACGGATACAGTGTCCCTTGTTTCTTCAAGGATAGCACTGGGCATTTTAAATTATTTACTGGAAGTGAGTCTGGATATATTTATTATTATAAGGATATTGAAAACCATCTTGCATCGGGACAAAATTTTACGTTTGTTGATTCAATGTATTTATACATTAATGAAGGTAGCAGAAGTGGCCTTGCTGTTGCAAATCTTAATAACGATTTATTTCCTGATTTGATAATTGGAAATTATTCAGGAGGAGTTTCATTTTTTAAAGGTATTACACCTCCGCCTGTTTCAATTTTTGAATATGAGCAACCTTCTTATGTTCATATGCAGGCATATCCCATTCCCGCTGATGACAGGCTTTCCATAATACCTGATAATAATTTCACTCTCGAAAAAATTACAGTCAAAATTTACAACATTGTGGGAGAATCAGTTTTGTGCGGTATTTCATCTATTCCATCAGGAATTAGTATCGACACACGAAATCTTAAGAACGGGCTGTATTGCTACGCTATTGAGGGGTACGGCAAATTCTCAGATAAAGAATTCTTTGCATCCGGAAAATTTACTGTACAACATTGAAATTATATTTTAAGTTTGAGCAGTGCTTTTTCATAGTCAATAACGGCTTTGTGCTTCATCAAAAGATCGCTTCCAAGAACACCGTCTATTGGCTTGAGCCCGAGGGTATCATATGATTGGTTTACATGAGCCATATCAAGCAGAATCACCTGAAAATTTTCAATGATAAGTTCCCCAATGCCAAATTTCTTTACTGTGGTAAAATGGCTTTTCATTGTATTTGTGCCCAATCCAGTTGAAAGTTTCTCAAATGATTCAAACGATTTTTTTCTTTTTCGAACAAATTTCGATATCCTGTTAATGTCGAAAACTGTTTTTGAAGCTCCGGTATCGATGAGCAAATTTGCTAATTTTCCATTCAGTTCTGCGTCAACAAACAGATGGAACCCCTCTGCTTCAAGCGATACAAGTCGTATTGGGATTTTTAAAATCATATTTCAAGATATTACTGCAAATGTATAACACATAAATTCGATAAGCACTAACTATAGATAAAAAAAAAGAGCCTTCGATAAAGGCTCTTTTTTTAAAATTAAATATTTTATTGTCCTGTAATTGCCTTTGCATCTGAAACAGGAATTCGTGTGCCGTTCTTATAGGATATAACAAAACTGTTTATACCTGTCCTTGCTTTTAGACTATTGGCATAAGCCCTTGCACTGGCATAAGTGAAAAACGAACCAACAGAATATTTATAAGCACCCTGGTAAGCATCCACATAGATTTCCTCGTTTACCTTGAAAGTATTAACAAAATAATCCTTTGAATTAGCTGTGGCAAGTGAACCAATCTGCACCCTGTAAATAACACCACCAATTGCTGAAGTGACCTCATTCAAATTGGTGTTGGTGTTTGTATTTGTATTTGTGTTTGTATTTGTGTTTGTATTTGTATTCGTGTTGGTGTTGGTGTTGGTGTTGGTATTCGTGTTGGTATTGGTATTCGTGTTAGTATTTGTATTTACAGCATACTGATTCTGATTCTGATTCTGATTCTGATTTTGGTTTTGATTCTGGTTATGGATACTGCTGTAATACTGCTGTGACTGCTGTGAAACCATATTTGAATCAACAGAAGAATGCGACATTGATGAATCTCTGTCAAATGCAATAACTCCGGCAAAAATCAAAGAATCTTTGATGAATTTATCCTCAATCATTTTTGCAGTAAGTGTCACACCATTTTCGTCAACCTGAGCACCCTGCATTGTTGTTGGTTCTTTATCAAGATAATCAGGAACGCCATCTTTATCGGTATCAACAGGCACTCCATCTTTATCAACTTTAACACCCTTAGGAGTATCGGGACTTTTATCAATAATATCAGGAACGCCATCACCATCGGTATCAACTTTATCAAGTTTCCTGTAATTAACATCTTTGTAATTTTTATTATCAAGTTTATTTTTTGATTTTCCACCAATATTATACTGCAATGTTACTGTGGTAAAAATATAACTGTCGTTATGCTTATCAAAGAATTTAAATTTATTCGTCTTTAGATAACTAAGGTTATCGATTGCATCAGTCTGTGTAAAATAAAATGTTGTACCAATATTTGCTTCAAATTTATCAGAGAATTTAAAATTGAACCCACCGCCAACAGGTATAGTCAATGAATTATGTGTGTACAATTTCAATGTATCAAGTGCAGTCTCAAAAGAATAATCCCTTACAAGTGTATCTCCAATTTGAGGATTTTCCCAATCAAAATTCTGGTCGCGAATAGTTCCATCAGGCCAGTAGCAATATTTAAGCCCGTCTTTATTTCTTAAATCTCCCTTAGAATCAAAAGTCATATAACCAAAGCCAATGCTTAGATATGGCGCAAAACGAGAAGTTTTGTGAATAATGAATCCATTGTCAAAATGGAACGTCACACCGAGGTTACCCTGGAAAAGGTCAGTCTTGAAATTTAAATGCCTGTAGGGACGGTTATCATTTTCGCACAATGTTCCTTTTGCAATATTCAATGAAACTCCTAACGCAGGAATAATGCGCTGTTCAACACCAAAAGCAAATCCGGAATTAAATTTTCCTACATGCGTCACTTTGCTGTCATAAGTGCCTATATCACCGAAAAAGGTCATGATACCAGCACCCGCACTCACTGACGGGAGGCTATATTTATTATAGCTATCCTGACTGGTAGCCTGGGTTGAGGTCGTGCCTGTCTGCTGACCAAATGTTACCGCTTCAAAAGCTAAAGCTATAACTAATAATAGAGTAAATTTTCTACGCATAATATGTTTATAAGATAAACACAATATTCGATTAAACGAGTAAAAATACAAATAATTTACAAATATACAACACTTTCATTTAAAAGTTAGGCGTCAATGAATATCTCTTATAGAAATCTTCAATATGCTTAACAGCTTCATCAGGATCATCAGTTAAAAGAAAAAGATCAAGATCCTTTTCAGCAATATTATTTTCTGCAAGCATTTTATTCTTAATCCATTCTATCAGTCCGCCCCAGTATTCCTTGCCCATAATAACAATTGGAAAACGTGCTATCTTTTTTGTTTGTATCAGCGTAATTGCTTCAAAAAATTCATCACAGGTTCCAAATCCTCCGGGCAATACAATAAAGCCCTGCGAGTATTTCATAAACATTACTTTTCTGATAAAGAAATAATGGAACGATAAAATTTTATCAGAATCAATATATGGATTTGGCGATTGTTCAAAAGGCAATTCGATATTCAATCCTGCTGATTTTCCACCTGCAATCCTTGCACCTTTATTAGCCGCTTCCATTATTCCAGGGCCTCCTCCTGAAATAATCCCGAATCCTGCCTTGGCCATTTTATAAGCCGTATCCTGGGCCAGCTCGTAATAAGGGTGTTTAGGATTTGTACGTGCAGAACCGAATATTGTTACGCACGGACCAATAATAGCAAGTTTTTCATATCCTTCAACAAATTCAGCCATAATCTTAAAGATCTGCCATGAGTCATTTGATTTTATCTCAGTCCAGTCCTTCTGATGCAATGCTTCACGAATCATGTCTTCTTCATTCAATTCAGCTTTCATATAAAGTCACAGTTTAATAACTTGTAAATATACATTATTTTCGATATGATTTCAACTCCTTTTGCGGGATTTTTTTCAGGATAGAAATTCAGAAAGATACATGCCTGTATAACTATTTGGGCTGTGTACAATCTGCTCAGGTGTGCCCTGTGCAATTATCATTCCCCCTCTTTCTCCGCCTTCCGGACCCATATCAATTACGTAATCGGCCATTTTAATTACCTCCATATTGTGCTCGATGATAACAACTGTATTTCCTTTATCAACCAGCTTATCGAGTACTTCTAACAGCACACGCACATCTTCGAAATGCAGGCCTGTTGTAGGTTCATCAAGGATGTATAAGGTTTTTCCTGTATCTTTCTTTGATAGTTCAGCAGCAAGTTTTACCCGTTGCGCTTCACCCCCTGATAACGTTGTAGAGGCCTGCCCGAGCGAAATATAGCCAAGTCCGACTTCTTTGATCGTTTTTAGTTTTAAATAAATTGAAGGAATATTCTCAAAACACTCTATGCTTTGACTGATATTCATATTAAGCACATCGTTTATGGTCTTGCCTTTGTAACGAACTTCCAGTGTTTCCCTGTTATAACGCTTACCCGAACAGGTATTGCACTCTACATAAACATCAGGTAAAAAATTCATTTCAATTGTTTTTACTCCTGCGCCCTGGCATTCCTCGCAGCGACCTCCTTTCACATTGAATGAAAACCTACCGGGAAGATAACCTCTTATTTTCGATTCAGGAAGTTGAGCGAAAAGCTTCCGGATTTCATCAAAAACGCCAATATATGTAGCCGGGTTCGATCGCGGCGTTCGACCTATAGGCGACTGGTCTATTTCAATAACCTTGTCAATTTCTTTAATTCCTTCAATAGCATCGTAAGGAAGTGGTCGCATAGTCGATCTGTAAAACTCCCTGCTAAGAATAGGATATAATGTTTCATTGATCAGGGATGATTTTCCGCTACCTGAAACACCTGTAATGCAAATCATTTTACCCAAAGGAATTTCCAGGTTTACTTTCTTTAGATTATTGCCACTGGCACCAAGAAGAGAAAGTATTTTTCCGTTTCCTTGTCTCCTCTTTTCAGGAACTTTGATCTTCTTAATGCCAGATAAATATTGGGATGTAAGTGTTTTACAATTCATAAGTTCAGCAGGTGTTCCTTGAGCAACAATCTTTCCGCCATGAATACCAGCCCCGGGACCAATATCCACAAGGTGATCCGCAGCCAGAATCATTTCTTTATCATGCTCGACAACAATTACAGAGTTTCCTATATCACGCAAATCCTTCAGCGCATCAATCAGTTTAAGATTATCGCGCTGATGCAGACCAATGCTGGGTTCATCCAAAATGTAAAGCACTCCAACCAGCTGCGAACCAATCTGGGTTGCAAGGCGTATGCGCTGTGATTCTCCACCTGACAAGCTTTTAGCTGGCCGGTTGAGTGACAAATAATCAAGGCCAACATTTAAAAGAAAATCTAATCTTTTTGAAATTTCTTTCAGCAGTTCAGATGCTATTTTTGTTTTCCTTGAATCAAGATGTTTACCAATATTTGCAACCCATTTTTTTAACTGCACAATATCCATAGCTGCAAGATCAGCAATATTTGTAGTGCCAATTTTAAAATGCAGTGATTCTTTCTTAAGCCTTGAACCGTTGCAAACAGGGCATTTGGCTTCATTCATAAATCCATAGGCCCACTTCTTAACGGAATTGGCAACTGCATCCTGGTATTGATTATTGATGAAACTTGCAATGCCTTCAAAACTCAGGGAATAGGTTGCAGTGACCCCGTAATTATCAGCTTTCACCTTGAATACTTCATCAGACCCATACAAAATAATGTCAAGAGCATGCTCGGAAATCTCTTCAATAGGTGTATCAAGCGTAAAATCATACTTATCACCAATAGCTTCAAGCTGCCGAACAATCCATTTATTTTTCAATTCGCCCACAGGAATGATTCCACCTTTTCTAATGGATTTTTTTCTATCGGGAATTATTTTTTCCACATCCAGTTCAGTAATTGATCCAAGACCGTTGCACTTTGGACAGGCACCATATGGAGAGTTGAACGAAAAAGTATTTGGTTCCGGTTCATCATATGAAACACCAGAGGTCGGGCACATCAGGAATTTGCTGAATTGACGGCATTCCTGTGAATCTTTTTCCATCACCATCACAATTCCTTTACCATGTTTCATTGCAAGCTGCACTGATTCTGCAAGCCGGAACCTATCTGCTCCATCAACTTTTACTTTATCAATAACAATTTCAACATCATGTATTTTATATCGGTCGAGTTGCAGGCCAAATGTAATCTCTTTGACAGTGCCGTCAATTCTTACTTTCAGGAAACCCTGCTTCCTGATTTGCTCAAAAAGTTCGCGGTAATGTCCTTTACGTCCCTTGATAACAGGGGCGAGAATATTCAATTCTTTTCCATCGAAATTATCGATGATGGTATCAATAATTTGTGCTTCGCTGTACCGAAGCATCTTCTCACCTGTTACATATGAGTAAGCATCAGCAACCCTTGCAAATAGTAACCTTAAAAAATCGTAAATCTCAGTAATAGTGCCTACTGTAGACCGAGGGTTTTTTGAAGTAGATTTCTGTTCAATAGAGATAACAGGACTAAGTCCGGAAATTTTGTCAACATCAGGTCGCTCAAGGTTTCCAAGGAACTGACGAGCGTAAGCTGAATATGTTTCAATATATCTTCGCTGACCTTCCGCATAAATTGTATCGAATGCAAGCGACGATTTACCGCTTCCACTCAAGCCTGTAATTACAACTAATTTATTTCTCGGAATTTTAAGATCGATGTTCTGAAGGTTATGTACCCGCGCACCATATACATGAAGGTATTCGTCGTTGTACATAATATCTTCTTCCGGATTTGATTCTTTATTCATTTTTAAAACTTCTCCGCTGTCCATATGCCGGTAAGAAAATTTATTTTGCTATGCTGTCAGGTATTACGAAAGGTTCATCAGGAACACCAGAAAGAAGCGTATCATAATTGATATACCCATCTTTAGGTATTGTAATGAAATAGGTTTTTTTTGAAATATTCTCCAAAGAAGATTTTCGAATCCACAAATTAAATTCTTTTAAAATTTTATAATTGATTTTATACTTTTCAGCAAAGCCAACCAAATCCGAAATTGATGAATCAACCTTTACAGTATTTGTTGGAATAGGCGGGTATAAATCTTTTTTTCTTAAATAAAAACCATAATCCTTGGGATTCGCTATTATCAGCTTGAGTGCAATGATACGATATACATAGCGCCCAGTTTCAGTATTCAGAAACAAGTCATAATAACTTTTTACTTTCTGCTGACCTATTTGTTTGGTAAGCGATCCTATACCAACATTGTATGATGCAGCAGCCAGTGTCCAGTTTTTATAAATACCGTAGGCTTCCAGCAGATATTTACAGGCAGCTTCTGTTTCTTTTTCAATATTGTAACGCTCGTCAATATTGTCATTTACTTCAAGTCCATACTTTGTGCCTGTTTCCTTCATAAACTGCCAGATTCCGGCAGCTCCAGCGGGAGATACCAGATTATTCACAAATCCACTTTCAGCAAGTGCCAGATATTTAAAATCGTCCGGAACATTATACTTTTTCAATATAGGCTCCACCACCGGGAAATAGCGGTTTGCTTTTTTGATAAGCATTATTGTCTGCGATTGCCAGTAAGTATTCACAAGCAATTCCTTGTCGATGCTTTCCCTTACATCAAAGCGGTTGGTTTCAACCTTTTCGCCAGCGAATTCAATAAAATCAGGAATATCGACTGCAAATATTTTATAATTTTTATAAAAAGCTTTCTGGTAATCAGAATTTTTATCGGGCAGGCTTGAAGATCCGTTGAAAAGCACAAGCAGTAATACAATGGCAGTTACAAAAGCAAGAGCAATAAGAATCTTTTTGTATAACATTTTATTATCCCTTCCTGATATTCTTATTAGCAATAACAAAAAGAATGAAGAACATACCTATAAAATAAAGGCTGTATAAAATTGTGTAAAGGTGGTTCCATTCTTTAAGCACATTTATTGCAATAACGGCGAGGCTCACATTTACTGCAGATATTACTGAATAAATAATTGCAACCTGCCTGTCAGTGTATCCAAGGTAAGAAACATGATGTGTAGTATGATCCTTTCCGCCAACAAATGGTGATTTGCCTTTTCGTAATCGTTTTATGACAACAGTTGTAGTGTCAATTATTGGAATTGAAAACACCAATACTGCTGTGATAATTTGCTTTGACCAGACTGCAACATCATGCGCTTCAGTTCTATTCCAAAAATAGATAATGCCATATGCTGCAAGGAAGGCGCCAAGAAATTGGCTTCCAGTATCCCCCATATAAATAGTCGAAGGATTCCAGTTATATCTGAGAAAGCCTATCAATGCAGCAAACACACCAACCAAAACAAACAGATCGGGATTGGAATAATTTCCCTTTACAAATAAATTAATAATGATAGTAAGGACAACCGATATGGAAATAATAGATGTAATGGCATCCATATTGTCGAGCATATTTACTGCATTCATAATACCTACAACCCAGACTATAGTAAAAATATAATTTAGCATCTCACTGTCAAAAAGGTGTATGTATACATTTGTAGAAATAAGAATTATGCCGCAGGTAATCTGAGTAAATAGCTTAATAAACGGTTTGGTATTATATGCATCATCAAAAAGTCCCATCAGAAATCCAAGGGTGGATGCGAACAAAATACCTATAAACTGCAGGTTCAGGAAGTAAAGGCTTTTCTCGAAAAAGAAGGAATAGGCGATTATAGACAGGAGAAAAATAATGTAAAACGAAATTCCGCCAATTGCCGGTTTCGATTGTGTACCCCACCTAATTACTGTTTCTTCATTATTGCGGATTCCCAGAGTCTTGATAAACTTCAGGAACAAGGAGTTGATCAAAAAAGAAAAGATCAAACAGGCAACAAAAAAGATTACATATTCTTCAATAAAAATCCGTGGCATCAAATTACCATTTTAAAATAATTTGCAAAGATACAAATTATCAGGATTAAAACATTGATTTCAATTCAGTAAAGTAAGGTGCAGCCTGATCTTTTTCAGAAATCAAGGGGCCTTCTACATTCCACTGGATATTTAAGTCGGGGTCATTCCATCGCAGGGATCCTTCGCTTGTCTTGTTGTATACCTGTGTGCATTTATAAGAAAATATTGTATTATCTTCGAGGGCAACAAAGCCATGAGCAAAGCCCGGCGGTATCCAGAACATCGTTTTATTTTCTTCAGAAAGTACTATTGAAAAATATTTTCCATAAAATTCAGAATGCTTCCTGATATCAACAGCAATATCCATCACAGACCCCTTAATTACACTCAGAAGCTTTCCCTGTGCAAACGGAGGATTCTGAAAATGCAGTCCACGCAATGTTCCTTTTGCCGACATCGACTGATTATCCTGTAAGAAATCAACTTCAATTCCAATTTGTTTGAATTTTTCTTTATTATACGTTTCATAAAAATAACCGCGGGCATCATAAAAAATGTCAGGTTGTAATATGAGCAACCCTGGTATTGTAGTTTGTTTTACTTCCATGAAGTCAGGCTATTTAGCTTTTTCTGAATATTTTTTTGATAATAAAATCGGAGAACCGATCGAGGAAGAATTTCTTTTTTACGGGCTTCAGGTGATCTTCATCATAATAACCATAACCATAACCATATGCATAACCGTAACCATAGCCGTAGCCAGCTCCGTAAGCCGCGCCTTTACCATAGGAATAACCGGAATATTGCGGCTCGACTGAATTGAGCACAATTGCAAGTTTCTTAAGGCCGCTATCCTCAATAAGCCTGTCAACATTCTGGACAAAAACTCTTTTTGAATGGTTGGCTTTAAAAATATAAATTGGATAATCGGCCAACAGCAAGCTTTTCATACCGTCTGTCACAATTCCTATTGGAGGATTATCAATCAAAATATAGTCATATTTGGTTTTCAGATAATCAACAAGATCAAACATACGCTTGTTAAGCATCAATTCAGCTGGGTTGGGTGGTACGGGCCCTGCTGTAACAAAATCAAGGTTATCAATAGTGCTGTGTTGTATGCAGTTATCAATATCATTCAGGCCCATTAGAATTGTGCTCACTCCCTTTTTATTTTCAACACCAAAGCCCAGATGTATCTTAGGTTTACGGAGGTCAAAATCCATTACAATAACTTTCTTATCGGAAAATGCAATAACTCCTGCAAGATTAATAGCCACAAAAGTTTTTCCCTCGCCAGAAATTGTAGATGTAAGTGCAATAACTTTCGGACCCGGCTCATTAGAAATAAACTGAAGATTAGTCCTGATTGACCTCAAGGCTTCTGCCACCAATGATTTTGGTTTCTGATCAACGATCAGCTGTGAAACAGGAATATCCTTCTTATATCTCGGAATTATTCCAAGAATAGGCGCATCAGTATATTTTATGATATCGTTGATATTGGTAATATCATTGAAAAATAAATATCGAAGTAAAATAAGACCCATGCTCAGCAATAATGCAATGAGAATACTTCCAAAATAAATCAGTCTCCTTCTAGGAGAAATAGGATCCGTTGGAATAGAAGAACGGTCAAGTATTACAATTTCCGACACGTAACCTGCTTTTGAAATCTGGTATTCAGCCTTCTTCTCAATTAGCTTATTATAAAACTGTTCATTGATTGTATACATACGCTGCAAGCGGCTTAGCTCAAGTGCGTTATATTTGTCTTTTGGTGAAAACGCTGTATTCTGATATTCCTCCAGGAAAGTATTGATCTTAGCTTTTCTTGAAGTCAGGTTGGTCTGTAGAGTTTTTATACTTTCAATAAGCAGCTTTTTCTCAATTTCAATTTGGTAATTCAATGATTCAATCTGACCACTGTTCTTCGTGACTTCGTATAAAAGTTTTTCTTTCTTTAAAAGCAGTTCCTGCAATGAAGTAAGGAAACCAGTGATAGAGCCTTCAAATTCGCTTCCAGCAACAATTGCTATAAGTTTATAAATATCGATATCCTTGTCTTTTAAACTTGTTTCAACTTCCTTCAACAAATTTTCCTCCAACTCAATTGTAAGGATTTGATTCTGAAACTCATTTACCCTTGAATATACACTGGGCAGCGGCTCCATGTAAGACGAATCAACTTTATTTACTTTTTTAAATTCATCCAGGTCAATTTCCGATTTAAACAGCGTGTCGTAAACTACTTTAAGTTGCTTGTCAATAAATTCAAGCACACTGTTAGCACTCTCCTGTTTCTTTTCAACACCATAGGTTTTATAATCTTCCACAATTGCATTAACGATATCGAAGGATTTTTCAGCATTGCGGTCCTTGATGGAAATTGAAACTGTTTTAGCTTCCGTATTTAAGATTGTAATAGTAATTTCAGCCGAATATGTGGCAACAATATTGTCAGGATTATTTATAATAAAATAATACGAATTCTGATCAAGTATACCTTCATTAAATTCTAGTTTTCCATTATTTACAACTTTTACAGCAAGGTCAGCTTCAGGAATGGAAACTTTGCCGGCAGTATAAAATTCCTTTTCATATTTAGGAGATCCGGGCTTGGTATATGATAGCTCAAATTTATCTTTTGATTTAAACTTAATATAAACCGGAATGCCATAAATAGAATTGTCTCTGACAGTAGCATCAACAGTATAAGGTGAACTTTTGTACTGTTCATAAGCAAGGATACGGCCTTCATAAAAATAGCTTACCTTAAGCGGAAGTTTATCAAACACCTGGCCCAAAAAAACCGGTGAACTAATAAGCTCACGTGCTTTATCCAGGTCAGTTTGCTTTTCTGTAATAAAGCTTTCTGTCTCGAGAATTTTATTTACATTCTCATCATTTGAGCTAATCTGAATAGTAGCACTTGCAGAATATATCTGGTATGTATATCTTAAATAAGCGAAAGCTCCTGCCAATGCGATACCCAAAAACAACACAACATAAATGAGACTTTTTCTTGCGATAAAAAGAAACAGTTTAATATCGAGTTCATCATTAATATTTGAAATCTTTTTCTTCTGGGCCATTGTAATTATTTAACTGTTTTAAGTATCAACCAAATAAAAGAAATCAGAGAAATGTACGGAGTAATAACAGTCATAAAACGTTCAGGAACTTTATTTCTTGGCTCAACATAAATAATATCATTAGCCTGCAGGACGAGGTTGGCTTTTTTCATACCATCAAGTGTAGAAAGATCAATCAGGTAAACTTTAGGATTTTTCAAATCGCCACGAATGAGTTTAATACGAAAGGCCTTACCATCACCAATACCGCCGGCAGACGCCAAAGCCTCAAACAATGTGGTGTGAGTGTTTGTTAAAGTTATCACTGATGCAGCGCTACCCTCCCCACCGGCAAATAATATCACACGCATATTTGTAACTTCAACCTGAACAAATGGGTTATTATAATATTTGGCATAACTGTCCTCAAGTAATTTCTCAGTTTCTCTAACTGTAAGGCCGCTCACCTTTATTCTGCCAATCATTGGTAAACGGATTGTACCGTCAAAATCAACAGTAAATGAAGCAGCCGAACCTCCCTGTGTTGCTGCATTGGCCGTAGTATTAACCGGATCGATAAGTTTTTCGCCGTTATTGGTTGAAAGTTTAAAACTTAATTTGTCGTTGACTGCAATTTTGTATTCCTGCACTGAATCAGAGGCTGTAAATTCAGAATACTTATAACCCGATCCTGTGCGAAGCATCTGGCTGGGCATAAAAACCTTACAGGAAGTTATCAAAAACAAGAAGCTTGATATAAGAATCAACTTTTTCATTAATCGATATTTGTATTGACAAATGTATAAAAAGTTTTAATGAACTGCTTTAATACGAAAGAAATTGATTATTGTTTCAGCAATTGGTAATACAAGTTTTTCATGTCTCCAACAAGGCGAGTATAATGAAACTTTTCTTTAACATGCTGCCAGCCTTCGGTAGATAATTTCAGTCTGAGATTGTCATCTTCAATTACTTTTAACAAATTCTCAGAAAAGTCTGCCATGTTATTATTTTCGCATAGCAAAGCTGTTCTTCCCGGAATCACAACATTTTCAATACCACCAACATTGGTGGTCACAATTGGTTTATTTCCAGCCTGTGCCTCAATTAAACTTACAGGTGTTCCTTCGTTCAGTGAAGTTAATGCGATGATATCAACACCTGCAATAACACGATCTATATCTTTAATCCAGGAAGTAAAGGTGATCAGATTTTTGTTTGAATCTTCAGTTTTCTCAGAAAATGAAAGTTCCAGTTCCGTTGCCTTGTCTTGAATACTTTGCCTGCTTTCACCATCACCAACAATAAAAACCCGTATTTTTTTTTGTGTTCTTTCTGAAACATATTTTACAGCGTTCAAAAACAAATCATGATTTTTAATTGGAACAAGCCGGCCAATAATTGCAATAGCAATTTCATCGCTTTCAATCGCATATTGCTTCCTGAATAGCTCCCTTTTCCTTATAATGTTATCCTGAAATTTAAGAAGATCAAAACCTAATGGGATGACTACAATTTTATCTTCGCGACAAATTGAATATTTATGTGCCAGATCATATTTCTGAATTTCAGAAATAGCAATAATTCGCGTACTTTTTTTTGCAAGATATCGCTCAATGTTTTTATAAAAAGTAGAAGAAAGTTTACTGAAATATGCATCAAACACATGACCGTGGAAGGTGTGAAGAATGACTGGTACTTGAAGGTTATATGCCGCCATTCTGCCTAATGCACCTGCCTTTGAAGCATGTGTATGAACAATATCAGGCTTAAATTCAGTAATGATTTTTTTTATTTTTTGATACGCTTTATAATCTTGTGAAAGACTCAAAGCACGTTTCATTTCAGGAATAATTACTGGATTCAGACCAAGATTATGGGCCATATATTCTGAGTTTCCTTCGGTATCATCTTTTGCCCCGCCAACAAGCATGGTTTCAAATTCAGGAGCAAGATATTTTGAAAGGTACGCTGCATTATATGTCGGACCTCCTAAATTAAATCGATTGATGATGCGTAAAACCTTTGGCATATTATAAAAAAGAATGTGCGAAATTACTCAATTATTTGACTTTTGCTTGTCATGCAGGCAATGGTAGATTAAAAGTATTTCTTCCACCAATACTGAAACACAACTAATGCCCAGATTCGCGCGGCAGCATCTCCCGGATTATTCGAAAATAATTTTGCTTTAATTCTTGAAATTTCTGTAAACTCGAATAATCCCTGATCTTTTACAAAATCTTCTTTTAAAAGATCATCAAATATTAATTCCTTCAGTTCGTTTCTGAACCATTTCAGCAGCGGTACTTCAAAGCCATGTTTGGAACGATGGTAAATTTGCTCGGGTAATAAGTTCCTGAATGCATCCTGCAAAATCTTTTTTCCGAAAGTCTTGTCAACCTTGTATTCTGCAGGTAAAGAAAAAATATAATTCACAAGATTATAATCGAGGAAAGGGACACGCACTTCAAGTGAATTGGCCATCGACATCATATCCACTTTTACAAGCATGTCGTTTTGCAATACAAGATGCATATCTGAATAAAGAACTTCGTTCATGTCGCCTTTACCCGAAATGTTTTGAAGAACAATTTTCTTCCGGTCAAAATATTCTGAGTTTGCTTTTTGTTTCAGCAAACTTACTAATTCATTTTCATCCGAAAATCCGCACCATCTCCAATATCTTTCATCTGCAGGCAAATTCATTCCTGATGCAAACCTGTCGTATTGTCGTATCCTATTTGAGAATGCAGAATTTCTTGATTTAGGAAGATTTTTCCATAAAGGTTTTAAAAGGGAAATACTTTTTTCGGCAATTCCGGCATTTCTTATTCTGTATTCAGCGCGATGCTTGTTATATCCACCAAACAATTCATCAGCACCATCGCCTGAAAGTGCAACAGTTACATGTTTGCGCGTCTGCTGCGATAAAATATAAACAGCAAGTGCCGATGAATCAGCAAAAGGTTCATCGGTATAATCCAACACATTAAACAATACAGAAAACAGTTCATCATTTGTCAATGAAAATTCAGTATGATTTGTTTTATATTTTTCAGCAACAAGCTTTGCATAGGGTGTTTCATCAAACAGTGGTTCGTCCTTATAACCTATGGAAAATGTATTTAGCTTATCAGTGTATTTTGATGCAAGTGCCACTATTACTGAAGAATCAATACCTCCGCTTAAGAAAGCACCAAGGGGAACATCAGCAATCATCCTTAATTTTACAGACTCTTCTAGTAGTTCTAGAATTTTCTTTTGTGCTTCATCGTATGAAATAGAATTACATTTTATTTCATCTTCTGATTTGAATGGAATTGTATAATATTCCTTTTCTTTAATTTCATTTCCCTGAATATGCAGGTATGAACCAGGTTTCAGCTTCGTAACATTTTTAAAAATGGAATAAGGTCCCGGAATATAATTCAAATGGAAATATTCATGAAGTGAAGTGTGATCGATTTCTTTAGGAATACCGTAGGAAAGAAGCGCTTTTATTTCTGAAGAAAAAATAAATTTCTCATCATCACGATAAACAAAAACTGGCTTGATTCCCATTCTATCACGGGCAATGAACAATGATTCCTTCTCATTATCATAAATTGCAAAAGCAAAAAAACCATTGATCTTTTCCAGGCAGGACGGACCTTCGGTGATGTATAAATATAAAAGAACTTCAGTATCACTGTGAGATTTTAATTGAATTCCTTTCTTCAATAATTCCTCACGATGCTGATTGAAATTAAAAAATTCGCCATTCAGAATTATTGTATATCGTCCCGTTGAATCAGTGAAAGGTTGTGACGCCGCATTGCTGACATCAATTATTGAAAGCCGCGAGTGGCCGAGTGCAACGCGGTTGTGAAAAAATGTACCTGAACTATCGGGTCCTCTCTTCGACAAGGCGATTACTGCATCTTCAACTTTCTTTTTATAAGAAGAAGCGCTTTCGCGAAATGAATAAACACCTGTAATTCCGCACATGTAACTGTTTGTAGTTTTTAGTTCGTAGTTCGTGGTTTAATAAAAATTACATATGTATTACTTCTCCGTAAGCAGCGGCAACAGCTTCCATAATGGCTTCAGACATTGTAGGATGCGGATGAATGGAATCAATAATTTCACGTCCGGTTGTTTCAAGTTTTCGTGCCACAACCACTTCTGCAATCAGTTCAGTAACATTTTCTCCAATAAGATGTGCACCAAGCCATTCGCCATATTTGGCATCAAAAATTACTTTTACAAAGCCGTCCTTGTTGCCTGAAGCAGTTGCTTTTCCTGAAGCGGTGAAAGGAAATTTTCCAACTTTAATTTCATAACCTGCTTCTATTGCCTGTTTTTCGGTCATTCCCACTGATGCGATTTCAGGTGTTGTATACGTACATCCCGGAATATTGCCATAGTCAAGGGGTTCAGGATTATGACCTGCAATTTTTTCAACACAAATAATTCCTTCGTGCGATGCAACATGCGCCAATGCAGGACCGTGAACTATATCGCCAATTGCGTAATAGCCATCAACATTGGTTTTATAAAAATCATCAACAATCACTTTTCCTTTTTCCGTTGTTATTCCGACATCTTCAAGTCCAATGCCTTCAATATTTGTAGCTACACCCACTGCTGACAATACGATTTCGGCTTCAATAATTTCATTTCCTTTTTTTGTCTTTACATCAATCTTGCATAACTCTCCTGAAGTATCAACAGATTCAACCATAGCATCAGTCATTACTTTCATTCCCGCTTTTTTAAATGATCTTTCCAATTGTTTAGAAACATCTTCATCCTCAACAGGGACAATATTCGGTAACACTTCTATTAGAGTAACTTTTGTTCCAAGCGAATTATAAAAATATGCAAACTCAGAACCGATAGCACCGGAACCAACCACCACTATTGATGCAGGGAGTTTGGGCAATGTCATAGCTTCGCGGTAACCAATTATTTTCTTGCCATCCTGTTTCAGATTAGGTAATTCTTTTGAACGAGCACCTGTTGCAATAACAATACTGTTTGCAGAATATTCAGTAATATTTCCGGCAGCATCTGTAACCGCAACAATTTTTGCTGATTTAACTTTTCCAGCACCAGCAATAACTTCAATTTTATTTTTCTTAAAAAGAAATTGTATTCCTTTACTCATATTTTCAGCTACTCCCCTGCTTCGCTTTACAATAGCTGCAAAGTCGGGCGTAGCATTACCTTCTAATACAATTCCGTAGTCAATGGAATGTTTCATATAATTATAAACCTGTGCGCTTTTCAGCAAGGCTTTTGTAGGTATGCATCCCCAGTTTAGACAGATACCGCCGAGTTCGGATTTTTCAACTACAGCCACTTTTAATCCAAGTTGTGAAGCCCTGATTGCTGCAACATATCCGCCAGGGCCACTTCCAATAACAATTAGGTCAAAATTCATATTCGTAAATTTTAATATTCAGTGCGAAAATAGTGAAAAATCATGAAAATAAATTTTGAAACCACAATAATTAAAGTAGTGGACTTTAGCTAAAAAAGAAGCAATAAATGCTAAAGCAAAATTTTTTCACAACTCTCGAAAGGCTCAGCACTCAAACCCATGCGGACTTTGAGGTTTTTCCTACGCACAGGCTAATCAATTGGAACCTGCCGTTCAAAACCTTCCTGCAACGAAATAAATGTTTCAGTAAATGTCACTTCAGGAATAGTCTGAATTTGCTCTATAATAATGTCCTTCAGCGTTTCGTTGTTTTTTGTATAAATCTTTACAAGCAATGAATGCTTTCCTGAAACGTGATGACATTCGACAATTTCAGGAATTTTCATAATGCTGTTGAATGCTTCAATATGCGATTTGCGCGTGATAAGGTTTAACTGAATCCCAATAAAGGCACAGGTAGTGTATCCCATAGCACGTGGTGAAAGATTAAATTGTGATCCTTTAATAACGCCCGATTCCACCATCAGCTGCACCCGCTGGTGAATTGCAGCCCCGCTTACCTTGCATTCTTTAGCCACTTCAACAAAAGGCATACGTGCATTTTTAGTTAGCAAGGATAAAATCTTTTTATCAAGACTATCAATTTTAAAGTTTTTTTGCTGATTTTTCATGAATTTAAATCAATTTTTTCAAAATTAAATCTTTTTACTTACATTTTTAAATTATTATAGAATAATTTGCTACATTATATTACTTATAAGTATAATATCCTTACAATATTCTATTTTTGTTTTATTAAATGATTCATAATATTTGCAAACCACTTTTTTAAAAAAGAAGACGATGTCAGAAAAACGCACGAAAGAAGATTGGATAAAAATCGGCCAGAAGATGATGGATGACCGGGCCAAAGCAATAAAAATTGCCAAGACCAGAAAATTCGACACAATTGCTACGCATGGTTTATACACCATGGAAACTGCATTCAACGGCAACTCTGGTTCAATTATGGAGCCTATTTATATGACCACCGCGGAAGCTTATGTTGACAGTGCTCATATGGAAACTGCTCTTGCATACGAAATGCCTACATGGTGCTATTCGAGAATTGCAAACCCTTCTGTAGGTTTTCTTGAAGATACAATTGCATTGCTTGAATCATATGGTTCAGATATTGAAGCATCCTGCTGTGCAACGGGCAGTGGCATGGCTGCCATCAAAACTGTTACCGATGCATTTCTTATCAAGGATGATTCATTGCCAACAATGAATTTTGTAACCAGTGCTAAAGTTTATGGTGGAACATTCCAGCAATTCTCTGTCCGCAGGTACAAGGAGCAAGGTATTGATGTAAGATGGATAAAAAACCCTTATGATATCAACGAATGGAAATCAAAAATTGATGAAGGAACACGTTTTGTTTATGGTGAATTCCCGTCAAATCCAGCAGTTGCAATATTCGATATTGAAGAAGTTGTAAAACTTGCACACAAATTCGGAATTCCAATGATTGTGGATGCAACCTGCGCTTCACCAGCATTGACAAGGCCATTGGTTTACGGAGCTGATATTGTTGTACAATCCGGTACTAAGGTAATAAGTACAAATGGCACATCCATCTGCGGAATGCTTACCTCAAGAAAAAACATTGTAAGTAAAGTAGGATGCGCTGAAATGAAAGCCGATTTTGCAATGTGGGCAAAACTCTGGCCTTTCAGGGACAACGGGCCTGCAATAAGTCCGATCAATGCGATTCTTACCCTGAATGACCTGCGCTCATTGCGCATGCGTATAGCACAGATGAGCAACACGGGTTTGGAAGTTGCAACATTTCTTGAAAATCATCCGAAAGTTGACAGGGTTTTTTATCCTGGACTTAAGAGTTATCCTGCATATGAGTTAGCAAAAAAATACATGAAGCTAGCAGACACCAATGAAAACATGTATTCATACATGATGTCGATTGAGTTAAAAGAAAAAGCTCCGATGGATTCTGCGAATGCAAGGAAATTCTACGATGCTTTGAATATGATCTGGAGAGCTACTGATTTGGGCCGTTGCAAAACTGTTGCCACATTAAATGCAATTTCAACGCATCAGCAGCAAGGCGAAGAAGGAAGAAAACTAGCAGAAATAAAACCATCAACATGCCGTATTGCTGTGGGTATTGAAGATCCCGCTGACATTATAAATGATTTGGAACAGGCTTTAGATAAAATTTAATTAATTGTAAATAAAAACAAAAACTATTTATTATGAAACAAAAAATTGCAATCTTAGGTTTTGGCACAGTTGGCCAGGGAATTTGTGAAATCCTACTCAACAAAAAAAGTTTTCTGAAAGAAAAATACAATTTTGAATTCGACATTGTTGCTGTTGGCGACTTTGTGTATGGCAATTGTTACAATCCTAATGGTCTTGATATTCCATTCATGATTGAAGAAGCAAAAGCGAAAAAGAAATTTTCGAAAGATGCCACAAACTGGGATAATGTCACTCTCATCAAAGAAAGTAACGCAACTGTTCTTTGTGAACTAACATTTACTGATCTTACAACCGGCGGACCTGCTATTGACCATGTTCGCGCTGCATTGGAATCAGGCAAACATGTTGTAACAAGCAACAAAGGACCAGCCGCGTTGAAGTATGCAGAATTCAAAGAACTTGCTGATAAAAAAGGTGTGAAATTCTTTATTGAAGGAACTGTTTGCGCAGGAACACCAATCATCAATTTAGCTGAAGGTCCTCTTGCAGGATGTGAAATATCGAAGATCCGCGGCATCCTGAACGGTACAACAAACTATATGCTTACCGAAATGGAAAAAGGAATGGATTACAATGCTGTTCTGAAAGTAGCACAGGAACTGGGATACGCAGAAGCTGATCCTACAGGCGACGTGGAAGGTCACGATGCAAGAGGAAAAGTTACAATCCTTGCAAACATAGTAATGGGTGCTCCTTTGAAAATAAATGATGTTGCCTGTAATGGTATCACGAAAATTTCTCCGGCCGATATGGAACAAGCCAAGAAAGAAGGCAAACGCTGGAAACTCATTGGTTGCGTTGAAAAGAAAGATGGAAAAGTATATGGCTCAGTAGCACCAGAAATGGTTCCACTGTCACATCCGCTTGCAGGTGTAATGGGCGCAACAAATGCATTGACTTTCACAACTGATATGCTGGGTGATGTAACTATCGTTGGCCCTGGTGCAGGAAGAATGCAGACAGGGTTTGCTATACTCACCGATCTCTTAAGAATTCATAAAGAAGTAAAATAATTGTTCAAAGTTTAAGGTTTAAAGTTCAAAGTTGGTAAAGTACTAACCTTGAACTTTAGACTTTGAACAAAAAAAAACATCTGATATGTCATATACTCGAAAGTGCCTGTACATAGACCTTTCAAAAGGTACGTACGAAGTCAAGGAGACTGAAAAAACGCTGATTGAAAATTATATCGGAGCAAAAGGGATGGGCTTCGCGCTGCTCGACAAGCTTAATCCTTCGCCAGATCCGCTGAGTCCGGAGAATCCACTTATATTTATAAACGGACCTTTTACAGGATCAAAAATTCAAACAAGTGCCAGAACAACTCTTGTCACACGTTCACCATTGACAGGTAGTGCACTTGATTCACATTGTGGAGGAAACTTCGGTCCCCGTTTAAAATTTGCTGGTTATGATTATGTTTACATAACTGGAAAAGCAGCAAAGCCAACGTATATTTATATAAAAGAAGGCACCATTGAATTCCTTGATGCATCAGCATTCTGGGGAAAAGGCATTTATCATACAAATGATGAACTAATAAAGCTCCATCCGGGAACTGATCCGCGTGTAGCATGCATAGGACCTGCAGGAGAAAATCTTTCACGCATCGCTTGTATTGGCGTTGACAAACATCGTCAGTATGGTCGTGGAGGAACTGGTGCTGTAATGGGTTCAAAGAATCTGAAAGCTGTTGTTGTTGATGGAAATATTCCAGTGAAATACTTTGATGAAGAAAAATTCAAAGTATTGAATATGGAAGCAACGAAAAAGATTCTGGATAATCCTGGTATAAAATTCCGCAGAATAAAAGGCACTATGAAATGTATTCGCGGATGCCAGACCAATCATGTTCTTCCAACTAAGAACTGGTCGAAAGTTGAGTTTGATGAATTTGAAAAAATAAGTTCGGAAACTACACGCCTGGAATTAAACTGGAAAGATACCGGATGTTACAATTGTGCTATTCGCTGCTCAAAATGGGCAAGATGGGAAGGCCATGAAATTGAAGGTCCTGAATATGAAACTGCGGCTTTGATGGGTTCCAACTGCATGATATCAAACATTAAAGATATTGCTTTAGCAAATGACATCTGCAATGACCTTGGCATGGATACTATCAGTGCCGGTGGTACTGTGGGCTTCGCAATGGAATGTTATGAAAAAGGAATCTTCACTGATACCAAAGGATTAAAACTGAACTGGGGAAATGCAGAAGCACAGCGTGAATTGTTGCAGCAAATGGCATTCAGAAAAGACCTCGGAGAAATTTTCGCCGATGGGACAAAAGAAGCAGCTAAGAAAATTGGCAAAGGCAGTGATGAAATTGCTATCAATATTTTTGGAATGGAACTTTCAGGAATAAATCCTCTTGGTTCACTCACCATGGGTGTTGCAATGGCAGTAGCTGATTTTGCCAGCCACACACGTCTTTGGATTGCAGAACAGGAAATGGGTCCCGATTTTAAAATTGAAGACATCGTTCCTACAGTTGCAGAAGGTATTGATACTACTAATGTAAGAAACAGTTTAGTGATCTGTGATTTCGTTCCATTGTCACTGGATATTTTCGCCGGATTATTAAATGCTGCAACGGGTAGTAATCATACTGCAAAAACTTTGCTAGAAACGGGCACACGCATTACACATCTAGCCAGAAAATATAATACACGTAATGGAAGAACACATGCAGATGATACCCTTCCCGGACGTTTCTTTAATGAAACCACGTTATCAGGTTTTATGGAAGGAAAAAAACTTGAGAAAAAGTATTTCAAGACTTTCGTTGACAATTATTACCAAACCCGCGAGTGGAGCAATACAGGCGAGCCTACCACTGACATTTTATCCAAACATGGAATTATAGCCTGATTCCTTTCTTTCCCTTCAATTTTCCACATAATTATTTTCTTATTTCCATCGATATGTTTATATTTGCATATCGAAATAACTAATTAAACATACTGATTTTACTATGGAAACAATGATTAAAGAAAAGAGCAGCCCCAAAAAGGAAATGATTGCAGTTTATGATCCTTATGACAATTCACTGGTTGGTGAAATAGTAAAAGGAACAAAAGAAGATGCACTGAAAGCAATAGAAAATGCGAAAAGAGGTTTTGAAATTTCGCGCAAAATGACTGTCTACGAAAGAGCCACTATCCTTTTTAAAACAGCTGAAATTGTTGAAAAGAACAAAGAAGAATTTGCAGTTACTATTGCCCGTGAAGGCTCAAAGACCATTAAGGAAGCACGCAAAGAAGCAAATCGTTGCGTTAACACATTAAAAATTTCTGCAGAGGAATCGAAACGATTACTTGGTGAAACTATTCCATTTGATTCTTTCCCCGGTGGAGAAAGCAAGTTAGGATATTTCTATCGTCAGCCAATTGGCATTGTGCTTGCAATAACACCATTTAATGATCCATTAAATCTTGTTGCTCATAAATTAGGACCTGCAATAGCAGCAGGCAACAGCGTCGTATTAAAACCCGCAACCGTTACTCCCCTTTCAGCAATAAAACTTGCAGAAGCATTTTATGCTGCAGGCTTACCCAAAGAATGTCTGCAGGTAGTTACCGGCAATGGAAATGAAATTGGACCTGTTCTCGTGCAGGACGATCGTATCCGTATGGTTAGCTTTACCGGGGGTTTTGAAGCTGGCAAAGAAATTACAAAAATGGCAGGAATTAAAAAGATAGGAATGGAACTTGGTTCTAATTCTCCTGTTATTATATGGGACGACATCGATATTGACTATGCCGTTGAAAGCTGTGTAAGCGGTGCATTCTGGGCAGCCGGACAAAATTGTATTGGTGTTCAGCGTGTATATATTCACAAAAGAATTTACAATGAATTCAGGGATAAATTTGTTGCACGCACATTGAAATATAAAATAGGAAACAAGATGCTGGAAGATTGCGACATGGGTCCTATGATCACTGAAAAAGAAGCTGAACGCGTTGAAAAATGGATTAAAGAAGCAGTAAGCCTTGGGGCAAGATGCTTATGTGGCGGTAATCGTAAGGACGCAATTATGGAACCAACAGTTCTTGAAAATGTTCCTGAAAATGCAACAATCCATAAAGAAGAAGTGTTTGGACCAGCTGTGAATCTTTACCAGATTGAAAGTATGGATGAAGCAATTGAAAAAGCAAACAGTTTACCTTTCGGCTTACTTGCTGCTGTTTTCTGCAACAATATCAATCTTGCTATGAAAGCTGCTTACAGCCTGGATTGTGGCGGAGTTATCATTAATGATTCTACAGACTATCGTTTAGACTCAATGCCATTTGGTGGAATTAAAAATTCAGGATTAGGACGAGAAGGAATAAAATTCTCATTACAGGAAATGACAGAACCAAAAATGGTTTGTATAAATGTTATGAATTAGTTCAGAATAAAATCTTTTTATTATTCTTTTTCAGATTATTCAAAGAAGCACTGTTTCCGGTGCTTCTTTTTTTATTAATTATTTTCTGTTCATAAATCATCATCTTTCAATATTAGAATACTTAAATTTTACATAATTTTACATAATAAATGATATTGATTGATATTCATAGATATTGACTGCTATTAAACAACCTTAATATTAATATTTATCGCCAACTATGGGCAATTACATTGAGCTTGAATATTTGGAAGTTTATAAACTGGCAAGAAAGTTATCTTCAATTGCCTGGTTAATTTACGATCAACTTAACTGGCAGGATAAAAAGATAATTGGTGATCGATTTATCACATCTGCTGATTCAATTGGAGCAAATATTGCTGAAGCTTACGGAAGATTTCACTATCTTGACCGAATAAAATTTTGTTACTATAGTCGAGGATCATACATCGAATGTACTTCTCATTGGTTAAGTTTACTGAGTGAAAGAAAAAAAATCCAACAAGAACAATCAAATGAATTTCTATCCATCGGCAGAGCTTTTTTTCTTAAACTGAATAATTACATAAATTCTCTATACAATTCTAGAGAAAGCAAAGAATCAAAATCCTAACAATAAATATCAAAATATCTATTAATATTTAAATATCATTTTATGCTCAAAGGCGCTTACACATTATTGATCACTCCTTTCAGGAAAGATCTTACTCTTGATGAAGAAGGTTTGAAAAAACTTGTTGAAATGCAGGTTGAAGCTGGTATTCATGGAATAGCTCCACTTGGAGTTACGGGTGAAAATACCATGATGACTGATCAGGAAATTTATAAAGTAGTTGAAATAATAGCAAAGAGTGCTAAAGGAAAAGCAAAGATTGTCCCTGATGCATGCTCTACCAGTTTATGGGAAGCCAAGGAACGTTGCGAAAGATTTGTTGATCTGGGTGCAGATTATATTTCTGTATTCACACCGTATTTTGTATTGCCGAAGCAGGAAGGACTTATTGATTTCTATGAAAAACTTGCTGACTTTTCGAAAGTGCCGATAGTTCTGCATAACGCTCCAGAACGCACAGGAGTGGACTTGTTACCAGAAACATCAGGCATTCTGGCAAAGCATCCAAATATTATTGGTATAAAAGACGGTAATAAAAAACTTGATCATCTTGCAAAACTTCTGTCGCTGACAAGAGACCAGGATTTCTGTGTGTTCACAGGGAAAGATACAACAGCATATCCTTTGATTGCTTTCGGTGGTGCAGGAACATTTACAGTTGCAGGTAATGCAATACCCAAAGTGATGAAAGAAATGACAGAAGCAGCATTGGCAGGTGATATGAAGAAAGCTGAAAAAATTCATTATGATTATTATGAATTATTTGAAGCATTCCGTTTCGAATCGAATCCAATGGCAGCAAAAATGGCATTGAACCTAATGGGACTTCCTGCAGGAGGACATCGCTCACCACTTACACCACTCAGTGAAGGAAAAACGAAAATTTTAAAAGCCTTGATGATAAAAAATGGGTTGATAAAAGAATAAAAAAGTTCTAAGTTCATAAGTTTTAAAGTTCAAAGATCTCTTCATTTTGAAACTTAAAAACATTTGTGAACTCTGAGTTAAAAAACAAAATATATTTTTAATTATATGAACAAAATTACTTTACGATCGCCTGCAACAAGTGCCAATGTTGGTCCTGGTTATGATATTTTTGCACTGGCACTTTGCGATCCATATGATGATATCACACTTTCATTGAATGACAGCAATGAAGTTGAAATTACTGTTAGTGGAGATGGAGCAAATATTCCTACCGAAATTGAAGATAACACTGCAGGCCTTGCGGTTCTTGAACTTTTAAAAAGGAAGAATATTCAACAAGGAATCACAATTGATATTTGTAAAAAAATGCCTAGCGGCGGCGGCTTAGGAACAACAGGTGCTTCAGCAGCAGCAGCAATTTATGGATTAAATAAACTTCTAAATCTTAATCTTAGTTCAAACGAACTGATTGATATTGCACGAATGGGCGAAGTTGCATCAGGTGGTTCACCACATGCTGATAATGTTGCTGCATCAATATTAGGAGGATTTGTACTTGTTAAAAGTTACAATCCTATTGATGTTCTCAAACTTGATATACCGGAGTTTCCTGTAGTTCTTGCAGCTATCAGGAAAAGTCAGCGCACAACAAGAGGTTTCATCACATACGAAATCGGCCAGGAAAAGCTGAAAGAGCAGATGGCCCGCGTTGCAAGAGTAATTCATGCATTACACACAAAAGATATCCAAGAATTCGGCAGTGCTATCAATGTGGATTATATTGCAGAACCAGTTCGCGGAGCTGCAATTCCGGAATATATTTCTACAAAAAAGAAAGTGCTTGAAGCAGGTGCATTCGGTTGCACAATCAGTGGTGGAGGCTCATCAGTGATAGCGTTTTGTTCAAAAGATAACCATGATGAAATTGCAGAAATCTTCGAAAAGAATTTCAGTGTGAATCCACATTATGTTAAAACAATCCGGACTTTCACAAGTAATAAAGGAGTTCACGAAATTTAAATTATGGACAAAAAACTCGACGGAAAAATTATTCTTATAACAGGATCATCAAGGGGAATAGGCAAATCAACTGCTTTGAAACTTGCAGAAGAAGGTGCAAAAATAATTGTGCACTATACAAATAATTTAGTTGCTGCAGAAGAAACATTAAAACAATTAGGTGCAAACGGACTTTTCACTGTGAAAGCAAATCTCTCCAATAAAGAAGAATTGCTAAAAATGGCTGAAACCATTGCAGCAAAAGCAGGAAGGATCGATGTTCTTGTGAACAATGCAGCATGGCACAGCAATATGAAACCTCTTGAGAATTCATTAGATACCTGGTTCGCCGACTGGCAGGGAACTATTGCTTCCAATCTGAGCGGAACTGCCTGTCTCTCCTATCTTGTTTCAAAACTGATGTTGAAAAATGATGGAGGAAGAATAATTAATATTTCTTCACGGGGTGCATTCAGGGGAGAACCCGAATCATGGGCATACGGCGCCAGCAAAGCAGGACTGAATTCCTTAGGCCAATCGATGGCAAAAGCACTCGCCCCGCAAAATATATTTGTTTACACTATTGCACCGGGATTTGTTGAAACAGAAATGTCAAAAAAAATACTTGCAAGTCCCCAGGGTGATGAAATCCGCAGCCAGAGCCCGTTCGGAAGAGTTGCACTGCCTGAAGAAATTGCAAAAATAGTTTTATTCTTTGCTGGAGAAGCACCTGAATTCATGACTGGTTGTATTGTTGATATTAACGGAGCATCTTATCTTCGCACATAACAGATGCAGGAAGACAATAAAAATATTACAAGTAAAAAAGTAGCGTTATTCGTCACTACATTATCAGCCTTTCTTACAACATTTATGGGAGCATCCATTAATGTTGCATTGCCTGTTATAGCCAAAGAATTTTCAGTTGATGCCGTAGTTCTGGGTTGGATTGCAACTTCGTATATACTTGCAGCAGCGGTATTCCTGGTCCCTTTCGGAAAACTTGCAGATATTTATGGAAGAAAAAAGATCTATGCCGCAGGTATTATTGTCTATACAATAAGTTCATTGCTCTGTGCCATTTCACCCAATGCCACAATGCTTATAATTACTCGCAGTTTACAGGGCCTCGGCGGTGCAATGATTTTTGGAACAGCCATCGCCATTTTAACTTCCGTATATCCTCCGAACGAAAGAGGAAAAGTTTTAGGTTACAATCTTGCATCAACATACATGGGGCTTTCATTAGGTCCTGTGATAGGCGGCATCCTCACTCATCAGCTTGGATGGAGATCCGTTTTTTATGTGTCTGTCATTCTAAGTGCTATTCTCATTTCATTGGTAATCCTGAAACTTAAAGGTGAATGGGCTGAGGCCAAAGGCGAAAAATTTGATATTGCCGGATCAATATTTTACATGGCAGGATTACTTGGAATAATGTATGGTTTTACTATTCTTCCATCTCTTATTGGAATTGCTTTATTAAGCAGCGGAATCATTATCATTATTATCTTCATGTATCTGCAGAATAAAGTAAAATATCCTATTTTCAACTTAAGTCATTTTAAGAGAAACACCGTTTTTATTTTTTCGAACCTTGCAGCATTTATAAATTACAGTGCAACTTTTGCAGTTGGCTATTTACTCAGTTTATATCTGCAGTATATTAAAGGTTTCAACCCGCAGGATGCCGGCCTTATAATGGTTTCGCAGCCAATAACAATGGCAATATTCTCTCCTTTAGCAGGAAGACTATCTGATAAAATTGAACCACAAATTGTAGCGTCCATTGGCATGAGCCTCACTGTTGCAGGACTTGTTCCATTTATTTTTCTTACCAATGATACTTCAATAACATACATAGTAGCCACTCTTCTGCTCATCGGTATTGGCTTTGCACTGTTCTCTTCGCCAAATACGAACGCCATTATGAGTTCAGTTGAACGAAAACATTACGGACTGGCTTCAGCTTCATTAGGAACAATGCGGCTTACAGGGCAAACTATCAGTATGGGAATTGCTACTTTAATTTTCGGAATGCATCTTGGCAGAGTAAAAATAACACCTGAATATTTTCCTCAATTTATTATCAGCACAAAAATTACGTTTATTGTCTTTACCATCCTGTGTACTATAGGAGTCTTTGCCTCACTTGCAAGAGGAAAATTAAGATAATGAAAAAACTATCAATGTTATGAAACATTTATTTCGAACAACATTAAATCAAAAGCAATCGGATGTATGTCTTCTTATCCTCAGAGTATGTATTGCATCATTTATGCTTTCACACGGAATTCCAAAATTCTTAAAGCTTATTTCTGGTGAAGAGATACAATTTATTGATTTTCTGGGCATAGGTCAAACTGCATCGATGGTATTATCTGTATTCGCTGAATTTATCTGTTCCTTATTGATTCTATTTGGATTTGTAACAAGGATTGCAGCTTTTTCGCTAATCATAAATATGTCAGTGGCAGTCTTTGTGGCTCACGCACAGGATCCATTCCAGAAAAAAGAATTAGCACTTCTATACCTTGTTATTTATATAACCATTGTAATAATTGGAGCCGGGAAATATTCTATTGATCACTATATTTACAGGCACCTGGAGAAAAAATAACATTTATTTTCACAGAACATCATTTAATAATTTAATATCTTATAATGCAGATATATTTTTCCTGAAATGATTTCTGAAATTACAATAGAAGAATATTTCTCAAAGCATAACGACTTACCAATTATTGATGTGCGCAGCCCTGTTGAATTTCAGAAAGGCCATATTTCAAATGCGCATAATATTCCCATTTTTTCTGATGAAGAAAGAGCACACATAGGAACTGTGTATGCAAAGCAATCACCTGAAAAAGCCATGAAGATTGGGTATGAATACATTCAACCCAAACTAGAAAATTTTATTATTGAATCAGAAAAAATAGCGCCATTAAAAGAAGTTGCTGTACATTGCTGGCGCGGTGGGATGCGAAGTCATGCCTTTGCTGAACACCTGTCAGCAAATGGTTTTGATAAAGTATATTTATTAACCGGTGGTTATAAAGCTTACAGGAATTATGTTATAAATTCGTTCAGCAAAGCCGCAACACTCTTTATAATCGGTGGTTTCACGGGAAGCGGCAAAACAGAGATTTTAAATCTTCTACGCGAAGATGGTTTTCAAATTATCGATCTCGAAGGGCTTGCTCACCACAAAGGATCTGCATTCGGGGGAATTGGGAAATTAAATCAGCCAACTTCTGAACAGTTTGAAAACAATTTATTTCAAGAATGGAACAAATTGGATTTTTCAAAAAAAATATTTCTTGAAGACGAAAGTTTCAGCATTGGAAGTGTAAATTTAACAATGGCACTTTATAAAAAAATGTGTGATGCTCCTTTACTTTTTATAGATATACCAAAAGAAGAACGTGCGAAGTTCCTTGTAAGCGAATATGCCAACATTGATAAACAGGCATTGGCAAATGCTTTGGGAAGAATTTCAAAAAGACTGGGTGATGAAAATACAAAAACTGCGCTTGAATTTCTTGAAAAAGAAAATTATTTTGAAGTTGCAATGATTACGCTGAAATACTACGACAAAGCCTATCAGGAAGTCCTGGAACACAGAGTCAGTAAAAATATTTTCACAATAAAACTTAACAATACAGATCATCGTGAAAATGCAATGTTTCTAAAAAAATATTTTGAAACGATAATTTATGAATGAAATAAAACTTACACAATACAGTCATGGTGCTGGTTGCGGATGCAAAATTTCGCCGTCGGTACTCACTACAATTTTGAAAAGTAATATTGATTCTATTACCGATAAAAATCTATTAGTGGGAAACGAATCGCGCGACGATGCCGCAGTGTATGACATGGGCGATGGAACTGCGATTATCAGCACTACTGATTTTTTTATGCCAATTGTGGATGATCCTTTTACCTTTGGAAGAATTGCTGCAACCAATGCAATCAGCGATGTATATGCAATGGGAGGAAGACCTTTTCTTGCAATCGCAATTCTTGGATGGCCCGTAAATAAATTATCTGCTGAAATCGCACAACTTGTCCTTGACGGCGGCAGACAGGCATGTAATGATGCGGGAATCATCTTAGCTGGAGGCCACAGCATCGACAGTCCCGAACCTATTTTCGGGCTCGCAGTTACAGGAAAAGTTGAAATTAAAAATTTAAAAAGAAATGATACTGCGACTTCTGGATGCCGTTTATATCTCACAAAACCGCTTGGTGTTGGCATACTCACTACTGCTCAGAAAAAAGGATTATTAAAAAAAGAACATGAATTCATCGCCCCTGCTTTGATGACGACTTTAAATAAAATCGGAATTGAATTATCTTCCGTTGCCGGGATAAGAGCAATGACGGACGTTACAGGATTTGGATTACTTGGCCATCTCTCTGAAATGTGCGAAGGCAGTGACTTAACAGCCGTGATAGAATTTTCAAAAATACCAAAACTCGATGTACTTGATGAATACATTATGCAAAACTGCATTCCCGGCGGAACACACAGAAACTGGGAAAGCTATGGTTCTCAGATTCACCTGGAAAATGAAAATTACAAATCAATACTTTGCGATCCACAAACCAGCGGAGGGCTGATGATTGCAGTGGATGAAAATAATATTTCAGCAGCAGAGAAAATTCTTGAACAAAATAATATCAGCGCCATTCCTTTTGGGTATCTCACCGAGAAAAAAGACAAATTGATATTTGTTGAAGAATGATGATTAATTTAGTTCAGTTTATTATTCCAAATAATTCATTCTTCTTAAGGCTTCTCGTGCAGCAGATTTAAATTTGTTATAGGAAGGCAAATTCTCTAATATTTCCAAGTTTATTTTTTGGGAAATAGGAGAATACAATTCGGAAATTTTAATTCTCTTTCTTCTTTTTGGTATTTCATCAAATGCAATTCTAATAGCATTTTCAATAGTTTCTTTTGGGTCAGAAAGTCTTTCTATCTGATGATACCTAGTTGGAAGTTTTAATTCTTCATTTGTCTTGAAAGAACTTAACTCTTGTCTTAACACATCTCTATCGGCCAGCATCCATGCCTCAGTCATCCGAACTGGAATAACTGCAACAAGATTCTTGCATATAGTTTCATTTAGTTCATTAATTGCATTAAGAGTTGGTACAATTTTAAAAGTAACAGCGGTAAGATCATCATCACTATCAGCATCCACATGAACACACAGGATATTAATATATTTAGCATTTCTTGCTGCAGCAATAACGTCATTTACAAAATGATCTTCTTTTACAAGAAAATCGCGAGGTTCATATACTTCAACCTGACCTTTGCATTCAAACGCTAATGATTCAAATGTACGCTTGATAATATTGCTTAAAAATCTAAAGTCTGTTTTACCTTCATATGTAAAACCAATAGTCAATATATTCATTCTCCTGAAATTAATTTTTTTGTACCTTCAAAATCTGCTAATGTTAAGTATCGTATAACCTCATTTAAAGTAAATGCTGTCTCAGTATCTGATACAAAATCAAATTGATAATTTTTATTTCGTAAATTAACAGGTAAAATAACAGGTAAAATTTTTGTTGCTTGAAATTTCGATTTAGTTTTATCATCTATTCCACTATTTATTATCTGGGTCACAAGTTGAGAAAACCAAATTGAAATATTTGCATTACTTGTCTGGGGTTTAAATAATTCATTTATTAAAATTGGGGAATGAGTATTAATAATCACCTGACGTAATGACAAATAAGGTTCTTCAGTATCATTAAAATCTGTTGTCAAGTCTTGTAAAAGTTCAAACATCATTCTTAACCTATAAGGATGGATACCATTTTCAGGTTCTTCAAAACATAATATCCCTTTATGTTTAATATCAAATTTCAGAATACAAAGAGTCAACAAACGCAATGTGCCCTCTGATAGCACTCTAGAAGAAAATTCTCTTTTATCCTCACTAAAAACTTTAATCACAAACTTATTACTTGCCAAATCTTCTTCAACATCAACCTTAATAAAATTTGGCAATAAATTATTTAATTGCCTCGAAATATCATTTAGAATGGACCGATCGTCAACTTTAATCCTATATAAAGAAGATGCTAAATTAGCGCCACTTGGTTCAATTATATCCGATGCTGTTCTTAGGCTTGGTTCTCGTAAATCTTCTGGATTAAGTTGTAAGAAATTCCAACTTCTAATTTCTTCTTTAGCAGCAAATACATGAGGGAATTCAACACTATTAATTCCACTTAAAACAGTTTGGCTAATTGCTTCAGCTGGAAATTCTTTTCCTACACCTGGCTTTCCATCAAGTGGTACTTTAATTGTCTTATTTTCAGTTCTAATATATGGGATTCCTCTTCTGCCTGATTTTACCTTAGGGCGCCAAAAATCTAATTTACCTTTTGGGATATATTTAATCACCCATTTGTCATTATCATGCCGAATTGTTCCTAAATATTCTTTCGTTATGAAAAAATCTTCAACACCTTTAGAATTCTTAACTCTTTTTATAGTTAACTCATATCGCAACCGAGTATACTTAAGAGTTTCTTCACCCCCCCAATTATCTTTGACTTTCTTATCAACAAGCAACTCTACCACAAATGATATTTCATCAGAAACATGTTTATTTGAAAATATAGAAAATTGCTCTTGTGCCTCTCCCCTTTGCTTATTAAAAGCTGTTCTTATATCAGTCTCAGCTAAATTTGAAAGCAAATTTAAAGCGTCAAATAAATTACTTTTCCCAGATGCATTAGCTCCCGCAATTACAGACAATGGTGAAAATTCCATTTTGAAATTTCTAAAAGTCTTAAATCCATCCAATTCGATATATGTTATCATAGTAAAAAATATAATAGTAATATTTTATTATTACCAAAATTACGCAAATTTATCAAGGTAAAAAACTGATTCCAAGAAGTTATTACTCAAAATTTATTATTGTATAATTATCTCTATAATAACAGCTTTAATACAGGGCTATTCGTAACATTTTAAAAAACTATATTAGTATCTTGATTTTAAAATAGAAATTTCAATGAGTATTGCTTCAAAAACTCACATAAACAAACTTAAAAAGAAAACCATTTAGAACAACATTTTCTCTTGATTTATAACTTTTCTGCAAAAGGTTTATTAATATTGAGAAGTTTTTACTCATGAAACTGTTTTTTTAATAAATTAATAAAAAAACCATTGGAAGAAATAATAAATCAATACCTGCAGCGAATAAATGAGTTTACCACTGAACGTGGAAAATACAGGCGGTTTCAAAAATATTTTCCTTCATTGCGCATGATCACTTTTGTGCTTACAGGTATCCTTATTTATTATTTAGTTAAAACAGGGAATTTCTCCTTTGCAATTTCAGCATTGGCAACATTCATCATCTTCCTTGTTCTCGGGCATCTTGATATAAAATACAAAGCAATAATTCTCCGGCTTGAATTGCTCATTCAAATAAATCAAAAAGAAATTGATGCTGTAAAAGGTGATTACTCTAAGAATGATGCAGGTGATGAGTTCACTGACTTTGATCATCCATACACTTTCGATCTTGACTTTTTCGGGAAAAGTTCCTTGTTCCAATGCATTAACAGGACTTCTACCATCTACGGGAAACATAAGCTTGCCGATTTTTTAAAAAACGCGTTCAGCTATAAAAATGAAATAAGCGAACGCCAGCAGGTTGTACGCGAGCTAAGTGAAAACATTGAATTCAGGCAGCAACTGCAACTCATATTTTCTGGTAAGAAGACAAGCGACAGTGATCTATCGGACATGAGAAGGTGGCTTCAAAGCAATATAATCTCAAAAGAAAAATTAAAGTCAGCTAAACTCATTTTATATTTCCTTAACGTAGTTACAATTTCAGGTATTGTTTTAAGTTTTGCAGGAATTATTTCTTACAATATTATCTGGCCGCTAATATTAGCGCAACTTCTTTTTGCGGGTCGATTAAGCAGAACATTCCTGAAAACACAGGAATTAGTAACTTCAAAATTCAGGGTCCTGGAAAAATATTCTCAATGCCTGGCACTAATTGAAAATACAACTTTTAAAAGTCCGATACTTCTGGAACTTAAAAGTGCCCTTATGAAACAGGGAACAAAGGCACCAAGTAAAGTGATCAACAGTTTATCAGGTATCATAAACTTTATGGATTCAAACCTGAATATTTTAGTTGCAGTAATTCTGAATGGTATTTTCTCAGTAAATGTTCACCTCCTGCTCTCCATAGAAAAATGGAAAACTACTTACAAAGATTTTATTCCCGGATGGTTTGATATCATAGGTAAAATTGATGCATTTTCCAGTCTTGGAAATTTCGCATACAACAATCCTGATTTTACTTTTCCGAAAACTGTAAAAGAAAATTTCATTCTTGGTGCCAAAAACCTAGGGCACCCCCTGATTCCAAAAGACATCTGTGTAAAAAACGATATTGAGATTAAAGGATGGAAACAAATCAGCATCATTACAGGTGCTAATATGTCGGGAAAAAGCACACTGCTGCGCACTATAGGAACCAACAGCATTCTTGCAATGACTGGCTGCCCGGTATGTGCCGATGAATTTATTTTTACGCCTGTGGAAATCCACACCAGCATGCGCACCAACGATTCACTTGCAAAAAAAGAGTCTTATTTCTATGCGGAACTTAAGCGATTGAAAGAAATAATTGATGAACTTGAAACTGGCAAATCGAAATTTATTTTACTGGATGAAATTCTTAAGGGCACTAATTCCAATGATAAACGTACAGGCTCCATGGCACTCGTCAACCAGCTTGTAAAATATAATATCATAGCAATGGTTGCCACTCACGACCAGGTGCTGGGCGAATTAAGAAATGAATATCCTGAAAATGTTACCAACCGCTGTTTTGAAATATCAATTGTTAATGATATGATGCATATCGATTACAAAATAAGGGATGGTATATGCCAGAACCTTAATGCTACATACCTGATGAAAACAATGGGAATTATTTTTCCTGATGAATCAAAATAAATTTCATTTTTTAAAACTAAATTTCTCTCCATGCATCTCAAAAAATATATTTTTCTTACACTGATTATCCCGGCAATCATCATAACAGGGTGTTCAGCTATTAAAACAATTAAAGCAATCAATGGCGGTCATGTGGAGAGCAAATGCGACTATACTGCAAAGTTTCAGATGGTAGGTACCACTTTGTTTCTGAAAGTGAAAATAAATAATGATACCACTGAATATGATTTCATATTTGATACCGGTGCAATTGATGCTGTTGACACCAAACTTGTAAAAAAGTTCAACCTGCATGAAGTATCGCATGTTGAAGCTAAAGATGCAAGTAATAAATCAAACATTGTAAAAGTTTACAAACTTGACAAACTGAGTGTGGGAAATATTTCCGAAACAGATCTTGGTGTGATCGCCATGGATCTTGACTTTGTGAGCAATGCACTTGGCCATAAGGTCGACGGGCTCATTGGGAACAATTTTCTGAAGTTTTTTAAAATCACCATCAATCTGCAGGATACAACTTTAGCATTTTCGAACGATCTTAAACCACTTACGGCTCCTGCAGGTGCATGTTTGATACCTTTCTGGCAGGACATGAAAAATGCATATGCACCAAAAATGAAGTGTAAAATCAATTCAAACTATGAAACTGATGCTGTAATTGATTACGGAAATAACGGCACCGTGTCAGTACCTGAAAAAGATATTGAAAACAGCGGACTGCTTAAAACAGCTAAGTTTATTGAATCAACTGGAAGCATTGGTGGCGGGGCTTTTGGTATTGATGCAAAAGACTACCTGATGCGATTGAATGATTTTTCAATCAGCAATCTTCACTGCACCGATCTGGTTGTGATGTCCACTCCCAGCGGAACATGTATGGTTGGTGAAAGATTCCTGAACTGTTTTAAAGTAACAATAAATTATGCAAGCAGCCAGATATTATTTGTTCCGCTCAATTCATGCTCACCGCCCGAGAACGAGAACAGTATTGGTATAAGCGCCATAAAAAATGAAAATGGGAATTTCAAAATTATTGGCTTGTGGAAAACCTCTGTTGCCGATAGTGCGGGAATTGCAGTGGGTGACGAAATCACTGAAATAAATTCAATTCCTTCAAAAACCATTACCAACGAAGGCTTCAGCATTATTCTGAATAACGATTCAATTACCACTTATACATTGGGAATTAAACACAAAGAAACTGAAAGAAAGATTACGCTTCAGAAACACCAGTTACTTCCTGCAAATTAAAATGTCACCTTTACCAGAAATTTATTAAAATTAAAATCTCAAATACCAAGTTTAAATTTCCAAGAAGGATTTTGTGCAAGGCATGCAAATTGGAACTTGGCGCTTGGAACTTGAAGCTTGGAGCTTCAATAATATTGTTAAAAATCCTCTTTTAAATTCTTACTCTTTCTCTCCAAAAACAATAGCTGTATAAATATACAAATCCGCTTTCTTCCATCCGTCCCAGCCAATCCCTGCTTTGTCCTGTGCACAATGCCCGAGAAATTCTTCTTTTGTCCAGCCGGTTTCAGTAGCAACCTGCGGTAAGAAAGTTCCGGAGAATTCTCCTTTTGTCATGTATATTCCATGTTTCCCAAGAACTATTTCATCGGAAGAAGTAATTTTTTTCAATGGTGACAAGACCGAAATCTCAATGCTGATGTTGTCGAGTTCGCTTTTTGTAACCGGGCTGAATCGCCTGTCTTCACTGGAAGATGAAACTGCCATTTCCTGCACAATCTTGTACAAGGGTTCGTCAGGCATAAATCTTCCAATGCATCCGCGCAGTTGTCCGTTGATCTTTAAAGTTACAAAAGCACCACAATTTTGTTTAATGGTAGAAGAAAAATCTGAAGTATCAATTGCAGGTTTCTTTTTTTCTTTAACGTAGGTTTCAAGTGTATTTTGTGCTATTTTCAAAAGATCTTCCTTGTCCTTTTCAGTTAATGTAAATTCAACTTCGTCATTGCCGGGCTTTGTTTTGCCGTCCGTCGAAAAAGCTAATGACCAGTAACCAACAACCGATGCAGCTGTACTGTCCTTTAATGCATCACCTGAATTTTTATAATTTATTTTCTTGATGGTAACATCCTTGAGATTTTCAGTCATGTACAAAAAAGAAATAACTGCATCAAATCCACAAAGACTGGTTTCAAGGTTTGGAATATTTTTATCGTAATTCGCATTGATTGTTTTGATAAGCTTCATTGGATCATTCGTAGCTATGGCATCCGCCGTAGCTTTATCAGCCGCCACAGCATTTGCATATGCAGGATAATGCGAAAAATCAGTACTCAACACAAACAGATTTTTCTCATTCAGATAAGGTTTTAATCCGGCTGCAATTTTTTTACATAATGCCAGATCCCTTGTTCCAATCATTATAGGAACAATCCTGAATTTCTTTTTCATGTGGTATTGCAGGAAGGGCAGCTGCACTTCAATACAATGATCCGGGTTATGATAATCGGGATTGCACTGAAACACTTTATCGCTGTTCACTATCTTTGATGCCAGGGCTGTATCAACGGTTACTGTTCCAAGTGGTGTGAGAAAATTACCTTTGTTATACACTGAAGCGCCATCGAATAAAAATTTATGGCTCGCCCCTATCACAAAAATTGTTTCATATTCCTTTTCAGGATCAATCTGGTTAAATGATGAGGCAGCTACAATGCCCGAATATACATAGCCTGCGTGCGGACAAATAATTGCAAAAACATTATCCGTCGTTTTCGGCGAAGCAGCCGAAAACAGTTCCTTAAGCATTGAACTGAGTTTTGAAGAATCGGCAGGATAGAACTGCCCTGCAACAGCTGGAACCCGGTCGCCTGACTTAGGTGTATCCTGCGAATTGCTATTGTTGGAAAAAAGGATCAGGTTGAACATAATTAATATGATTAACTTATACTTCAACATTTTTTGCTAAATATTGGTAATTTTGCAACTTCTTTTATCCAAAGATACAAAATAAAAAAAATATCAATATCAATTGGTTAACATGTTATTAGCGGAAAATACTGTCATTTAAATTTTTCTGATGAAGATTACCAAAGTAACCGGACTTTTTTATGCAGTGATCGCGCTCGGGATTTCTTCCGTTATTACGCAAATCATTTATATCCGGGAGTTTCTGAATGTATTTTATGGTAACGAACTAATTTTCGGGATAATACTTGCAAGCTGGATGTCGCTCACCGCAGTGGGTGCATATATCGGAAAATTTTCTGTACGTATCAAACGGAGAGAAAGGTATCTCATCATTTTACAGATTTTTTCTGCAATCTTTCCTTTACTTACAGTATTTTTATTACGATGGCTCCGAAATGTTATATTTCCTGAAGGTGTTATGCTCAATATTCCTGATGGTATCATCATTTCATTTTCATTCCTTGCACCCTATTGCTTAATTTCAGGCTTTCTATTCACATTTTTCTGCATATCACTTTCCGAAATTCTCGACAGTAACCAGATTGGCAGGGTATATTATTATGATACCTTAGGAAGTATCATCGGGGGCCTTGTATTTAACTTTATTCTTGTATTTCTGCTCAACAGTCTGCAAAGCCTTTATATACTGCTTTTCGTTAATTTAAGCGCGGGACTTGCCATTTCAATTATTAACCAGCGCCGCAAAGCAACAATTTTGCTGGTAACTCTTATTGCAGGGTTTCTTGCACTTACGCTTTCATACGACCTTGAAAAATACACCAAGGAAAGGCAATTCAAAGGACAGGAATTAATTTATTATAAGGATACTCCTTACGGAAACCTGGTGGTAACGCGCAGCGGTGAGCAGTTGAATTTTTTCGACAACAGTATGCTTGTGTTCTCCACTGAGAATGTCCCCGAAAATGAAGAAGCCGTGCATTATGCCATGCTGCAGCACAAGAATCCAAAAAAGGTACTGTTATTATCAGGAGGCGTGAACGGACTTGCCAAGGAAATTATTAAATATCCTGTGGACAGTATCGATTATATCGAGATAAACCCTGTGCTGGTGGAACTGGGTAAGAAATACACCAAAAACCTTGAAAGCCCTAAAATAGTAATCAAGAACGAAGATGCCAGGTTCTTTATTAAACGGACCGAAGAAAAGTTCGATGTGGTGATTATTGCCCTGCCCGAGCCTGCCACGGCACAAATGAACAGGTTTTATACGCTGGAATTCTTCACCGAGTTAAAAAAACGTTTAAACCCCGATGCTGTCATTTCGTTCGGCTTATTGTCGACTGATGATTATGTAAGCCCGGAAGCCAGGAGCATTAATTCAGTGATGTACAATACCCTGAATAAAGTTTTTAAAAACATCCTCATTATTCCCGGCAACAGGAACTACTTCCTGGCATCGGACGCTCCGCTTCGTTCGGACATTACCGCCCTTATTGCCGAAAAGAAAATTGAGAACATCTATGTGAACCCTTTTTATCTTGACGACAGCAATATAAGGGAACGCATGAAGTACATCATGAAGCATATTGATAAGGATACCGAGATCAATCACGATTTCAGACCTGTAATTTATTTTCACCAGTTAAAATACTGGCTCAGCCATTTCAAAACCAACTATTACATACTATTCGGAATTTTTGTAATACTGCTGCTAATATTCCTTGTTCGCCTTAACCCTGTGAACTTATGCCTGTTTACAGGCGGTTTCGCGGCTTCGTCCATTGAAGTTATTTTACTTATCACCTTCCAGATCATTTACGGTTACGTTTTCCAGATGATAGGAATCATTATTATGCTGTTCATGGCAGGACTGGCGCTGGGATCGTTCATTATCAACAAAAAAACAAAAACATATTCGGTTACCAGGTACCTACAGATACAATCGGCCATTGCCATTTATTGCGTCATTCTCCCCTTTGTGCTTATGCTGCTGAACCTTGCCGGGAAAAGCCCGTTCGTAATACAGGCTGCTTTCATGCTGCTGATCCTTATCATTGGCGGGCTTACCGGAATGGCCTATTCGCTTTCGTCAAAGATTGTTAAAAAGGATATTTCCTCGGTGGCTGCGGAAACTTACGGTGCAGATTTATCCGGTTCTGCAATAGGTGCTTTAATATTATCAGCATTTTTATTACCTTTGCTGGGAATTTTTGAAGTGTGTTTTTTGACAGGTTTACTGAATATTTTTAGCGGTATTATTTTATACAGTAAAAGAAATAACTACCATGTTTGATGCGACTGGTATTATTGATTCGAGTAAGCAGAAAGGACAACTTTCAAAAAGAGAGTTCCTGAAAAAAAGTTTAGCCGGAATGTTTGGAATAGCAGCAGGAGCCTATTGTCTTCCGTTCATTCCGGAGAAAGCAGTTGCTGGCACTACCATGAAGAACGACGACTTAGCAGAACTTTTAAAACACAGCAAGGAAGCCTCCTATTACACTTCCGAAGCGGATAATTATACCCAGTGCAATTTATGCCCCAACGCTTGTTACCTTGCTGAAAACGAGCGCAGCATATGCAGAAACAAATTCAACATTAAAGGAAAATTATACACTATTTCCTACGGCAATCCCTGTGTTACACATACCGACCCCATTGAAAAGAAACCTTTGTTTCATTTCTTCCCCGAAATGGATATTTATTCACTTGCCGCAGCCGGTTGCAACCTGCGTTGCCTGAACTGCCAGAACTGGACCATTTCGCAGGTGGGGCCCGAAGAAACTGAAAATTACGATCTGAAGCCTGCCGATGTTGTTTCGGTTTGCACCAGCGCTAAAATCCCTGGCATTGCGTTTACTTATTCCGAGCCTATTGCATCGTACGAATACATGCTGGAAACATTTAAGCTGGCAAAAGCCGTTGATCTGCGAACAGTGATCGTATCCAATGGTTATATTAATGAAACTCCCCTGAAAGAATTATGCAAATACGTTGACGGAGCCTCAATAAATCTTAAAAGTTTCGACAATTCCATTTACAAAAAACTCAACGGGGGAAGCCTACAGCCTGTGCTTGACACATTAAAAACATACAAGGACAATGGTGTTTGGCTCGAAATTATTAATCTTGTAATACCCACCTGGACCGATGATATGGACATGGTGAAGAAAATGTGCGACTGGCTCGTTACAAACGGATTTAATGAAACACCCCTGCATTTTTCACGTTTCACACCCATGTACAAACTCACCAACCTGCCTTACACCCCAGTTGCAACACTTGAAAGCGCTATGGCAATTGCTTCAACCGCTGGATTAAAATATGTGTATGTTGGAAACGTGCCTGGTCATGACGCCGAAAATACTTATTGCCCAAGCTGCAAAAAGAAAATAATTGCCCGCAAGGGATTTACCGTACTTGAGAATCATATTAAAAACAGTAACTGCGAATATTGCGGCACCGCAATAGCAGGAATTTGGGAATAAAAACTATACTACTATGGCAAAAAAAATTACTCCGAAAAAGAAAGCAAAACCTGCTCCTAAAAAAGTAACTAAAAAGGTTGTGGCTAAGGCAAAACCTAAAACAGTGGCTAAAAAAGCAGTTGCAAAGCCGAAACCTGCGCCTAAAAAGAAAGTGGTAAAGAAAGTGGTTAAAAAGGCAATAAAGAAAGTTGCGAAGCCGGTACCGGCAAAAAAAACAGCAGTGAAGAAAGTCGCAATTAAAAAAGTTGCGGCAAAATCAAAACCTGCTCCCAAAAAAGCTGTGGCAAAGAAACCCGTTAAGATGGTTGCAACAAAGAAAGTGGTTAAGAAGACTGTGGCAAAGAAAGTGGTTGCGAAGAAGCCCGTGGTGAAAGCAAAGCCCGGTAAAGTAATTGCCAGGAAACCTGTTGTAAAAGTACAGGTTAAAAAAGCAGTTGCGAAGAAACCTGTTAAAAAGGTTAAACCGGCTCCTAAAAAAGTTGTTGCGAAGAAACCTGTAATGAAGAAAGCTGTTCCTGTTAAAAAGATTGTTCCAGTTAAGAAAGCAATCCCGGTAGTAAAAGAAGTTCCGAAGGCAGTTGAAATTCCTGTGGTTCCTATGCAGCCAGCGGTTGAGAAACCTGCAGCCCCCAAGTATATTCAGCGGCCTAAAATTGTGCCCATGAAGAATATGCAGAAGTTTGAGGCCAATTACAACAGGGCCGACATGTTTTATAAGAATGTGCTGAAAGCCGAGATTGTAAAACGTTATACTCCTGGTAAAGATGAAGATGCTGATTTTATTGCAAAGGATCAGAACCTAACCATCAAAATTGCCGATAAAGAATCAACCATATCGGAAAAAGCCCGCGACCAGGACTGGAACGATATTTATGTTGAAATTTTCCACAAATTTCCCGATCAGGAAGGTTGGATACGTTTTACAGAAGCCGAGTATATTGCATACTTCTTCCCGGGCCGTGTTTTCTGGGCAAAAATGGAACCTATAAAACACCTTTGTTTTGATATTCTTTCGAAGGCTGTGGACAGCGGCATTTACAAAGAACTATCCTATATGTATCCGAAGAACAGCGGACGCCTGTCAAAAACATTCAAGATAAACCAGAAAACCTACAGCTTTAATTTTATACAAACCTACCATGAAGAAGGTGAGAATTCATATTATTCAGTTGGAATAAGCCTTCCTTTTGTGCTGCTGATGGATTTCAGGATTGATTATAAAATTTTTAAACAATAAATTACTTTTATTACCTGGATTAAAAGCCCGCCTCAGCAATGAAGGCGGGTTTATTGTTTTGTTTGCAGGATTGCAAGATTTTAATTTTCTAATTTGCCTGCCTGATTCACTACTTTCCCTGACCTCGCCTTTTTGTCTGCCTGTCGCTCTTTTCCAGCTTTGCAGGAATTAAAACTTTTTTATTTCAACCAGCAGGAGGTGCTTATCGCAAACTCCCTTGCCCAGAACCAAGCTAAGCAGAACAAGTTCCCAGCAAAGCTCACGCAATACCCTTCAATGCAGAATTGGTTCACTGAGAAGCTCGCAAGGCACCCCGCGGGCAGCAATATTATCTCCGGTAAGCTAACACAGAACCCTACAAAAATATTGTAGTTCTGCTATAAATTGGCACAGAACCCTTCGAAACAGAAAAGGAAGGCCGCGAAGCTCACAGCGAACACTGCATGGCTGGCAAAATAGGCTGTAGTATATAAAGCTTGGGTGGCTGGTATAAAAATCATTGCATCTATGAAATCAGCGACAAAATAATTGCAATCAATATATATGTTGTATATATTTACATGAAAATAAGTTTAAATTACTGTAATTAAATTCTAAAGCAGATAATGCTGTAGAGGTAAAGTAACATATACGTTATGGGCAATAAATAAACAAGGATGGTTATGAAAAAAAAACATTTGATACAGTTTGTTGTTTTAATTTTATTGTTTCTCCCAACACAAGGACTACCGCAAAACCTACTTGCTAGTACATCAATGTGGGATATTGTTAAAATAAATCCTAATATTTGCTCTGAATCCTTGATTTGTCATAATAGTATGGCTTTTGGCGATATAGCAACTGAAGGTGGTGTTTTATATGGAGTAGGTAATTACAATATATATTCTATTGATACTATTACTGGGATTGAAACACAGCTAGCATATTCACCCTATGGCTTTAGTGGATTAGTTGGGGATGGAGACGGACATCTTTATGCAGCAGGCGATAGTATGATTAGTGAATACGATATAGCATCAGGAGTATTCTCAAACCTTGGAACCAACGGATATATCTGTATAGGTGATTTAGCGTTCAATAATGGCGAACTGTACGAATTAGGAACTATAAACTATAATTCCGTTTATTTAGTACATATAAATCTTAATCCTTTTTACTCCACTTCAGTTGGTACATTAAATTTTTGTTCGTCAAGTACATATGGTCTCGTCGATATAGGTTCAGTTGAAAAAAATAGCTTATATGCTTCAGCAGTATATACAACTTCGGTTAATTCTAATTATTTATATAAGATTAATGTGATCGATGCATCGGTAACATTAATTTGTACCGGAATAGGTAATGATGTAATACTTGGACTTACAAATGTTTCAAATACAATTACAAGTATACCAGAAATTAGTGTGAATAACAATATTACTGTTTACCCAAATCCTGCAATAGATCAATTGACCATTGAGTCCATTCAAAAATCAACAATTGAAATTTTAAACATACATGGACAAACAATTCTGCAAAGACAAATACAGCAAGGAAAAACAAACATTGACATAAGCATTCTTGCAAAAGGAATTTATATTTTGAGACTGACTAGCAACGACAAGACAGCAGTGACAAAGATTGTGAAAGAATGATATTTACAGCCCATAACATTATATTGCCTCAATGCCTTATTATTTAGAAAGCAGCAAGTATTAAGATGTTTAAATTTGAACCTAAATATTTGCATCAAAAATAAAACAGAATATGTATGAAAAATATTTTCGCAAAACATTATTACGATACATCAAGATTAATGCATTCCAGTCAATTGGAAGGATTGGAACTTGCAAGTTTTTATCGACGTTTTCTGGCACTTATTATTGATCTAATCGCTCTTGTTATAATCTTATACCTAATAGGTACCATACTTAATTATTTAGGATTAATTGAGTTTGGTTTAAGTGTTGGGGTTAGTAATGAAGATACACCCGTTCAGGCAGAAGGTTTGCAATTTAATGCATCTGATTTATTAATAACAATTCTTAAATTATTAATTCCGGTTTTATACCTTGGACTTATTACTTATTTTACAAATGGATATACTGTTGGAAAACGAATTTTGAAAATAAGGATTGTAGCCACTAACCATAAGCAATTATCACTATGGCATTCTATTGAAAGGTCGCTGGGCTATTATGCTTCATCATTAGAATTCGGTTTTGGGTTTTTACAATATTTTATTGATTACAACAGGCGCACAGTTCACGACAGGATAGCCGAAACAATTGTTATAAAAGTTAACAACATTGGGAAAAAATAAATAAAAACAGTGAAAGAATTATAAGTTATAATTATGCTATTTTATCTTTCACTGCAGCAGCATCATATTCCACGCTTAGCGAATGTATCAGTTCTTTCACAGGAACAATTTCATTAACCCTGTAAACATTATCGCCCGCAAATGCAAAACCGTCGGCAAGCTTTCCTTCCTTGGCGTTGGCAAGTGCTTTGGCAATACAATAAGGCGCATCTTTAACATTGCATGTAATAATACAGTGGTACGGACATTTGAAAGGTTTTTTGTCACCTGCAACAACATCATCAACAAACTGGTCGCGTATGGCGCGTCCGGGCATGCCTACCGGACTTTCAATAATAACAACATCTTCTTTTGTTGCCCTCAGGTAAGCCTGTTTAAATTCATCTGAGGCATCGCATTCGTTGGTTGCAACAAAGCGCGTGGCCATCTGCACACCGCTGGCTCCCATTTTTATATAATCATAAATATCGCTGCCTGTATAAATGCCACCGGCAGGTATTACAGGAACTGCTCTTCCATATTTATCTTCAAGTGCATTGGTAACATTCAGAACTTCTTTCAGTAAATTTTTCAGTTCATACTTTTCATCAAAAAGATTTTCTTTTTTGAATCCTAAATGTCCACCTGCACGCGGGCCTTCAACCACAATGGCATCGGGCAGGTAATTAAATTTGTCCATCCAACGCTTTGCAATGATATTTGCTGCTTTGCCCGATGAAACAATAGGTACAAGTTTGGTGCGAATATTATCTTCCGGAAGAAAACCGGGCAGGTTCAAAGGAAGTCCTGCTCCCGAAAAAATAATGTCGGCTCCTTCAAGTATTGCTACTTTTACAAACTCTGCATAATTCGAAAGTGCAACCATGATGTTGATACCAATGATACCATCAGTCAGTTCCTTCGCTTTGCGAATCTGAAAAGCAAGTGCTTTGTTGTTTACACGGATGTAATCAGTATTGTAGCCGGCATCCATATGGCCTATACCAGCTGTTGCAATCACTCCTATGCCACCTTCACGCGCAACTGCCGAAGCAAGTCCGCTAAGCGATATACCTACAGCCATTCCCCCCTGAATAATGGGTACTTTAGCTACAAGGTCTCCAATTATAAGTTCCTTCATTTAATAAAAAAATTATCCGGGCTCTCAAGCCGTAATCATTTAACACTTACGCGCTTTTCATGATTTTTTTTCGGGGGATAATTGCGAACCTGTTGTCCGTAAAACAAAATCCTGCAAAAAATATATCAGTCGAGAACCTGAATGTTCATACTATTGAACAGTTATTGCAAAAGTAAAAATAAAACAATCAAAGTAAAAGTTTTAGCTGAAATTTTTCGTTCAAAAACTCAGCAGTATTCTTATAATAGCCTATACGTGCTATTTTATTTATACTTGGGAACATGCTTGTCGAGGAAGGTCTCCCCTGCTTTGTTCCATCCATCAATTGCAGCAGTACGTTTGGTATTCAGCTCAGTGTTAGTGGTATTATATTTTACACCAGCTTTATTATATTCGGCAACAGCTGCATTATATTCGTCTACATCAGCTTTGGTGCGCGACGAAGATGCCTTTGCATCGAAAGCTGCTTTTATTTTTTCGAACTTGCTTTTGGCGGTATAATAATCCATAACATCCTGAATCTTACTGCCGGATTCGGTTTTAAAAAATGTCAACGCTCCCTTGCATGCAATTTTCAAACTTGCATCGCCATCAAAACTTTTCAAAGTGTCAGTCATAGCTAGGCCTGCAGTGGAAGATGCCAGCAGATCATTTTTATTTTTCTCAATATCTTCTGCATCATTTTTTATAAGCGCATCCATCAGGAATGCTTCGTACTTATAACTTTTAAAGAATATCAGGTATACAACATTGTAATATTTAATAACCCTGTCAGAGCTTTCAAGTTTCTTGGCAATCTTATCCTTATTCTCAGTGATACTGATGTTGTGATCGGTGGCAAATAATTTCTGCTGAACGGAAAGATTGTCGTTCGCCCTGTCAAGCTTGGCATTGGCCAGTTCCTGCGCTTTCAGGTAGGTTTCCATCTGGTCATATGATTGTTCTGCAATTTCTTCCATATCAACTATTTTTGCATAATCGTTATTCATAATATTGTAATCCATGGTAAGAAACGAAACTACTGAATCGCGGTAAGCTGTGTCATCATCATATCCGGGCATGCCGCTTATTTTCTTTTTTGCGTCTGCAATTGCTTTGATAAGATCTTTCCTGTTATTTTCAACTTTTTTGGCACTTTTGCCGTGGGCCACTGCACTAGTATAATCCCAGGTCTCACTCATGATTTTCGAAAACTGGTCGGATATTGCTGACATATAATCAACAGCATTAGTGTAATTCTGGGCTTTCAGTGAATGCTGATCTGCTAAAAAAAACGCTGAAATTAAAACAATAAGTGCAAGTTTACTTTTCATGACAGTTGATTTATATTGTGATTATTTGTTGTGTTGCAATTTTGCAAATCAAAACATTAGAATTTTCGTTCTTCATTGAGCTGACCCTTCACATAATCTTCTTCACCAACTTTTTTTCCGGTATTATCATAAATGATCCAAGTGCCATTTTTCTGATAATCGTTTATGGCTTTATTAAAAAACATTTTCCCCTCTTCCTTCACATTTCCATTTTTCCAGTATTCCTTGCTATCGTACATTTTATTTTTCTTATCGGCAAGTACAAGACTGCTCTGCGGATTTCCGTTATCGTAGTAATAATAAAGCGAAATATAAAATTCAAATGATTTGTCGTTTTCTTCAGAATACTCCATTTTCCCTGTAGGGTAATAATCAACTTCTGTAAGCACCTGCCCTTTGAAATATTGAGTTTTGGATTCAAGTACGCCATTTTTATAATAGGTTTCCATCTGGCATGAGCGGGTATCAGTTACTTTAAACGAACGTTCAAGCTGACCGTTATCATAATAATTTTTGTAGATGGTTGTAAGCTGACCGTTGTTGTAATATCCTTTGTGCTTTATCTTTCCGCTTTTATAATACTCTTCGTACTGCCCGGTAAACTTAATACCTGCTTCTTTCCAGCGTATTGAATCGCCTCCAAGAAAAGGATTAAATTTATCATAAATATCAATGGACTGTTCTTCTGCAGTCATGGTAGTATCAGCATCATTGAATTCGGCATCATAGTTCTGCGCGAAGCTGCTCGAAACTCCTGCAACGAAGAGAAGCATCATAAAGGCCAGTCGGATTTTAATCATATGATGATAAAAAGTCAAATTACAATTTCATTAGTTGCTGCATTTCCGTTTGCATCATTCTGGCTTCTTCCGCTGCTTTCAGAGCAAAATCAGTTCCACCTGATGCAAATATAATACTTCGCGATGCATTTACAATCAAACCAATTTTATTATTTACACCGTATTTGGCAACTTCTTCCAAACTTCCGCCTTGAGCGCCAACGCCCGGAACCAGGAGAAAATGATCAGGAACAATTTTTCTGATATCGGCCAGCATCTTGGCCTGCGTAGCTCCCACAACATACATCATATTATCGGCATTGGCCCACTGCTGCGATTTCTCGAGCACTGTTTCAAAAAGTTTTTTTCCATTGAACTCCAATAACTGAAAATTCTCGGCCCCTTTGTTTGATGTTAGTGCAAGCAGTATTACCCATTTTTCTTTGTATTCAAGAAAAGGCGAAACTGAATCCTCGCCCATGTAGGGTGCAACAGTTACTGCATTGAAATTTAAAGATGCATCTTCATTTCCAAAAAATGATTTCGCATACATTTTGGAGGTATTGCCGATATCGCCACGTTTCGCATCAGCAATATTGAACACCTGTTCATTAAATTTATTCAGATACTGAATTGTTTTTTCAAGGCTCTGCATTCCTTTCAAACCACGGCTTTCGTAAAATGCAAGATTTGGTTTGTAAGCAACCGTAAAAGGTAATGTTGCATCAATAATCTGTTTGTTGAATTCAAAAACCGGATCTTCGCAATCCATCAGGTGTTTCGGAAGTTTTGAAATATCAGAATCAAGTCCCACGCAAAGAAAAGATTTCTTCGCAAGCATCAGTTTATATAATTCTTCTCTGTTCATTTAAATATTTTTTAATAAATCCACTTAATAACTTAATAACAGAATAACTTTGAACTCTCCAACTTTCTTCTCACTCCTCCCCAGCTGCTTTCAGTCTTTCTGCATTTTCAGCAAGTTGCAATGCATCGATCATGTCCTGAATAGCACCATCCATAAATACGGGCAAGTTATAGGTTGAAAGCCCGATGCGATGGTCGGTAACACGGCTCTGTGCATAATTATATGTGCGGATCTTTGCTGATCGGTCGCCTGATGATACCATTGTTTTTCTTTTCTTTGAAATATCGTCAAGGTATTTCTGGTACTCCACTTCATACAGTCGTGAACGTAAAACCTTCATTGCTTTATCAAGATTCTTGATCTGCGATTTTTCATCCTGACAGGTGACAACAATTCCTGTTGGAACATGCGTGAGACGAATGGCCGAATAGGTTGTGTTTACTGATTGTCCGCCGGGGCCTGAAGAACAGTAAGTGTCCTTCCTGATATCTGAAGGTTTCAGATCGATATCGAATTCATCAGCTTCCGGAAGCACAACAACTGATGCAGCCGAAGTGTGCACCCTGCCTTGTGTTTCAGTTTGAGGAACGCGCTGGACGCGGTGAACTCCCGATTCGTATTTTAACTGGCCATAAACATTGTCGCCCGAAACATTGATGATTACTTCCTTGAAACCTCCCACTGTTCCTTCAGCGGCATCAACAAGCTCCACTTTCCATTTTTTCGTTTCGCAGTAGCGTGTATACATCCTGTAAAGATCACCGGCAAAAATACTTGCTTCATCACCACCGGTGCCTGCACGTATTTCAACAATGGCATTTTTTCCATCCTGTGGATCGGCAGGAATTAGCATGATTCGAATTTCCTCCTCCATGATATCACGCTTCTGGGTTAGTTCATCAAGTTCGGCTTTGGCCATATCCCTGAATTCCTCATCTTTTTCTTTGGAAAGAATTTCTTTTGATGATGTAATATTATCCATCACAAGTTTATATTCCTTGTATGCATCAACAATAGGCTGAAGTTCCTTATAATCCTTGCTGAGCTTAATATACCGCTTCATATCCGACATTACCTCTGGATCGGTAATTTGCTTTCCAATGTCTTCCCAGCGATCGTAAATTGCTTTTAATTTATCTAACATTTCTTATCTTCTTTCTTTCAAATTTTTAATATTCAAATATTCCATTTTCACTTTTTATAGTGAGTTTCTTTCCGTGATATTTTTCACATCTGCCGATGATCTTTGCATCAACATTGAATTTCGCGGCAATATCAATTATTCCATCCGCATATTTTGAATCAACATACACTTCCATCCTGTGGCCCATGTTGAACACCTTATACATCTCCTGCCATGGCGTGTTTGATTCCCGCTGAATAAGCCTGAATAATTCAGGAACCTCAAACATAGAATCTTTTATCACATGCAGGTCATTTACAAAATTCAGCACTTTAGTTTGTGCACCACCTGAACAATGGATTATCCCATGAATCTGATTTCGGTATTCATCAAGAACTTTTTTAATGACAGGTGCATAGGTCCGTGTTGGCGACAATACCAGTTTCCCTGCATTCAGCGATGTGCCGCCAATAACTTCAATCAGGTTTTTTGTTCCTGAGTAAACCAAATCATCAGGAACAGAATTATCGTAGCTTTCAGGATATTTCCGTGCATATATTTTCGCAAACACGTCATGCCTTGCGGAAGTTAGCCCGTTACTTCCCATTCCGCCATTGTAATTATCCTCGTAGGTTGCCTGCCCGCTTGAAGAAAGGCCTACAATAACATCACCATCTTTAATATTATCACAACTGATAACATCTGATCTCTTCATCCTGCATGCAACAGTGGAATCAACGATTACTGTTCTTACAAGGTCGCCCACATCTGCTGTTTCACCGCCGGTAAGGTGGATTCCAATTCCAAGATCTCTCATTTTTACAAGAAACGCTTCGGTGCCATTTATAATTTCGGAAATGACTTCACCGGGAATTAGATTTTTATTTCTTCCAATAGTTGATGAAAGCAATATATTTTCAGTTGCGCCAACACAAAGAAGATCATCAATGTTCATCACAACAGCATCCTGTGCTATCCCTTTCCATACCGAAATGTCGGCTGTTTCTTTCCAGTAAACATAAGCAAGAGAAGATTTTGTTCCTGCTCCGTCGGCATGCATCACAACGCAATAATCGGGATCATTTCCGAAAGCATCAGGAACAATCTTGCAAAAAGCATTTGGAAACAAACCCTTATCGAGATTTTGAATTGCATTGTGAACATCTTCCTTGGAAGCAGAAACGCCACGCTTACTATACTTTAAATTATCCATCGTCGTGCAGAAACAAAAAAAGCATCCCGTAAGAATCAGGACGCTTTTTTTATATTTTAGTCAAGCTACTTCTTTTTAGTTGTGGTCGCTTTTGTTGTTTTGGTTGTTGTAGCTTTTGTTGTTGTTTTTGTTGTGGTTGCTTTGGTTTTAGTATCAGTACCTGTGCCAGTAGTGTTTTCAGGAGTTGTTCCATTATTCTGCTGATCATTCTGCTGTTGATTCAAATCTTTTTTATCATCAGGCACAAATTTATTCTGGTCAGGCTGAAGCTGCTTCTGCTCTTCATTATTGATAGAAGAAGAATCAGTTTTAACTTCGATAACAGGTGCTTTTTTAGTGCTGGTGTCGGTTTTAGGAACAAAGTCATCACTAAGAACGCGGAATTCTGTACGCCTGTTTAACTGATGTGCGGCTTCGAATTTCTTTTCATCACTCTGGAACTTGTTAATATAATCCTCTGTTAGTGTTGTTCCTTTTGGGAAAACAATAGGAGGATCAATTTTCACAACATCGGTTCCTTTGGTATAATATGCAACTGTTTTATCAGTAGTAAGATTACGTGGAACTCTTTCACCATAACCGTAAGGTTTCAGACGCTCACCATCAATTCCCTTTGATACCATGTAATCAACAACTGACTTTGCACGTTTGTATGATAATGAGTCATTGTATTCAAGTGAACCACGGGCATCAGTATGTGAACCAAGTTCAATTACGAGTCTTGGATTTTCAACCATAATCTGGATAAGGTTGTTAAGCGAATCCTGGTATTCAGGTAATAATAACCATTCGTTGAAAGGATAAAGAATGTCGGGTAGTACAACTGGTTTCTTTGGAATAGGAACAAGACAGAAATCGTGAACGAAATCTTTACTTCTTTCAAGACCTACAGTGCTTTCTTTTCCTTTGGCACCAAAGTAAAACGAAGCCTCCACTTTTATTTCATAAGATGTATTTGCAAGGAACTGGGTTTTTTCAAATTTATATGAACCATCAGCAAGCGTAGTATCAACAACGATAGTACCATCAGATCCAACTAAAGTAACGTAAGCACCTTTGATCATTAATTTCGTTGAATCATCACAGATCTTGCCCTGTAAAGTGAAAATTAAAGGTGGCTGGTAGAAAGTATAAATATCATCGCTTCCCTTGCCACCTTTTCTGTTTGAAGACAAGTAACCTTTTTCAGCTTTGCCCTCGAAGATAATTGCAAAATCATCACCAGCAGAATTGATAGGATATTTCATATTGGCTGGTTTTCCCCAGGAATCACCAACTTTTTCAACTTTAAAAATATCAAGTCCACCCATGCCGAGTAGGCCGTTTGAAGAAAAGAACAATGCACCATCATCGCGGATGAAAGGATACATTTCGTCACCGTCGGTATTGATGTTTGATCCAAGGTTAACAGCTTTATCCCATGGTTTGGTTTTCTTTGTGCGGTGCACCAGCCATAAATCTTTACCACCGTATGTTCCTGTCATATCTGAGGAGAAATAAAGTGTAAGTTCATCACTTGATAATGACGGATGACCGTAAGAGAAACTGTCAGGGCCTAAAACCAATTGTTCAGGCACATCCCAGGCTGTTCCTTTTTTCTTGGAAACATATATCTGGCAGCCAAGTTGTTTTTTCTTTTCCACACCACAGCGCGTAAAATACATTTCATTGTATTTATCATTAAGGCAAGCGGCGCCTTCATTGAATTTGGTATTAATATTTTCCCCAACAGTTACAGGTGTGCTCCATGTTCCTTTTTTATCCTGAGCTGTAAGGTAAAGGTCCGTGAAACTCTGGCCTGTCCATGCATCGTAGTCTTTCCCTGTTGAACCTTCACGTGATGAAGTAAAAACAAGTTGTTTATATTTTTTATCGTAGTAAGTAACAGCAAAATCCATATCTTTAGTATTCAGCTGTTTCATGTTTTCCACTTCGTACCTTGTAGGATTATCTTTCCATTGTTGCGCCAGGGTGCATGATTCCGCACCTTTGGCCCCCCTTGTATCGGCGGGGACAAGATCCTTATATGCATTGTACTGCACGATTCCTTCTTCGTATTTCTCATTTATTTTCAACATATCAGCATAATAAAGCGTAGCAAGAGGATCAGGGTATTTAACAGCAATCGCTTTTTTATACCATGTTTCAGCATTTTTGGAATCGTTGGTTAAACGATAACATTCTGCAATCTGATAAACGATTCTCGCTTTTTCAGCTTTGTTCTTCTTTACTTTACTATATGCTTTCTTGTATAATCCAACGGCCTCATAGTACTGGTAGTACTTGAAAGCGTTGTCCGCGTCCTGTGCCCAGTTCTTCTGTGCGAATGAATTCGAAACCAGCAAGCCCGCCATGATTAATGATGTAAAGAGTATCCTGCAAATTTTCATATAGATAGAAATTAAATATGTACTTTTATTATCGCTGCTAAAATAATCAAAATATTTTCAAGAAAAAAAATTAATTCTATGAACTTTTAAATTTTAGTCATTAAAATGCCAAATCGTAATTTATAATCATTTAATTCAAATGCGATTTTATGCAAGTTTATTGCACTTATAACTGAAAATTTAAGGAAAGGTTACAGAAAATAAAAATTAAGTTTTACTTCTATAAAAACCTAGCCAGCAATATTATTCGTAGTTTCGTCAGTTTTCTGCTCTGTTGAATTATTTTTTATTTCAGTTTTAACATTCGGAGTTTCTGTATCCAGTTCCTTTTTAATTTTATCAATAGAGTCCTTCAATTCCTTTCTGATCGGGTCAATGCTTTTATTCACCTCATCCTGAATATCGCTGGTTGCATTTTTAATATCCCTGATACCTTTGGCAAGACCACGTGCTATTTCTGGTATTTTATTCGGTCCGAAAAGCACGAACACAGCCAGAAACACCAGTATAAGTTCTCCGCCCGAGATACTTTCAAAAAGTAATAATGTAAAAAGAAGATTCATAAATTTATTGAACAAAGATAAATAAAAAAAGCCCCGGAGTATATCGGGGCTTCTTAAAAATAATTTAGTCTATTTTTTCAGGTTTAAAGCGTCTTTTTTAGCTTTTCTTCTTTCCATCCATTTCAAAGTATCATAAGCAATTGGAGTAGCATTCAAAACAGAAGAATAAGTACCAATTGCAACACCAATAAGTAAAGCAAATGTGAATCCCCGGATTACTTCACCGCCGAAAATGAACATCGCTAACAGTACCATGAATGTAATACCCGATGTATTCAATGTACGGGACAAGGTACTGTTGATTGCATCATTCATATTCTGGTGCATATCACGCTTAGGATACAATGTCTGGTATTCCCTGATCCTGTCGAAGATGATCACAGAGTCCATAATGGAATATCCAATTATAGTTAGAATAGCAGCTATGAAATCCTGACCAATTTCCAAAGTGAAAGGAAGGATGCCATTAAAAATTGAGAATATCGAAATTACAATAAAGGTATCATGGAAAAGTGAAACAACTCCACCAAGTCCCCACTGCCACTTCTTGAAACGAACAGCTATATAAATGAAAATGATCATCAATGAGAAGAATACAGCAAAAAAGGCCTTGCGCAGCAAACTATATGCAATGGTAGGCTCAACTTTCTGCGAACTCAAACGCCCAAGTACTTTGGTTTCATCATGCTTCATAAAATCAGCCTGAGAAATCTTCACATTATAAAATGGCGCCAGTCCATTATAAAGTTTTGACTCAACAATTGAATCGGCAGCTGTAGTTTTATCGTCAATTCTATAAGATGTAGTAATCTTTACCTGGGTACTCGGTCCGAATGTTTTTACCTCCGGCTCGTTTCCGTCAAACACTTTACCAAGGGCTGTTCTTAGCTCATTTGTTTGAATATCTTTATCAAATCTTACAACATAGGTTCTTCCTCCAAGAAAATCAATACCTCTTGTCAAACCTTTAGTGGCAAGTGAAATAATACCAATTACAACAAGGGCAAGCGATAAAATATAGAATTTCTTTCTGACACCAATAAAATCAATGTGAACATTGGTAAGGAAGTTCTTGGTATATTTTGTCCATACAGTAATTTCCTTATTTGTATCAAGCATCCAGATAAACACTAATCTGGTTATAAAGATTGCACAGAACAAGGAACTGATGATCCCGATGATCAGGGTTGTTGCAAATCCCTGCACCGGACCTGAACCGAATATATAAAGTACAATAGCAGTAAGCAGGGTTGTAACATTACTGTCGATAATAGCCGAATAAGCATGCTTGTAACCATCGTTGATGGCGAGCCGTATACCCTTGCCCGCCCTGAGTTCTTCTCGAATACGCTCGTAGATAATTACGTTTTTATCAACGTCCATACCAAGTGTAAGAACAATACCAGCAATACCAGGTAATGTAAGAACGGCTCCTAGTGATGCAAGAATGCCAAATACAAAGAACATGTTTACAAAAAGTGCAATATCAGCCACCATACCAGCTCTGTGATAATAGAAAATCATGAAGAGCAGCGTAAGTACAAATGCAGCTATAAACGACATTACACCAGCCTGAATAGCTTCTTTACCTAAAGTTGGGCCGACAATAGCTTCTTCAACAATTTTTGCAGGAGCAGGAAGTTTACCGGCTTTCAGAACATTGGCAAGGTCTTTCGCTTCTTCAAGTGTGAAGTTACCGGTAATCTGAGAATGACCGTTTGGGATTTCACTGTTAACAGTTGGGAATGAATACACATAATTGTCAAGTACAATTGCAATGCATTCACCAACATGTTCACCTGTAAGGCGTTTCCATGTTTTAGCACCTTCAGAGTTCATGGTCATTGCAACTTCGTTCGTTCCATTCTGTCCGAAGTCCTGGCGTGCATCGGTAACAACCCCTCCGTCAATAGGAGCTTTGCCATCATTGCTTGTAACTTTAATAGCAATAAGACGAAGCATGGTTTTCTTTTCATCGAAAGCTTTTACTTCCCACAGGAATTTATATTCACGCGGGAAAACAGCTTTCACTTGTTCCATGTTTAAAATCCTATTGACTTTTATTGTATCAATAATTGCACAATATCCAACAGTTGGTCCTTTACCGTAATAATATTTTCCGTCCTTCTGATCAAAAGCGGGTCTCAGGTATGCGAACAAAGGATTTTTCTTTGCATATTCTTCGAATGATTGTTTATCAGCAATATCTTTCTGACCAGCAGTATCATTCTTAATTTTATTTACAAGTGATGTTGTATCAATTTTTGCAGAATCAGCTTTGGAAGTCTTTTTAATCTTCTTTCCTTTTGAATCTTTAGTTTCAGCTACGGCAGTAGTGTCAGCACCAATAGTAGTATCACCTTTCAGGACAAGAGCAGCTTTCTTATTTGCTTCCTCCATGTAAGGATAAACCTTTGCAAATTCCTCGGTGAGCCAGAATTCCAGCTTAGCTGTTCCCTGTAAAAGTTTACGAACACGGGCGGGGTCCTTAACACCAGGAAGTTCTACGAGGATACGTCCCGCGGTAGATAATTTCTGAATATTTGGCTGGGAAACTCCGAATTTATCGATACGAGTGCGCAGAATATTGTAGGTTCTGTCAATAGCATCATCGGCTTCTTTCTTAATAACAGCAAGCACTTCATCGTTGGTGGAATTGAAAGTAACCTTGTCCTTTAATTCTACAGTTGTGAAAATTGAAGATAATTTAAAGCCGGGATCAATTTCTTTGATAGCTGTTCCAAAAAGGGAAACGTAATCCTTGGTACTTGTTTTTTCCATTTCGGTGGCTTTCTCCAGCGCTTTCAGAAAAACAGGATTTGTTTTATTGGTACCTGCCATTTCCTTTATCACATCGACTACTGAAATTTCAAGGGTAACATTCATACCACCCTTAAGGTCAAGGCCCAAGTTCAATTCTCTGTCTTTACAATCTTTGTAAGTGTAATCGCGGAGTGAAAAACCCTTGAATCCCAGGCGGAATATAACCTCATTATTCATTGAATCGAGGAAATAAGTTTCCCTGGCTTTAACAACTGAATCGAAAAGGATTTTTTCCTTTATAGCATCGCCTTTGGCCAGCTCTTTGGCTATTTTAACCGAGACATCGGAATTCGCATATTCGGATGCTGTTTTTTCAGTTCTGTTAGTAAAGAACGTAAATGACAACTGGAATAATGAAACAAGCGCAAATGCAATCGCAAAAAACTTGATAGCTCCTTTATTTTGCATACTTCAAATCTTTATATAATTCTTATATTTTTTTAAGCGTGCAAAAATAGAACTAAAAATCATAATTACCAATTTTATTCTGATTATTCATGAAGACTCTTCATTATCAAATTGCTACAACGTGCACAAATAAAGGAATCCGGCATATTGGCATTTTTTCTTTCGCCCCTGAAAAATTAACAAAAAAGCCGATCTCCGTTGTCGGGACCGGCCTTTTTAAAATGCAACGCTGCTTCTTATTTTTTAGGTGTTTGGGGTGTATCCTGATATAAACTTTCATTTGCCTTCTTTTCCTTATATCCGAAAATAAAATTCACGCCAAAATGAAGGTTTACAGTTCTTGTGCCTTCAGGATCAAAAAGACAATATAAGTTATCGGTGGTTACGTATGTCTGCCAGGGGCCAAGGTTCAGTGCAAGGCCAAATCCAAGGTTCATATAACTGCGGTTCATGATAGAGTAACTGGCTGTTGCACTCAGCATATTGAAAAACCATTTATTGTAGGAAACAGTGAGCGAAGGATGGATTCCATTGTTGAAAAATTCGCTCCTGATCAATAGGCCAACCTTGTCGTGAGGAGTAAGTGAATACATACCGGTCATGTATATTTTAGTCGGCAAAGGAGCCCAGTACCCGTCTTTCGATTGATTAATTTTAAAAATATTTGCCAGTGAATCTCCAATCTGATTCATTTGCTGGGACACTACTGTGTCAGCTTCATTAAAAAACTGGTCAACATCAATACCATCATAAGTAAAATCTTTAACATTACTCGTGTAATTCCTTGTACTTGAGCCACCACCGGGCTTCCAGTGAATATATCCGAAATCGAGCAGGCTTAAGCCAAAGGAGAATTTATCGTTCAGCTTGTAATATGCGCCAAGATCAACACCCAACCCTTTGTTTTTATTGTTAAACAGAAACTGCTTTGCATCGACACCGCCAAAGTATGATGAATCGCTTCCGGCACTGTCAAGGCCCATTGCAATTGAATCAGGGATTGTCATATTTACAAGAAAGTCAGTATTTGCAGTATGTGCAAAATCATCTTCGTTGATCTGAACAGTAACATTATTCTTTTTGGTCCATATATCCATCAATCCATTAAGATATTTAATACGACCACCAACAATAAAATCCTGCTTGAGAATTTTCACATCACGTGAAAATCCGAGAGCGTATTCCCGGTAATAGGAGGCATTTACCCCAATACCGCTAAGGTCAAGGGTTTTCCCTACAAACTGACCATTGCCTTTCCACAACAGTGAAATAAGATCGCGGGGATATGCAAAACGGAATGATGCTTTGTCACTTACACTGAAATTAAAGTAATTCTTTTTATACCTGAAGCCAAAAGCAAGCCATTCTTCCATCAAATTCATTGAAACATAATTCCGCTTGCCTAGTTTGCTGACCATATGGTCCATCCTTAATTCAAGCGAATCATCCGATCTTCGTTTAATAAGATCGCGATATGCAAATCCGCTATGCCCTATGCCGGCATAAACTGACGACAGTGCAGGAAACCCAAAGTACCAAGTAGGTATTGGCTGGAATGCAGGATTTGTATAATTTGCCTGAGGCACAATGGGCATAAGATGAATTGTATTATCCTGTTGCGCAATGGAATTCTTTACAAAGCTGTTTGAAAGAATAAATGCCGCAACCAACGCTTTTAAAATAAATTTATCAGTTTTTTTCATGGTTGCGCTTTTTAAGGTTTAACTTGGTATTTCGCCTGTGCCTGCACTCCTACTTTGACATCCACATTGTAATCAGAATAAAATTTTACGATGTCATTTCCATTATTAACTGTGGCAAGTTTACAGTAAACCAGAAGTTTTGATACATCATTCAGATGCGCAAGCCTGCTTTTATCCATTAATGATGAAACATACTTGTGCGTGGGGGCAATAACCTTGTAATCAGGTGGTGACCCAACAACACCGGAGGCAATCACCTGGTCAAGTGGAAGAAGCAGGGAATCCTTTACATTGTAAACTGAATCGGCAAAGTATATCTGCATTGTAGCATCAACCGGAAATCCATTCATTGTATTTATCTTGAACAATACCCATTCAAGTTTGTCGATATCTGACCCGAAACTAAAATCGAGAGTATCCTGCAATCTGAAATCCCAGGCTGATCCGTACATTGGAAGTTCAACTTCCACATCAACACCAAAACGGCTTGAGTCCATCACGAAATTCTGATCGGTTACAGGGTTTCCAAGCGGGTTAGACAAACCGGCAACATGGTAAGTTACAAACCGGGGCGACATATTAAAAGCAGGTTTCACGTTTGAGTTTGTCTGATCCAGGTGAATTGCAGTTTGAACACTCTGTCCGAACTGGGCGAATGTAGGAGCCGCAATACTCCAGGGAGAAGGCAATCCTGCTCCATTTACAGCTAAAGAATAAGGCGGATTTATTGTTGATATAGCTTGAAGCAAATCAAAGGTTAGTGAAATCGGCATACCATACGCATTGTTTGCATAAATGTTAAGTTTTGGATCTTCAAAATAAAGTGAACCGTGAATGTTATTTTTGAAGATGTCTATCATCACTGAGTCCTTGTTAATCAGAAATGCATGCTGTCCAAGGTATCCGAATACTCTTTCATATTTCAGTGATAAAAATGATTCGCCCATATTAATTGTGTATGGAGATGCATTCGCATTACCATCGCCGTATACTGCAACATCATAATTAACTGTAAGCTGATTTCCACCAGCATTGAAATTAATTGTGTAGCCATTCAGGTTGAATGTATCATTGATATTAACCGGCGTACTTCCTGTATAATTATAATAAATAGTTTTTTTAAAGATTTGTCCATTCTTGACAGCCCCGGGAATAGTAACATAAATTCTTGCACTGTGATTTATATCCCCGTTGATTGCAAAATTTATATTTCCCGATTTCAACCGCATGCTGTCGTATCTTTCGCTGCTTGAGGAAGTGAATGAATAATTTGTTGTGTGGCTAAATATGGCACTGTCACCATTTGCGATTGCCCCCGTTGAAAAACCAAAGTTGGAGTTCACATTCTGATCGGCAATGCTGATCAGTTGATCAGCCCGTTGAGAAAAAACTGTAGATTTATAAATCAGGTAAAGAAAATGCGTGGCATCCTCAACAAAAAGATGAGTGGTATCATAATCATTAATGATATCGCGCAGTGTAAGCGTAGAGTGAATGAGCGGCACTGCCCCATTCGGTTCATACTGAAATGCTGCAAGTTTATCAAAGTCGAAATCTTCCTTTTTGATACAGGATTGCAAAAGAATGCCAGCGGTAAAAAGGAGAATGATACAACCAGCAATGATTTTCAAAGGTGGTTTCAGTGAATGGGGTAAATTTGCTTTCATAGGATAGGTTTTCAAATATCAATCGATAAAAATATAACAAAACTGAACGAAAAGCAACAAAAAAATTAACAGCTAAGATTAAAAGTATCCAAACTCTATTCAAAAGAATAATTATATATAGTGCTTTCAGAACCTACAATCAGGTTATATGCGCCATCGTTATTTAAACTTGAAATTGCAAATGGAGTTGTGCCATTGAGCGGAAAGCCATCACTAAGGCTGCAATCCGCTTTGAGCAGGTAAATTTTATTTGCTTTCATGCTCACGAATCCGAGTGAACCTTTTCCACCAGAGTCCTTATAGAAAACAGGCGCTGCTGAAATATCAGATGGAATAGTATAACTGAAAAGCAGCTTCAGGGCAGTATCATAAACATTCACTTTGTTATTGTCAACAAAAATGTATTCTTTCGTTTTATCATTATTAAAATCCTCGTAAAGAAAATAATGTGATGCACTGAATGTTGAAATGGTTTTTTTAGCAATGTCACCTTTTGTTGAAATAAAAATTAAATTACCGGTATTATCAGTGGTAAGAATGGATGATGCTTTCTCATTTTTCGAAACATAAAATTTCGCAAAGGCAGATCCTGTTACTGAAGTTTTTATTTTAATTTTTTCAAGACCTTTCCTGTCGAGAATATAAATATTTCCTTCTTTATCCGATGTTACAAGCATATCAGTTCCATCAAACTTCAATGCAGTGATTTCTTTGTATAAATCACTTTTTGTTTTAAAAATAGTCCAACCCGGATTTACTGTTCCTTTTTTTGTGTAATTATAAATTTTACTTCCGCATGGAACAATGAACCTGTATTCCTTATCATTTGCAAAATCAGCCACGGTCATAGGACCTGTTGATGCATCTGTAAGCCGTAAAGGAAAATTATCAACATTCTTCCCCTCAGCATCAATAATATAAATGTATGAAGGGGTGTTGAACACGAACTGCGATTTTCCGTTTTTAAAATAATCAATTACAAACACATCGCTCAACGGTTTTTCTTTGAGTGGAATTTTCTGAATCAATGATCCATCCTTATCAATGATATAAAAATTTGCAGCATTATCAAAAGCAATTATTTTTTTTGTCTTTCCCGACTTATCGGTTACAATTTGTGGTTTTGAGAATACGGTGGAATCAAGCTTAAATGTCCATAGAGCGCTTGATTCTTCAACAACTGTTGTATTCGTTTTGAGACAGATGTTGTTATAAAAAAGTTTTCCGTTCGTCTTTAACTGATAAGCAAATGCTTCGAAATTTTTAAATGATCCAAAGTTGGATGCAATATAATTATAAATATCCTTGTTTCCATAATTCAGAAAAATGCCAAGTGATTTCCTGATGTTGCAATAAAGATAGACGTTCGATTCGCTGGAAATATTTTTTGAAAAAGCCAGGTAATTATTATTATCACCTAAAGTCTTCTCATCATTGTAATCTTTCAAAAATGAAACAAGTGCTTTGGAAGAGTTAGCAAAGATTACGTAATCATCAACCACAGCATAGTATTTACCTTCCACCCCTGCAAACAAATTACCAAATACTGCAGCAAACATTCCGGGGACTTTAAATTCATAAATTTTATTTGTTTTAATTTCTGTTACAGCTGATTTGCTTTCCTGAACAGGCTTTGACGAAGATTTTGTTTTTTCTTTCGTTTGTGTTTTAGAATTCTTTTTGGAATTTTTTCCTTTTACAACCTTAGTTGCCTTCTTTGGTTTTTCAGCTTTTTCAGTTTGCAATTCCGACTGTGATGCAAGAAGTGTCAACGCATTTGAAATATTATCGGCTTTTACAACAGCAAACATATTGGAAGTGATATCGGAATCGCTTGGCTCAGTAATTACAAGCGCTACTTCCTTTCCGATCCATGTAAGGAAATTCTTTTCAATATCTGTTTTGTATTCTTTGTTGAGTTTTGCAATATTACTGTTGTGTTCAGCTGATTTTCCTTTTTTTACCAGATATTGATTGTATGCTTTATACCATGCATCAAAGTCGCTGAAGCCAAAGTAAACAAAGGATGCAGTTGAAGAAGGTATAAGTTTAAGCATGGTCATTTCGTGAGGTTCCTGGTTTGCAAACAATCCAAGAAAATTTGAAGCGGTATCATTCACACTTGTAAAACCATTGAATAGAATTGCATCTTTTTTAACACTTATGTCAATTGCCGACCAATCGGCAAATCCGGCAAGTTCGGCAATTCGCTTACTATAGGGCGAAGATGCAAGAACTGATATAAGCTTAGGAAAATAGTTGAAATTAATATAAAGATTCGCATCTACTTTTTTACCGGCAGTTCCGGAAACCTTAGTAAATCCGGCATCCGATGCAATGGATGTTCCTGACTTTTGCTGATTGATTGCAGCTTCAACTAGTGGAAGCTGAAAACTGCATATAAAAACATTCTTTGAAACAGTGAAATAAAAATTTTCTTTTTTGCCTGGAACTGTCACTTCTGTAATATCCTCTCCATTGAAACTACGATTACTCAATACAGCTTTTGAAGTGGCAGCCTGCTTCACGAGTGTTACTGCGATATCATTGCTGCAACTATTCGTCAATCCCGTCAGGTATAAAAAACCCGTTGCACCATTTTCCATTGCATGAAATGAAATGTAAACAGGATGATCAGTTATCACAGCTGTGGCGCATTCATTCGTTTTGAATAATGAATCGAGAAAATAAATTTCTTTATTTATTCCAGCAAACATTTCAAAATTCATAAGTTCGCGCCAAACACCTGATGTTACTGACAATTCGGACCAGAGTTGTGTAGGTTGCCTTATTTCAAGCACCATAGCTGCATCGGAAGGAATAGCATCAAGAGGGGCTGATTTTTTATTTCCCGAAACAGAAAAATGAATTACAAGCCATACAAGAAAAGCCAGCACAACAATTGCTGCACCAATAGCGGTTAGCAGCTTCCTGTTTTGCATAACTTCCCTGAAGTTAACAGATTTGAAGCTTTTAAAAAATCCTTTTATTTTTTCACGGATCATTCGGGAACAATAAGCAGTTGAACCATCAAAAATAAAATATTAAGTAAAAGGAAAAGAGTTGCCGGAATCAATTTAATAACAATGGCATGTGAACAACTGTGAAAATTCTGACAAGAAAAAAGTCGTTTCAGACATTAAATTGAAGCGACTTCTAAAATTTAAATATTACTATTCAACAATTATTTTTGCTTTGCTGATTTTATCCCCATTTGAAAGGGTAAGCTGGTAAAGGCCCGCAGAGATTCCATTCAGATCAATACTAACTTTTTTGTTATTGATAAAGGAATATTCTTTCACAATTCTTCCAGTCACATCTGTCATGGTGATTTTCACTTCTTCATTTAGCCATGATGAAGGCAATGTTATATCTGCATTGTCTTTAGCAGGATTTGGGAAAACAGAACAAATATTATCAGTTGAATTTTCATCAACACCTACATTGTTTAACACCGTAACATAAATAGTATCCTGAGAAAAACAGCCTTCTGCAGTGCTTGCCCTTACCCAAATCATATGTGTGCCCACTCCAAAATGACTTCCGAAAATTGTTACCAGCTCAGTATTGGCACCAGTGTTCCAGCTGTAATTATCATAGCCGTGGCCTGCACTGAGAATAACTGATTCCGTGAGATGCATAGTAATATCAGGCCCTAAGTCAACTTGCTGTAAATGGAATATATCCACATGCATAGTATCTGAATTTGCCGCACATCCGTTAGTACCTATCAAATGCACCCAGAAATCGCCGGAGTTCGAGGTCGTAAATTGATCATTTCCGGCAATTGTTCCATTCCAGAAATAACTTGCGAATCCGTTGTTTGTGGTCAAAACAGCAGGACTGCCTAAGCATTGCAATGAATCACCAGTAACATGTGCAACAGGAACCGGAAGAATTTTAATGTGCACCGAATCCCATGTAAAGCATCCGAGACTGTCAGTTACAGTTAAAAAATATTCGGACGAAGAATTCCCTGAAACAACTGTTGGCGTTGTTGCCCCGGTATTCCATGAATATCCGGCAAAAATACCAGTATGTAACGTTAACGGTGCATTTGCACAGGTGCTGTCGTCACTGCCTAATTCAGGTGCAACAAGATAATGATCACTGTTATACTCATAAGCACCCATATCAACAATCCCTGAATGATCATTGTTTCCATCGAATACCCGACAGTTGCCATTATAATCTTCGAAAAATTTTACTGCAACATTGTAAGCATTGTCAATACAAGGGCTAGTTGATTGAAGCCGGAAATTATCTGCAAGCGTATCAACAAACACCGGGTATGCAGGAATATTTCCGATTCCATTGTAATAAACCGGGCGCGGAGTTATTTCATGCAATATTTTAATTGCTGTGTCCTGGATGTCGTTGTACTGTATTGAAACCCCAGGACCTGGCGTGCAGGTATCACAAACATCAACAGCTAACTGATCATGAAAAGGGCTGCCATAATTTCCCCAAACAATATTGTTTTTTATGTTCCCTTCAAACTCGCGACAATAAATTCCAGTTCCTTTAACAGCATAATTCTTTACAATGGTGTTATTAATAATATTTGCATTTGAACCAACCACATATATTCCGCCGCCACCTTCAAAACCATTGTAATAAGTGCTTTCATAGGAATTATAGCTGACCACATTATTATCAATTGTCACTCCGCCACTATTCGCCGCATACACCATGATCCCTGCGCCACCATCGCTAACGGTGCCATTGAATACAGACCTGTTGTGTTCAACCAGGTTTTGCCGGGCAATAAAATTCCTGCCCTGTTCATTACTTCTGCAGTATATTCCGCCGCCAGTATTTGCAAAATTATTTTTTATAGTACTATGCTTAATAAGCAAATCAGAATTGGATGTGTAAACTCCGCCTCCTTGATCAGTAATGCTCTGCCCCCATAAATTGTCAAAAGAATACATATTTTCAATTTTACAATATTCAAGGAAACTTGAATCGGCTTCATCGAAACGAATGCCTCTTCCTTTGCTGGCAATGGTTGTATCGCTGCTTGTAAAAATTATACTGTCAGATGCTGATCCATTTGCATGCAATGAACCTTCAACATAAATTCCGTAATGGCCCTGAAATATTACATCAACGCCGGGTTCAATGATTAGTTCACTTGCATCCGGGACAAAAATATTACCTGAAATTTTATAAGGGTTGTTCGCTGCAATCCATGCGCCAGTAGCAATTCCACTTACTGCGTGTGCATCGGGAAGTAATTTAACGTTTAGATTCATATTCTGACCTTCAACTAAAACAAGGCTGTCAACCATTCGCGGAAGATATCCGTTTATCCCGTCAACCTGAATATAAAATGAATCAGGATAAATTACCTTCAGTTCAAATGCACCTGCTGCATCGGTTGTATCCGCTGCAATTACAACAGGATTGCTAATTGAATATGCATGCAGAATAACATTTTGTAAAGGAGCCCCTGTCAGAGAATCGTTAACTACACCTGAAAATTCTGAACCATTGCTGTTAATAACCATTCGTGGGCGAATGATGGAATCGACACTTTCAGAAGTTGCCAGCATAGTGCTTCCGTAAAAATCAGAAACAGCCGAAATTCGAAAGCCGAAATTTGCTGATGGATTATCGATCCATTGCTGCACAATGGAATCAGGAATATAAATTGACCGCCATGAATGGTCAGCCCCCTGCTGAAAATCACTGCCGGCAAAGGTTGTGAAAGGAATCATATTAGTTGCCGGCCTATTATACCAGTACAACGTATCTTCTTTCCAGTTCTGACGTACTTTATATAAACCAAAATTATAACCACTCATATCTCCGTTCTGGTTGAGACGAAATAAATCCAACCTGGCTGATGATACAGTTGTTCCCGGAGTAATTGAAGAAAGATCTACTTTTATAAAAAGATTAAATGTATCTGACAGCCAGCTGTTGCCGCCGAAGTACATAAAATTGTGACTGGAAAAATTAGTGGAATCCTGCGCACTGCTCACATAGGTATCCTGGCCTTGTGCATTGTTTGGTTGAATTATAAAAATCTGCGATTTAGCTGAAATGCTTAATGAAACAAAAAAAGTTATTACAAGAAAATGTGTGAATGTTTTTTTCATGGGATAAAAATTTTTGATTGGTATTCCAAATATATGAATTATTCTTAAACTTCAAAAAATATCAAAAAGTAAAAAGTGATTTGTGAAAAGTTAGCAGCACGCAATTGGCAAAGGGCAAACTATCTAATTATATAGACCGTGAACTTATCATCTTATGACTTGTCATCTTGTCAACTAGTCAACTTTTCGTTTCATTTAACATTAATTAACCAGCATCATAAACAAAATCCTTATTTTTGCCGTTATAGCATGATTGAAATTGACAGATAAAAAAAACATACGAATCTTAACCCACTGGATAGCATTGATAATTCTGCTATTCCCGAATTTTATTTTTTCACAGAAGGTTACAAAAATTGATCTTGTCAGTGCCAATTCCCTTGAGTTCGACAAGCGTTATGGCAGCGATGTAAGAAGGCTTATCGGCAGCGTTGTTCTGAAACATGACGACACATACCTTTATTGCGACAGTGCTTATCTTTATGAATCGAACAGTGTGGATGCATATGGAAGCGTAAGAATTACTTCAAGTTCGGTTAATATAAAAAGTGCTGTTCTGAATTACGACGGTAATACCAAAACCGCGCAGCTACACAAAGATGTGATACTTACCGATGGTCAGATGACTCTTCACACCGAATATCTTACCTATAACACCAGGTCAAATATTGGAAATTATTCAACAGGCGGAAAAATTACCACTCCTGAAAATACACTTACAAGCATAATAGGCTATTATTACGCAAACGATAAACAGTTTTTTTTTAAAAACAATGTGGTGCTTGTAAACCCGCGCTACACCATGAAATCGGACACTCTGATGTATAATACAGGGACAGAAGTATCCTATTTCTACGGCCCTACCACTATTGTTAGCAAAGAAAATATTATTTATTGCGAGAATGGCTGGTACGATTCGCAGAAGGATGTTGCGCAATTTAACAAACATGCATACTTTGAGAACAAGGAACAGAAGATAAGCGGCGACAGCCTATATTACGACCGCCTTAAAGGGTTCGGCAAAGCTTTCGATAATATTACCATTAAGGACTCCGTTCAAAAAATAATTCTAAAAGGTGATTATGCTGAATACCATGAAAAAATTGGGAAAACAATGATCACCCGTAAAGCGCTGCTGATACAGGAGATTGACAAGGACTCCATGTTCCTGCATGCAGATACACTCAAGGCTTTCTTTGATACAACAGGTGCCGGTAAAACGTTATATGCATATAACCATGCGAAATTTTTCAAATCAGATCTCCAGGGCGTTGGCGATTCAATTGTTTACGCATTCAAGGATTCCACCATTTACATGTATACAAAACCTATGTTGTGGACTGATAAGAACCAGCTTTCAGCAGATACCATTTATATATTTCTGCAAAAAAACGAGATTAAGCAAATGAATCTCTATAACTCTTCATTTATTGTTTCCAAAGATGATTCAATCAGATTCAATCAGATAAAGGGTAAGAACCTTACCGGGCATTTTTATAATAATGAATTGAAAAAAATTGATGTTTTCGGAAATGGTGAAACAATCTACTATGTAAGAGATGATAAAAATGCCCTGATTGGTGTAAACAAAGCTGTTGCTGAAAATCTGAGCATTTTTATTGAAGAAAACAAAGTGCATGCAATTACTTTCCGGTCAAAACCCGAAGCAACGCTATATCCCGAAAAAGATCTTTCAGAAAGTGATGTGAAATTGAAAAATTTTAAATGGGAGGAAAATGCACGACCGGCTTGCAAAGAAGATGTTCTGAAAGAAGATGTAAGAGTTGTAATAACTGAAAAAAAATAAATTCAGTTGCTGAGATTATTTAATAAGAAATCTTGCCGTAAATGTAAAGGTTGCCCCAGGGAAATTCGGATTCATTGAAATGTTTGACGGACTCTCCACACTAATCTCCCCACCCATTAGTTCAACAAGTTGTTTTGAAATAGTAAGTCCAAGTCCTGTTCCGCCGTACTTGCGCGAAGTGGAACTATCGAGTTGTGTAAACGATTGGAAAATTTTCTCAAGTCCTTCCGTTGGAATACCCACGCCCGTATCGGCAACAGAAAAACGAAGCTTTACTTCTTGCCTTCCATAGGACACAACCTGGGTAGTAATGATAATTTTGCCTTCTTCAGTAAATTTTACAGCATTGCTTAATAGATTTGAGAAGACCTGCTGCAATCGTATCGGGTCGCCAATCAGGTCATCCGGAATTCCTTCATCATCTTTTACTGTTAATGTAATTTTCTTTCCCGAAACAAGAATTGTAAAATGTTCCTGCACCGATTTCATCAGTTGCCTGAAGCTGAAAGGCATTGTTTCTATCGACATTTTGCCGGCTTCTATTTTTGAGAAATCAAGAATATCGTTAATTATTCGGAGCAATACTTCTGCTGAATCCTGAATAAGGTCAATAAGTTCTTTCTGCTCCGGTGTAACAGTTGTCTCTGAAAGTAAATCTGTAATCCCAATAATCCCGTTCATCGGCGTTCTGATCTCATGACTCATATTTGCCAGGAATTCCGATTTTGCTTTATTCGCAGCTTCCTGCGCCTTTATTGCTTTTTCAATTTCAGAAATATCAATAAAAGTGTTCAGGTAATAATTTTCATTTTCGAGCGTGATTGGAACAATTGTTATAAATATTGTAATCTCAGTTCCCCTGTTGGTCCTGATCATTTTCTTTTCTGAATACACACCGCTACCCTGCTGCTGTATCACCTTTAAAGGTATTCCGAAAATTTCAGGCGTAGTCGTACCCAGTATATTTTCAAAACTGCTGTAACCCATCATCAGCAGAGCCGAACTGTTTATTTTCTTTATTACATTATCGTGATCCGAAATAAAAACACCTACAGGCATATTGTCTACAATTTTATCAAGTGCAATCAGTGACTGACGTATCCTGACTTCCGACTGAGACAATTGCCTGATTATAACAATAAATACAAATATAATTATGCTGATTACTAGAATTGATGCGATAAAAAACACCAGGATATTCTGGTTAATGGAAGAAAAAATTGCACGCTCATCAATACTGAAAACAATGCCAAACCTGTTTTTGAAAAAGTTGATAGGATAGTAAGCAGATAAAAGGTTTATTTTTGTATTGTTGTAAACAATTGAATTACGAAAAACACCTTCGTAGCCTTTATTGATCTCATCCAGCAGATAAGATTCATTATTCATTTTTAATACGGTATCCCCGGAAATATCCTCCTCCGAATATGTTGCATTAAGAACATAACCTTCACTGTTTACAAGAAATTGCCAGGATTCTTTCCCAAGGTAATAATCACTGAACTCACTGCTGATAAAATTTGGAATGCTTAGACTGAACGAAATATTTGCAAAAACGTAACCGTCATTATCTACAAATGGCGCAGTATATTTGTAGCGATAACCTTCAACAATAACACGTGGTGTTGAAACAATATTTCGGGTACTGCTGTTGCTTATCTTTACAATCTTGAAATAATTATACGAATCTTTGCTTATAATCATCAGGTTTCCGGTAATATCATAAATTCTAACCGACGAAATAATTTTATCATATTTCAGATAAATTCTTTTTATGCGTTGAATGAGTTCTGAATTATCTTCATTGAAATTAATTTCATTTGCATTAATATCGACAAGGTATTCCACCTCATCAACAAAGTCCTGGTAATAATTCTCAATACGCGTGGCACAGATTTTTATTCTTTTCTGTAATTCGATGGTTTTACTTGATACCTGCTGGTTGCGTAGATTTATATAAATGTAAACACTGGCCGCAATAAGCAGCAGCACTACAAAACCCGACAGCAACTGTATCCTTCTCATAAACTCTGATTCGTATTTATAATCTTTATAAGAAACCAGTTCAAATTTTCAATTTTATATGATATGAGATAGTATTCATCTTCATCAATAGTAACTGTTGTATACTCTTTATTATTTCGCAATAACTCAGTAAACGCTTTTCTGATATTTTTGTTTTTGCTGCAAAGCAGGTTAAAATCTTCACCAAGATATTCATTATTTCTGATGGTCTCAAGATATTTATGCGATTTCAAAGTAGGCATTTCAAACAAGCCAGTTTTTTTTTCATCCATGATTATTACTATCCCACTGCTGTCGACCAGCATGATGTCCGGATTCTCATCTGTTAAAAATTTTTTACGCAATGCTTCAATTGAAATATCCAATCCCACAACGCCCTCCTGCATATTGTTGAAGTAAACAGGAGCGATGGCTGAAATTATCCACCCTCTTCCAGCAGGATCAACATAGGGATTATTAATCATCACTGCTTTTTTGCCAGGATTGTTTTCCTGGTCAGACAAATAATAAACATTATAATCCAGAATATTCCTTTTCGGCTGAAACTGACCTAACACGTCAAGATAAGGAAATATTCTGAAATAAGAATGCATCTCACAGAAATAGGATTGGACCACAAGAGGACCAAGCTCATGAACTATCTCTTTCAGCAGAGAATCTACAGGAGAAGTGAAATGTACTATTTTGCGTATTTCATTATTTACTGGAATATGCCCACTCACATAAACTGCAGAATAGCCGTCATTGAATGGTTTATAAAGCATGCCTCCCTCAATCTCCTTATAAACAGTTGTGTCTTTCTTAATGTTATAGTTTTCCTGGTTGGCATAAAGTCGCTTCACATAATCAGCAAGATATTCCGATTCTGAAATTATTCTTAAAAATGAAGTTTCTATTTGAAGTCCGGTTTTTCTTAGTGCAGCACTTTCTTTGGTTACATCGATCTTTGTATTGTTATTACAGGAGATAGCAAATATTGCGGAAATAAAAATCAACAGACTGAAAAAAGCGTGAAGCTTCATAATATCAAGGGTTGAATCACTTTTTCTCTTCTGTCAGAAGAAATAAAAAATTATTTTTTCTCGGATGAAGAAGGTTTATATTGATTCTTTTTGGGATTCTTGCCAAATACTGAAACCTGAACGTATCGCTGTGGATTCAATCTTAAGTCCTCAAGCAAAAGGTTCAGGTCCTTCGCTGATTTATCAAGCCCAACATAAAGACTGTCATTATTTACCAGCAAACCAAGAGATCCCTGTCCTTTATTTATTTTTTCAGATATCTCGGCAAAATTTGCCAATACACCATTTGCTTTTTCAATAGTCTTTACAATATTCGCTTTTGCCAGGGTGTCGCTGATGCTTGAAAAATTATTAATAATGTTTGTAAGTTTGGAATTGTTGTTTCTGAAATTACCAGTAATTGATTCAATATTTGCGAAAATAATAGACAATCTATTCCGCTGCGTGGTCATTAAGGTATCGATGTTGTAAGTTGTGTTTTCAAGATTTGCAATGGTATTTTTAATGCTTTCAAAACTACGCTGCAAATTTTCCTTGGTTTTCTCATTGAACACAGCTTGAATTACTGCAACCGCTGAATCCAGCGAAGCCATCAGGCTTTCAGCTTTTCGTTTCAATGGAAGCATTTGGTAACTAACTTCTTCAGTAATGGAAGGCTGTATCATCGATTTTAGCGTGTCGCCACTTTGAGCCATCACAGCAGTATCTCCAAGAACTATGTCAATAGCTTTGGAACCCAGAACATCTGAATTATAAATTCTTGCCATGGAATTCCTTGGAATTTTAACCTCATTCTCTACCGAAAAGGTAACGAGTACTCCACCATTATTATCCAGGAAAGAAATATTACTGACGCGACCAACCTGCACACCATTAATCATAACATAATTCGCATCAACAAGCCCGTTCACCTGCTTGTATTTGGCGTAAAATATTCTGTTGGACGACAAATAATTTCTACCTTTCAGGAAATTAAATCCCCAGTAAAAAAACACAAGGCATGTCACAATGAGTACGCCAACCTTAAATTCTCTTTTAATTTTAAATTTCAAAATTATTCCTTAAAATTTTTACAAAGCTATTAATTTTTTTTAATCAATTTTACTGCATCCTGTGGAGAAATTCTTTCTCCGTTTAAAAATGCCACGATAAACGCATCCTTGAATCCCAGGTTATGCACGGTATCCAGCAAAGTGAGTGCTTTTTCAAATGTGGTTTCGTTACCTGTAACATACTTGTACATTCCATTGTGAAAATATTCCTTTACATCTTTCAATCCTTTAAACTCAGGTGAATTCAAAGCTTTTTTTACTGAAGATGATGCAAACTGTACTTTAAAAAAAATTTCTTTCTTCCCTGAACTATTGGCCAGTGAATCTTTTTTACTTACTATGGAATCCTTTTTGGTTAATGGTTTGGCTGATGTATCTTTTGGTGTGGTAATTTCAGTATCCGATTTTATTTTTTTGCCTTCTATATCTGCCTTATATACTTTAAATGCACTAAAAATTCCATTCGCAATAATATCCTGTCCTTTAGCAGACGAAAGATATTCTTCATCTGTTGCATTGCTTAAGAAACCTGTCTCAACCAAAACCGAAGGCATAGCTGTTTTCCATAACACCAGGAATCCCGCTTGTTTAACGCCCCTGTCATACATTGCTGTTTTACTTTTTATTTGCTTCTGAATATCTGTAGCAAAACTCAGACTCTGATCAAGATATGCATTCTGATAAAGCGAAAAAATAATATAAGCTTCAGTTGAGTTTGGATCGAATCCGTCATAATTATTCGTATATCCATCCTCCATTAATATGGATGAATTTTCCTTTTGCGCAACTGCCAGGTTTGCCTGTGTTTTATACAACCCCATAACATAAGTCTCAGCACCACTGCTCACTTTTGAAGGATTTGAATTGCAATGAACACAAATAAACAAATCTGCTTTATTTTCATTAGCTATCTGGGCTCTTTTAAAAAGTTCTACAAAAACATCCGTTTTCCTTGTGTAAATAACTTTTACTGTCGGGAAGTTCTTTTCAATATAATCACCAATTTTCAAGGCAATCGCAAGGTTTATATCTTTCTCCTTGGTTTTGCTGCCAATACATCCGGGGTCTTTTCCGCCATGACCTGCATCAATAACAACTGTGCTAATTTTATCGTTTTGCGCAACACAAACGTTAAAATAAGTTAAGAGCAGCAAGCCTGAAATACCAAAAATTTCAATTATTCGTTTCACCAAAGTGTCAAATTTTAATTAGTTTTGTCGACTTAGTAGCATTAACTTTTATTTCACAAAATTAGTATTTATTCCATTGCTTTCAAATTTACGGATATTTCTGTTGTATGCTTTTGTGGTTGTGTCTTGCACAATTGCATCTGCACAGGAAACTATTACGAAAACTGATTCCGCTCAAACCAAAAATGATACCACAAAAAAAGTAGCACCCAAAGAATCAGAATTTGCCTTGTCATCAAAAGTTGTTTATAAAGCATGCGATTCAATACGCTTTGACATTGATGCCCAGAAAGTTTATCTGTATGGAAAATCAAGAATTGATTATGAGGAAATAACTCTCACAGCTGACTATATTGAAATAAGTTTCAAAATAAATCAGCTATTTGCAAAAGGTCTTGCTGATTCCACTGGAAAAATTAATGGGACACCTGTGTTTACACAAGGTACGGAAACATTTACAGCAAACACTCTCACATATAATTTCAAGACAAAAAAAGGCCTTATAAAAGATATCGTTACAAAAGAAGGAGACAGTTACATCCAGGGGATAACAGTTAAAAAATTTCCCGATAATTCAATCAATATCAGGAATGGATTATATACAACATGCGATCTTCCACATCCACACTATGAAATTAAATTTTCAAAAGCACGTATTATTCCCGATGATAAAATTGTAACAGGTCCAGCTTATCTGGTTATTGAGGATGTTCCCACACCTCTCGCTGTTCCCTTCGGATTTTTCCCAAATAAAAAAGGACAAAAATCAGGAATATTGTTTCCTTCTTATGGTGAATCAGCAAACCGGGGCTTCTTTCTTGAAAACGGCGGCTATTATTTCGGGCTTGGACAATACATGGACCTGGCATTGCGCGGTGATATATACTCTCATGGAAGCTGGGCCGTGCGTACAAGTTCAAATTATGTCAAAAAATACAGGTATAGTGGGGTATTCGGTCTGGGTTATGCCATTAATCTTTTAGGAAACAAAGGGACACCAGATTTCTCAAAAAATAGTTCTTTTTATATTCGCTGGACACATAACCAGGATATCAAAGCACACCCTAACAGCCGCTTCTCGGCCAATGTTAACATTGCCAGTAGCAAGTATAACACATTTAATCCATCCAGCACACAGGATTATCTTACCAATACCCTTACATCAAATATTTCTTACTCCACAACCATTGCATCGAATTACAATTTCTCGGTAAATATGCGTCATAGTCAGAATACACTGACACGTGCATTATCACTTAACCTCCCTGAAATTGCATTTTCAGTAAACCGTTTTTATCCTTTCAAAAGGGAAAAGATAATGGGTAAACCAAAATGGTATGATAATATAAGTGTCGGATATTCTATGAATGCTGAAAATAATATTAATACTATCGATACTCTTCTCTTCCCCAAAAACGCAGCCTTCAGCTTCAACCGATTGAACGGGATGATGGAGAATGGTATGAAACATAATATTCCTGTTTCAAGTTCTATAAAGGTTCTGAAGAATTTCAGCTGGACCAACAGCTTAAACTATAACGAGCGATGGTATCTACAGAGTATAGAAAAACATTGGGTCTCTGATTCATTAATACTGAATAATGACACCACTATTGGGTATCTAAGGACTGACACTATTCAAGGATTTAAAACTGCGCGCGATTTCAGCTTTTCTTCATCACTAAGCACACGGCTTTACGGAATGTATAACTTTAAGAACATGAAGCTGATTGCCATAAGGCATGTAATTACACCTTCAGTTTCATTTGTGTACATGCCCGATTTCGGAGCCCCGGCCTGGGGATATTATCGTTATTATACAAACTATGATAAACCAATTCCGCAACAGACCAGATATTATTCAATTTTCGAATCCGGTATATACGGCTCTCCGCCAACAGGAAAGGCCAGTTTTATAAACATGTCATTGTCGAACAATCTTGAAATGAAGGTCCGGAGCAAAAAAGATACAATCACCGGAACCAGGAAGGTGGTGCTTATTGACAATTTCATGATTGCAACAGGCTATAACCTTGCAGCCGACTCCCTTAAATGGTCAAAAATCAGCATGAGTGGAAGAACCAAACTTTTCAAAAACCTTGATGTCACTTATGCAAGCCTTTGGGATCCATATATAATAAATGATTCCACCGGGATTAATATTGATACACTTGAATGGACAAAGAACCATCGACTGTTCCGAATGGTGAATACAGACTGGGCATTCAACCTCAACTGGAGCCTGCGGCCTAAACAAAAGAAAAAAGAGATTGTAAGCGACAAAGCTTCGCAGGAAGAAATTGACATGATCAAAGCAAATGCGGACAAGTACGTTGACTTTGATCAACCATGGTCATTGAATATAATGTATACCTTAAGATACATGCGCGATTATAACCAGACAACAAAAATAATTGATAAAAAAATAATCCAGACTTTGTCATTTAATGGTGATTTAAGTATCACTGATAAATGGAAGATCGGATTTACATCGGGATATGATTTTCAGCAGAAAGATTTTTCTTACACTTCTTTAAATATATACAGAGACCTGCATTGCTGGGAAATGATTTTCAACTGGATTCCTACCGGTTTCAGAAAAAGTTACAACCTTACAATCCGTGTTAAATCGCCTGTTTTGCAGGATCTGAAACTTACCAAGAAAAAAGATTTCAGAGATTTTTAATGGATTCTTAAATCCCTCTGAAATTTCAACCATATACTCTCACAGTTAATATTATAATGTGTATACATAGTTAGGAAATTAAGATTTCCTGGTTAAGATAATGTTACGAAAATGTTTTACTTTTGAAGCAGAACCATTCATAAGTATGCAAGGGTGAGTATAAAAAAAAGGGAAATAAAAATTTTATTCAGGCTGGTAGTAACTATACTATTCTGCTTTTCCTTTTATTCAGCTAAATCAGAAACTAAAGAATTATATAAAATTGAGCAGGAGCTCATCATCGCAAAAGATGATACGACTAGAGCAAAACTTCTTAACGATGCCGCATTTCTTTTACGTACAACAAATCCAAAACTTTCCCTCAAGTACTCAAAAATTGCAATGGAGCTGAGTGTAAAAACCAGCTATGAAAAAGGAATGTTAAATTCATATCTTGTAAAAGGCATTATTTACAAGCATTTCGGGGATTATGAAACATCCATGCAGAATTATTTATGGGCACTTCAGATTTCGGAAATTATTGGAGATACTACAAGAATATCATCATGCTATAATAATATTGGAAGCATCTACCAGGCTCAGAATAATTACTCCAGGGCTATTTTATATTTCAAAAAATCACTTGAAATCGAAAAGGCTCTCCGTAAAAAAGATCAGGTTTCTATTAGGCTTTACAATATAGGCACTGTTTATGAATCAATGAACAAACTTGATTCTGCCTATTTCTGCTATACACAATCTCTTTCAATTGAAGAAGCCCTTGGAAATGATGAAGGAATTTCGTTTGCACTTTATGGAATTGGCGGTGTACTTACAAAAAAAGGCGAATATTCAAAAGCAGAAACCTACCTGAAAAAAGCATATGATCTGGCTGATAAAAACAAAGATGTATCCGGTAAGAGTTATTGCCTGAATGAACTTGGTGTATTGTATATGAAATGGAAAAAGAGTGAGCTGGCAATTTCATATTTCATTAAAAGTATATCATGCGCCGATTCCCTCGAAGAAAAAAACCAGATAAAGGAAAGTTACCATAATCTCGCTCTTACTTATGCCGACTTATCGCAGTATAAGGATGCTTACGAATATTTTTCAAAGTACAATGCATTAAATGAAGAAATTAATAATTCTGATATAAGCAGAAAAATTGCCGAAATCAATACTAAGTATGAAGTCGAAAAAGTCGACAGGGAAATGGAAATTATTAAAAAGGAAGCAAGGATAAAAGAACTTGAATTTAACCAACAGAAAAATCTTAAAAATTATCTTCTGTTTACAAGTATAATTGTGATTGTTCTGGGATTTTTCAATTATCAAGCCAGAAGAAAGGCTGAAAAACATAAGGCGCATAATTCTGCCAAAAAGGTAGAGAATAACACCGCACCCTTCATAGAAAGGCTTTTATTTTCTAAAATAGCATGGGCGATCATTTTAAGTTGCTACGCCATTATTTATATAACTTTTGTTCAGCCATTTGGCCTTGCTTTTTTAGATTGGACGGACAAATGGCTCATTATTGCCATTTACGGAGCTATCTGTCTGATTATTTTCGGACTGACTTTTATTATTATCCAACCTTGGAATGAATATTTCAGGCGGAACTCCTTATTTATGAAATATGCTCTTTTGGCTATTATCAATATTCTACTGCTAACATTATCGATATTCTTTTTTAACAGCCTTCAGGAATTAAATGAACTGAATATTTCATCCTTTTTTGAAGTATTGCTTCAGGTGATTATTATTTCGCTTTTACCCATTATTTCCCTAATCCTGTTTTCGGATAGAATTACTTATGCTCAGAATTTAAAAAACATTCCAGAAGTAGTTGCACAACAGCAAAATCAGCAACAGGAAACAAGCATTACCCCCATTGATAAAGAAAAATTAATTACAATTAAAACGGATAACGTCGGAGAGAGCATTCAACTCCAGCAAAATCAGATTATATGTTTTGAAGCAAATGATAATTATACCGCTATATATTATATGGCCAATAATAAAATGAAAAAGGAACTTTACAGAATAACTTTAAAGAAACTAGAGGTTCAGCTTTTTGAGTTTAAAGAAATTATTCGTTGCCATAAATCATACATTATTAATATTTCTCATCTTGAAAAGATTAGCGGAAATGCGCAGGGTTTTAAAATGCATTTACAAAATCTTGATTTTGAAATTCCTGTTTCAAGAAGCTTCCCCAGGCAGATAATTGATAATCTCAGAGAGATTACCTTGAAAAAATTTAATGATTAAAAAATAAACTCTTCAAAGCATCATTCCGGACGAACAAATACCCAACCGTTCGCCACCCGAATTTATTCATTTCACCCCAAAATACTGCAAAAACAACCACTTTATCACTATTGCTTTCTCTTCATCCCATTAAAAAAAAATCAGGTCTACCTTATAATAAATTTGTAGATCAAATAACTGAATCTAATTGATTCTTATTTGCCAAAATCTCAGATCCAATTTGACTATTTTTTAAATCCAGGCAGAATGAATAGATCAGGAAAATTCTTAGCAATACTTATTTTAATGTGTACTTTTTGCACACAAATATCAATTACCTTCGGTCAGGCAACTATACTTATCAGTTCCGGCAGTTCCGTTGCAGTAAACGATGGAGATATGTTTTATGATGCAGGTGGTGCTGCAGGTGTTGACGGAAATACGAACTATACAATTACACTAACTCCTGCAGTTACAGGTGAAAGCATATGCCTTGATTTTACAATGTTTAATACGTATTACAATGTGAATACCGAAGTGGGCGATTCTGTCTGCCTCTTCGATGGAACAAATACTTCAGCAAACAAAATTGCAACTTTAATGGGAAATTACGGGGCTCAGTGGAATAACGGAACAGTTCCAACACCCGTTGGTATTGGCGCAGGCTCGGGCTTGGCTTCCGCTTTTGCACCGGGCATTTTTTGCACTACAAATTCAGCAGGAAGCATTACAATAAGTTTTTATAATACAAATTCAACAACATCTCCTGGTTGGGTTGCAAGAGTTGCAACCTACAAACCACTGGGGTCACCCGGATGCAATATAAACCTTACAGCAAATCCTAATCCCGCTTGCACGGGACAATCTGTAACATTGACTGCTATAGGAGATATCGTTAATGCAGCAATCGATAATAATTTCAACGGAAGCTCAGTTGGAACCGGCTGGCAATCTACATCCTCAGCAACTTTTCAGACAAACGCCTGCAGTGCACCAAGCTTAGATGGAAGTGTCTACCTGTGGATGGCAAATGCTACATGCCCAAGAACCTTAACTTCAAACACAATGGATGTTTCGACTGGAGGCACCGTTAGCTTTGAATACAGACAAGCTGCAATTAATGGGAATGCCAGTCCATGCGAAGCTCCGGATGTGAATATGTCAGGCAGCACACCTGAAGGAGTTTTCCTTCAATACTCCATTAACAGCGGAACTACCTGGAACACTATGAAAGTAATGTTTCCTTCGGATTTAGGTTGTTCCACCTGCGACAGTTATAATGGCATCGGTTACGAATCAAAGTCCTGGCACAAAATTGTTGTTCCAATTCCTGCTGCAGCGAGGACAACAACTACACAATTTCGCTGGGATATGCCTTTATGCACCTCTGCAAGTACGGATAACTGGGGCCTTGATAATGTTGTAATCGGATCACCAAAGCCAATGACTATTACACTTAAAGATGTCACAAACAATGCTGTTTTAGGTACATCTACTACTTCGCCATATAATTTTACTGTTACACCTGCTGCAACCACTACCTATATGGCAACAATTTCTGATGGAACAACATCCTGCACAAGCCAGGTAGTAGTTACTGTAAACCCATGCGGATGCGTAACTCCAACTGCGGAAGCAGGCACCACCCAGGTTATTACATGTTCTTCAACAAATGCAACGTTAAATGGAGCAGGTTCTTCAACAGGAGCAAATTATACATATAACTGGTCAGCTTCAGGAGGAGGAAATATCGTTTCTGGCACAACTACTTTAAATCCGGTTATTAACCAACCCGGGACATATACGCTTACTGTCTCTAATACTATAGGAGGATGCACAGCAACTGACAATGTAGTTATTACATCCAACACTACGCCTCCCTCGGCAAGTTCAGGCGCTGACCAGGCTATCTGTTCAGGGCAGTCTGCAACGCTTACGGCAACAGGAGGAGGAACTTATGCATGGAGTAATTCTGCAACTTCAGCATCAACAAGTGTCACACCAGGTTCCACAAATACTTATACTGTAACTGTTACAAGTACAACAAACGGATGCACAGCTTCCGATAATATGGTAGTAAATGTTACAGCAATGCCAACGGCTAATGCAGGAGCAGATCAAACAATTTGTCCGGCACAATCTGCAACATTGAACGCAAGCGGAGGATCAAATTATGTGTGGAACACCGGAGTGAATACTTCTACTATTACAGTGTCTCCTGTATCAACATCAACATATACAGTTACCGTTTCTAACGGAGCCTGCAGCTCTATAGATAATGTTGTTGTGAATGTTGCTGCTTCGATTTCTGCAAATGCCGGAGCTGATCAGACTATTTGTCCTTCACAGTCAGCAACACTTACAGCAAGTGGTGGTTCATCATATTCATGGAACACAGGTGGAAACACATCATCAATTTCAGTATCTCCTGTTTCAACCGCTACCTATACAGTGACTGTTTCAAGTGGCACCTGTAGCGCCACTGATAATGTTATTGTAAATGTTGCAGCAGCAGTTACTGCAAATGCTGGCGCTGATCAAACTATTTGTCCATCACATTCTGCAACCCTCACTGCAAGCGGTGGATCAACCTACACATGGAATACTGGAGCAAATACGGCTTCCATAACGATAACCCCTGCATCTACAACTACATACACTGTTACTGTTTCAAATGGCACGTGCAGCGCAACAGATAATGTTGTGGTGACTATTGCAGCAGCTGTTGCAGCCAATGCAGGTGCAGACCAAACAATCTGTCCTTCACAGTCAGCCATTTTAAGTGCCAGCGGAGGAACAAGCTATGCCTGGAGCACCGGAGCTAATACTTCTTCTATCAATGTCAGTCCAGTTGCCACTTCCACTTATACTGTAACAGTAACCAGCGGAACCTGCAGTGCCACTGATAATGTCATTGTAAATGTTGCAGCAGCAGTTACTGCCAATGCTGGTGCCGATCAAACAATTTGTCCTGCCTCTTCGGCAACATTGACAGCAAGCGGAGGAACAAGCTATACCTGGAACACCGGAGCAAGTACCGCTTCTTTCACTGTGACTCCCGCTTCAACAACAACTTATACTGTCACTGTTTCAAATGGAACTTGTTCAGCAACTGATAATGTCACAGTAAATATTGCTGCTGCTGTTCTTGCAAATGCCGGCCCTGATCAAACGATCTGTCCCTCCTCCTCAGCTACATTGAATGCAAGTGGAGGATCAGCTTATAGCTGGAGCACTGGAGCAAATACCGCTTCTATCAATGTATCCCCTGCTTCAACAACAATATATACAGTAACCGTTTCAAACGGAACCTGTTCAGCAACTGAAGCAGTAATCGTAAATGTGTCAAACAATGCTTCAATACTGCTCACACCTTCAAGTCCGTCAATATGCAATGGTGCAAGCGTTGTGCTATCAGCCTCGGGAGTCACTACATATAACTGGAGTCCGGCATCAAGTTTATCCTCATCATCAGGAATCTCAGTAACAGCAACTCCTTCTTTGACGACAACCTATACTGTAACAGGCACCAATGGCATTGGGTGTACAGGCAGTGCTTCGTTGACTGTAAATGTTGCACCCATTGCAGCCATCGCGTCATCCACAAGTGAAAGCTGCGGACATTCAAACGGAACAGTTTCTGTTAATGCTTCAGGTCCATGTACTAACGGATTTACTTATCTCTGGAACACCCCTTCACAACAGACATTGCAAAATGTTTCAGGTCTGGCAGCAGGGAACTACACTGTAACTGTAAATTGCGGAACATGCACTACCACAGCAACCACAACAGTGGCATTTATTGCTGGCCCCACTGTTTCCTGCACAGGAATGAGTTCAAGTTGTGGAAATGCTAATGGCAGTGCAACAGCAAACCCTTCGGGAGGAAGCGGACCATATTCTTATACCTGGAGTTGTTTACCAGCCCAAATAACTCAGGCAATGACAAACGTACAAGCAGGAACATTTACAGTAACAGTTACGGATGCTAACAGCTGTTCTGCTTCAGGAACCGTAACCATTTCCGATATACCCGGTCCAAGTGCAACAGCTACTTTGATATCCAGTGACAGCTGTAACCGCTCGAACGGATCTGCCATAGTGAATGTTGCAGGAGGCACTGCCCCTTATTTCTATTCATGGAATTCTATACCTCAACAGAATAATCAAACATTAAACAGTGTTTCAGCCGGGACATACACTGCAACCGTTACTGATGCTAACGGATGCATAGTGACATCAGATGTTACCATAAATTCTATTTCCGGGCCATTAGTAGTAATGAGTTCTACCAATGAAACCTGCGGACAAGGAAACGGAACAGCCACAGCAAATGCTTCGCAGGGTTCGGGTAATTACACATATTTATGGAACACAATACCCGCACAGAACACGCCCACAGCAACAAACCTAGTGGCCGGAACCTACACTGTTACAGTAGATGACGGAATATGTTCCGTAATCACTTCGATTACATTGAATAATATGGAAGGACCCACAGCTGATATGATCATCAATCCAAAAGTTGTAAATACACTTAACGGATTTGTAAATTTTACATCACAATCATCAGGTAATATTGTAAGTTGCAATTGGGATTATGGCGATGGCACCTATGGATCAGGCAATGCATCACAGCATGATTATCAGAATATTGGCACCTACATTGTTACAATGACAATTACAGACAGCTACGGCTGTATTGTAAGCGTAACTGATACAGTTAAAGTAAAAGACATTTTCACACTTTACATTCCAAATGCATTTACTCCTGACAACGATGGATTAAACGACCAGTTCTATCCTTTAGGATTGAATATTGATCCGTCATCATATGAATTCGAAATTTACGACAGATGGGGCAATGTGGTATTTTCCACCACCGATCTTGATGCTAAATGGAATGGAACTTACTTTAATAAAGGAACTGTTCCGGACGACTGTATTATAGGTGTTTATGTATACAGGATCGTCGCCCAGGAAGTCCAAAGCAGGCAGGTAATTTATACAGGCAAGGTTACATTAATTCGATAGAGGTGTTAGTGAATCCATCTAAAGTGATGGTCAATCCACAGCAATGACAATGAATATATTGAATGTGACACTGAATCCATTGCAAATAATACCTAATCGAGCATGCTTGCTTTAAGCCAGAACATCTGCCAGTTACCTATTAACTGCCTGATTTAGCAAGAGAAAATGGGGATTATTAAGTATATTAGAAGGATACTGATAATTCAAATAAGCCAAATGCCTTTATTTATTGGCAAAATCTAAATATATCTAACATATAAGTATGATATACTGAAAATTACAATATTTAGCCATTTACCCCAATATCTTTGCATTTCACCCCTGATAATAGAAAAATAATACATTCATCCCTATCACTTGCCTTTAACCCCTAATTTCAGAAACTCAGGAATTTATACTATATTTTTGTGATTGAAAATTTGAACGAAAATATTTATGTTTTTAGAACAGGAAATAAAAGTCGCAACACACAGCAGTACTGCTAGTTCTGCCAGGAAAGAAAAAATCAACCGGTTTAACAGCTTACTGGCACCGGTTATTGCAGTGCAAAAACTGACAACACAATTTGTATTTCTTGTGCAATATGGAGAAACAGGTACTGAGTTAGTGAATGTGCAGGTTTTTAATGAATATTCCCAGGCACGGAAGTTTATCTTAAACCGTATTAAGCGTAAAAACAGCCTGATAAGTAAGAAATGGGAACAGTTCGCTATACAGGACATTGAATATTTTATTGAAAAAATCCCTGATGAATGGAGCAATGGAAATGAGCTAATAAAAATCACTGTAATGGAAATAAAAAATTGTTAAAATGTAAATATTACGCTTGACTTAGCATATTCGATACATTATCTTTGAACAATAGCTAAATCGAGCAAAATCAATACATCCAAAAGATTTAACTATCTAAGACAACCCAACTGATTGATGAGATTATTCTCAAACATTTTAAGGCAAGTGAAATTCATTCCGAAGATTGGTGCGGGTTTGATTGTTTTATATTTTGTATCAATAATATCATTCGGGCAGACAAATATCGTAAATCATGAGCAATTTGATAATAATCCTGTACCAATAATACCCTCAGCGTGGACCAAAGGCTCATGGAACCTAAATTATAATTATGGTAGTGGCAATGAACATAATCTTGCATCTGAACCAAACGTTGCAAGAATAGCAGGATCAGGAGTATCCTTTAACCTCTACTTTTGGATACCAGTTACATTTACAAATGGAAATACATACGATGTTAATTTATGGAGAAAGAACGCTCTGAATATGAAAATTGTTTTTAATGAGACGGCTGATTTAACTACACCATTATCAACAGAAACCAAAATAAATGCAACGGGTGGTTGGTCACAAATAACATTTTCAACTTATACACACAATACAGCAACTACAACAGGATATATTGGCATTTGTATTATCACGGATAATGGTGTTTCAAGTTATGATTATGTAGATGATATCACTGTTACTGAAACTTGCGCTGCACCTTCAACACAAGCCGCTAATATTGGATATGCGAATACAAACGCCTGCCAAATGGATATTTCATGGACTAGAGGTAATGGAAACAGGCTACTTGTTATTGCGAAAGCCGGAAGTGCTCCAACTGGTCCTTCAAATGGAACAAATTATACACCTAATGCTAATTTCATGTCAGGGCAATCTGTGGGTGGTGGTTATGCAGTATATGACGGAACAGGAACATCATTTACAATGACAGGCTTATCAGCTTCCAGCACATATTATTTTGCAATTTATGAATATAATTCTTCATGTACGGCATACAACCTCACAGCATTAACGGGAAATAATACAACGGTTTCAACACCTGCTCAATCTACGAATTTTGGTACATCTGCCATTGGACCTTGGCAAATGGATGTATCATGGACCAGAGGTGGAGGGAATTATGTTCTTGTAGTAGCTCATGCTGGTGCTGCGGTTAATGCTGATCCGACTCAAGGTTCAACTTATACAGCAAATTCAGTTTTTGGTTCTGGCAGCCAGATTGGTACTGGAAATTATGTTGTTTATAATGGCACAGGAACATCCGTTACTATTACAAATCTAATAGCATCAACAAATTATTACTTTGCTATATATGAATATTTGACTACTTGTAATTCATATAACTTGACTGAACTAACAGGTAACCAGGCAACAATAAGATCAACTAAGTATTATGTTAATGACGGCTCATCGACCGGCGATATTTATACAACTTCTACGGGTAATAATGCAAATGCTGGTTCAGGTCCAAATATTCCAAAATTGACACTAGCTGGTTTACTTAATGCAGGCTATACTTTTCAAAGTGGAGATATAATTTATATTGATGCAGGAACATACAATTCTGATGGAGGAACACCAACAACCGATGAGCATCAGCTTGATATTGGAGCTGGATATACAGGTGTTACTTTTCTGGGAGCAGGCTGGGATAAAACAATATTTGATCATAATTATGGTGGCACAAGTACGGATTATTTCATGTACATTCATGGCAATAACAATCTCACTTTAAAAGATATTCAAGTAAAAAAGTTCGAAAATAATGGCAGCCAGACACCGGGACATAGTGGCCAGGCTTTCACTATTAGCGGATCTACAAATGTTTTATTTGATCATGTGCTTATGCAACTTGATGGAAAATCGGGAGGCAATCCATCAATTTCAGTACTTGCTAATTCAACAGTTACTTTAAAAGAAGGTGGCAGCATGTGTAATGTTTGGCATACCCAGTACACAGGCGGCATAGAAGCTTATGGAAATAATATTACACTTAACATTCAGGATTACGTGTTAGGCTATAATTATAAAAGTGGTTCTTATGATGGTGCGGGACTTCTGATAAGTAATGCAAATAATACAACAACAGTAAATGTTACCAATACCAGGTTTTATAATAACGAAGCAAGTGATGGTGGTGGAATTTCACAAAGAGGCGGGGTATTAAATGTATCAGATTGTATCATAGATGGAAACCTTGCAGGACAGACCAGTGCTACAATTTATGGTGGTGGTGTAAGAATATCAGGTGGAACTGCAACATTTACAAGAGTTAAATTCACAAATAATACAATTGGTAGTGGTGGCGGGACTTTAAAAGGTGGAGCCATAGCAGCTTATTCTTTAGACGGGAATGTTTCATTAACTCTTGATAATTGCTCTTTCTCAGGTAACGCAGCAACGGGTGATGATATATATGCTCAAAAATCTTTTTCAAATACTGTAAGTATTTCCGCTAGTCAAACAACATTTTCATCATCAAGCGATGCAATTTATAATGAAGATGGGACTATAAGTTTAACAAACTGTAGTAATCCAACTATCGCCGGAACAAACACTCCTGCAGTTTCATTTGTAAATACAAACGCTCCTTCTTCAACTCCAAGTCCAAGTCCACCTGATTTCTCAGGATCCTGTGGAACAATATCATCTCTTCCTGTTGAACTCGTTTCTTTCGAAGGCATTTGTGATGATAATAAAATAAAACTCAATTGGGCTACAGTTTCAGAAACAAATAATAATTATTTTACAATTGAAAAAAGTACTGATGGAATTTACTGGGATGTGCTAACCACATTTGCTGGCGCAGGTAATAGTAATAATTATTTAAGTTACTCTGTGACTGATGATGAACAGATTGCGACGCGTCGATATTACAGACTGAAGCAAACCGACTTTGACGGGCAGTATACATATTCCAATATAATTACAGTATTCTCATGTCTGGAAAATAATTTTGACATGGTGGTTGCTGGAAATCCTGTTATCGGTAATATGAATATTCTTGTCAATACTGCCGAAAAACAAAAAGCATATTTGTACTTAAAAGATATGCTGGGAAGAAATATTTTTGAAAAAGAGGTGGATTTGAACAAAGGAGATAATTCGCTGATGTATGATGTAAGAATGACTGGTAGTGGCATTTATTTATTAAAAATGGAACCTATATCAAGCGGAAAGCCTGTTATTAAAGAAATACTTATTAATAATTAACGTGAAAATAAACTGCGACAATTATTTGCAAACATTATTATACATCTCTATTAAGAACTTCTTGGTTTCAGAAGTTCTTAATTTATTAGCAGGAAAGCATAAACTTTAAGAAAAGTAATTTATTTTATACAGAAATAGCAATTTACAATATTACAACAGCATGAAAAAAATATTTATCAGAACATTCGCGACATTTCTTCTTGTGACCACCGTTTCAGGAGCTTATGCTACTAGGTACTATGTAAATGACGGATTAACAACCGGCGATATTTATTGTACAGCAATTGGTGCTGTTGCAAACTCTGGTTTAACTCCAGCACTGCCTAAGGCAACACTTGGTGCAGCAATAACAGCAGCAACAGCCGGAGACACTATTTATATAGATGCCGGCACATGGACAAATACCGGAACTTATACAAGTATAAATTTTAATATAAATAAATCTTTAATTATTATTGGCGCGGGCACCGGTAATACAATATTTACAGGCAACGCCAGTGTAAATCGTTTTGCTACAATTGCTGCAAATAATGTGACGATTAAAAATATGACATTACGCAACTACTATGCTAATAATGACGGACAGGTTATAACGATGAGCGGCAGAACAGGTATTGTTCTGGAAAATTTGATTTTAAAGGATAACCCTGGTAATGCTACAAGTGGTGTTAACATTGAGATACTGAGCAGTTCAAATTGTATTATTAGAAATTGTTTATTCAGTTGTTCGGGCTGGAACTCTGATGGTGGCGGAACAATATTGGCAAATAGCTCCACAGTAAAAGTCAGTAATTGCATATTCAAACAGGTCAGAAATTTTGCAGATCGTGGCGGTGCAATTGAAATAGAGGGTGCTACTTCTATTGTGACTGTTGATGGTTGTACATTTGATGAATGCAGCGCCAGAAGCGGTGGAGCAATATATCAGAATGCTGGTTCATTAACTGTGAATGCCTCCTGTTTCCAAAATAATTTTACTGCAGGAGACGGTTCTGATCCAAATAATGGTGGTGCAGCATATAGTGCACTTAGCTCAATTGCAGGGACAATATGCTCTTTTACAAATTGCTCCTTTTCTGCAAATTATGTAGACAAAAATTCAGATCAAAATGCATCCTGTGATGGTGGAGCCTTTTTATTCAGAGGTTCTAATGCCACTTTTACTATTAATAAATGTTCTTTTAATGATTTAGATCCTACTCCTTCGAATTACGATAAAGGACAAGATTTCTACATAAGTGGAGCCAGTGCAACTGGCACTATTACAAATTCGACTTTCGGATCATCCACAAATGCAAATGGAGGCAATAAAGTTAATATATATGTCACCTCAGCCGGATCAGTAACAGTCAGTAACTCCGGCAGCCCCACTTACACAGGGGCCATAACATTTACCAATAATACGGTATCAGCTTTTACACCTACAGCTGTATGTGCCTCAAGTAATTTATCAGCCTGCGGAGTTGTTCCGAATTGTGCAACAGATCCAAATCCGCCTGTCATTGTTCAATGCGCTCCTGATACTACAATTACTGACTGCAGTGTTTTGCCTGATTACAGGCCACTTGTAGTTGCTTATGATGATTGCGCATTTACCATCACACAATCCCCGGCTCCGGGCACTGTAGTATCAAATGGCGTAATTCTAGTTACGATGACCGTAAGCGACCAAAGTCCTGTAAGTCCTGATGCTACCTGCACGTTTAATGTCACAGTTAGTGGGTGTGTAGGATGCATTGCACCTGCTGCACCCACAGTTAACACAACACAGCCAACCTGTTCAATAGCGACCGGAATAATAGTTGTTACTGCTCCCATTGGATTATACGAATATAATATTGACGGAGGCACCTATCAAGCTTCAACAACTTTTTCTGGAGTTACAGTCGGATCTCATATAATTTTAGTAAGGAGAAGCGATGACATTACCTGTATCTCTGCAGGAACTTCTGTTACAATCAATGCACAGCCTGTAACTCCGACTGCTCCTGTACTGGGTGGGATTACACAACCCACATGTTTTATTGGTACAGGCAGTGTTGACCTTAGCGGTTTACCTGCTTCAGGTTTATGGACAGTAACTGTAACTCCAGGAGGTGCTACAACAACTGGGACTGGTACTACAATAACATTTGCAGGATTATCCCCTGGCACGTATACATTTACTGTCACAAATAGTGATGGTTGTACATCTGCAGTTTCAGCCACAAGCGCTACAATCAATATTCAACCAGGTTCTCCTTCTGCTCCGGTTATGGGTACAGTGACTCAGCCCACTTGCTTACTGGCTAATGGCAGTGTGGATTTGAGCGGATTACCAACTCCGGGAACGTGGACAGTTACTGCAACTCCAGGAGGTACAACATTAACAGGAACCGGGACAACAGCAATATTTGCAGGATTAACGCCAAATACCTACACTTTTAATGTAACTAACAGTTCCGGTTGTAATTCTGCGGCTTCATCGCCAAGCATAACCATTAATGCACAACCTGTAACTCCTTCTGCTCCTATTCTGGGAACGGTCACACAGCCAACATGTGCTATTGCAACAGGTAGTGTTGCAATTAGCGGATTGCCTGTATCAGGAACATGGACAATTACTGCAACGCCTGGAAGCATCACGACAACAGGAACAGGAACCACTGCAATATTTATAGGATTAAACCCGAACACGTATACATTTACCGTTACGAACAGTGATGGTTGCACCTCTGCTGCATCTTCTACAAGTGCAATTATCAATACACAGCCTGTTACTCCTTTGGCCCCTGTGGTTGGTGCAATTACACAACCAACATGTTTTATTGGTACAGGCAGTGTTGACCTTAGCGGTTTACCTGCTTCAGGTTTATGGACCGTAACCGCAACTCCAGGCGGTGCCACATCAACTGGAACTGGTACTACTATAACATTTGCAGGATTAGCTCCCGGCACGTATACATTCACTGTCACAAACAGTGTTGGGTGTACTTCTGCAGCTTCGGCTACAAGTGCCACTATCAATATTCAACCCGGTTCTCCTTCTGCTCCGGTTACTGGAACAGTCACACAGCCAACGTGCCTATTAGCAACTGGCACTGTGGATTTGAGCGGACTACCCACTCCAGGAACATGGACTATTACTGCGACACCCGGAGGCTCGACAACTACCGGAACTGGAATTACTGCTACATTCTCTGGATTAGTTCCAAATACTTATACATTCACTGTTACTAACAGTTTAGGTTGTACTTCGGCTGGCTCTTCACCAAGCATAACCATCAATGCACAACCTGTTACACCTTCAGCACCTATAGTGGGGTCAGTGACACAACCAACATGTACTTTTGCTACCGGAAGCATTGACCTTAGCGGTTTACCTGCTTCTGGAGTCTGGACAGTAACAGCTACACCAGGTGGTACTATAATAACAGGAACATTTGCAAACGCAACATTTTCTAACCTTACTCCTAATGTATATACCTTTACTATTACAAACAGTGATGGATGCACATCTGTAGCTTCTTCTACCAGTGCAACTATAAATGCACAGCCTGTAACACCTTCTGCTCCTATTTTAGGAACTATTACACAACCTACCTGCGCCGTGGCTATAGGTAGTGTTGATCTTAGCGGACTGCCTGCTGCAGGATCTTGGACAGTGACTGCAACACCCGGAGGCGCTATCACTACCGGAACAGGAACAACAGCAACATTTGCGGGTTTAGCTGCAGGAACTTATACTTTCACTGTTACAAACAGTGATGGTTGTACATCTGCTCCTTCTGCAACTTCAGCAACAATCAATGCACAGCCCGTGACTCCAACATCTCCTATCTTAGGTACTGTCACACAACCTACCTGCGCCTTGGCTACAGGAGGTGTTGATCTTAGCGGATTACCTGCTACAGGGACGTGGACAGTGACTGCAACACCCGGAGGTATTACAACTACAGGAACCGGAACAACTGCAACATTTGCGGGTTTAGCTGCAGGAACTTATACTTTCACTGTTACAAACAGTGATGGTTGTACATCAGCTGCTTCTGCCACTTCAGCAACAATCAATGCTCAACCTGTTACTCCAACAGCTCCTATTTTAGGAACAGTCACACAACCTACCTGCGTCTTGACTACAGGAAGTGTTGATCTTAGCGGATTACCTACTGCAGGATCTTGGACAGTGACTGCAACACCCGGGGGCGCTATCACTAACGGAACCGGAACAACTGCAACATTTGTGGGTTTAGCTGCAGGAACTTATACTTTCACTGTTACAAACAGTGATGGTTGTACTTCAGCTGCTTCTGCAACTTCAGCAACAATCAATGCACAGCCAGTAACTCCAACAGCTCCTATTTTAGGAACAGTCACACAACCTACTTGCTCAGTTGCAACTGGAAGTGTGGTTATCAGTGGACTGCCTGCTTCAGGTTCATGGACAGTGACTGCAACACCAGGAGGTGCTGCAACTACCGGAACCGGAACAACTGCAACATTTGCGGGTTTAGCTGCAGGAACTTATACATTCACTGTTACAAACAGTGATGGTTGTACTTCAGCTGCTTCTGCAACTTCAGCGACTATCAATGCACAGCCCGTAACTCCAACAGCTCCTATTTTAGGAACAGTCACACAACCTACATGCTCAGTTGCAATTGGAAGCGTGGTTATCAGTGGACTGCCTGCTTCAGGTTCATGGACTGTGACTGCAACACCAGGAGGTGCCACAAATACCGGAATCGGAACAACTGCAACATTTGCGGGTTTAGCTGCAGGAACTTATACTTTCACTATTACAAACAGTAATGGTTGTACTTCAGCTGCTTCTGCAACTTCAGCAACAATCAATGCACAGCCAGTAACTCCAACAGCTCCTATCTTAGGAACTGTCACACAACCTACCTGCTCAGTTGCAACTGGAAGCGTGTTTATCAGTGGACTGCCTGCTTCAGGTTCATGGATAGTGACTGCAACACCAGGAGGTGCTACAACTACCGGAATCGGAACAACTGCAACATTTGGTGGATTAGCCGCAGGAACTTATACTTTCACTGTTACAAACAGTGATGGTTGTAATTCAGCTGCTTCTGCAACTTCAGCAACAATCAATGCACAGCCCGTGACTCCAATAGCTGATATTACCGGCAGTACACCAATTTGCGAAGGTCAATCTACAACAATAACAGCAACAGGAGGGGGAAATTATTTATGGAACACAGGCGATACTGCAGCAATAATAACTGACACACCTTCATCATCAACAATTTATTCAGTAACAGTTACGAATTCATCAGGATGTACAGCATCTGATGATTTTCAGATTATCGTGAATCCGATTCCAACGGTTGATATAAGCAGTGATCCTGCTGATATGGCATATTTAGGACAAGTAGTAACATTTACAGCTTCTCCCTCAGGTTATGATCAATATGATTTCTTCATCAACAATATTCCTGTTCAAAGTGGTCCTGGAAATACCTATCAGACTTCTGCTTTAACCAGTGGTCAGAATGTTACAGTGCTTGTAACCGACAATGGCTGCTTAAGTTTGGCTGATTCCACCATTGATTTTATAATACGGCCAATACCTAATGCATTTACTCCTGATGGAAATGGTAAAAATGATCTATTTGCCCCGGGAGTTGATCTTACTATTCTGAACAGATGGGATCAGGTACTTTACAAAGGGTTTGATGGATGGAATGGGAAGTATAATGATAAAATGGTATCACCAGGATCCTATTATTATATTATAAGAATAGCTGATGTAAATACTGAAATTAAAGAATACAAAGGTGCTTTAATGCTTGTCGGAAAATAGATTATTTGTTTTCATTAAGAATAATTAAGGCCCGCCGAAGAATGTCGGCGGGCCTTTCCCAAATAAATCAATCATGCTAACTTGCTAATTGTTTGAAGGGGTCAAACAGACTTACTCCTTTTTTTCGGCCACATCTCCCTTTGGCAAAATTAATTTTCAGAGATGTGTATATATTGAAACTTGCATTCGTTCCCACTCCAAGTGATCCTAAAAGGTTGTCAGTACCGATAGTAAAATTCCATACCCGCAATGCCAATCCGAGTCTGAAATATTTCATATCGGAAACTGACAATGGAAGATTTGCCTCAAACCACCTTTTCTCAAATCTTGGGGTTACTGCAAGCATAGTGGGTCTGCGGACAAATGAATTTGAAAAATTCAATCCCTGAACAAATGTTCCATTAAAATACCAATTCTTATAATAATGATAATCGAACTGCAAGCAAACAGCAGCGGGCAGGTTCATGGAAAAACTCTCTTTATTAAGAGATGAATTGTAATGCTGAAGATTGGTATCCGCAAGCAATTCATAATATGAAGAATCGATTAAACCTTTTGGTATATGGCCAGTTAGATTGGTGTTGAAATGCGTATTGTTTGCATTGTTTGAAAACTTAATGCTTCCAAAATCAATCAGCGAAATGCTTGCCCTGTAAACATAATCACCAAATTTCTGCTGACAAAGTTTTTTAAATGTAAGAAGATTAACTGGCTTTACCTTTTTCTCGTATGAAACACCCAGATCAATGCCCATTCCTTTTCCTGCACCCATTCCGCCACCCAGATTTCCGAGATTCTGAGAAAACGAATTACTAAATGTATAACCTGTTCCTGTATTTGCAAAATATGCGCCGCCAGCACCACCTAAGGCTTTCAGCGTTATTCCGCCAGACCAGACACTTTTCTCAATTCGTTTGAAAACATAAGCATAACTAAAGCCAATCTCTCCCCATGCAAGCCCTGCGACCTTGTATTCATCAATCTGTTGTCCGTTGATTGTAGTACTTCCCAAATCAATTTTCCTGTAGGATATTGCAGTGCGGGCTGCATCAGTGATGGCAAATGCATGGCGCCCGCGATTAAGCATTACTGAAGGACCATTTAGCCTGAAGCTTCCGTAACCATTCTTAGTTAAATCTGTTTGAAAAAAAATATCAGTGGCCAACACATTGATATCGAGATAAAGTTTGGAGTCGGCCATCAGGCTGGGATTCATGCAAAGGGCATTTACACCTGCATAGTTGCTGTTAACAAGTCCTTGCATTTCCTGCGCTTCCGCGGGCAGTGCAACCCGCATAAGGAAGCTTAGTAACATTAATTTTTTCATGGTTTGTCCCCTTTCTTAGTTTGTGAATTATTTTCAGAGCTGCTAAGCGTAAGGTTTTCCCCATAAAAATATTTAGGTTATTATTAATATGCGTTGCTGATTCAATATTATAACGTAAAAAGCAGAAACTAAATTTCTTTTAACGTTACGATAAAAGTACAGCAATATAAATGGGATAAAAAAGAGTATATATACCTGATCGGAACGGGTATTAATACCTTATTATAAGTGGAGGCGGGAATAAAATTTATAATGATGCTAAGTGAAATTCACTTCATCCTTTTAAAGGAACTTTGCGGCTGATAAGCGTTTCGATAATTCTTTTATCATTTCTTTTATCGGTTCCCGTAAAGAATTTCTCAGCAGGATATCCAAGGTTGAGATTCAGCGGTGGCAGAGCATTGTCAGGTATGGTTCTGAAAAGGACAATGCAATCGCAGGAGTAAGACGATTCCGGAGAGAAAAATTTTCCATCAAATATTTTTTCCCTGTTCACGAAAACCGAAAAAGACAAGCCATTTGCGGGTATCTTTAAACTTTCGATTGTAAGCCTTTTATCCAATTTAAACTGGACAGTATGGTTTAAAGTATCGTAGAATTCAATATCAGCAGCTTTCGCAAAAATAGAATCATTTATTTTAAAGTAGATATCTTTATCAGCATTCTGTGCTGAAGACATTGAGAAAGCAAATAAAATGTTCAGAAGAATTATACAAGTGATTTTCATAACATGTAACTGTTTTAAGTTTAACAAACACAAATATATTAAATTTGTACCTTTGAATAAAATAAATTTAACCAACCGGATTATGCGATACTTCATAACTTTAATTTTTGTTTTTACATTTTCGTCATTTTGTTTTTCCCAGGGAGTATTCAGTGAGAACCAGGATACTATTGTGAAATCGAAAATGGAAGAGTATATGGGAATGCTGAAAAAAGCAAATGTTTATGAAGCTAAGACAGAATCTGAACTTACAGTTATTTCATCATATAAAAAAGAAGCTAGGCGCTATCTTGACAGTGCATATATTGTAGCCAAGAAAGGTGAGATTGATAAATCAAAAGCTCAGCTTTATATTATGCAATTCAATTTCCTTTTTGATGTAAGCTCCCACTATACAAAGCTAGCCGATTCAACACTTACCGTTGCTATTGCATATAAGGATACCGCCAACCTGCTGAACAAACAGGCTGAGACTTTTTACCTGAAACTTGCTGAGGATTATAAGCCTGTATTCCAGCGCGACACACTGCATCCGGTATTTTATGTTGTGCAGCTGGGTGCCGGAAATATGGAACATAATTATTTTGAGAAGGTGGTAGATGTTGAAGTAATCACGCCGAGCGACGGAATAAAAAGATTCGTGACGGGAAAATTTGAATCGAAAGAGTCAGCACTGGAATACCGCCAAAAAATGATTGATCTTGGGTATACCGATGCTTTTATACGAACTCTTGGATCGCTGAATTACTAGGCATTTCATTCAGCCATTTTTACTGCAATTAAAGCCCGCCTTCTTTCAATTCGAAAGTTCCCGAAGATCGTAAACTTTGAATTTCTTTGTTTTAATTAATTTGCAGTTAACAGGAATTACAATGTTTTCATTATTTTCCATTATTATAAAATCAATACTGAATTTTTCAAGATCAGATTTCAGTGCTTCATTATCTGAGTATTTACATATCCCTCCAAAATCATGCAGGCCGAGGTAATAGCTGATGTACCTTCCTTCACCAAAACTATACGAAGCGACATTACTGCCTTTGGGAATGATATCTTTCAATTCAATGCTATGATCTGACTCAATCTTGCCCGGCATATTTATTACAAAACCTTTAATTTCCTTTAAAGGCGGTATGTTGATCAATATAAAAACACAAGTAAATAAAGCATAACTCCTAAGTTTGCCAAAGGAAAGACGTAATGAAATATTATAAAAGAAATAATATGCGACAACAATATTTATAAAAAGTATTCCCCAAAAATATCTTGGTTCAAAGAAAAAAACAGCATATCCGGAAAAGTAAATCAATGACAATATAAATATTTCAAAAATCGGATCAATGATTTTCTGTCTGTGTTTCCTTCGCCGCCAAATATGAACCATCATACCTACTACTGAAATAGCAATTACCGGCCATATTAGAAGATAAACCAAGAAATCATTGAAATAAACAGCAGTAATCTCTATTTGTTTCGTAAAATTACCAATACTCTCAAATCCTGACCAGTCATCATACTTATCAGTCAGTGATACATCTTCCCATGCACTTACAGCATTTTTATTTGGCATCCCGGTAAGCTGCTCTTCGTATGTGTTGACCAACCTTCCTGACTTCATCATTGCATGATCATATTTTGCTGCTAAGGAAATTACAATTTTATTGTATTTCGAATAAAGTGCAATTTCCCAAGGTGTAAGGAATATTAAAAATAGAAAGGCAATAAGAAAAAAACTTTTAATATTTTTATTATGAAGAAAATAAACATTGGAATAAATAGTATAGGTCAAAAGATGAACAATAAAAAACCAAAAGAAGTAAGCCTTTGTAAAATACATCAATGCGCCTAACAGTGCAACAAGTAGCCATTGTTTCGAAATTTTCTTTTCAATAATTAAATTCAAATAAATAAGTACAAGTAAAGTTGCCAGCAAATCCGGTGTAATCACTGATAAAGCTATATCAACAATCATTAAAGAAAACGATGACTGTATCAGTATGTTTATTACAAAATGTCTATTTTCCGGAATCAGGATTCTAATAAGTTTTTTTATGGGAAATAAACAACAAATACCAATTATAAGATTTATCACTTTAAAAGTTATCAAAGGATTAAGCCCTAACACAAGGAATGGAGCCAGTATCCAGCTGATAAGCGGCGACCAGTATCCGTTTATTGCATCGTGAAAATTTCCTGACGCATAATTTTTTGCAATTGAAATATAGCAAACTCCATCAGGGTTTATCTGATACATGAAATATGGAAAGCAGAGAATTGCGGCAATAATATAAATCAGAAAAGGAATTGATTTGCTGAAAGTATGGAAATCCTTTTTCATGATTGCTTACAGAATATGCACTGATTTTATGAGTGTTTCCGGCATATTCACAGGTTTGTTTTTGGGTGTAAAATATTTTATCTCGTTCAGGACTTTTTCTTTACGGTTGTAAATAAAAATATAAGCAGTAGTATAAAAAATAGCATCATCACTGCATTCACCAAAAATAAAACGGTTGTTCGCGAAAATGGTATAGGCAAAAAGCCACATTGTTTTATTCGACGTATCCCGCGCTACCGGACGAAACTGATCAGGACAGTTCACGGAATTTGAAACGACATCAGGATAAGGAGAAGGCTGGGTTTTAAACAGGTTGTCTATCAGGAAGCGTTTATCGGCAACAATTGATTTGGCGGCACTGTCGGAGAGCTGAGAATAGGTTCTGACAATTAGATAATCCGTCGTCGATTTAAATTCGAGTTTTACACTATTTGCATTTGAAGATTGCTTGTAAAGCATGAAATCACCTTTTACCAGCATACTTATTTTTGCTGTACTATTTAAAACCGAATCAACTTTTTTGCTGAATGATGTATCCGTCTGTGCTATGCAAAAATGCTGTATGCACAAAAATAACAAAGGCAGTAAATATTTAATCTTCTTCATTGAGCAACCATTTTAACTGTTCCTTAGTGTAAATATAAGCCCTGTATAAATGCTTTGTATCACTCGTGTACCATTGCCATACAATTTTTTTATCAGACGTAACTTCATAAATATATCCGGATATATTTGATATCAGAGTATTTCCGTTTGCAAGCCGCTGGCATGAACCATGCGAACATCGAGGCTGTGGATTGGGAAATTTTTCATTGTACTGCCATACGACTTTTTTAGTCAGAGGATTAATTTCAATTACACTGGAGGAATCAATATTATTCTTACAACTTGCATTCAGGTACATCAGAATGTCGCCATTCTCCAGCATTGTAGGTGTATGAATCTGGTTTCCTTTTTCAGGAACATAGTACCAGAGAATTCTGAAATTTGCAGGGTTCACAATTGCAATAAAACTTAACAATGAATCATTGTAATTGCAAAAACTCAATAAAAGATTTCCTCGTCTGAATACACTATCAATATTTTCAGATTTATTGGAAGGCAGTATCTGAAATGCATTCATATGAAACAACTCCCGGTTTTCAGCATCAGCGCTTATTCCGGAAAGTGTACCAGCAATAGAATAGAGCATTGTATCAGGATCAACATTTTTTTGATTCTTATACAACACGGTATTCGTGCGGTTCATCATATAAGCAAGCAGGTTTCGAGATTGTTCACGTGTGCTCCACTTGAATAATTGCTTTCCCTGTTCATCAAAACAATAAATATTATCGAAACGTATATTGCATTTATGAATTGAATCGTATTCAACGGAATACGCAAGAATTTTATCATCGGGAGTGACCATTACATCGTGGTCAACATAAATTTGTCTTTTCCAGATTATATCAAGGTCCTTATTATAAACAATAAGACTTCCACCAACCTGTGCAACAATTTCTTTTTTATCATTGATAAATGCAATTAAATTTCCGGGAAAATTATAAATCACTTTTCCTTCACGATCCATCAGCTGGCACTTGGTTTTATCCTGCCACAGGATATAATCATCAGAAATTTTTGATTTGTCAGAGCACGTTACCTGTGGCACACTTTGCGCAAATACAACAGAAATAAAAAAGCTAAAAAAAAGAGTTGTATAAAATCTTCTGAGCATTATCAGTGTTTTATTTTTCAAAGATTTCCTCAATAACTTTTCCGTCCATATATGATGGAACCTGCATGCCCATCAGTTTCAGGATTGTAGGTAACTGATCGGTGTTGCATATATTTTTTGAAAGCTGAAATCCTTTTTTTATTCCGGGTCCCATTATTATAAAAGGTGTCCACAGACTGTTTGTCTCTTCAGGAAGCAGTGCTTGTTTGTATCCACTAATTAGTGGAATCTCGAAATATTTTAAATCTTTTGTCATGGCTTCCGACCAGCCGTAGCCTGGTTTGTTAGAAATTACGAGATCACCAACACGGTCTTTCGGAAGATTTAATTTGCTTTCTGCATCTTCCCATTTGGTCACAGAACTTACAGGACAAGTATTGTCGGTATCTTTTAAATTCAGCAGAAGTTTTGTCACATCATCCCTTATCTTGTCATATTCCGCTCCTGAAGCGCGTTTCCACTTTCCATCAAGACCATTTGGGTTAATATAAATTCCGATCATTTGAAGAAAAATGGCTTTTGTGTTTTTCCAGTCGACAGTCGCAACGCCTGTGGTATCATTAATTCTGAACTTCAGGTAACCATTTTTTGCAAGAATATTATTGATTAGTACAGATTTATTTCGAACACAGATCCCATGATCAGAACTGAACACAATGATTGTACTGTCATCAGCATTTTTCATTATTTGTCCGAGAATGCTGTCCAGCCTTTGATACATGCCAAGCACTTCACTCCACACAACTTTCCTTGCTGAATCAGAGATATCATTATAGCGTATGCTTTTAGGATCAGCATAGGCCATCCACCACCTGCTGGTGAGCATCTGGTTCGGATTATAGCAATCATGAATTACTACATCGGGTTTGTATTTTTTTTCTATGTATGGAACAAGCTTGGTGTGCCAGTTGAATGACATATTCATTTCTTCCAGAAAAACTTTTTTATCTTCAGGATAATAAATTAATTGCGGAGGATAATTATCCACGAAAGCCATCATGGGACCAACATTCTTCGTGATGTCGTCTGCAACAGTATCAGGCAGCACAATGTATTTATTCAGGTTATTATAATAAACTCTTACTCTGAAAAAACCATCATTGTCAAGTTTAATAACCCGAATTTTGCATAGCGTGGGAAATGTTTTCCCACCTAAGGTCACATTAATGTTTTCCCAGTCACTCCATTGTCCCTGGCTCAGTATAAGTGGCTTTGCAAGCTTAACTTTATCTTTTGGTTGATTGATTGAGTTGTCTTTTGTGCGAACATGTGCTTTTTTATTGTATGAAAAAAGAATCTGATTGTAGTTGGTAACACTGTCGTTCGTATTATCATATATATAACATTGCAAAGTATCCCCCCAGCTGATTAGCGATGCTTCTATTGCAGGAGAGTATGATGCAGGAACATTTTCCCAGCCATCAGCTTTTTTTGATTCAATGTATTTTGTGAGTTCTGCGCCAACATTGAAGAGTTTATTTTCTGTTCCTGGTTTAATCAGTTTATTGCCGCTTTGTATTTTTTCGAAGTTCACTGCCTGAAGATCGGCGCCCCATCCGCCCCAGCGACCACGTAAAATATATCCGTCTTCTATTTCAGGTGGAGTGGAACCCGGTGTTGTAATGGCCATTACTTTTTTCCCTGACTTTTCCATGATAGACCATATTGCAGGGACCTTTCGAGACAAGGATCTGAAGCCGGGAGCAGAAATTGAACTTAGTTCATAACCTTCCAGGTGCATTGGCCCATCAGCAATTCCGTGGGTCTTCGGATAGCAGCCGGTTAAAAGTGTTGCGAAATTTACCGGTGTGTGAGAAGGAAAAACCGGCAAAGAATATCCATACGAACCAAGCTTCATCATCCTGGCAATATTAGGAAGCTTCCCTTCTCTGGCCCATTCGTAAACTTTGAAAACATCAGGTTCAGCACGAACACCATCGGGAATGAACCAATAAAGCTTCAGGTGATTTGATGTGTTTTCATTATCCATAACCTGCGCACGCAGGATACCAGAAGGAATCAGAAGAATCAGGAGGAAAATAATTTTAGAAAATAAATTTCTTTGGTTGTGCATTTTATTGAACAGAAAAAATTATTTTATTTTAATTACCACCAATGTATCCTTATAAGCATCCAGTTTCTGCAGTTCCTTCGGTACAGTGCTTTCCCAAAGTTCCTGCTTATCAGTAATCCGACTGTGGTTAGTTTCTTTATCGTATTTAATTTGGTATGCCTCCAGCTTTGAATTGTAATCCTTGAACATTGCAGTGACCTGGTTTGATAACTGGCTACTGGTAAATTTTCCTTCTGTCAAGCCTTTCCGGAGTTTGCGGGCAAACAATTCAGCAATATCAAAGTGCAGTTGCTCATGTTTCAATAAATAATCGGTGGCTTTTTTAAGTTGTACCCATGATTTCTTTTTTATGAACATTGCTTTAATGCTAACATTATAGGATGTAGAGGTATAATCAAAACTATTAAGTCCGATGGTTGTATATGTCATTGCAGTTGTTGAAGCGGTTGCAGGTGCCTTGCCCTGAAAATCATCCCATGTAAGCAAGCTGTCCCTGTTCCAAAGTATTTGAGGATCTTCAGGTTTTATATTGTTCAGAGCAAATGCTCCGAGCATAAAAACAAATAAAGAAATTATCATCAATATCTTTTTCATGCTACGATTCTTTTTTACGTTTAATAAAAGCTTCAGGCTTTTCAAGAAAAGTATTTTCATCCTGCCAGTAACGGTATGGCCTAACTTCAATGCAGCCATTTATCTGATTATAAGCGGCACGCAATTCATCTTTTGTAATTCCTTTTGCCATAAAAAGAAATCCTTTTTCATCGATATCTTCTTCTATCGACTGTTCTCTTGAAAGAAAATCAAGATGAGCTAATTCATCGGTTATAATGCCATCCTTTATTGCCTGATGGTACAAAGGAGTTCCGGGTAGTGCTGATAAATATTTTACACGTGTCACTTCTTTGAATTCCTTACAGAAATTGATCATAAAATCCAGCGACTTCCTTGTTTCCTCTGGTGCGCCAATGATAAAGAGTCCGCCAACTTTAATTCCGGATTCACGTGTCAATGTAATTGCATTGATCATATCATTCTGCGTGATACCTTTTCTATAAGAATCAAGAATGTTCTGCGAGATGGCTTCAAAACCATATAAAATAATATCACAGCCACGCTCCTTCATTTTCTTAAGTACATCAAGGTTTATATTTGTGACCCTGTTGAAACTGTTCCAGCTGAATTTATATGCGGTGAATGCCTCATCCAGCATGTGATGTGTGCGATCATCATCCACATTGAATGTGAGATCATTTATCCATGCGTGTTTAAAATTATATTGCTTCAGGTATTCGATTTCTTTCTTTACCCGTTCAACAGATTTCTCCCGGTACTTTGGCATCGCCCTGAAACAGAATGAGCATGCATGAGGACAACCACGTGTTGTGCTTAAATAAATTTCAGGTATATCTTTTCCTTTGAATTTGTCCCATACAGAAAAATCCTGAAAAGGTACAGCATCAAGATTCCTAATCTGATCGCGGGGTTCATTGATGTGAACTTTCCCATAATCATCTTTCCATGCAATACCTTTTATTTCTCTGATTGGTAATGAGAATTCGTTAGCCGACATATAATCCATCAACCTTATCAGTGTAAGCTCTCCTTCACCAATTACAGCATAATCAGCTTTGGTATTTTTTAAAAGAAGCTCCGGAACGCTTGTCACTAAAGGTCCTCCAAGCACTATTTGTGCAGAAGGATTTTCTTCACGGCAAATTTCAATTACTCTTTTCTGATATGGGAAGCTGTCTTCATAGCAGGCAATTCCAATGAATTCAAATCTTTTGACTTTGTTCCGTATGCTTTCCGGATTAAAATCATCGCGCTGATCAATCAACTTAAATCCATAACCAAGACCTTTAATCATAGATGCTATTATGGAAGGGCCTTCAAAAGGTGCAGTATGCGTCCATTCCCAGCCAACGGGTACAACAAAAGGTGAAGGAGGAACGATCAGCGCAAAATTCTTCTGAATCGTTTGTTTAGCCTTATCGGGAGTAGGCAGCAATGACATCCGATGATATGTGGTGCTTAGTTCAGCCATTTTTTCTTTAATAAATTAGTGTGTGTTCTGCCGAAGATTATTCGCATTTAAAAACAACCCAGTTCCAGTCTTCAAAAATCTCACCATTTTTTACTTCCACATTATGGATCTTTGCATATTCTTCAGGTGCATTGGCAACAAGGTCGCATATTTCTTTTTTCTTCTCATCAGATTGTTCGGGTGCGTATTCCATCCATCGTGTAATTGATTCTCTTACTGATAATGATATCCTTTCAGTAATATTGAATTCTGCTGTAAGCAGCATTCTTTCAAGGTCAGCTGCATTATAAAAATTCAATAACTGTGCTTGTTTTCTTTCATGAATATGTTTCAGCCATGGTTCATCTGCTTTTGAGAATGGCACCGTCTGACTGATTATAAAAGTTCCGCCCGGTTTAAGAATACGCCTTATCTCTTTTAGTCCTGCCAGCGAATCGAATAAAAAAAGTGCCTGTCGAAGTATGGCAAAATCAAATGCGTTATCTTCAAATGGAATGGCTGTAACATCTCCCTGCACAACCGGGAAAATGTTGTTTATTTCACCAAGCATTTCCATGGTGAGGTCGAGACCAGTTATATCCCATCCTGCTTTTGAAAGGGCTATTCCATTCACACCTGTGCCGCAGCATAGCTCAATGCCTTTACCTTTAGGTGTTCCTGCCAGCTTTACATGTGCAGCTATTAATTCAGGACTTGTGATCCAGCTGGCGCTTTGATTATATGTTTTTGCCCTTGTGGCGAATTGCTTCTGTACGTTTGTTAACTGCATAATTTTTAAAAATATTTTTTCTTAAACTCATTGCTCATCATTCCCCATATCACATGCAATCTTATCTCTTGTCAACTTATGACTTATGACTAGTCAACTAATCTACTGACAATAAACCGGATCATTCTCTCTTTCCTTCGTGATCTTCCATATTTCATGGAAATATTTTCTGAGAACTACCTCATCCAGATCAGTAATATTTACCAGGTCGTCGTCAGTGTCCCTGATCTTGCGTTGCGACATAAATCTCAAAAATTTAACAGTGTCTTTTATTTTACCTGTCTCTAATGCATGATAAAAAAGGCTTGTTCCCGGAAAGGGTACCAGGTATTTTACAAGCGGAAGGAATGTTTCTTCTTTGATGTATTCCACCATCTTTTCAAGAGCTTCTTCGGTTTCGCCATACAAGCCAACAATGAACAACCCTCTAACTGCAAGACCAGCTTCGCCTGCTATACGGCAAGCTTCGTTAATCTCATGAATAGAAGAGTCTTTTCTGTTTGAGTCCAGAACATCCTGTTCATACGATTCAAGGCCGAACCAGACGCCAAGACAGCCAGTTTCTTTCATTTTAACCATCAGTGGCTTATGCACATTCCTCACCCGGGCAAACACATGATATTTGATATCGTTTTTGAAAAGCAAATCACATATTGCAATAGCGCGATCCTCGTAAACGTTAAAGTTGAGGTCGTTAAGCCATGTGTAGTTAAAGTTGGTGGTTTTCTTCAGGTACAACACTTCCTCTTCAAATCGTTCAATTGATTTTGTACGAAGCATTGGTATCGTTTTAAAACAGAATGAACAGTTATGCGGACATCCGCGTGTAGAGGAAATAAGAATCTGACCATTTTTAATGATGTCTTCATAATTTGGCCATATCGTGTAATCCAGCAGAGGAAGATTGTCAAGGTTTTTTATCTGGGGCCTTGGAAGGTTATGAATTATTTTGCCATCTTTTTTATACGCGATCCCTTTTATGCCATCGAATTCCTTGTTGTTTTCTAGCAGGAACTTTTCATAAAACTCAATCATTGTGAGTTCGCCTTCTCCAATTATTGCAAAGTCTGCCGAAGTGTTTTCTAGCAATATGTCAGGGACGCTTGTCACCAGTGGTCCGCCAAGCATAATGAGCTTCTGAGGATACGTTGCTTTGACCATTTTGCAGAAACCTTCAATAAAGTTAAATGAATCAGCGAAAGTGGATATACCAATAACATCAGCATCAGCAATGCGGGTAAATGCATAATCTTCCGGGTTATCTTTCAAACGGCAGTCGATCACGTTTATATTAAAACCCATTCGTTTGGTCAGCGTGGCAACATAAGTAAATCCTTCAAACGGCCCGGTAATAAGGAATTCGCGTCCAGGTGTTGGTAACTGTGGCGAAGGTGGAATTATTAAAGCAATGGTAAATGGTTTCTTAGAAATATTGTTATTGTAAGAATATTCTCTAAGTTTCTCTTCGTAAGGATCAACCTCATTACTTATAAAATAATCCGGCTTGGTCAGTGTCATTTCCTTGTAATTTTAGAAGACAAATATAATAAAATCGTCGAAATATTTTTTGCGTTATAAAAGATTTACAAAGGATTTATCACAGGCAGGTTAAATTGCATTCCTACTCAAATTCAATATAAACTGGCAGTATAAATATTACAGGAACATTTTTTCCATTGCATGAACCCGGTTGCCATTTAACATTATCAATCAGCATAAGAATTTGCTTACCGAATTTGTCACCTGAAGGATCGTGGATAATTCTTTTGCCGATCAATTTTCCGTCGATATCAATTATAAAAGCTACAAAAACTTTTCCGCCGTAATCTGCGCCATCATTGGGATATTTTATGTTCTGAAATTCTTTAAACAGAGCCTCCATCCCGCCAACAACTTCAGGCATCTTGTCAACAAATGTATATACTTCGGTTTTAGTTAATGTATCAAAAATAGAATTGCATTTAATTGAATCAGTCTGTGCTGACGATATTACGGGAAAAATGAATGCCAGTATGCCTATAAGAAATTTCAATTTCATCCGGGATTTTATTAAAATAACCGTTTCAAAAAACTACAGCTATGGAATTACATATTCGTAATTGAACCTATTTAAAAGTTTAAGAATGGAAATAGGATCATCGGTTTGTATAATATCAGCCTTTGCTTTCAGCACTTCTTTGTTCTGTGAAAGATTATTTGGCGACCACACCATTACATATAAACCTTTTGCATGGGCAGAATCGACGGGTACTTTAACCCAATCCAAACAAGTGGATATTCCAAAAAAATGATTTATACTTGCTGCGTTTATTGCATCATTATCAAGGTAACTGAATAAAAATAATTCATTAGTCATTCCAAGGCTTTGTGCCTTCTGCAATAAATCCACATCTCCTTCCAGAAAAATATGATTGCTCATATTATATTTATTGCACAACCTTCTTATTGCCCGTAAATACTGGTTTTTATAAAGATTTAAATCTTCCACATCAGTATCCACTTTGCTGCAGTCGAATGAAAAATAAAGGTTGGCAAGACCTGGAAGCTTATTAAATAAATCCTCAACTGAGTTTATAAATATACCGTTCTCCCATGCATAATATTTGCATTGCTTTATATCGGACCAATCCGATTCATATATTCTACCATTGCAAGTGGTGGCGGGATTCAGCAGATGATCATGATATAAAACGAGTACAGTATCTTTCGTCATTTGTATATCAACTTCGCAACCATCAAGTCCAATGGCTACAGCGGGAGCAACGGACTGATAAGTGTTACCGGGCATCTTATACATTGTACCCATACCACGGTGACCCAACACCATCACTTTGCTATTGGAAAAAGTATCATCAGTATATTCTTCTTTTTCCTTGCATTGTGCAAATAAAAATAGTATGCAAATTACAAAACACCAGTTGTATCTTATTTTATTTTCCAAAAGCATAGCAAACTTTAAACTGAGTTACCCACCAGAAACTATAATTTGAATTTGACCATTGCGCATCCATTGGCAATATAGCATTCATGCCTTTTGCAGAAATACTATTGAACAATTTAAAAAATGTACAGGTCTTTGCTTCTAAATATATGTGTCGTCTAAAACCATATTTGATTCCGAGCTGTGGCCCTATTCCCAAGGTAGTCTGAGTATATTGATTTGATGTTTCAACTTCTGTTTGCGAATTAAAAATGCTGAACTTTTTTCTGTAATAATGAAAATCCAGAATCCCCCCAGTAAAGATTCCGGAGTTCGATTTTCCTTTCATCTGAAATAAGAAATAATTGTATGAAGGAAGAAAGTGAATTCCATTAATTTGCGCAATTGTCCTTGTATAATGCATTCCTGGTCCCTGGTTAAAAAAATCATAGTACTTTACAAATTTATAATCGTCATAAATGCCCATATCCATAAGGCATGCAACAGATGATTTTTCACTCAATGCATATTCATATTCAACGCCGGCTCTTGCCTGTTTCTGTGCATCAAAAAAATCAAGGTAAGGAGAAACTAGATCAAGCTTAATTATGTTTTTATATATTGTTGTATCTTTTGCATGCTGAGCTTGAGTTTCTGAAGAAAATCCAGGAAAAATCAGTGTAATAATAAAGAAGTTCAGGAAAAATAAACGCATTGAAATCATTTTTTCAGCTGAAGCAACAATGCATTCCACAAGTTTTCATTTGGTGGGTCAGCAATCACACTTATTTTTTCATTCTTCACAGGATGAATAAATTCAATGGTCCTGGCATGCAGGTGTATGCTTGCATCCGCATTCGATCGTGGATAACCGTATTTTAAATCACCTTTTATCGGGCATCCTATAGCAGCAAGTTGGGCACGTATCTGGTGATGCCGGCCTGTGTGTAGTTCTACCTCAAGCAAGTAAAAGTTATCCGTTTTCCCTAAAACTTTATAATCAAGTTCAGCTTTCAAAGCACCTGCAGTAGCTGGCGGTACAGGATATGATTTATTTTGCTTTTCGTTTTTACGTAAATAATTTACAAGCTTATCGTTCTCCTTTGGTGGTTGATTTTTCACAACAGCCCAGTAAAATTTTCTGATTTTTCGCTCCTGTATAAGTTTGTTCATTCTCGACAAAGCCTTGTCGGTCTTCGCAAATATCAGGCATCCGCTCACAGGCCTGTCCACGCGGTGCACAACACCAAGGTAAACCTGTCCGGGTTTATTATATTTTTCTTTCAGGTATTGTTTTACTATTTCACTTAAGGGAACATCACCGGTCTTGTCACCCTGCACAATTTCAGATGGTCTTTTATTTAAAATAATCAGGTGATTGTCTTCGTACAATACCCTTGCGGAAATATCGGCAAGTAATTCTGTCATTAGTACTGCTCTCTTTCATTAGGAAAGTCAATCGATTTAACATCTTTAATATATGCTTCCACAGAACCTTTTATTTCTTCGTATAAATTATGATAACGGCGCAAATAACGTGGAGAAAATTCCTGTGTAATACCAAGCATATCATGCAAAACAAGTACCTGTCCGTCAACGCCGCTTCCAGCTCCTATTCCGATGGTTGGCATTTTTACTTCACGCGTAACCTGAGTTGCAAGGGTTGCAGGAATTTTTTCCAACACAAGTGCAAAGGTTCCTGCCTTGTCCAAAAGATGGGCATCTTCGACCAGACGGTCAGCTTCATCTTTTTCAGTTGCTCTTACTATATAGGTTCCGAATTTATGAATGGCCTGCGGAGTGAGCCCCAGATGGCCCATTACAGGTATTCCGGCTGATAAAATTCTGTCTATGGATTCTATAACTTCTCTTCCACCTTCCAGCTTCACAGCATCAGCACCAGATTCTTTCATGATCCTGATTGCTGAATTCAACGCTTCTTTTGAATTTCCCTGATAAGTTCCGAACGGAAGATCAACAATAACCAGTGCACGCGTTACCGCACGAGTTACCGATGAGGCATGATAAATCATTTCATTCAGGGTTATTGGCAATGTTGTCCGGTGACCGGCCATCACATTAGATGCGGAATCGCCAACAAGTATCACATCAATTCTGGCACTATCCAATATTCTTGCAGTTGAATAATCATATGCGGTAAGCATCGCAATCTTTTCAGACTGCAGTTTCATTTCTCTTAAAACATGAGTAGTGACTTTATTAACCACGCGAAGAGCTGTCATAATATTCTTTTTTTAAATAGGAACACAAAGCTACGAACTAAATTTAAATTCCAGTAAATATATTTGTGATATTGAAAATTATTACCTTTGCTTCAGATGCCTTAATTCTATTACTGTTCAATGAAAAAATATTTCCTTCTTATATTAATTGCTTCTGTTGCACTATCTGCCTGCCGCACCGATTTTGAAATCAATGCCGCATGGAAGGATATGACCGTTGTTTATGGTCTTATGAACCAGAAAGACAGTGTACATTATGTGAAAATTAATAAAGCATACCTTGGCGAAGATAACGCTCTTACAATGGCGCAGAACCCAGATTCATGCTCTTATGGCAATAACTTAGAAGTCAGAGTGGAAGAATGGGATGTAAATGGAAACCAGACAAACCTATGGTATCTCGATACCACAACTATTTATAATAAAGAATCCGGGGTTTTTTACAATCCAAAACAGGTGCTTTATAAATTCACAGGACAACTTGATACACTCGATAAAGATAAAGAGTACAGGTTGTTTATAAAGAACAAATCGAATGGGAAAATTATTTCTTCGAAAACAAAACTCATTCACAAATTCAGTATCGACAAGCCCACAGCCATGCAACAGGTTAATTTAACTGCAGTAAATCCAATAAAAGTTCAATGGGAACCAGCTGTGAATGGCAAACTATACCAGGTTGTAATTCGATTCACCTACCGTGAAAAAAATATAACCACAAACGATAGTGTTGTAAAAACACTCGACTGGAGCCTGGGCAGTTATACCTCAGAAAACATCGATGGTACAGGCTCAGTAATGGAAACCAGTTTTAGTGGCCAGAGTTTTTTTAAATTCCTGCATGACAATATTCCAGTATTGCCAAATGTTGTAAGAGTAGCTACGGGCTACCCCCTGCAATTTATGTTTTCAGTTGGAGCAGACGAATTCAATACATATATTGAAGTCAACCAGCCATCAACAAGCGTTGTACAGGAAAAACCCGAATATACTAACATAAGTAATGGCATTGGGATTTTTTCTTCACGGTACCAGATCAATAGGAAACTATACATCAATGCTGTTTCAATGGATTCATTATACCACGGGTCATTGACTAAAGATCTCAATTTTCATTAGACCTAGCTTCAATTATTCACATTGCATTCTGCAAAATATATTGTCTTTTTGTAATCAGCCAGAAAGAATTCCAATGATTTATGTCGTTTTGTCATCAGTTTTGTCAGATATAATTTGACTGAACATCACTCTAACTGTCATTATTTCTTAAAAGCTATAAAGAATGTCAGTGGCATAATGATTGACAGTACAACTGCAGAAATAAATATTTTAATAAACTTTTAAATAATCAGAAATGGGCAAAATTATCGGAATCGATCTTGGAACTACAAACTCCTGTGTTGCAGTAATGGAAGGAAGCGAACCTGTTGTAATTCCCAACAGCGAAGGCAGAAGAACAACTCCTTCAATAGTTGCTTTTGTAGAAAATAACGAAAGAAAAGTTGGAGACTCAGCAAAACGTCAGGCAATAACTAACTCTAAGAAAACCATATTCTCTATCAAAAGGTTTATGGGTGAAACCTTCGATAGAACTACCAAAGAAATAAATCGTGTATCTTACGATGTTGTTCGCGGTGACAACAATACACCCAGGGTTAAAATTGACGAGCGTCTTTATACACCCCAGGAAATTTCCGCAATGATTCTTCAGAAAATGAAGAAAACCGCAGAAGATTATCTTGGAACCGAGGTTACTGAAGCAGTTATCACGGTACCTGCTTACTTCAGCGATTCACAGCGTCAGGCTACAAAAGAAGCTGGAGAAATTGCCGGTTTGAAGGTAAAACGAATCATCAACGAACCTACTGCTGCAGCACTTGCCTATGGACTTGACAAAAAGAACAGGGACATCAAAGTTGCTGTTTACGATTTGGGTGGTGGTACTTTTGATATTTCTATCCTTGAATTGGGTGAAGGAGTTTTTGAAGTTAAATCTACCAATGGCGATACACATCTTGGTGGTGATGATTTTGATCATGAAGTAATAAATTGGCTTGCTGAAGAATTCAAAAGCGAATATAATATTGACCTCCGTCAGGATCCAATGGCACTTCAGCGTTTAAAAGAAGCTGCTGAAAAAGCAAAAATAGAATTATCAAGTTCCACGCAAACTGAGATAAATCTGCCTTATATCATGCCGGTTGATGGTGTTCCAAAGCATTTAGTGCGCACTCTATCACGGGCAAAATTTGAACAACTTTGTGATAAACTTATACAGTCGACAATTGAACCTTGCAGAAAAGCCTTGTCAGACGCAGGTCTTAATGCATCACAAATTGATGAGGTAATTCTTGTTGGTGGTTCTACTCGTATTCCTGCCGTACAAGCCTTGGTTGAAAAATTCTTTGGAAGAACACCTTCAAAAGGAGTTAACCCAGATGAAGTCGTTGCAGTTGGTGCAGCTATTCAGGGCGGCGTTCTCACAGGCGAGGTTAAAGATGTATTACTTCTTGACGTTACTCCACTTTCACTTGGTATTGAAACATTAGGCGGTGTTTTCACAAAACTAATAGAATCAAATACAACAATACCTACGAAAAAATCCGAAACTTTCTCTACTGCCAGCGATAGCCAGACATCCGTTGAAATTCATGTGCTGCAGGGTGAACGCCCTATGGCTGCTCAGAACAGGACAATCGGACGGTTCCATCTGGATGGCATTCCACCGGCACCAAGAGGAATACCACAGGTAGAAGTTTCTTTCGACATCGATGCAAACGGAATTATGAATGTTTCGGCTAAAGATAAAGCTACAGGCAAATCGCAGAATATCCGTATTGAGGCTTCATCAGGACTTACTGAAGAAGAAATCAAGAAAATGAAAATGGAAGCTGAAGCCAATGCTGATGCTGACAAAAAAGCAAAAGAAGAAATTGATAAAATCAACAGTGCTGATGCAATGATCTTCCAGACTGAAAAACAATTGAAAGAATATGGCGACAAAATTCCGGCTGACAAAAAAGCTCCGATTGAAAGCGCTTTGACAGAATTAAAGGAAGCTCACAAGAACAGAAGCATTCCTGCTATTGATACAGCCCTGGCTAAAATTAATACTGCATGGCAGGCTGCAAGTGAAGAAATGTACAAGGCAACTCAGGACCAGCAGCAACAGCAGCCTGGAGATGGTGGCCAGCAGCAGGAAACCAAAACCGATGGTGAGGTTACCGATGTTGACTTTGAAGAAGTGAAAAATTAATAAACTGAAAATGAAGAAATCCTCCGAAACGGGGGATTTCTTTTAGTACATAATTGTTTTACATAATGATTAATAATAAGTCAGAATCAGTTAAATCAATAGTAACCGCAATAATTATTGTGTTTTTCCTGCTTTTGATTTCTTCTGTATCTGATATATCACATAATTCAAACAGTCATTCCCAAAATGTTTTAAATTCGGAATTACAGGCAGGTAATGCAGTTATTGCAGATGCCACTCCATTGCCTTCGGTTCGTAAATTTTGTTTGCCTTTACTTTCGAAACTTTTTAGTAATTATAATACAATATTCGCCAGCGACAGAAAAATATTTCTAAGTTTTCTTGTACTTCAAAAAACTCAGATAACAATTAAACCTTTTGTCCTATGTAGGTTTTATTACCACATATTCTCTGGCGATACTGAGGACTTGCCCATTTTAAGTTAATTCCCTTCAATTTTCAAGTAGTCCTGTAATTAATTATTTCTTGCCTATGATGGCAGAAAATAATAAACTGCAGATCATTATTCTATGGATGTCTGCATAAAAATCTGCATACATCTGCCAGAAAACAACATGATTAATTTATTAACTTAAAAAATAAACCAATGAAAAAAATATCATATTCGGTAATTGCAATTTTTCTATTCTGTTTAGTTGCTATGGGTTTTACGCATAAAACAAGCAGAACTATATTGCTCCAGACCAATGACAATAATGTTACACAGGTTTCGCTTAACCTGTCAGCTCAAATAATTTCCAACAGGTTAAAGGACCTTAGTTCGGAAAATTTTGACGTTACTGTTATCACAAAAAAGAATCAGATACAGATAACGTTGGATGACAACCGAGACATGAAGCTTATTGAGAGCCTTATTACAAAAAAAGGGAAATTCGAATTCTACGAAACCCTTAATCGGAATAGTTTATCAGAATTAATTAAAGACGATAAATTATATTCACTTTTTAATGCGGATGATACCACCGGAAAAATTGGCTGTGCATCGGTTTCAGAAGTCGGAAAGATAAACGATTATTTAAGTGTTCTTGAGATTAATACAAAATATAAATTTGCATGGAATGATTATTTTAAGGATTCCGTTGCATGCCTTTACGCTCTAAAATTAAACGGTGCAAAGGCCGCTCTGTTTAACAATTCCGATATTGACACTGTAAAATTCAACCGGGACAAACTATCACAAAATAATGAGATAGATATTACATTTAAAAAATCTACAGTTAAATTATTGGCTGATGCTACAAAGAGTAATATGGGTAAATCGATTGCAATTGTAATGGACAATAATGTAATCTCTGCTCCGGTAGTGCGTTCAGAAATAGATGGAGGTCATTGCACAATAACTGGTAACTTCACACAAGAAGAAGCAAAATATATTGCAGCGCTTGGAAATAATGGAGAATTGCCATTTAGCTTTAATGTTGTAAAATAAAATGTAATAAAAAAGGCTGTCTTTAAAACAAAGACAGCCTTTTTTATTTGTAAGAATTTTTAAAATGCCCTTATCGCCCGAAGACGGTATGCGTCGGTTTTATTAACCGTTGTTTTGCTTCCATTTGAAAAGTATTGTACCCAGGCTGTACCATTGCCATGTTCGGTGGAACTCCAGTAACCAAATTGAGAAAATCCTGTTATGGCATCTTTATGATCGTACATTAAACTCAATTCAGCTTTTGAAGGTAAAAACCAGTCGCTGTAGCCGCCCAATACAAGGTCACTGCATAACTTGGCAGCAATGCCAGCGGATGTGCAAGTATTTATAATAGCTGTAGTATTTCCCTGTCCAACACCAACAGCTGAATCAACCGCACCAGGAATATCTGTTCCCATGCAACCCCATTTACAGCTGGTAGATTGGTCGCTTGTTGATGCAACCAAACCATGTGCTCCAGTACCATCAATATAAAAAACCACACCTCCACCATAACTTTGGCCAATAGTGTATTGTGATGATGAGTCTGAATCCTTTTTCTTGCAACTGACAGCAATTGTTATTAACAGCACTCCAATAGTGATTGATGAAATTATTATTTTTCTTTTCATAGTATAAAAACTTCTAAACGGTTAATTAATGAGCAAATTTAATCAAAATCCATTAAATCAAAGCTTCCTGCATAAAATTAATCGACATCAACCGACTACAAACGGATATTAAACGTATCTAAATGCGTAGAAACCGAATCAGTTTTTGCAACATCAGTTATTTTGCATCGTCAAACTGAAAATTTGTTGACAAGAATGCAAAACAAAAAACAATATAAAATCAAATAATCTAAATTTTTAATTTATGAAAACAACAAACAAAGTAGAACTGAGTGGATTCATTGGAATCGAACCTGAAGTAAAAACATTAACAAACGGAAACAAGCTGGTTCGCTTCACACTGGCAACGAATGAAGATTACAAAAATAAAGAAGGCGAATGGGTTAAAAATACCACATGGCATAACGTAGTGATGTGGAATAAAACTGCTGAGAAAGCATGTGAGATCCTTAAAAAAGGTCTGCGCATTGCTCTTTCAGGAAGAATTATTAATCGCCAGTTTACAGATAAGCAGGGCGTAAAAAGAAATACTTTTGAAATTCTTGCAATTGCATTTGAAGTTCCTGCTATAGTATAGTTTTATTGTGTTAAAAAAAAGAGGCGGCCTTGGGCCGCCTCTTTTTTTTAGATAATTATTTGAAAAAAATTCTTAATCATCCTCTTTCAGTCTTTTATTTATAACAAGGAAATAGAACCCATCATCAAGCTGAAGATAGCCGTATTCATAGCAAAAATAATAGGTTGCACCTTTCTTGGTTGTATAAATGTTTGTAATAAAATTAAAATTAAATCCCTTTTCAAGCATTTTATCCTTATGCACTTTTGCTTTATCTGTTGGGTTTAACTCCTGAAGAACTCTTCTGTTCTTGCGTAAAGAATTATTAATATTCCTGACAAGGTTTATGGAATCGCTGTTCTGACGGTTATTATATAAATTTCTGCATTGATCAGAGCAAAATTTCTTATCAGATCGACCGGTTATTAGGTCCTTACATTCCAGGCATTTTCTTTTTTCCATTGTATTGAAATAATTTCAGTAATCAAAAAAAAGCCCCTCTTTCTTAGAAGAGGGGTTTTTAAAAATCTGTTTTTAATTTACAACAATCTTTCTTGTTACTACTCCTTGGTCAGTCTGTATTTGAAGATAATACACGCCAGTTGGATAATTAATCAGACTGAATACCTTATGATATTTACCAAGTGAATTTTCAGCCGATTCCGTATAAATTAATTGTCCCAATGTATTTACAAGTTTTATATCCAACGATTTACTTCCCGAAAATTCAAACGACACGTCAAGTAAATCTTTTGTTGGTATCGGATAAATAGACAAATTCTGAACAATGCCACTTTCATCAATGCCATTGCCTGAAACAATCTGTATTAATATAGTTGCAGTATCAGACCCGCAGAAATTGGTAGCTATAAACGTAACTGTATAATTACCAGGTCCAGGGTATGTGTGAATCGGGTTTTCTAACGTCGAATTAGCTCCATCACCAAATGTCCAATAATAGCTTGTATCATTCAATGAATAATTAAAGAACTCAACGTAAGTACCAAAGGCATTATAGTTCATATATGCAACAGGTAAAGGAACCAACTGTACATGAGCAGGTGCAAGGCTTGTAGCTGAGCATCCGGTTGAATCAGTCACCGTAACCCAGTAATAACCGGTATGTGTAACATGAATTGTCGGTGTGTACGAACCACTTGACCAGCTGTAAGTATAATATGGAATACTTGTAGAAAGTGTCACTGAAATTTGATCGCCTTCACAGAATGATGTTGGACCATCAGCCATAATTACAGGCGGCGTTGGACCGGGATAACTTGCAACATGTACAACATTGGAAGTATCGCTGCAACCATTTGCTGATGTACCAATCACATAATAAGATCCGGCATTCGTAACATTAATTGTTTGTGAAGCAAGTCCGTTACTCCATTGATAAGCTGAGTATCCAGTGCCTGCATCCAATGTTACATTAATTGGTGCATTACAGAATGTAGTCGGCACATTGGATGTTATTACCGGAGCAGTGTATGGCATTACTGTAACCGTCACCAAATCTGTTGCAGAGCATCCAGTAATATCAGATACAGTCACTACATAGGTCGTAGAAGTGCCTGGAGAAACAGGATTTACTGCAGTAAGAACGCCATTACTCCACTGATAAGATGAACCACCTGTCGCTGTAAGTACTGCAGTTGCATGATTACAAATTGTAACAGGAATTCCTGCATCTGCATTTGGTGTTGGGTTTACCGTAACAGTTATATTATCCGATGCACTGCATCCAGTTGCACCTGTTACAACTACAGTATAAGTTGTCGTTGATGAAGGACTTGCTACTGGACTTTGAACATTGGTAGCACTTAAGGAAACATTAGGCGACCAAACATAAGAAATGCCACCGGAGGCAAACAAAGTAACACTTGATCCGGAACAGATATTCACATCTGCACCTGCATTTGCAGTAACACCAGGATTAACAGTTACAGTAACTGCATCTGTTGAACTACAGCCACTTGAATTCGAAACAGTCACAATATAGGTAGTTGTATACAAAGGCGTGGCAACAGGATTTGAAATGTTTGTAGAAGTCAAACCAATTGCCGGGCTCCATGTATAGTTTGTACCTCCCGATGCAGATAAGGTGGTACTTGAACCACTGCATATAGTCACGTCTGACCCAGCAAATGCAACAACATTTGGATTTACATTAACAACAACATTGTCTGAAGAAGTACATCCATTGCCATCAGTGGTCTGAACCACATAAGTAGTATTTGTCGTTGGAGTTGCCAGAGGATTAGGAATAGTTGTAGAATTTAAGCCTGTTACCGGAGACCAGCTAAAGCTTACTCCTCCGGAAGCATTTAGGTATGCTGTCTGTCCGTTGCAAATTGTCTGATCAACACCGGCATAAGCAGGGATTGTCGCAAACAAACTCACATTTACCGCATCCGTTGCACTGCAGCCAAATGCGTTTGTTACAGTAACAATATAGGTCATATTAGTTGTTGGAGCAGCAATAGGGCTGGCAATATTTACAGCGCTAAGACCTGTAGCAGGACTCCAAAGGTATGACGTTCCGCCGGAAGCTGTCAAAGTTGTACTTGAACCGTTACAAATATTTACATCTGCACCTGCATTTGCAGCTGGTATAGGATTCACAGTAATGATCACTGAAGAAGCTACAGTACTGAATCCATCATTAACAGTCACAGTATATGTAGTCGTTAGCAATGGTGTTACTACTGGATTTTGGCTTACAGAAGAAAATCCAGCAGGAGCCGAAGACCATGAATAAGTATATGAACCGCTTCCACCACTAGGAGTACAGAGTAATTGCGTGGAGCCACCTAAGCACACGGCAGGCAGAGTTGATGAAGCAATTGCAGATAACGGTCCTCCGGTAATTGTCACAGTCACCTGATCAGTGCTTGTACATCCGGTTACCTGGTCAGTAACAGTTAGAGTAAATGTTGTTGTTGCACTCAGGTTAACTGTTGTTGGATTTTGAATATTAGCATTTACAAGTGATGCTGCAGGACTCCAGCTATAAGTATAGGTTCCTGATCCACCGGATGCCGATCCGCTAAGTGTGGTACTTGTACCGTTAGGAATTGATATATCAGTACCCGCATTAGCAATTGGGTTTGCATTTATAGAGATCACCACACTCAGGTTCATTGTGCTTTGACACGATGAAGTGGCATTTGTAGCAATAACTGTATAAGTTCCTGCTGTGGTCTGGTTTCCGAAGCAAATCGAAGCTCCAGTTCCAGCTATTGGTGCTCCGGTATTAACACCATTACACTGAAGTTGATAATTCACACCAAGTTCTGAACCATTCAGACAAACTGGAAGGCCTGCACCACCGGCACAATAGGCTCCTCCACCAGTAACATTATACACTATTGGCAATGGATTCACAGTAACTGTAACTGATGAGGTAACAGTATTAAAACCATCATTTACGCTTACAGTGTAAATAGTTGTTACAATAGGTGAAACTAGCGGATTAGAAATAAGGGATGAGAATCCTGCCGGGTTTGATGACCAGGAGTATGTATATGCTCCGCTACCACCGGATGCTAATGCATTCAACTGAGAGGAACCACCAACACACAATGTCGCAGGAGTTGCTGAAGTACTTACTGATAATGGTCCGCCAGTGATTGTTATTGTAACCTGGTCGGTTCCAGTGCAACCGGTCACTTGGTCAGTAACAGTCAAAGTATAGGTAGTGGTTGAACTTAAATTCGTTGTAGTAGGATTCTGAATATTAGGATTCACCAGTAATCCTGCCGGACTCCAGCTATATGTATAGCTTCCTGAGCCTCCTAATGCACTTCCACTAAGCGATGTACTTGTTCCGTTCGGAATAGTTGCACCCAACCCTGCGTCAGCAGTAGGGTTTGCAAAAATTGTAATGCTAACATTCCCTGTCATATTATTCAGGCAGGATGTAGTTGCATTTGTGGCTATTACAGTATAAGTTCCTGCAGTAAGTTGATTGCCAAAACATATCGAAGCACCGGTTCCAGCCATTGGAGAACCAACATTAACAGCATTGCATTGCAATTGATAATCAACTCCCAGTTCAGAACCACTGAGGCAAACAGGGATGCCGACTCCTCCTGCACAGTATGAACCTCCTCCCGTTACATTATATGCAATAGGCAATGGATTCACAGTAACCGTAACATTTGCGGTAACTGTATTAAATCCATCATTGACAGAAACAGTATAATCGGTAGTAACCAAAGGACTTACAACAGGGTTTATTAATGTTGAAGAAAAACCTGCAGGAACTGAAGACCATGAGTAGGTATAACTTCCGCTTCCGCCCGAAGGCAAAGCATTCAACTGTGATGAAGCGCCAACACAAATAGCAGCAGGAGTAGCAGTTGCACTTGCTGATAATGGACCTCCTGATATTGTAATTGTCACTTGATCCGTTCCAGTACATCCTGTTACTAGGTCAGTAACAGTTAATGTATAAACAGTAGTTGAAGGTAAATTTGTTGTTGTTGGATTTTGAAGAGTAGCATTCACTAATAATCCGGCTGGACTCCAGCTATATGAATAACTGCCCGAACCTCCTGAAGCTGAGCCATTCAATGTTGTGCTTGTTCCGTTTGGAATAGTTGCATCAATTCCGGCATCTGCTATTGGCAATGGATTCACTGTAATGGGCACACTTGCACATGTTGAAGTGCCACAGCCATTTGTCCATGAAGCATAATAAGTGGTTGTTGCAGCTGGTGCGGCAATATTCAGAGGAGTTCCGGTACCAATTGAAGCGCCACCGCAGCTTGTAGACCAGTCGAGCGTTGCGCCGCTTCCACCAGTTGCAGATAAGTTAATAGTTGGGTATGCTCCTGCACAAAATGTTGTGAAGTCAGCTGTTGCTGATGTCGGAGCTACAGGTAATGGATTAATGGTTATTGTAACGCTCTGGCATGTTGAGTTACCACAACCGTTTGTCCACCATGCGTAATATGTGGTTGTTGCAGCTGGTGCAGGAATATTCAGAGGCGTTCCTGTTCCAATTACAGCGCCACCACAACTTGTTGACCAGTTCAGCGTTGTCCCGCTGCCACCAGTTGCTGAAAGGTTAATTGTAGGATATGCCCCTGTACAGAATGTGGTATGATCAGCTGTTGCTGATGTGGGTGCAACAGGCAATGGATTTACAGTTATTGTAACACTGGCGCATGTTGAAGCCCCACAGCTATTCGCCCATGAAGCATAATAAGTTGTTGTGGTCGCAGGTGCGGCAATATTCAATGGTGTTCCTGTGCCAATTACAGCCCCGCCGCAGCTTGTTGACCAATTAAGCACCGTTCCGCTTCCTCCAGTTGCTGATAAATTAATTGTTGGATAAGCACCTGCGCAGAATGTTGTATAGTCAGCTGTTGCTGATGTTGGTGCTACAGGTAATGGAAATACATTTACTGTAATACTTGCGCAACTTGACAAGCCACAACCATTACTCCATGCAGCATAATAGGTAGTAGTAACAACTGGTGCAGCAATAATCAGTGGAGTTCCAGTACCAACTAATGTTCCGCCGCATGAACCGGTATACCAGTTTAATGTGCTGCCTGAACCTCCTGCAGCAGTAAGGGTTATATTAGGAAATGAACTAGGGCAGAAATTATTTTTATCAACGTTTGCAGAAGTCGGAGCAACTGGTAAAGGATTTATAGTAATTGTTACACTGGCACAAGTTGAATTTCCGCAGGAAGTTGTCCAATATGCATAATAGGTTGTTGTTGTGGCTGGTGCCGCAATATTTAATGGTGTTCCTGTTCCAATTGAAGCGCCACCGCAACTGGTTGACCAGTTCAGGGTCGTCCCGCTTCCACCCACTGCTGATAGATTAATAGTTGGATGTGCACCTGCGCAGAATGTTGTAAAGTCAGCTGTTGCCGATGTAGGTGCAAGAGGTACTGGATTAATATTCACCGTTACATTTGCACATGTGGTTGTACCACAGGCATCCGACCATGCTGCATAATAGGTAGTTGTAGTCGCTGGTGCAGCTATAGTTTTAGGGTTTCCTGTTCCTAAGCTTGTACCGCCGCAGGAACCACTGTACCAGTTCATCGTGGCTCCGGAGCCACCGGATGCAGTTAATGTAATTGTTGGATAATCACCTGCACAGAAATTATTATTATCAACAACAACCGATGTAGGAGGCGTAGCTGTTGACAAAATATTCACGGTAACACTCTGGCATGTTGTACTTCCGCAGCCGTTCGTCCACCAGGCATAATATGTAGTTGTAGAAGCAGGTGAAGCAATATTCAATGGTGTACCAGTACCAATAACAGCACCACCACAACTGGTGGACCAGTTCAGTGTTGTACCGCTGCCACCAACTGCTGATAAATTAATAGTTGGCCATGTGCTCGGGCAGAAATTATTATGATCTACAGAAGCTGATGTTGGGGCAACTGGTAAAGGATTCACAGTTACAGTAACGCTCTGACAAGTAGTATTTCCGCATCCGTTGGACCACCATGCATAATAAGTGGTTGTTGAGGCAGGAGCAGCAATATTCAGAGGTGTTCCAGTGCCTATATCGGCACCACCGCAACTGGTTGACCAGTGAAGGGTTGTACCGCTGCCGCCTGCTGCTGATAAGTTAATTGTAGGATAAGCGCCGGCACAGAAAGTTGTATGATCGGCAGTGGCAGATGTTGGTGCAACAGGTAATGGATTTACAGTTATTGTAACACTCTGGCAGGTAGAATTACCGCAAGCATTCGACCACCATGCATAATATGTGGTTGTAGATGCAGGTGCTGCAATGTTTAATGGAGTTCCTGTTCCGATATCTGCGCCACCGCAACTGGTAGACCAATGAAGGGTTGTACCGCTGCCACCTGCTGCTGATAAGTTAATTGTAGGATAAGCCCCAGCACAGTAAGTTGTATGGTCTGCAGTGGCTGATGTTGGTGCCACAGGTGTTGGAGAAGAAGTGATAGTCTGTGAAGTAATTCCCTTGCATCCCCCGTTATCAGTAACAGTACAGGTATATGTACCAGCTGCAAGGCTACTTATTGTAGCAGTGCTGCCACCATTGCTCCACGAATAGGAATAAGGAGCAACACCACCAGATTGAGTTGCAGTAACTGAACCGTTTGATAACCCGCAAGTCTCATTTGTTGATGAACTGATAGAAGCTGCAACACCAGATATAGAAAATGTCAAATTGCCAAGAGCAACATTGTTATTGCCACATAAATCCTGAACTGCAGCAGCTCCGGTAAGAGCTACAGTATAAGTTCCGCTTGTTTGCAATGCCGGGCTAACTGTAAGAAAATAATCATTTTCTTGCCCATTAGGATTTAACTGGCAACCATATCCTGATACATTTGTAACTGTGTATGGCCCGCCAGGTCCGGTTACTGTAAAATCAGTTTCATTTACAGAAGTACATAAAAGGTTTTCAGAGAAATCAACAGGTATAACATTTGCACCACATGCAACAGAACCTAAACTTTGCATATATGGAGGTACATTGTCAATCACTACTGCCGAACCACCAAAATTAACTGTATAGCCTGACTGGCTTGAAGTAAAATTACTAATATTAATTACATATGTATGCCCTGCTGCTGCCGATATTACATCATTAAACGGTGAGGCAGATGCATCGCCGCATGATTGAGCATAACCGCCATCGGGCCCGGTGAGACCATCAGTTGCAGAATAGTTACAGCTAACCTGAACTGAAGCCGGGTCATTTGCTATTGCACCACAGCCAACGCCTGTTAAATCATAAACGGCCCAGTCATAATCATCTGTTCCTGCTACAGGATTGATGTCAAAATTCAACGTCCCGCCTGTTTGAGTGGTAAATGTATACCAGACATCATTCTTTTCACCTGACAACAGGCAATTCCCTGAAGGACAACCGCCGGTGGTTGGAATCTCATCAGCCACATTACCTGTTCCGGAGTATGCAACCACGGTGGAATAAGTAGAATTACAAATTGGTATTGCTCCCATACAATCTTGCACTGTTGGTACACCAACGCACCTGATGTTTGCAAGCCATCCTGCAGCATTGATTGAACCATCGGAGGTAAATTTCAACGTAAGGTAATCACCACTGGTTGCAAGGTTTGGAGGCATTGTTGTTCCCGACCATGTCCCAAGCAAGGGACTTGCAGTATTAGGCCCGTCATATGCCGACAGGAAGTCAAATCCAGATTCCGTAGCAAAATTTACAAAATGAACTGTATAGTGTTTTGTCGGATCACCTGTGTAAAATGTCTGCGTATAATTTTCATTAATTGAATAATCCCCTGCACTACCGGGGCCGCCGCTGTCATATGAATCTGCGCAGCAATCAGTATGTGTGCCCTGCGTATTAATGTTATAATACGTAACTGTACATGATTGTGAAAAAGCCAATCCCGAAAGAAGGGAAAAGAAAACCAGGATTATCAACGCTTTTAAGCGGAAGTATAAAGTTGTCCTCATATATGGTTTTTGTTTAACATATGTTAAATTTCAAAAATAATAATAAGTTGTAATCTGATGTTAAATGGGTATAAACGTGGATGAATTACCATTTTTTATAGAAAAGTTAGGCAAATTTATAAAAATAATACATTATATAAAAGCAAATTAACAACATTGTTGATAATTTCCAGTAAATAATACGAATTAGAAATGGATTTATCGACATTATTCTTTCAACGAAGCCTCTGAAATCTTAAACTAAAATAGGCTGGAGCCTTAGCCTGTAAAGGACTTAGCGAATCAGCAGAAAAACAACTTAAATACTTTTCAGAAGAAGAAAAAAAAAGTAAGGTGAAAGGGATATTTCCGGGGATAATATCAGTATAATCCCTTACTAATTACTATTGTTATAGGTGCTTTTTCTTAGAGTTCATCTTCGAAAAATCTCTTACTGAAGTTCACCAGGTACACTTTTTCTGTAGCCCTTGTAAGAGCAGTATAAAGCCATCGCAAATATTCAATGTTGATCATATCGTCGTTTAAATATCCCTGTTCAACAAATACAGCTTTCCACTGTCCGCCCTGTGATTTATGACAAGTTAGCGCCCATGCAAATTTTATTTGCAATGCATTGTAATACCTGTCTTCTCTGATTTTTTTCAGACGAGTTCTTTTATTTGCTTCATCACTGTAATCTTCTGCAATATTCTCATACAACAACTTGTTTTCCTGTGATGTCATTGCAGGAGACTCACTGTTGATGGTGTTTAGCAATAGCAAAGCATCAAAACCCTGTTCATCCGGGAAGTCTTTAAAAAGCAATGAAGCTTCAGCAAATCTTAAATTATAAATCTCTCGAATTGTCTTTACCCGTTGCACTTCCAGCATTTCACCATTTGCAATAAATTCGCCATCTTTTTTTTCACCAAGCCAGAAATAATTATTTTTCACTGCCATCACAAGGTCTCCGCCTGTGAGTTCATTTTCACGCCCCAGAATCCTTGTCCTTATTTGCATATTGAAAAGGTTTGCTCTTTTGTTAGAGCGGCAAATAATTATTGTTTCATCACTTCCATAATCAGCGTAGGCCTGATTCAGTGCATCTTCCAACTCACCGCCATCAATCCTTTCAACATCAGGAAATCCGGCAATTTTAAAGTTTAATGAAAATTTATTTTTATGATCACTGATAATATTTCTCAACAAAGTTGCATTTATCAAAATTCCGGAACCCGCTTCTTGCCTTACAACTTCGGTAAGTTCACATGACCTGATTTTTATACCGAAGGTAGTTTTCAGAAATTTCAGATCAAGGGCGGGACTTAATTCAGTGCCAACAGGCGGCAATTGGGCCGAATCGCCCATTAGAATCAACCGGCAATTATTTCCGTTAAATACATATTGCATCAGATCATCTAAAAGTGGACGTCCACTAAACAGGCTTGAACCAGTCCCGGTTGATGAATTTGCAATCATTGAAGCTTCGTCAACTATAAAGAGAGTGTTTTTATGGATATTCGGAAGAAGTGCCAGATGCATTGCCCCATCTGCAGATGAGGACAACCTGTAAATTTTTTTATGAATAGTTGATGCAGGTTTTCCACTATATTTTGAAAGTACTTTTGCGGATCTTCCTGTAGGTGCCAGCAAAACACAACCATGGTTAAATTCTTCAAGAACATCGGTGACGGATTTCACGATAGTCGTTTTGCCGGTTCCTGCATATCCCTTAATCAAAAATAAATTTCGTTCTTCCCTATCGAGTAGAAAATCGGCAAGCATTCCCAATAATTCATCCTGACCACTGGTAGGTTCATATTGAAATTTTTTTAAGAGAAGAATTTTAAGCTGGGTGCTATCCATAACCTATAAAATCAGAAGGGATAACCAATTCCAAGGTTTAAACGAAAATCTTTAAGTTTTGAATATTTCAACACCCAGCGGTCATTATCGGGATGTGATGGGTCTCTTGCAGGAAGCGCAGCGTCAATTCGAAGCACGAAAAAACTAAAATCAAAACGTGCTCCAAAACCACAGTCAACAGCAAACTCTTTATAGAAGCGGTAAAATTTAAATTCACCTCCCGGAAAACTAACATTTTTTCTGTTAAGCCAAATATTTCCGAAATCAGAAAACAGGGCTCCTTTTAAAAAACCATAGATAGGAAACCTGTACTCGATATTACCTTCCAGGTCAATGTCGCCGGTACTGTTCATACCTGTAGTATCGTGGTAAGAACCCGGACCTAGCGAATATATCCGCCATCCCCGAAGGCTATTAGCACCACCTGCATAAAAACTTTTTTCAAAAGGCAAAACTCTTGAATTTTTATATGCCAGCCCATAACCAGCAACGCCATGCACTACAAGAGTATTAATTTTATCAAAAATAAAATAATGCCGGATATCTGCATTTGCGCGAATATACTGTGAATACTTTATATTAAAAAGCTCATAACTACCTTCTACAAGCTGACTGTGAAACACACTATTTATATTCCTAAGCATACAACCAGATGTTTCAAAGTCGCCCCGGAGATATGAAAAACTTTTGTTTTTATTTGCCTGCTGTGCATTATATATAAAACTGTATTTTAACGCCAATGTAAGGTGATCCTTATAACTGTTTCTTATTTTGGGATCATTTATAGAGGCTATTTTCACAAGGAATGTATCGGTGGGAAATATTTTTACGGAATTCACATCTGCAAGATAAAGGATGTGTTTTTTCTTAGCCGATTCCTTCCATTCATAGCCATAGGAAACATTAATAATATACCTGGTATAATCAGGACGTTTCTGATAATTTATACCTGTGCTTATAGTTGTTTTAGGCTTAAAGTATTTTGGGAATCGTTCCTGGCTAACAGGGAGCAAAAATTTTGGAATATCAATACCCGCTTCTGCACCGGTCTCCACTGTATTAAATGGCAGAATTTGCTGTATTCCGGTTTCTGCGGATGTTTGACCAAATATTTTCTGTATCTCCATCGCACCACGAATCTTGAATTTAAAAATTTCAGCACCTCTGAAAACATTTTTATTTAAGTAAACAAAGTTTCCTGCAACTCCAAGATTACCGGCAGAATTGGTTGCTTCAGTTTCAAAAGAGAACGATTGAATAGGTGTTCGTGTTAGCTGAATTTTACAATCAAGTGTATGTGCTTTATTTGCAGAATCGGCAGGAGTTTCATTGAATTTTATATTTGCAAATTTGAATACCTGCAGATCCATTAATGAATTATAAGTAAGGTCAACATCCTTTAGCTTAAAGTAATCACCTTTCTCAAAAAAGATTGACTGGGTAATAGTTCTGGGTTTAATTTTCAGTGTATCTTTATACAGAAACATATAGGGCACCGGTGCTGAAGTTTTCTTTCTTTTACCTGCCAGGTAAAGATAGGTCTTGTATCTGGAAGTATCAACATCGAGGGAGCTGAAATCCGTATAAATATTGATATCGTTAATTGTATAACGCTGATGATCCACACTGATAAGTGTGTCAGGATTATTTTGGTCCTTGACAAGAGGATTCCTGATATCCATGGTAATATCAAGCTGGTGGCTGCCAAAAGCACTGTCAACATCGTATGAAATAAATTCTTTTGCAAAATAAAAATATCCTTCATTTTTTAAGTTGTTTGTGATCCGCTCTCTTTCGCTTTGCAAAACATCCGAATCGTAATTGTGTCCCGGAACGATCAGTGAGTTTGCGGAATCACTGTAAACCATACTCTCAATGGTTTTATCCTCTATGAAATATTTAATATTTCTGATTTTATATTGTTGTGAAGTTTTTGCAATGTATTTTACTTTTGCTCTTTTCTTTCTGTAAATTATTTCCTTTCTAACAACTGAATTAAAATATCCTTTGGAATTCAGATATAATTTTATTTGTTTTACTGACTTATTTGTAAGAAGAGTATCAAGTATTACCGGAGGTTCACCGATTCCAATCAGAAAAGAATCGAGTTTACTAACCCTTTTTCCAATCATTGCATAATTATAAACTCCAAGATGAAACCTGAAAAATCCAAGAATTCTCCTATTTGGCTTTTGCTTAATATAGCTACTAACATCTTCTATACTTACACTTTTGTTGTCAATATCAATTATATTTTTATTGACAAGGTACTGCCCTTCCGTCAATGTTTTTGTAGGATTACAAGCCAGTATTAAACAAGCTGCAATGGATATTATAATTATATATGAGTAATTTTTTTTCAAAAAATATTATGTGATTGCAAATTTATGAATTGTAGCTTATAAATATCGCTCTTTAAAAACAAAAGCTGTAGTGACATTCAATTATTGTATATTTAATTATTAAGAAAGAAATCGAAAATTACAATTTCTACTAAGTGACCTAACTTAAAAACACTCATTTTCACTTTTTTAAATTTATTCGTAAAAATAACAAAAGTTTTAGAATATTTTTGTCATCACTAAATTTTGAATATAATGAGAAAAAAAGTTTTTTATATTAACCGATTATTCATTCTGTTATTTATTTTAACTGGTTTTCAAGCCAGATCGCAATATTACAATATCGGGCAGGATCCTGCCAATATAAAATGGCAGCAGATAAAAACAGAGAATTTCACAATCCTCTTCCCTTCTGATTTTGCAGCACATGCACAGTATCTTGCAAATACATTACAATATGTAAGAACCGTTGGAACAAAAACATTAGGACATCAACCAAAACATCTTACAGTTATCCTGCATAACAGAACGGTTGTCGCTAACGCATTTTCTTTATGGTCGCCAAAAAGAAATGAATTTTTCACTTGTCCTCCGCAAAATAATTATGCGCAGGATTGGCTGGAACAATTGGCAACTCATGAATACAGGCATATCACGCAAATGGATATGCTGAACCAGGGTTTTACAAAAGCGCTTGGATTGTTTTTCGGACAGCAGGTTAATACTGCCGTTCTGGGATTATTTGTTCCTATGTGGTTTATGGAAGGTGATGCCGTTACAACGGAAACACTGTTAACAAAATCAGGTAGAGGAAGAATTCCATCCTTTGAAATGAAAGTCAGGGCGCAGGTTATGGGATATAAAATGTTCAGTTATGACAAAGCTGTTTTAGGTTCTTATAAAGATTATGTTCCGGATCAATATAACTTCGGATACCAGATGGTAGCAGGTGCTAGGAAGAAATTCGGTGCTGATATTTGGAAATCAGCTATGGATTATACTGGCAAATATCCATTCATGATTACTCCTTTTAACCACGGATTAAAAAAAGTTTCTGGACTTTCAAAGACCAAACTTTATAAATCCATTTATCATGATCTCGACAGTCTGTGGGAAATACAAAAGACTCAGAACTCATATACCTCGTTCCGCCCTATCACTGATGATGTACAAAAAATCAACACGAATTATAAGTTTGCACATTACATCAACGATAGTACTATCCTTGTTGAGAAATCAGGAATGGATGATATTGCCCGGTTTATTGAAATTAATAAGAATGGTAAAGAAAAAATTATTCATACTCCGGGTTTCTATACTTACGAAAGTCTGAGTATCACTAAAACCATTGATCCTAATTCCAGCAGCGGCAAGAATGGGCCAAACGCATATACAACGGATAACTTATCACTCTCTAAAGATTTTATGGTTTGGGCTGAACGCAAATTTGATAAGCGATGGAGCGTTCATGATTATTCCGTAATTATTACACATAATATTAAAACAGGAAAGACAAAACAGATTACAAAAAAATCAAGATACTTTGCTCCTTATCTTTTTCCTGATGCCAAAAGGATAGTTGCTGTTGAAGTAACAGAAGATAATGTTTGCTCACTTATTATCCTGAACAGCGACAATGGCGAGGTAATTAAAAAAATCCAGGCACAAGATAATGGTCAATATTTAACACCATCTGTTTCTGACGATGGGAAAAAAATTATTGTTGTGTTGTTTAATTATTATGGTAAAAGTATTGTCAGTGTAAATCCGGAATCTGGACTAGTAACCACCTTGCTGCAACCATCATTTGATGAGGTTACAAATCCTATGATCTATAAGAATTATTTACTTTTTAATGGTGTTTATTCAGGGATTGACAATGTTTACGCTCTCGATACGAATACCAATAAAATATGGCAGGTAACCTCTGCTGTTTATGGTGCGGGCGATATTGATATATCTCCTGATGGAAAAAAAATGATTTGTTCTAATTACACTTCATCAGGTTACCAGGTGGTAGAAGCAGCATTTAATCCTGAAACATGGATTTCTCTTGAAAAAATTAAAGATAATTCCGTTCAGCTTTATAAAAGTATTCTGCCCCAGGAATCAGGATTAGTCGATTCAGTAAATATTCAAATAAAAAAATACATACCTGAAAAATACCACAAATGGCAGCATTTATTCAATCCTCACAGTTGGGCCCCTGCCTTTATTGATGGAGGAAACCTTACTTTCCATCCTGGAGTATCTGTGATGTCGCAGAATATGCTTAGTACAACTTTTGCTACGCTTGGGTACGACTACAATACAAATTTCAAAACCGGTAAATATTATGCAAATATAAGTTACAGGGGCTGGTACCCGGTTTTTGATCTAACTTACACCAATGGCAAAGAAGGTCAGTTGTTAACTGATTCGTTAAACTTTAAACATAAGTATACGTGGAATTCTTCTGATTTAATTGTTGGTATCAAACTACCTTTAACCTTTACATGCGGAAGATATATTCAATATATTGAGCCGGGTGTTCAAGCCCATACACTTTTGGCGAGCGATATTCCAGCAATTCCCGATTATACAGTGTTTAACAAACGGCAGATTCTGAATTATCACTTATCTGCTTTTAACCAAATAAAATCTGTTGAGCGGGACATGCGTCCACGCTGGGAACAGGGCATTGACCTGACCTACAAGAATACACCTTTAAAGGGAGCTGATTTTGGGTCAATCTTTTCCGGTGAGTTTTCATTATTGTTTCCAGGCATTGGCAAGCATCACAGCTTAATGATCCTTGGCGGTATTCAAAAAAAATCGCCGGGAAAATATGCTTTCAGCGACCTTCTTTTTTATCCTAGAGGATATAATAAATTTACTGAGTTTGACGGAAAGCTTGTTAATGATGAATTGCAGAGTATTTCACTGAATTACAAATTTCCATTTTTATACCCTGATCTAAAAATTGGTTCTCTTTTGTACTTCAAGCGTTTCAAAGCAAACTTGTTTTATGATTACTCAAAAGGGAAAACAGATAATGTATCTCAGGAATACAATTCAACGGGTATTGAAATCACTTCCGATTTAAATGTTGTTCGTTTCCTTTTCCCTGTTGATATGGGATTCCGTGCAACATACCTGCCCAATTCAAAGAAACAGGTTTATGAATTTCTGATTGGTATGAATTTTACCGGATTTTAATTTTTAATATAATTACATATGAAGATATTAGTCAAAATAATAATATCTGCTTTTGCAGTAATACTTACATCGTATTTGTTAAAAGGTGTAAAAGTTGACGGATTCCTGACTGCATTGATTGTTGCAGCGGTCCTAGCAGTATTGAATAATCTTTTGAAACCTATTCTGATAATATTTACAATACCAATTACATTTTTTACTTTTGGATTATTCCTGCTTGTAATAAACGCAGCAATGATAATGCTTACCAGTAATATAGTGCCTGGATTTAAGGTTGATGGATTCTGGTGGGCGCTTGGGTTCAGTATTATTCTATCAATAATTACAGGAATATTACAGAGTTTTGATAAAAAGGATAATTAATAATCAGGAAAGATTATTCAATTTTTGTCGAGACTTTTTTAGCCACATAGGTAATTGTTATATTTCCACCCAAATGTGTGGCTTCTTTCAGATTGCCTGATTTTTCTCTTTTTAAAACAATACTGGCATCGCCTGGTTTAAGGTCTTTCAATAAATCCGGAGAAACTTCAACACTAGTCGAGCCCACAATATTAGTGGATACAGAACAGTTCATGAAATCCTTTCCTTCGAGGGACACATAGACTTTTTCATCCTGCTGAACTGGCGCCCCTTTCCATGAAACTTTAAATCCATTTGTTTTATTTATACTTGTTGGGTATCCGCTAACAGCAAGTTCTTCAATGGATGAAGTATTTGTATAAGTCTTATTATCATTATCCGTAAATACAAATGTATAGCATGGAGAAGGCTGAACCTGCTGGTCGGTTTCATAAAATGTTCCCGAGAAAATATTTTTTCCCAAGGCCATATCAGTGCCGTTAAATGTTATATTGCTTGGCTTTACTAAATTCAATGTGGTACCAGTTGATCCTCCAAACCTGAAAAAGGCAGTGGCTGATAGTTCAATATCTCCGGCATCATAAGTAATGGTATAGCTCTGATAAATCTCGCTTTGCTTCACTGTGTCAGAGTTTGCAGTATCATTTGAAGCACATGACGACATTAGTAATACTATTAGAGCGAGGCAAATTATTGCAAATGGCCGATTCATAAAATGTGATTTTGCAATTACAAAATTAACGGAATTAATTCAAATTTGTAATTCCTGGAAGCATTAATTTATATTATACTTTTTAAAAGAAGAAAAAATATCTTCTTGAATCTCTTGGCAGTTAGTATAATTCAAAATCAATGTTAAACTATTTTAATTTTTTGGCACATTAATTGGTTTCTTCTTATCAGTTAAACTAAATATGGGGGACCTTAAAATGAAAAAACTTTTTACACTTTTATTTAGCCTCAGCATCCTAAGCGCATCAGCCAACAGAGGCTATTCGGAACTCAACGTAAAATTATTCGACAACTCATCATTCTCAGTTGTTATGGATAATATCACTTATAATTATTTTACCAGCAACTACAGTATTTCAAACATAGTTCCAGGTGATCATGTTTTAACTGTAATTAAAACCTTACCAGGCAGCTGGCTTAATGGTGCTGCCATGAACAAAATAATTTATACAGGTAATATAGTCATACCAGCAAATGTGAAGATCATATCAATGATAACTTTCAATGGAACTTTTGTTATTCTTTCTCAAATACCTTTGCTTGGTGCAAATGATGGACCTTATGCTTCTAATCCCGGAAATAATGCTGATGGATCTTCCTACAATAATGATAATGCCGGAAACTGCAGTGGAGGAACAATTGAATACTATTCACAATGCATTTCTGAAATGAACTTCATGAGCCTTGTAAATGTGATAAATTGTTCAACTTTTGAAAGTTCAAAAATTCAGATTGCAAAACAAGCCATTAATTCTAACTTTTTCAGGGCAGTACAGGTTAAACAATTACTCGCCGTATTTACTTTCGAATCAAGCAAACTTGAAATTGCAAAATTAGCATATTTAAAAACGATTGATAAAAATAATTTCTTCATGGTAGATGATGCGTTCACCTTTGAAAGCAGTATTGATGAGCTGAACGAATTTATACTTGGCGAATAACCCAAATACTTTACATCACATTCTGTTAACTAAGCCTGAAGAGAATCTTCAGGCTTTTATATTTTTTAATATTGAAGATTTTTTCATCTGTCGTAAATAAACCCTGCTATAACAATTTTTATTTTAACTTAACCTTGCGAACCCTTGCCAACCGCACGAACTACTTCGATAAAATTTTGCTTTTTGCAGTTTTATTCTATATTTTTACGCTTTAATAAATATCTGAATAATGAATTCGACGCACGAAAAAAATGAATTGATTGCAATTACAGGATGTGGATCAGTTTCACCGCTTGGGTTTGAAAGATCAGCAATTTATTCTAAATATCTGTCCTCAGAAACATGCATTGCAAACAGACCATTCAATAATAAAATGTACCCTGTAGCTTCATTACCTCACGAAGTTGAAGAACAATTAATTAAATTAATCTATGAGAATCCGAAATGTAAACAGGTAGATAAGACCATTCTCATGGCCATGAAAGCAGCCAAAGTGGCTTTTGAAGAAGCTGGCTGGAATGCCTCTCCCGGAAAAATTACGGGCGTAAATTTTGGTTCGTCACGCGGATCAACGGCATTATACGAGCAACTTCATGAAGAATTTCTACACGACCGTAATAAAAAAACTTCTGTTTTCACTTCGCCACTTACAACCTTAGGATATGTTTCAAACCAAGTTGCTGCAAGTCTCAATATTTCCGGACCACTAATTAACACTTCTATCACATGCAGTACGGGCATACAAGCTTTATGTAATGCAATAGCATGGATGAAAGCAGGGATGGCAAACAGGTTTATTGCAGGAGGAACTGAAGCACCACTTACAAGGTTTACACTAGCTCAAGTAGAAGCATTGGGAATATATACAAAACTGATTGATGCAAAATATCCCTGCACTCCTTTATCTTTAGAAAATAAAGGTGTGAATACATTTGCACTTGGCGAAGGTGCTGCTGCCTTTGCAATTGAAAAAATGAATATCACTGAATTAAAAGAAAAACGCTCATTAGCAATTATTGAATCGCTAGGATTTTCATTTGAAAAACCACCATCACTCACTGGCATTTCAGAAGATGGCTCACTGATTGCTTCGTCAATGCGAATGGCAATGGAACATATGCTCACAAATAATTCAATTGATCTTATTTTGTTGCATTGCCCCGGAACTGCCAAAGGTGATGAAGCTGAACTAAATGCCATCAGGGAGGTTTTCAAAGGGGATATGCCAAATCTGTTTTCCAATAAATGGAAAATTGGACATACTTATTCTGCATCTCCTGCCTTAAATTTAGGATTAGGATTAATTTGCCTGCAAAACAACTTCAGTCCAGAGTTTCCCTATAAAACGGTTGTTACCAATCGTAAAAGGAATATAAAAAAAATCATGATCAATGCCACAGGTTTTGGTGGCAATGCGACTTCAATTATTGTTTCAAGTCCTGAATTATTTTATTGAATTAATTCCAATTTAACATCCTGTTTTATTTTGTTAAATCATTAATATATTATTGCCTTCGGCTGCTGATTGTAGTACCTTTGTAATCGTTGATTTCTTTACAAGCTAGCAGTGAAACTGAAAAATATTATTAATACAACCCATAGTTATATTAAAGGCCGTGTTGTCGAACAGACTCACAGCGAAATAAACCCTTGTCTTGAGGTAGCGCATCGTAATGGGAAATATTTGTTGAAATCCGAAAAGGCCATATATTCCTATGGAGCCAATCAAAAAGTTTTCGAAGAAGAATTTAAAAAAATAAGGTTGAAAGACCGGAATATTAAAGATGTATTAATATTGGGATTTGGCGCTGGTGCCATTGCATCTACGCTCCAGCATAAATATAAAATAAATTGCAATATTACAGGAGTTGAAATAGACAACCAAGTGATCGATTTAGGCTGGAAATATTTTGATATATATAAATTGCAAAACACAGAAATATATTGTGCTGATGCATGTGATTACTTATTGAACAATAAGAAACTGTTTGACCTGATAATTGTTGATGTGTATATCGATAAGATTGTTCCAGAAAAAATTGAAACAGCAAATTTTATTTGCCAATTGAAAAATTCCCTTAAAAATAAAGGACTTATTATTTTCAACAAACTGATTTTCGATAAAGATTCTGATGTTTCGTCAAAAAAACTTTATGATACTTTCAGTAAAGTAATGGGCAGGATTCAGTATCATAAAATTCAGCGATACTACACGAACTTGATGCTGGTTTACGAAAAAGATTCTCCTGTCCGATCTGCATCCAACCTTTCATTATTTAATGCAATGCATAAAATGTTTTGAAACCCGGGTATTTTAAGCAAAGTTTTCGAAATTTGCATTTTATTAAATTAACCTTTAGATTATATTCATGAATTATTCAGCAATTATCTCTACTGAACTTGGAATAGCATTGAAGCAAGTTGAAAATACGTTGGCATTGTTAAATTCTGGCGCAACAATTCCTTTTATAGCCAGATACCGAAAGGAAGTAACTGGTTGCCTTGATGAGGTTCAGATTTTACAAATCCGTGACAGGAATCTTCAACTTATTGATCTTGACAAAAGAAGGGCAAGCATCCTTGATTCAATAAGAGAGCAGGATAAACTCACTGAAGAACTTGAAAAGCAGTTAAATAATGCAGCTACTTTGGCTGAACTTGAAGATATATATTTGCCATATAAGCAAAAACGTAAAACCCGCGCTACTATTGCAGTAGCCAAGGGACTCGAGCCGCTGGCAAAAATGATATTTGCACAGAACAATTTTGATTTATTTTCGAAAGCTTCTGAATTTATTTGTGACGCCAAAGGAGTTGGAAATGAAGATGAAGCAATATCAGGAGCCAGTGATATAATATCCGAATGGATTAATGAAAACCAACAGGCACGACAACGCTTGCGCGATTTATTTTCCAGGAAAGCTTGTATTCGCTCAAAGGCAGTAAAAGGGAAAGAAAAAGAGGGTGAGAATTATAAAAATTATTTTGAATGGGAGGAACAATTGTCAAAAGCCCCATCACATAGAATTCTTGCCATGTACAGAGGTGAAAATGAAGGTTTTCTTAAACTAAATATAGCTCCTCCAGAAGAAATAGTTATTGAAATTCTTCAAAAAATATTTATCAAATCTGTTAACGATATTTCTACACAGGTACAACTTTCTATAAAGGACAGTTATAAAAGGCTGCTTGGACCATCGCTGGAAACCGAGGTACGGCAGTTGTTTAAAGAGAAAGCTGATAAAGAGGCCATATCTGTATTTGTGGAAAACCTCAGGCAGTTGCTGCTTGCTGCTCCCCTTGGTCAAAAGAGTGTACTGGCTATTGATCCGGGTTTCCGCTCAGGATGTAAAGTTGTTTGCCTTGATAAGCAGGGCAAATTATTGCATAATGAAACCATTTATCCACATCCACCTGATAATGAAGTTAAACAATCCGTAAATAAAATACAAAGTCTTGTAAATGCCTATAAAATTGAAGCAATTGCTATTGGCAATGGCACAGCTGGCAGAGAGACTGAGCGTTTTATAAAAAGTATACGCTTCGATCGTGATGTAATAGCTTTGGTGGTCAATGAAAGTGGAGCATCGGTATATTCAGCTTCAGCAATTGCTAGAGAAGAATTTCCAGAGTATGATGTAACCGTTAGAGGTGCCGTTTCAATTGGCAGAAGATTAACTGACCCGCTTGCCGAACTTGTAAAGATCGACCCAAAATCAATAGGTGTTGGACAATATCAGCATGATGTGGACCAGGCGGAGCTGCAAAAAAGCCTTGAAGACGTTGTTGTTAGTTGCGTAAATGCAGTTGGTGTTGAGATTAACACGGCCAGTAAACAACTGCTCACTTTTGTTTCCGGAGTGGGACCTGTTCTTGCTCAGAATATCATTGATTTCAGGAATAAAAACGGAGCATTTTCTTCAAGAGATCAATTCAGAAAAGTTACCAGGTTTGGTGAAAAAGCTTTTGAACAGGCAGCAGGTTTTTTAAGAATACATGATGCAGAGAATATTCTTGACAGAAGTGCTGTGCATCCAGAGAGTTATTATGTTGTAAATAAAATGGCAGAAAAGCTTCGGTGTACAATTAATAATCTTGTTGATACTGAAGATTTACGAAAAAAAATAAAGCTTGAAGATTATGTAACAGAAAGCATTGGAATTCCAACTCTTCAGGACATTATCAATGAACTGGCAAAACCCGGCAGGGATCCTCGCAAGAAATTTGATTTCTTTGAATTTGATAAAAACGTTCATTCAATAAAAGATCTGAAACCCGGTATGATATTGCCAGGCATCATAACCAATATTACGGCTTTTGGCGCTTTTGTTGATGTTGGTGTTCATCAGGATGGTCTTGTACATATTAGTCAGCTGGCTAATCAATTTGTAAAAGATCCTAACGAAGTGATAAAACTGAATCAAAAAGTAAAAGTGAAGGTTATGGACATTGATATTGAACGAAAGAGAATTTCATTTTCCATGAAAGATGCTGACTAAAAAAGTACTTTCCATCCCATTATTTATCCGTTCTCCGTAATATTCCTAAATCGTTTAGGTGAATTTACTTAGATTAATTTTCACATTTTACTTAATTTTTTAATAAGTGATTTTTGCGCTTTCGTATAGGCATTTTTAATATCTGATTTGCAATAATTCTTCATTCCCTTACTTAACGTGGTTTTTGTGAGTAAATAAAACTTGACTTTACATTTTTCGATGCGTAAATTTAGAGTCGCAAACCCCAAAACCCTCAACCATGAAAAAATTTACCCTAATTTTAACAGCGTTGCTCTTCGCAGTGATTTTCACTCAGGCACAAACTCAGGAAAGAAATTGCGGAACGATGGATTATTTGCAAAAACAAATTGCTGCCGACCCTAGCATTAAAACTGCGATGGATAACCTAGAGCTATGGACTGACAATTGGATAAAGAACAATCCTAATTATGATGCAAAAACTGCAATTACAATTCCGGTAGTTGTACACATTATATATTCAACCACTGCACAGAATATTTCGGATTCCCGGGTTGTTGAACAAATAAATGCTTCCAATACTGATTTTCTTGGACAGAATGCCCATTCAATGGGATCATTTTCTACAACACTTAAAGCAAATGCAAATATCCAATTTTGTCTTGCACAAAGAAAACCAGATGGTACAGCTACAAATGGCATTGAGAGTAGACAAACCACACATGCTAACTTTGGTGCTGCAAATAATGATGAAAGGCATACCAGCACCGGAGGAATGGATGCATGGGATGTAACAAAATATTTCAATATATGGGTTTGCGATCTTGGCAGCAGTTTATGCGGCTATTCACAATTTCCATACGCTTCAAGTGGTGGCGGTGTAAATGCTACTTATGGATCATCAATTAACTACCAATTCTTTGGTATTACCGGTGCTGTTTCACCTTATAATTTAGGAGGTACATTAACGCATGAAGTTGGCCATTGTCTAAATTTATTTCATATATGGGGTGATGATAATGGTGCCTGTACAGGAACCGACAATTGTGCAGATACACCTAATCAGGCAAATTCAACAACCGGACATCATACAGGAACTTTAACAGATGGTTGTACAAGTGCGGCACCTGGAATAATGTATCAGAATTTTATGGATTACAGTGACGATCAGGATTACGCAAACTTCACACCGAATCAGGTAGCAAGAATTCAGGCATTGTTTGTTTCAGGCGGACCATTATATTCGCTGACGACTTCTAATGGATGTACTGCTCCTTCTGGAACTTCTTGCGGAACAGCATCAGGACTTACAGTAACATCAATTACTGCAACAACTGCTACCTTTGGATGGACCGCTGTATCAGGAGCATCAAGTTATAATATCCAATACAGAAAAACAGGAACAACTACTTGGACTTCAACAACATCCACTACAAATTCGAAAAGTATTACCGGGCTGACTGCTTCCACTTCCTATGAATATCAAATTCAAACAGTTTGCACATCAGGTTCATCCAGTTTTACGTCTTCGTCTACCTTCACAACACTTTCAAGCGGTGGCAGCAGTTGTTCTGACATCTATGAATCAAACAATACACAAGCCACAGCAAAATCAATTGCTGCTAATACAAGTATTACAGCAATGATAGGTACTTCGACCGATGTTGATTATTTCAAATTTACGAATACTTCAACAATGAAAAACATCAAGGTTACCCTATCAGGTTTACCTTTGGATTATGATATGAAGTTGTATAATTCTGCAGGAACTTTGCTTGCCACTTCTCAGAACGGAGGAACCACTGCAGAAGCAATAAAATACAACAATGCACCAGTAGGAACCTATTATATCAGGATATATGGTTATGGCGGTGTATATTCTGCAACATCATGCTATTCACTAATTGCAAATATCAGCAGCAGCAGTTACAAATTAGAAGGTGATGAAAATTCTGATGCCAATACCCCAGTTGAAATTTCCCTCTATCCCAACCCTGCAAATAATCTGGCAAATGTTAGTTACAATACTGACAAAGATTGTAATATCACACTCAGATTAATTGATATCACCGGCAGAATTGTTAGTGAGACAAATTATACTGCTTCGAAAGGCTTAAACACTTACAGTTTAGATCTTACTGCAGTATTGAAGGGCTTATATATAGTTGAATTAAGCAGCGGGAGTGAAGTGATTGTAAAGAAGCTTCTGGTTGATAAATAAGCAGGGCGCTTAAATAAAAAAGGGGAACTAAATGTTCCCCTTTTTTATTTTTACTATCCTATTGAAAGAAAAATCCAATTCGTATACCAAAGTTTGCCGGAACTTCATAAGCATTATAATTCATTGTAAGAGGCCTGTATATTGCTTCCAATGAAATCCCATTTCTGAATTCTCCCGGTTTGGTCAGGTTAAAATACATTCCAACTGATGCTAATATGTCAAATCCAATATTATTTCCAAAAATATAATGTCCACCTCCAAGTATTGAAGCGGTCGGATAATAGGGTGATGTTTTTGAAATCATCAATCGCGGTCCCAGATACATTTCTAAAATATTCAGGTTCGTTTTGGTTACAGCATAATCATTAAGCTGTATATAACGATACGCAATATCATATTCAAATTGTATGGGGTTTTCTTCTATCCAGGTATGCGATTTCAGTCCAAGTCCAATATATGAATTCGTTTTGCCTGAAGAGATAGAATCATTCGTATTTTTCAGAGTACCAAATTCAAAGAAAAAATGCCGAGGATGACCACGGCGGACCTGCGCCCAGGAAGGAAGATCAAGAAACAAAATTAAAAAAGCAAGTACAATGAAGCTTTTGTTTTTCATAGCAAGATAGTTTTGTTTCTGAATGAAGATGACACACAAAAATAGTAATTATTGAATGAACTTATATATAAATTATCCTTGCTTTTCACAATACAATACCATCAAATGCGTTAAGTACAATGTCCATTTCATTCAAATACTAATTAATTAAATGTTTATACATTTGCGGAACAGATGAATTAGTTTAATTATGCGAAGGATTATTCTTATTTTAACATTAGGTTTTATTCCAGCTTTTATTTTTTCACAAAATATAAAAGGAGGGCTGGCATTGGGGTTCAATGCATCTCAGGTGGATGGTGATGAAGAATTCGGATTTCATAAATATGGTTTAAATACGGGTGCTTTTGCAACAATTCCATTGGGACATAATTTTTCGTTAAGCATTGAAACTTTGTTTAATCAAAAGGGAGCCTACCAGCGTCCATGGATTGCTGACTCATTGAACGGAGAATATAAACTAATTTTAGATTATCTTGATGTTCCTCTGCTTTTGCAATATACTGATAAAGACATTGTAAAATTCGGAACAGGATTCAGCTGGGGCAGACTTGTAACTTTCAAAGAATGGGAACACGGAAACCGCGTCAACTGGACAACTCCCTATGGCCCATATAAAACAAACGATGTTGATTTTCTGGTTGATGTACAGTTTAAACTGTTCAAAGGCTTTTATTATGACTTCAGGTATGCTTATTCTGTTGAAAAAATAAGAACAAGAATCTTTACCAATATCACAGGTACATGGACAAGAAAGCAATTTAACAATCTTGTAACTATGAGGTTGGTTTATGTGTTTAAAGACAGCAAGACAATAAAGTCAAAGGATGATAAGGATTTAAAATAGATTTTCTATGCTTATCTCATCAATATGTTATGCGACACAAAAAAGATAGAATTATTTTCAATTATCGTTTGCGCTTTGACCAGTTTCTATCTTTTCCGCTTTTAGGTTTCCGCGGATTGTAAACGGGTGCTTCTCCCAGATGTGAAGGAATTTTTGATTTATAAACAGGACTTCCTAAAAGTTTTTCTATTTCTGCAAACTTACCCTGCTCCTTTTCGTTTACGAGAGTAATTGCAACTCCGTCTGATTCGGCCCGGGCTGTACGGCCTATGCGATGAATATAATCTTCGCCATCATTCGGGACATCAAAATTTATTACAAGGTCAATATCTTCAATGTCGATGCCACGCGAAAGAATATCTGTTGCAACAAGAATCTGAAGTTTTCGGCTTTTGAAATTCATGAGAGCATTCTCCCTGTGCTGCTGATCAAGATCGGAATGAATTTCTTCAACTGCAAGCCCTGACTTTTTGAGTTCGCTGCTTAGCTGCTTGGTTTTTAATTTTGTTGAACAAAAAATCAGTACACTTTTTAATTGTTTATTTTGTAAAAGTTCTTTCACCAGTGTAATTTTTTGATTGTCATAAACGATGTAAGCCGTCTGAAGTATACGCTCAGCAGGCTTTGACATTTCAATACTTATTTCAACTGGATTGACCAGAACTTTTTTTGCAAGTTCACGCATTTCTTTCGGCATGGTTGCTGAGAAAAGAAGATTCTGCCGGTTAGGAGGAAGGAAGGAAATTATTTTCATAATATCATCGTGAAAGCCCATGTCGAGCATGCGGTCAGCTTCATCAAGGATAAGATATTTTATTTCTGAAATTTTTACATAATTCCCGTTGAGATGCGATATCATTCGTCCGGGAGTACAAATTACAACATCGGCTCCTTCGGATAGTGCCTGTTGTTCCTGGGAATATGAAATACCGTCGGTTCCACCATATACAGCTATAGAACTTACAGGAGTAAAATATGAAAATCCCTGGAAATGCTGATCGATTTGTACTGCAAGTTCACGTGTTGGGACGATAACTAGTGCATGTATATTTCCATCCTGCGGTGATGAAATAATTTTTTGTATTACAGGTAGCAGGAATGCTGCGGTTTTGCCAGTGCCTGTTTGAGCAGAGGCAATCAGATCTTTTCCTTCAAGAATAACCGGAATTGCTTTTTCCTGTATAGGTGTGGTGGTTTGAAAACCTATTGCTTCAATACCTTCGAGTAACTGAGGACTGAAGCCAAATTCATTAAAATTCATTGATAACAAATAAATACTATAACTGTGCAAAGTTAAGAAAATAAAGGGAATACATAATATCTAAAATTGCTGTTACCTGAATGCATAACATTTTTGGCGCGAGTCAAAAACTCGCGCCAGATGCAAAAGCGACAGCGGCCGATTCTTCATTTGGCTTCATCTTCTGATCTTTTTCATTATATTTGAAAAAATCTTTCTGATGAGAAAACTATTTAATATTTATTCCATTTTTATTCTTTTTACTTTTCTTTCTTTTATAACGGATACCAATCTAGTTACTGCAAAATCAGTGATGCCAGCCGATACAGCCAAAATTAAAAAACAGGAAACAACAATCACACTTTTTAATAAAGATGGTTTGATTTATAATTGCAAGGTTTATTCCGCTAATGACAGCTTACTCTCTTTTATAATAAACAAATATAGCAAAACTGGAAATTTGGTAGAATCGGTAAGCTATAAGCCAAACGGGAAACAGGTCTATAAAAATAAAATTATTTATGATGTAAATGATTCCCTGAAGACCTATGAACAAATGGTTACATATTCCGAAACAGGCGGTATAAGTACTTCCACATCTTCCTATTTTAACTCAAAAGGAGAAATGGAACGGATAGTGAAATGCCATATTGAAAATACTGAAACAAATCAACTATTTTGCGACACTACTTTCCTTGAACAAAAAAACAATAAGGATGGAAGGATTTCTGATATCACGAGCAAATACGAAGTATCCGGCGTTCCAATGCAGATGAAAATGATGTACACCTATGATTCACTGGATAAAACCCAAAGCACTTTTATTTTTTTTAATGACACATTACACAGTAAAACTATTTATTCACTGGATGATCAAAAGCGATATTCAAAATCCACCTCATACGGACAAGACGGGACTATAAGCGGATTTGAAACTTTTGAGTATAACAAAAAGGGAAATGTACTTATAACAAAGTCATTCGGGGCTGACGGAAAAATAACAGGAAAAATTTTACTTATCAATGATAAAAATGGAAACCCTGTTAAAATTGAGAACTCCAATGAAAACGGGAATGTGATTTATAAAGAAACTTACAAGTATAAGTACAATGAAAATCAAAAAATGACAGAATCTGAAATGGTAAAATATTATTAATTGCGCTTTGCAAATTAGTTTTTAGGATGTTTTAGATTCCTCATATATTTTCTAGATTCTTTCAGGAAATATTTACCAAGTGGATAAGCCAACCTGCTTTTAAAATCAAGGCCCTCAGGATGCCATTGTACAGCAATGAGAAATTGTTTATCAATTGGTTCCTTCCATTCGTAAGCTTCAACAATGCTGTCAGTGGCATATGCAGATACTTTGAAACAGGGAGCAATCATATCAACGGCCTGGTGATGACTGGAGTTGGCAGTATCGCCTTTTGTCTTGCATAATTTGCTAAGAAAAGTATTTGGATAAATTTTCACAAAATGCCTGCTTCGTATACTATTTACTGACCGATGCTCAACAAGAGTATCGTGATCGGCAGAAATATCAATTATGAGCGAACCACCCATTGCAACATTTAAAATTTGTGCACCTCGGCATATGGCTAAAACAGGGAGTCTCAGCGCCATTGCTTTTTCAATCAGTGCAAATTCAAGTGTGTCGCGGCTGCGGTCAAGTTCACAGCGGGAGGTATCATTTGGCTTACCATATCTTGCCGGATCCACATCCAGTCCTCCGGTAAGTATAAGTCCATCGCAGCTTTCAAGAATTTTTACACCATTTTCAGGTGTTTCATTTATCAAGTCAATACAAACAATGTTGCTATTGAATTGCTTAATCCATTTTATATATCGCTCGTACTTTTCAGAACCTCTTGCTTTGGAAAAGGCTATTCGCAAGGTATCTGAAGGATACTGAATATTTGCAGATGCCTGTGTAATATTTATAGATGCTGCCGCCATAAAAACCGGAAAAAGGAAAATGCAATTCTGAAATTTCATGCTCATCTTATTAATTCAAGCATTCCGGAATCTTTATGTTTTTCACCTTTAAGTGATTTGTATTTTACTACATAAAAATAATTTCCATTAGGACAGGTTTCCCCCTCCACAGTGCCATCCCAGGAGCCATTATAAGTAAACTGATCCGTTTTAAAAACCAGATGATGCAGGGAATTAAAAATTTTCAATGAATAATCAGTTATACCTGATGAGATTCCGTATGGCCGCCATGAATCATCAGATCCGTCATTATTTGGGCTGAATGAATTAGGATAAAACAAAGTAGGTTCTCCACTGTAAAAATATGCGGAATATGTTTCATGCAAGGTGTCGATCAAAATGTCAACGCTGTAATATCCTGGAGTGTTAATTATTTTTACAGGACCACCCCAGCTGTATGTGCTTGATGAATCGCCGGTGTTTGCATCAAGAATATACGTCTGATTTTCAAAAATATTTATTGAAGTATCGTGATTGAACTTGATGGTTATAGTTTCCACAGGCCTTGAGTATGTAGAATCTTTCTCACGGCAAGCTGCAAGTGATAATATCAAAGAGATTGCTATTAAAAAGAAAATATTTTTTTTACTAATTCTCATCATCATTTTCTTTATAGCTTTTGATGTTGTACCTGATTTCAGCCCCAATAAAACCGAGCGAACCGAATTTATATAAATCGCTGTTTGTAAAGAATCCGCAGGATGCAGACAGTTTGAATCTGTCGAGAAAAACATATCCTGCATTGATTGTAAGTTTATTCAGATCCCTATAAGATAATCCAGCAATATATTTATGCCTGTATGTAAACAGCAGTGCTGGATTGTACGAATTCAACTTTCCTTTATATCCCTGAATTATTTTTGCATTTATTGATGGGCTTAAAGAAAAATTTTCATAATGAAAAATATTTCCACCGCAAGCAACATCAAACAAGATCGGTAGGTTATATGAATTTAATACTCCTGCATTAGGATGCGTAAGACTTCTGGCTGAGGTTCCCAGATAGAAAAATGGGTTTGTGTACCAGAAACCAAGAATACAATCTGTATAACTATTCGATAAGGATGAAGGCTTCGATTCATTTGTGTTGTAAATAAATCCATATGCCGGATCAATCTGATCGCCCCAGGTAAGATTTGTATAGTCCAAATTTACTAGATTATACGAAAATGAAATTCCAACATTAATATTATTGTAAAAAGAACTTTTGGGGAATAGATCAAAGTTATGGGCGTAAGAAGCTCCGAAAACGGTATTACTAAATGCACCGCTTTTAGCATCGGAAAAATAAAAACCAATTGCGTTGCTGCCAACTTCACCAAGTGATGCATCATATGCAGCCATATATTGCTGGGGTCTGTAAAGATCGCTTGTCTGCACCATAGGTGTGGAAAATTCAGTACGCACAATTATATTCTGCCCGTTGAAGATGCCTGTATATGCAGGATTCAGCACAATGTTATTGAACAGGAAATGATTTGGCTCGGACAGCAATGGTTTTGCAGAATCGGGTTTTAAAGTGTCGCTATTACCAGCAAATAAAGTAACAATGGAGAATAGAATTAAGCTTAAAAGGAGAATTTGCTTTCGCATGAAATTTAATTTTCTGGTAAAAATCAAAATTAATTGATTTTTTTTGATTCAGCAATTGATTAATAAACGTTATAAAGATTTAATAAATCAGATATTTTTTGCTTGCATTATTCCAGCCAGCATCATACTTGCTATCCACAAAATAAATCAGAAGGTCAGCATCGTATTTACTGTCAACAAAAAATATTTTCTTCTTCGCATCGTATTTACTGTCGCAGAAAAACCAGAGCCCATCATCATTAACGTCGTATTGGCTGTCTACTTTATAAACCCATAAGTCAGCATCGTATTTGCTATCCACAACAAATACTTTTATATCTGCATCGTACTTACTGTCGCAAGAATAAACTTTTTGTGCCACCGCGTTATTAAAGATAGTACCCATCAAAAAGAGAATTGACAAGAAAATTGTAATTCGTGTAGTTTGTGTTTTCATACAGTTAAATTTTTTGTTGAATTTAGCATCAACAAATATACCAAGTATTATCAAAACCTACAAATTGAAATCCGTATGCAAAAAAGTCTTATGATTTATTAAAAGTTTATGTAGAATTCTCCAGTGAGATTTTTATAATCCTGCGTATACAATTTTCCTTCTTTATCAAGTATAGCAATAGAATCGGTGTTGCATATTTTTCTTGAACGCTCAAATTGAAGGAGGGTACGTACCGGGAGGGTGCCCTCTTTAGGAAATACTTCACTTACTTTTGTCTGGAAAAAGCCTTCAATCAGTGCAAGATCACAGAATAATTTTACAGCATCTGCAGGAATTATTGTACAAAATTTTCCATCGATTTTTAAAAGCCGCATTGTACCTGAAAGAAGTTCTTCGAATGAAAGCGAATCGGTATGGCGAGCAAGCCTTCTCTTCTTATCATTTGTTTTTAGAGAGTTTACAAAATAGGGGGGGCAACAAACTATCAGATCGTATTTTTTCTCACAGCCTTTAATATATTCCTGGATAGAAGAATGTATAATTGATAAACGATCTGCCCACGGACTGTTTTTAAAATTTTCAGTAGCTTGTTTGAATGCACCATCGTCAATTTCGACGGAATTAATAAAAGCAATGCTACGCTGCGCAAGCATAAGCGCTATTAATCCACTTCCGGTTCCAATATCAAGAATTGATTCAACCGAATTTATATCTGCCCAGGCACCAAGCAAACAACCGTCAGTACCAATTTTCATAGCACAGTTTGAATCATTGATGCTGAATTGTTTGAATTGAAAAGGCATTGACTGGATTTACGATTTACGATTTACGATTTACGATTTTGAAATTCAGATGAATGATTTTTAGTCTTCAGTGGGCAGTGGGCAGTCAACAACTTTGATCCAGAACTTTCAACTTTATCACTACCTCAATCAATTAATCTGATCCCTCAAGATACAGATCTATCAAACCTCCTGGCGCATCAATAAAAATAGTTCTATTTTTTTTATCAATCTTATGAATTATTTCTTCATTGGCAGGAACGAGAATATTTTTAGAACCGTTACTGATTTCAAGTATAAGCTGCTGAGGCATTTCAAGGATATTTTTCACTACCCCTATATTACCATGTACATCATCAATTACAGTAAAACCCTTAAGACTTGCTGGACTCAGATTGTCAGGTCTTTTTTCAGGGAGAATCGACAGAGGGAAAAACACGTTAGTCTTAAGTAGGGTGCGGGCCTGAACTTCATTACTGATATCAATAAATTTCACGATAGCCGAAGAACTGCTCTGCTGAATTGATTCAAAGAAAAACGGAATCAGCTGGCCATTGATTTCAATGAATACTGATTCCGTTTCTGAAAGTTGAAGAGTAATTTCTTCTTCTGATATTATTATAACTTCGCCTTTGAAACCATGGATTTTAGAAACATATCCGAGGTGGTAACATTCTTCCTTTTTCATCGGCAAGGAAAATATTATTCCTCAGTTTTTGGAGTTTCGGTTTCCTGTTGTTCGGTTTCCTGAACTGGTTCCTCGGCTACTTCCTGTTTAGCTTCTTTAGCTTCCAGTTTAGCACGTTTTGCAGCGAGTGCAGATTCTCTCTCTTCTTTTATTTTTGCTTCAGCTTCAAGCCTTTTCTTAAGTTCCGATTTTGATTCCTGAGCTTTCTGGCTAATTTTACTAGTGATTTTAGCCTGTTTATCAGCAAGCCATTGCTGGAATTTTGCTTCAGCCATTTCCTGTGTAAAAGCACCTTTTTCAACACCTTTTAAAAGATGATGTTTGTAAAGGATTCCTTTATAAGAAAGAATTGCTTTAGCTGTGTCAGAAGGAGAAGCTCCTTTCTGAATCCACGACAGGGCTTTTTCCATATCGAGGTCAATTGTTGCAGGGATAGACAGTGGGTTGTAAGTTCCGATTTTTTCAATAAATCTTCCGTCACGTGGTGCACGACCATCCGTAATTACTATATGATAAAAAGGCTGACCCTTTTTCCCATATCTCTGTAATCTCATTCTCGTTGCCATAAAATAGATTTAATTGTTGTTTATATTTTTTAATTGGGGTGCAAATATCCGATTAATTTTTGAAAATCCAAAGACTTTCAGGAAAATTTTGAAAAACAACATCTTAGATATGGTTTAATAAATGTTTCTTTAAGTTATATAAATTTATCTTATTTTAGCCAAAGTAAGTAATATTCTGGTTTATTATTGACCGAATAAATATTTCAATCAGATGAATACAAAAGCGCTTAGAGTTATTTTTCTCACATTTGGCTTTGCAACCGGAATTATTGGCTTGCTTTATCAAATTTTCAATTTACAACTCCATATTATTAATACAAACCTTTCACTTATTCTTATCTCAGGAATTTGTTTATTGCTTTTCGGATTTTCATTCTTAAACATTTTCAAACATAACCCGGGCGTTCTTGTTTATATTTTTAAATCACTTATAGGAGTATGGTTTATTATTGTGACTGCTTTAAATCATTTTCCCGCAGATTACTCCTATTTCCTTATTTTCATTATACTTATATTGAGCATGATGCGCTCAAATGCAAAAGAATTCGCTTTCTTTTACCTGTCAAGCTTTTTACTTTTATCGTTTCTTGCAGTTGTTATCAGAAATCCACTGATAGAAGTTGGCACTTTTATTCTATTGTTCATTTCCTGTGGAGTTTTAACATATTTTATTTTTAGGTCCAAAGAAAAAGTTCAGCAAAAGCTTCAGAATGATTTGCGAACCATGAAACAAATAGTGGAAAGTTCATTAGGTTTTTTTTTCTTCCTTGACAAAGATTTTCGAATTCTTTCCTTTAACAATTTTGCCAAAGAGATTTATAGAAGAGAATTAAAAAATCCTCTTTATGAAGGAGAATCAATATTTAATTATTTTCCACCCGCTGCACATGAGTCATTAAAGAATACTTTAAATAAATGCCTGAGAGGCGAAATCATCTCAAACGAAAAACAAATAACTTTTCCGGAGGGACTAAAAATTTGGTCAGAAAATACCTTTATTCCCGTATATGATGATTCTAAAAATTTTCTTGGCATTTCATTTCAGACCAGGCGTATTAATGAACGAAAAGAAGCCGAGGAAGTATTGAAGGAAAGCGAAGAAAAATTCCGCCAGCTTGCCGAAAACATTGAAGATGCAATATGGATTAGCGATGGCATGAATTATATTTATGTGAATGATGCGCTTGAAAAGATTTGGGGCAGAAAAAAAGAATCCTTCATAAATAATTTTTCCATTCAGTATGACTGGATACACCCTGACGATAAACCTCGTCTGGTTGAAATAATGCAATCGGAAAAATTCAGAAAGGATCCGAAATTAAATGAGCAATACAGAATTATTCTTCCAGATGGCAACACACGCTGGGTATGGGTAAGAAGTTTCCCAATATATAAAGACAAAAATGAAATCCACAGAACTGTTGGGATTGTAAGCGACATAACCGAGAACAAAAATGCACAGCAAGCACTTATTGACAGTGAAGCACGATTCAGACAACTTGCAGAATCAGCTTTTGAAGGATTGCTTTTTCATGATGACGGTATTATCATGGATGCCAATACGCAGTTAGCAGAAATGATCGGTTATGAGGTGAGGGATTTAATTGGAAAAAGTATCCTTGATCTGGCTCATCCTTCGTATCATGAGTTGATGCGTAAAAGTCTCAGGATTCCGTATGAGATTGAAATAATTCACCGTACTGGCAAACTAATTCCAATAGAAATAATGGTGAAGCCATTCATTTTGCAAGGCAGGTTTGCCAGGGTGGCGGCAATTCGAGATATAAGCGAACGCAAAAATGCTGAAGCTGCTTTGAAAGAAAGCGAAGAACGGTTTAAAGAAATGGCAGACACCTTACCCTTATTGGTTTATGAAACTGATGAGAATGGAAATATCACTTACTTTAATAAAGCAGCTTTTGAATATACCGGTTATACACTTGAGGATTTTGCAAATGGATTAACCTTGCCAATGATGTTCCCCCCCGGAGAAATGGAACGCGCTATCGAAAATGCCAAACAGACTATGACAGGGACATATATTGGTGCAACAGAGTATACACTTAAAAGAAAAGACGGAACATTGTATCCTGCAATTATCAATACGGTCCCATTCTTGCGCGAAGGCAAAGTGGCCGGCCGCCGAGGAGTGGTTACTGATATTTCCGGAATTAAACAGGTTGAAAATTTGCTAAAGGCTTCTTTAAAGGAAAAAGAAATTCTTTTGCGCGAAATACATCACCGTGTAAAAAATAATCTGCAGGTTATTTCATCCATGCTGAGGCTGCAGTCGGCAAGTATAAGTGATGAAAGCATACATGAAATATTCAATGATGCACAAAACAGGGTGCTTACCATGAGCCTTGTTCATGAAAAATTATACAAAGCAAATGATTTTTCATCAGTTGACATTTGCGAGTATATAAACGATCTTGTTGATTCTATTGCATCATCACATTATTTTGATAAGGAAAAAGTGCAAATAAATATTAATGTACAACCCACGTCAATTAACCTTGACACACTGATTCCAATTGGCCTTATCATTAATGAACTATTGACAAATAGCCTTAAACATGCATTCCATGATAGGAAAAAAGGGAGGATTGAAATTCTTTTCAAAAAAGATATTAATGCAAGATTAATGCTTTGTGTAAGTGATGATGGTATCGGTATTCCTGACAACCTGGAAATAGAAGAAATAACTACTCTTGGATTAAGGCTGGTACAGACCCTTGTCACACAGATAAACGGCGAATTATCAATTAGCAATCAAAGCGGAAGCAGATTCTGCATCGCATTTGAAGAAGTTCAAAAGAAGCATCCTATTTAGGAAAAATAATTTTTCAACATCATTCAAATAAGGCTGGCACTGGAATTTCCTATTTTTATCAACACCCGATTTTTCACCCCTGATTTTAATTAACTTTACCAAATCATAAAAGAGGTGATTGAATTTATTTTTGAAGAGCTGATATGCCTGATTTTACTCACTTACACGTACACACCCAGTATTCGATTCTTGATGGCCAGGCCGATATAAAGGTGCTGATGAAAAAAGCGCTTGAATACGGAATGAAATCAATTGCCATCACTGATCATGGTAACATGTTTGGTGTGCTTGAATTTTTAAAAAGTGCCAGAAATGCAGGGATTAAACCTATTATTGGTTGCGAAATGTATATTGCAGATGGCAGCCGCTTTGAGAAAAAGGGCCGTGAAGACCGAAGTGGATTTCATCTGATACTTCTAGCTAAAAATTATGAAGGTTATAAAAACCTTTCAAAACTTTGTTCTCTTGCATATAAAAAAGAAGCCTTTTATTACACACCAAGAATTGACAAAGAACTGCTGAAAGAATATCATACCGGGCTAATAGCTTCTACAGCTTGTCTTGGAGGCGAAATTGCACAAATGTTGCTTAATCATGGTGAACAGAAAGCCGAACAATCGCTTAAAGAATATTATGAAATTTTCGGAGAGGATCTTTACCTCGAACTGATGGATCACGGATTACCAGAACAGCACGAAGTAAATAAAATGATTTTACAACTTGCTGAGAAGTTTAACATTAAAGTGATTGCCACGAATGATTCGCATTTTGTAAACGCTGATGATGCAAAAGCGCATGATATACTTGTTTGCCTGAACACGGGCAGAGATTTTGATGATGAGAAAAGAATGAAATATACAGGGCATGAATATTTGAAATCGCCCGAAGAAATGGCAAAACTTTTTGATTACTGCCCTGAAGCATTATTAAACACGCAGGAAATTGTTGCAAAAGTTGAAGACTACGAACTGGCACATGATGTTATACTGCCCTCCTTCCCTTTACCTGTAGGCTTTACAAACGAAGATGAATATTTGCGTCACCTTGCTTTTGAAGGTGCAGAGAAGTTATACAATCCTTTTAACGACGAAGTTAAAGATCGTCTTGACTTTGAATTGACGGTAATTAAAGACAAAGGTTTTGCAGGATATTTTTTAATTGTTTCCGATTACATCAATGAAGCAAAAAGTATGGGAGTTGCCGTTGGCCCTGGCAGAGGATCTGCAGCAGGATCAGCCGTAGCTTTCAGTATTGGCATTACGAGTATCGATCCAATTAAATACAATTTGCTTTTCGAACGGTTTCTTAATCCGGAAAGAACATCAATGCCTGATATTGACGTTGACTTTGATGATGACGGCCGTGAAAGTGTTAAAGAATATGTAGTAAAAAAATACGGATCCGAAAAAGTAGCACAGATAATTACCTTTGGGACCATGGCTGCTAAATCGGCAATCCGCGATGTGGCAAGGGTTCTGAAACTTCCACTTTCAGAAGCGGACCGGCTGGCAAAGCTTGTGCCTATGGCTCCTGATATGACTCTTAAAAAAGCTTTTGCTGAAGTTCCCGAATTAAGAACAGCCAAAGAAACAGGATCACAGCTAGTAAAGGACACTTTGATTTATGCTGAAAAACTTGAAGGTTCTATCCGACACACGGGTGTTCATGCATGCGGTGTAATCATTGGAAGTGATGACCTTATGGAATTTCTGCCTCTTTGCTCCGCCAAGGATACGGACCTGATGGTAACGCAATACGAAGGTGGTCAGGTAGATTATGTGGGTATGCTGAAGATGGATTTTCTCGGATTAAAAACACTTTCCATTATTAAGGATGCCATTGAAAATATTGAATTACGTCATGGCATTAAAATAGATATTGATACAATTCCACTTGATGATCTGCAAACTTTTAAACTTTACCAGCGCGGTGACACTGTAGGAACTTTCCAGTTTGAATCAGAAGGTATGCGCAATCACCTGAAGGAGCTGAAACCTACCGACATAGAAGATCTGATAGCCATGAATGCCCTGTACCGTCCCGGTCCTATGGATTATATTCCTTTATTCATTAACCGTAAGCAAGGAAGAGAACCAATTGAATATCCGCACAAATGGCTTGAAGAAATGCTGAAGCCTACCTATGGAATCATGGTTTACCAGGAACAGATCATGCAGACAGCGCAGATCATGGCTGGTTATTCGCTTGGATCTGCCGACAATCTTCGTCGTGCCATGGGCAAGAAGAAGAAAGACGTGATGGAGAAAGAGCGTTCCAAATTTGTGGAAGGAGCCCAGCAGAAAGGCATAGAAAAGGATAATGCCGAAAAAGTTTTTGATGTAATGGAGAAGTTTGCGGAATATGGATTTAACAGATCACATTCTGCTGCATATTCCGTTGTTGCTTATCAAACGGCATATCTGAAGGCTCATTATCCTGCAGAATATATGGCAGCCGTACTTACACGAAACCTTAACGATATAAAAAAGATTACATTCTTCATGGATGAATGCAAGAGAGCAGGACTTCCAGTGCTTGGTCCTGATGTGAATGAATCGGAAATGAAGTTTATTGTAAATGCAAAAGGAGAGATACGATTCGGTCTTGGTGCTATTAAAGGAGTTGGCGAATCTGCTGTGGATGCTATAGTTTCAGAAAGAAAAGCAAATGGTCCTTATAAAAATATTTTTGATCTTGCGAAACGTGCAAACCTGCGTGCATGTAATAAACGCTGCATGGAAGCATTAGCCAGCGCAGGAGCTTTCGACAGTTTCAAAGATTCGCACAGGGCACAATACCTGTATAAGGAAGATAATGAAGATTCAACATTTGTAGATAAAATTATTAAGCATGCAAATTCCCTTGCAGCAAAAAAATCGCAGTCACAGCATTCATTATTCGGAGAAAGCGATGATGTGGAAATTCCGGATCCACAATTGCCGGTATGCGAGGAATGGACAAAAATGGATAACCTCAACAGAGAAAGGGAAGTTACCGGAATTTATATTTCAGGCCATCCTTTGGAAGATTACCGCGTAGAAATTGACAATTTCTGTAATGTTTGCATCAATGATCTTGATGAACTGAAAAAACTTAAAGGAAGAGAGCTGATATTTGCAGGAATTGTAACATCTGTGGCACATAAAACAACAAAGACAGGAAATCCATTCGGAAGTTTTGTGCTTGAAGATTATGACGGTTCAATGCAATTAGCATTGTTTTCGGATGATTACGTAAAGTTTAAAAATTATTTACATAAGGATTACCTTTTATTCCTGAAAGCCAGAATTCAGCAGCGCTATGGACAGGAAGGAAATTTAGAGCTTAAGATTACAAATATCAGTCTTCTTTCAGAGGTCCTTAAAAAATGTGTGAATGAAGTAACACTGAAAATGAGTTTGTCAGATATTACTGATGACCTTATTGATAAAATCTCAAAATCGCTCAAAAAGAAAAACGGAAATTGTTCTCTTAAATTTGCGGTATTTGACACTCTCGAAAATTTATCTATCGAACTACCATCAAGAAAATACAAAGTGGATTCAGGCGATTTATTAAAAGTGATTGCAGGTATTCCCGAAATTAAATTTAAAATTAACTAAGGTATTTTTAGCCTAATTGTCAAAAACATTTTTTATCATCTTTATCTCATGAAATTGTCTTTTCGAATTGAATGAGAAATATAATTTCAGTCGCGAATAGATATCTCCCACATATTTGACATAACAGGCATTTCAGAGTTTTACAGATTTTTTTCGAATAATTACATTAGCGCTTAAAAAAGATTAATTTTGCATAAAAAAAACAAACTTATGGCAATAGATTTTACAGACGCAAATTTTGAAGAACTTGTGATTAAATCGGGCAAACCTGTTTTAGTTGATTTCTGGGCTGAATGGTGCGGTCCGTGCAGAATGATCACTCCTCTTGTTGTTGAACTTGCTAACGAATATGAAGGCAAGGCACTGGTAGGGAAAGTGGATGTCGACGAAAACCCAGGCATCACTGCAAAATACGGTGTGCGCAATATACCAACGATTCTATTTTTCAAGAACGGACAAGTTGTTGACAAACAGGTTGGCGCAGTTCCCAAGCAGACACTTGCCGGCAAGATTGATGCTTTACTTAAATAAGCATTTATTTTCGCGAATAATAGAATGCTGCTTATTACATTCTAGGATTATAATATAATTTAACCTTTGGAGCAGCCATTAAACCATAATGAAATTGAACAGTTCGGCAACCTGGAGCTAATAGCAAAGCAGGTTGTGGAAGGCTTTATTACCGGCCTTCATAAGAGTCCGTTCCATGGGTTCTCTGTAGAGTTTGCAGAACACAGACTTTATAACAAAGGTGAATCCACAAGGCATATTGACTGGAAATTATTCGGCCGTACAGAAAAACTTTTTGTAAAACGTTATGAAGAAGAAACCAATCTTCGTTGCCAGATAATCATTGATAATTCATCATCGATGTATTATCCGGAAACAAGTAACCCTGCAAAAGGAAAGTTCAATAAAATTTCTTTCTCTGTATATTGTGCAGCAGCCTTGGTATACCTGCTGAAGCGGCAACGTGATGCCGTGGGACTTAGTTTATTCTCCGATTCAATTGAACTTCATACTCCTGCAAAGTCAAGCGCAGTGCATCACAGGATGCTTTATGCAGAGATGGATAAACTTCTCAGGAAAACAAAAACTGAAAAGCCAAGACAAACCAATGCCACTGAAGCCTTACATTACCTGGCTGATAATATTCACAAGAGATCACTGGTAGTAATTTTCAGTGATATGATGGACAATTCTGAGAAATCGAAAGAACTTCTGTCTTCCTTACAGCATCTGCGTCACAACAAACATGAAGTAATTCTGTTTCACGTGGTAGATAAATCGAAAGAAGTGGATTTCGAATTTGAAAACAGGCCCTATAAATTTATCGATCTTGAAACAGGGAAAGAATTAAAACTGCATCCCAACGAAATCAAAGATCATTACCGTAAGTCGATGGCCGATTATAAAAATCTGATCAAATTAAAATGCGGACAATATCATGTTGATTTTGTTGAAGCGGATGTAAATGAAGGCTTCCGCGAAGTGCTCCTGCCCTACCTTATAAAAAGAGAGAAACTTTATTAATGCTTTTGTCATTTCGAGAGGAACGAGAAATCTAACTTTGTATAATAGATTTCTCCCGCTTTACCTCACCTTGAATGGCTTCGATAAACTCAGCCTGACAATGGATGGTTTGTAGAAATGACAAATTTATATAAAGCCTCAAAATCTTTACTGCAAAAGGAATCTAAAATTACTTATCCTTTCGAGAATTCTTTTTTCGCTCCAGGATATACAAAATTCCCATAACAATGAAACCAAGAAGAAAAATCCATTTAAAGATTCTATTATATGGAATGGCTTGCTTTTCTGCCGGATTTGAAATTTCAATATTAGAGGCGGATAAATCCTTTTGTAAAATATTAGAAGAGCGATTGTTGCTAAAAAGCCCTGCATTCAATGCATTCAGACTATCATTGATGTGTATATAAAGCTTACTATATTTGTAAGCATTTTCAAAATCTTTACTTTTTTCATACGCTTGCGACAAGCCAGAATAATCATCTCTGATAACAAGCGGAGAGTTAACTTCCAATGCAAATTCAAGGCTGTTCAGGAAAAAGTTTACAGCTGTTCCATTCGCACCTTTTTTAATATAAATTTCACCTTTATCTTTTAGAAGTGTCGCAACATCAGCAATATTATTTTGTTCCAATTCAATCTGAATGGACTTAAAAAAATAGTCGAGGGCACTGTCCTCTTGGTTCTTTGCTTCAAAGTAAAGTCCGATATTACGAAGAGCAATGGCCACACCGTTTTGATTATCAATTTTTTTATTCAGAGAGAGAGACTTGTCAAGAATAAGCTTTGCTTCATCAACTTTGCCTTTGTCAAGCAAAGAAGCGCCAACATTGCTATAGCACAATGCAATATTATAATTATCATTTAGTTTATTAAAAATATCCAGAGCCTGTTTATAATAAATTATTGACATATCATATTCGCCCGATTGATTGTAAAGCGCACCAATATTGATCAGTGCGAGGCCTGTGCTATAATCATCATGAACAGCCTTGGAAAGTTCAAGAGAACTTTTGTACGTTTCAAGAGCTTTGGCATAATTACCTTGTAGCTGGTATACTTGTCCTATATTCACAAAACTTGCTGCAATACCAGCTGTATCCAAACGTTTCTTATCAGAAATTAAGGATTGCTTAAAATATGAAATAGCTTTTGAATACTGTCCAAACTCCGTGTAAAATAATCCAAGGTTATTATTACAGGCAGAAATTCCCTCATCATCATCAAGTTTTTCATATAACTTAAGTGATTGATTTGTAATGACAGTGGCATTTTTAAAGTCACCCATAAAATAATATGCCAGGCCAGCGTTTTTCAGCGAAATTGCCATTGCTGCTGTATCTTTTGATGCAGCAGAAAGATTATACGCTAATTCAGCATATGCCAGAGCTTCCTTTGGTGCAGAAGAGCGAACACTTACATTTAAATTGTTTAGAATATTTATCTTTTCTTTGCCGGAAGCATTTATTAACAATGACTTCAGGCTGTCGACAGCTCTATCCGCAAAAGTTGAACACGGGAACAGCAGAAAAAAAAACAAAAACTTTTTCATCAGGATTTTATTTCTGATACAGCGGATATCTTAGATAAAAAGTTGTTCCATTTTCGTTTTCGGAGCTAAACCAAACTTTCCCTTTTAGATAGCGTTCGGTAAAAAGTTTTATACTATAGGTTCCAATACCCCTGTTGGCACCTTTTGTAGAGAACGATCGCTGGAAAATTTGAAGCTGAACATCTTCAGGAATAACACTGTTGTTATGAACTGAAAACTCGATATCATTATCAATATTTTTACTGCATAAAGTCACAACATCAAAATCACCAGAAGCCTCAACTGCATTTTTTGCAAGATTCAGGAGCACCCTTCTTATTAAAATTTTATCAGTGTAAAAAAGAAGGTTTTCGGAATTTTTTGCAATAACAATTTTCTTTGTGAGTGAACTGTTGTTTTTCGAAAGAATATAATAAACATCCAGCAGTACATCATGTGAATGCGTTTCCTCAATTTCTGGCTGCAAATCCCCATTCTCAGCTGCAAGAAGTGCCCGCTGCGATAAAATTTCCTCAAGAAGGCTTGATGCGGAAACATCTGCCATTTCAAGTAAATTAATATCATCTCCTAAGTCCTCCGGGGTTTTCATAAGGTTAATAATATTTTTTAAGCTGCCAGCAATATTAACTACATCATGAAAAAAGACCTGTTCAAGCACTTTTCTCCTTTTTTCACTACTTGTATCAGCAATTGTAAAAATATAATAATTCTCATTATATATATTTATAGGAGCTGCACTCACCATCAACTCTAGCGAACCGCTTTTTGAGTCTTCAATTGTAGTTATCCTGCATTCCTTTTCTGACTTTACAGAATGCATCATTGATTCAATTATTGCTGCTGCAGCACCACAAACCCTGCATGCCTTTGCAGTTCCGCACCCCCCGGGTGAATTGATGGCATTGATACAATTAAAAATTTCACCGGGTCTGTATCCCAAAACATCATTCATTGTTTTTCCTGGCAGGGTTTCATAAAGTTTTTGGTTTACATAAACCGCCTGGCGATGATCATTCAGTATCATGACTATACCGGGAGCCGCGTTAAATACTGCTTTTATAAAGTCCTGAGCTTCGAACGAACGAAATGATTTCATAATTGTGTCCGCAGTGACACGCTTAGCAGGAAGAAATTCTGTAAAGTCCTCATCAAATTTCATAAGAATTGATCTTAGATAAACAAATATACAAAAAAATTATTTCATAATAATAGATGGCTGCTATACAATGAGTCTGACTTCTTCAATATACCATGTATTAAGATCGGGTAATTTTGAACTTCCTCGTAATTGCTTTGAATAAATCATTTTTCCTAACTTTGCACGAATTTTGAAATTTCTTCACTAATGGAAATAGCAACCAAATACGACCCTTCACAGGTTGAGGACAAATGGTATAAGTACTGGATGGATAATAAACTTTTCCACTCTGTTCCAGATGAGCGCGAACCTTACTGCATTGTGATTCCGCCACCAAACGTAACAGGCGTTTTACACATGGGCCACATGCTGAATAATACCATACAGGATATATTTATCCGTCGTGCACGAATGCAGGGAAAAAATGCATTGTGGCTGCCGGGAACCGATCATGCATCAATTGCAACGGAAGCAAGAGTTGTAAATAAACTTAAAGAAGAAGGCATCAGCAAAAAAGATATTTCGCGCGATGAATTCCTGAAACATGCGTGGGAGTGGACACACAAGCATGGCGGAATTATTATTGAACAACTCAAGAAAATGGGAGCTTCATGCGACTGGGATCGCACAAGATTTACAATGGATGAAACCTTGTCGAAATCAGTTGTTCTTGTTTTTATTGATATGTTTGATAAAGGCCTTATCTATCGGGGTGTTCGTATGGTGAACTGGGATCCACGTGCACTGACTGCCGTTTCAGATGAAGAAGTAATTTATAAAGAAGTAAATTCAAAATTATTTTATATCCGTTACCTTATTGAAGGTACAACCAACGAGTGGATAACAATTGCAACAACCCGCCCTGAAACAATATTGGGCGATACAGCTATTTGTGTTCACCCTGATGATGAACGATACAAAAGTTTTAAAGGTAAGAAAGCATTGGTACCCCTTATCAACCGCTCTATTCCTATTATCTATGATGAATATGTTGAGCGTGAATTTGGAACGGGCGCACTTAAAGTTACTCCTGCACATGATATCAATGATTACAATCTTGGCTTAAAACATAAGCTTCCAAGTATTGATATTTTTAATGATAACGGAACACTCAATGAAAAGGCCGAAATTCTCATTGGAGAAAACCGCTTTAAAGCCAGGAAGAAAATAGCTGAATTGCTGACAGAAAATGGACAGTTAGTAAAGACAGAAGATATCGTAAACAAAGTCGGCTATTCAGAACGCACAGATGAAGTGATTGAACCAAAACTTTCACTTCAATGGTTCATGAAAATGTCTGAGCTCGCAAGACCTGCACTGGATGTGGTAATGGACGATACTGTAAAATTCCATCCTGCAAAATTTAAAAATACATACAGGCACTGGATGGAGAATGTTAAGGACTGGTGTATTTCCCGTCAGCTATGGTGGGGACACCGAATCCCTGCGTTCTACCTGCCAAACGGAGAGATCGTAGCTGCTTTATCTCCGGAAGATGCGCTGAAAAAAGCAATAGAAAAATTCGATTTGCCTGGCTTGAAGATTGAAGATATAAGGCAGGATGAGGATGTGCTGGACACCTGGTTCTCATCATGGTTATGGCCAATTTCAGTATTTGACGGAATTGATAAACCTGACAATGCAGATATAAATTATTATTATCCAACAAATGATCTTATTACCGCACCTGATATTCTTTTCTTCTGGGTAGCACGAATGATAATGGCAGGATTGGAATACAGGAAAAATATTCCTTTTAAAAATGTGTATCTCACCGGAATGGTTCGCGATAAGCTGGGCCGCAAGATGTCGAAATCGCTTGGCAACTCACCCGATCCAATGGATTTGATGGAAAAATACAGTGCCGACGGTGTTCGAACAGGTATGCTGTTTTGTTCGCCGGCAGGTAACGATCTGCCTTTTGATGAAGCTTTGTGCGAACAGGGAAGAAATTTCTGTAATAAAATATGGAATGCATTTCGTTTGATTAAAGGGTGGGAAATTGATGAAAAGCTTCAACAGCCCGATTCAAGCCGTATTGCAATTGAATGGTTTAATTCAAGAATGAATTTCGAAATTGAAACAATCAATGATCACTTCGAAAAATACAGAGTTTCGGATGCGCTGATGAGTGTGTATAAACTGGTGTGGGATGATTTCTGCTCATGGTTCCTTGAAATGATTAAGCCTGCATACCAGCAGCCTATTGATAAAGCAACGATTGAAACCACAATAGAAATTTTTGAAAAGCTGCTTAAATTGCTGCATCCCTTTACTCCATTTATCACTGAAGAATTATACCATCTTTTAGCTGAGAGAAAAGAAGATGATTGCATTTTACTTGCATTACTTCCACCTTCAGAAAAAATAAATAAAAGCATTATTGAAAAATTTGATAATGCCAAAGATGTTATCATGGAAGTGAGGAATGTAAGGGCACACAAGAATATCCCCAACAAGGAAACCATAAAACTTTCCATTAAGAAAAATTATAACGAGCAACCCGATTTTACCTTTGATAGCATCGTTTCCAAACTTTGTAATCTTGAATCGCTGGATTATGTTACAGAAAAAGTTGATGGCGCTTTTACTTTCGTGGTAAGGAACACAGAGTTTTATATTCCTGTAACCACGAACTTTAACGCAGAAGAAGAAATCAAGAAACTATCAGAAGAACTCAGTTATACCAAGGGATTTCTTCAAAGTGTATCAAAGAAACTCAGCAACCAGAATTTTGTAAACAATGCTGCTGCACAAATTGTAGATGCTGAACGTAAGAAAATGGCTGATGCTGAAGCAAAGATTAAAGTGTTGGAAGAACAGATACAAAGTTTGAAGAAATAAAAAATTATCATTTGAAAAAAAACGGATTGCTTAGCATCCGTTTTTTATTTATGTAATAAAAATAAATTATTGAGGTATGGCCATTATGACAAGCGAACCTTCATTTTGCAAACCTGTATACGACCCTCCTGCGGTAAAATTATCGTAATTGTTGTACTTTTTGGACCTTACATCAATAGTATGAGTTCCAGGGCCAACAGTTTTAAAAGTCATAATAGAAAATTCAACAATAGTATTTACCCATCCTGATCCGTCTTCAATATCGAGAGTTGCTTCGGCACCTGTTATACTAGCACCATTATAAAAAACTTTTGTTCTTGTACCACTGCCGCCATATGATGATGAAGTTGTTTCCAGTGCACCATATGTAAAAATAAGCAACATCGTATTTGACGCAGTTGTGGTAAAAGTTTTTGTAAGACCACCTATTTGAATAAAGCCGTTGTCAGTAGCATCAAAGCCACTGCCATTATTAATCAGTGTTCGGGTGGCTGCAGCGGTGTATGTTTGCCATGTGTTTCCTATGTTTTGCCATATAGGGGCAGTTCCCGCTCCCTGAGAAACCAAAACCTGGCCTGATGAACCAGGAAGATTGTTTGGCATAAGCGCATTAGAAAATTTCACATTTCCTCCAACATCCAGTTTTTCACTTGGAGCCAAAACATTAATGCCAACTTTTCCATCACTTAAAATCGATACGCGTTCAGTTCCCGAAGTAAAGAATGACATTCCAGCACTTTCCTGATTATTAAATTCTATTTTACCAGAGCTTAAGTTTATTTTAAAACCATCGGAGGCTGTGGTTCCCGTACTGGTATTGGTCAATTGCAGTAAATTTACTGGATCAGCTGTGCTGTGCAAATGAAGAAGATAATTTGGAGTAGTAATTCCTATACCAACATTCCCACCCGAAAGCACTCTCAACTTCTCAGTATTATTGGTTTTTATTATGAGATCATTCGAACTGGTAGTTCCAAGAAAATAAGTTGGTGTAGCAGATATATCATTACCAGTAAGCTCCCATCCGGCCTTTCCGATAGGAATCCATTTTGATCCGTTCCAATAATAAAAACCAGGAACAACATTATTGGGGGAAACTCCTGCTGTGGCAGTATTGTATACTAACATGCCCGTCGTTATAGGGGCAGTTAATGGCAAAGCCGAACTTGCTCCAGAAGATAATGGCAGCCGTGGTATTAGCAAGCCCCTTGTTAGTGACTGGATATCCAGCATAGCATTGGCATCAGGTGTTGATGTCCCTGACTCACTTATACTAACATTCTGTCCTTGCAAAAAAGAATACGAGGTCAGCTGTAGTACAGACAGGACAGTCAAAATAATCAGGAGTTTAATATTTAATCTTTTCATAGCTGAAAATAATTATATTTATTTAAGTATAGTTTTCTTGGTAATCCTCTGTTTTGGAGATTGAATTACAAGCATATAAATTCCCCCGCTAAAATCCGAAACATCATATGAAAATTTGTTGAATCCTTTCATTGCATTTTCATGCTTCGCAAACATAACCCTAACACGATCATCGTAAAGAACAAAATCGAAAGACTCATCTGATATCGAATTTATTTCCACATACAAATCATTATTATTCTGATACAATGCAATTATCTCAACCTCGGCATTATCTTCACATTTCACTGTTGTTACAGGAGAATATTCAAATTTACCATCATAATCTGTTTGTTTAAGTCTATAATATGAAATTTCAGAATTATTGATCGATGAGGAATATGGAAAATCATCTGTCGCTGAATAATTAATCACTTTGTTGCTATTGCCTGCTCCACTGACATTGAGTACAAAATCCCAATCTTGTGTATTTAAACTTTTCTCTATTGTGAAAAAATCATTATTAACTTCTGATGCTGTTGTCCAATTAAGGTTTACTTTATCTTCATTGCAAACTGCATTGAAGTTAATCAATTCCACTGGAAGTGGTCCTTCCGTTTTGGCTATCCCAAATTCTGAAAAGCTGCTAAGGCCAAGACGAAGCGCATAATCATTTGAAAGCATTCTTCCAAGGCCACCATTAGGATTCAATGTCCCACCTCCTTTATTCCAAGCCAAACCATTAGTTCCGTTTGCCCTTTTAAGAATAGCAAAACTATTATCAGCTAATGAGTTCACCGTTTTTATATTTGTAATCCAACATTTCATATTGTACAATCCAGCCGTTGGTTGAACACTGGGAGTCAATGTCCACATGGCCTGAGTAGCCATTGATTTATATTGTGTGCCCAATTCAGTGACATTGGCAGTAATCAAATCTGGATCAGTATGATTTGTCAGTGTCGTAACTTTGCTATCTATATAGGAGCCAACTGTCCATGTAAGCGTGGCATTTTCCAGATCTGCTAAATAGTAATTCGTCGGTGTATGACCTCCGTATCCCAATGGGAATGCATATGTACCTGATCCGGATGCCATATATCTCCTGAGATTACCATCAATGAAACTAGTTCCTGAATGATTGAATACAGCACCAGCTGCTGTATTCAACACAACCAGATAATTTGCTCCAGTTTTTACAACACCATCTGAAAGATCTAATGTAGCATTAATATTTGCGTTAGTATTGAGATTCACATTATCACCACTATTTGGAGTTGAATTGTTTATTTTAACATGCTCAAAAGTAGTAACAGTGCTGCCTCCAATTGTCTGCATATTAGTAGATCCTCTGAATTCAACATATCCATTGTTTGTGCTAATATTCTCAAGAGCATTATTTGGTGAGGTATTATTATTATACCAATCACCTTCAATTATCATTGTACCATCAATATTGACTAATCCAACTGGCCCGCAAGCTGACGAGCAACTGTAATCACCTAGTCCATTGCCATCAATATACATAAATGTTGATGGGAAAATATGGATATTTGCTCCACAATTGAAAATACCAAAGTACACAGGGACTGCGCTAACAGTTACTGTTACTGAAACACATGATGTGGTCCCGCAGGATCCTCCTTCGGCTCTGACGTAATAAGTTGTTGTCGCTAATGGTGAATCATTAATAGTTGCACCAGTTCCAACCAGTGTTCCACCACAACTTCCGGTATACCATTTCCACGAAGCGCCTGTTCCCAGGTTTCCACCATTAACAACAAGCATGGTCGACATTCCGGCAGATATTGTATTAGGATAAGCTGATGCACTCGATGCAGCAATTGAAGTTTGATTAACTGTGATTGGGTATATTGGTGATACTCCTCCGGCACCACAGGAATTAATTCCATATACTGTAAGGTTTCCAGATGTGGCAGTTGCATCAAAACTTACTGTTGGATTTATTACTGTATTACTTGGAGAAAACGTAGCACCGGATCCAGAGTAAGACCATACATAACTTGATGCATTTGCAATCGCACCGACTGAATAAATTCCTGAAGTGCTTTGGCATACTGTTGAAGAACCTGAAATTGCACCAGCATTCCCAATTACACCAATGGCTGTTACAGGGAAGTTTGCGGAAACAGTTCCCGATCCACAGCTATTTGTACCGGCCACGTTAATATTGCCACTTGAGGCACCAACTGCACATGACAAAGAAATTGAATTTGTATTATTGCCGGAAGTAATTGAGAAACCAGCTGGCAGATTCCATGTGTATCCTGTAGCACCAGCTATTGCAGGTACTGAAAAGATATTGCCTGTTGAATTCTGGCAAACAGATGAAGGTCCCGTAATTGTCCCTGCAGCTGAAGGTGAGCTGTTTACTGTTATGAATACAGTACTTGAAGCACCACCACCACAAGCGTTGACGCCATTAACAGTTAAATTTCCAGCAGTTGCATTCGAGGCAAAATTAATGGTTGGATTGCTTACTGTATTGTTAGGAGTAAATGTTACTCCTGTGCCAGAATATGACCATGAATAACTTGTTGCATTGGATATAGCGCCAATAGAATAGGCAATGCTTGTACCACTGCAAACCGTCGATGATCCAGTAATTACTCCTGCGGCAGATGGTAACGGATTAACAGAAATTGTATAATTTGCAGAGACTGTTCCCGTCCCACAGGTATTCGTTCCCGCCACAGTTATTATTCCGCTGGATGCTGATGACACATTGATTGTAACATTATTGGAGTTGCCTCCATTGGTGATGTTGAAACCAACAGGCAAATTCCAGCTGTAACTTGTAGCTCCTGAGATTGCTGCAACTGAAAATGATGCGCTTGCACCCTGACATAATGGGCTTGTGCCTGAAATAATTCCTGCTGCACTTGGAATGCTTGTAACGGTTACAGGAAATAATGGTGATTCAGCACCATTACCGTTTGAATTTGTACCATGCACGGAAACATTTCCTGATGTTGATCCAAAATTTACAGTTATTGAATTTGTATTTAGTCCGGAAGCAATTGTGGCCCCAGCAGGCAAAGTCCAGGCGTATCCGGTAGCATTTGAAATTGGTGGCACATAATAAGACACCCCTGTTTGCCCGGCACACGCATTTGCACTGCCAACAATTGTCCCAGCTGCTGCGGGGACAGATATTGTTCCATTTAAAATAATATCATCAATACTGAATGAAGGGTCTGAGCCACCACTAGCATCATTTACCCATTTGAATCCAATCAGATAAGACCGGTTATCACAAGCAGCAGGTATTGAAATATTATTAGCTGCTACAGCAGTAGCCTGCCCCAGGTAATTCGATCCTATCGCAACCCAACTGGCCCCACCATCAATAGAATAAACCAAATTCCCCCAGTCATAATTAGTTTCCCCTGTACACATCCAGTTAAATGAAATATTCTGATTATTATACCCTGTAGCATTAACAGTTTTATAAGCAACAATACCAGAACACGTAGTTGTTTTATTATAACCGGTACATTTATAATAAGGACTATTATCACTACCTTCTAAGACAGTAAGTGTATTTCCATTTATAGAATTATAACAACTGGTAACAACCCATTTATTATTTGGTTGCGCCCCACCTGAACCATAAGTCCAGCCTGCAGGGGCTGTCCAGTTTTCCGATAATAGAGTAACCTGACCTACGGCTGCTGCAGTAACATTTATTGTATAATCTTCAACCTCACCATAAGTAGCATTACCACACGGATCAACAGTACCAGTATAACAAACTCTTATTCTCATTCGGACACTGCCGACATAAGCATTGGATGGTGGAGATATTGTAGCTGTATAAGGGCCATTCCCGGGATTACCGCTCACTGTCATTGTTTCTCCAATATCAGAAAAATCTAAATCATTATTCCAGTCCACCCAAATCCCGCATTGGTCAGAACTATAAGGATAACCGTTTGTAACAGTTATAGTTTGTGAATTTCCGATTTGAATAGTAGTGGATTGCGCAGTGTAATTTGCATAACCGCCAGCAGTGCATGCACCAGAATTATTATTGATTGACCCGCAAACTACATTAGAAATATATTCATCGCATGTACCACTTCCGGCACTGCAATACTGTCCAAATGCAGTGTTATCTGAAAAGGATGTTATTAAAATTAATAAAAAAAAGTAATATTTCTTCATTAATTACAACATATTAATACTTTAATACCTTATATATTTGCTTATTACGATTACAAATTTAAAAACATTTAATCATTTTAACAAGCATTATTCGATATCTAAGCGATATTATTTAATGTTTTATCCAATTTCAAATTTGGCCTTTCAGGAAAGTGAATGATTTCAGCACTTACGAGAGATTATTAACTTCTAAGATAAACTAATTTAAGATTGAATTATAATTCCAATCGACTAGTTTTTAAGAAAAATTGCGAATTTTATAAGTAATATTACTAAATACCTGGTTGGTAAAAATACCTAGCAGAGAATATTATTTTTCAGAACCTTAATAAAAATTAATATTGCTCATGAAAAAAAATACTCTATCGTATTTTTTTTCGCTTATTATATTGCTTAATAATTTGTTCCAGATTTTTATTTTCAGGAGAGATTTTCAATGCTTTTTCCCACCAAGAAATTGTATTTACAGTATCATGCATTGATAAGTAATAATTGCCGATGTTTATATAAGGAAGATCAATATCTGGATTTACTCTTGCAATCTTCTTGTTTAAAATAATCGCACTGTCAAGATCCTTCTTATAATAATATAACAGATTAGCCCATTGTGATAATAAATAAATATTCGCAGTGTCCATTATATAGGCCTTGTTATAGCTCTTGAGTGCTAAAAGGGTATCGCCATTCTTGTCATATGATGAAGCAAGATTAAAGTATGCTTCTTTACTAAGGCTGTCAATTTTAACTGCCATTATAAATGACTGAACAGCCTTGTCATAGCGGCCCATCAGATTATAATAAATCGTACCAATATTATTGTGAGCAGAAGGAAAATCAGGATAAATGTCTATGGTTTTCTGATAGTACATCAAAGCTTTCTCAATATTCTCCTTATTTGTTATTACGCTGCCTGATTTATTTTGTTCATCAAAAATAATCCTTGTAAGATAATCAGCATACACAGAATTAGCTTTTGCAGAATTACTAAGTTTACTAATGTCGGCCTCATACAAGGTTTTTAAATTCTTCCAGTCTTTATTACGGTCAATAGTTTTAAAACCATATACTATTACGATAACTGCTGAAAGTAAAACGACTTTTCTCTTTGAAGAAGAAGGTATATAATCTTTAGCAAAATCTATTTTTAAAATTTTAAAGATTAACCAGACAGTAAAAATTGAAAACGCTACAGAGGGCAGAAATAATAATCTTTCACCAATTATGCCGGGAATTTTTAAAAACCAATTTGAGAAAATTGAAATCGAAATAATATAAAATAATATCAGGAATGAAAGCACATGTTTTTCCCGAAGTTTAATAAATGCAATAATGAGCAGAAACAAGTGGAACAGAACCGATAGCAGCACCCAGATGCTTGACCATCCTTCTAAAGGAATTGTATTGTATCCATAATAAAAAAGAAGAGGATATGGAAGTACCAGAAGTTTTAAATAGTGTAAAAGCGTAAGGAATCCGTAGGGAACAGAATATTCAAAGCCTGAATACTTAAATAAAGGATTTTCGAAATAATAAAGTGTTTTGTTTTCAGGCTTTAATGCAATCCCGGGCAGGATGTACGCCATTAGGGCAAATACAGCCAAAATTAAAATAAAAATGGTAATTTTTCTGTATGCTATTTCGCGGATTCCAAAGATTCCAAGAGGAGCCAAGATTGCTAATATCAGAACGGGTTTTGCCAAACCAAGATGAAACAAACTGAAGAAAAAACCAACTATTAAAAGCAACAGTCCAATTGCAATCAATCTGTTCTTTAAAATATTTTGAAAATTGAATCTGCCATATTTTTCACGTATTATAAAATATACACATGAAAAAGAAATCAACAGTATCGGATAAAAAAGTAACATTCCTGCAAGAAATGAAATCATAAAAATAATATGCCATTTAAATTCTCTAAATTGCTTAAATTGAATTGAGGGAATTTTAAGATTGCTGTCAATAAAGAAAATAGTTAATGGAACAATTGCTGCAAATACAACAGCAGTCTGTTTGGATAGTACGGCAAAAATAAAAGACAATAATGCAGAAACCAGATAAACCAATCGGTTGCTTTGATAATATTTTATAAAAAACAGCAAGGACAAAAATGAGCCGATGAAGCAAAGAAGTTCTTCCCTGTTCTTCAGACTTGCCACGGCCTCGGTGTGAACAGGATGTGCAAGGAAAAGAACGATAATCAGAAATAAAAATGTCGGGTTATAATGCTGAAATATTTTCTTTAATACTAGCAGCAAAAGAATCCCACAGAAAGCATAAAGCAGAATATTTATAAAATGACTGATGCCCGGAGATTCTTTCCATAACTGGTATTCAATAGCGAAAGTCGCTTTTGCAATTGGCCGGTAGCCGTATGTATTCCGATCCGATTCTTTATAATGCGAAGTAAAAATATCTGGTATTCCCTTTATTCCCTGGTGAACCTGATCATTATCATGAATAACAAGATTGTCATCGAACGAATATTTATTGGAAATGGTATTACCATATAATATAAATGAAAAGATCACTATTATAAAGTAATAAACAGAAGCTGGCCACTTCCTGCCATTGCTCTGTTTTTGCGAAGAATTATTTTTATTTTTCTTCTGCGAAGTCATAAATTTTGGCAGATACTGAAATTAAAAATTTCTTAAAAGTAAAGAAAATAAGTTTTATAGCAAAAACAGTTTTGTATATATGCAAACTCCTTAAAAAACATTAAATTTGCATAAACAGAACACTTGGGCATCACAAAAATAATATCAGCTAACGGTAAGAACAGATACCATCTTCATTTAAAAAAAGTGTGGGAATATCGTTCCTTAATTGTTGCTTTTACAAAACGTGACATCAGGGTTCATTATTCCCAGACCAAATTAGGTATCATTTGGAGTTTTATTCAGGCACTTACTGCGGCTTTGGTTATTTATTTCTTTTTTGGAGTTCTGCTTAAAATTAAAATTCCCAATGTTTCATATATTGTTTATGCCTTTCCGGGAATGATGGCCTGGTATTTTTTCTCTTACATCGTAAACAATTCGGGCACATCCTTAATGCACTCGCAGCATATTATAAAAAAAATATATTTCCCAAAACTTATTCTGCCATTGTATAAAACGTTTGTAGGACTTGTGGAATTCGTTATCTGGCTCATTTTATTTTTTATTATTTTGATTATTTACAGTCAGCCCCTTTCATGGAAAGTATTATTACTTCCAGTGGGATTATTGCTGAATATTATTTGCGGTCTTAGTATCGGAATATGGCTAAGCGCACTGACTGTGCGATACCGGGATTTCTTTCATATTATACCTTACCTGATTGGCTTTGGAATTTTTGTTACACCGGTATTCTTTGAAATAACAATGATTCCACAGCAATACCAGTTCCTGTTATTTTTCAATCCTATGGCTGGAGTTATTGCTTTTTACCGTTACTGTTTGCTCGATATAAGTATGCCTGTAAACTATCTGCTGGGCATTATTCCGGTCATTATTCTTTTTATTTCAGGACTTTTCTACTTCAGAAGGGTTGAGGGAATTATTGCAGATATAATTTGACAGAAATGGAAAACAACCTAGCTATAAAAGTCAGCGGACTAAGTAAAAGATATTCCATTTCAGGAAATAAAATTGGTATACGTTTTTCTGAACGACTGAAAGATTTGTTCAAAACATTTTCAGGCAAGAGCAGAAAAAAGGATGAATATTTTTATGCTTTAAAGGATATTAATTTTGAAATAAAAACCGGCGAGGCGGTTGGAATTATTGGCCGAAATGGAGCAGGGAAAAGTACATTGCTAAAAATTTTAAGTGAAGTTACAGAACCTACTGAGGGCAGCATTGAAATTAACGGAAAAGTTGCTTCAGTTTTAGAGGTTGGCATGGGCTTTCATCCTGAACTTACAGGGCGTGAAAATGTTTTTCTGAGCGGAACCATGCTCGGCATTTCAAAGAAGGATATTGAAAATAAATTCAATGCTATTGTTGAGTTTTCGGGAGTCGAAAAATTTATCGATACTCCTGTAAAGCATTATTCAAGCGGGATGTACGTTCGGCTTGCATTTTCAGTAGTCGCGAATATTGATGCTGATATTTTGATCTTTGATGAAGTACTAAGTATCGGTGATAATGAGTTTCAGCAGAAATGCCAAAGGAAAATAGCAGAACTTATAAAATCCAGGGTATCAATTATAATGGTTAGCCATAATATGAATGATATACTCCACAACTGCAACCAGGTAATACTGCTAGAAAAAGGAGAAATTGTATCAAATGGAAGTTCAAATTTAACTGTATTCAGTTATCTGGAAAAGATCGACCACAAATATTTAACATCGAATAAAAACAGTTTAGAGGAAAATATTCTGCAAGATATTAATGCTTCATTGAAAAAATATGGATTTGAAATAAAAGCTATTGAAATCCATCAGGATAAAATTAAAAAATCCGGAACAATATTAATCGATTTTCCTTTTTATATAAATATGCATATTATAAAAACAAACAATGCCTATAAATTAAATTTAAATTATAATTTCATCCACCTTGGTAATGTATTTCTGTCTACTAGCACTTTAAACACACAAAGCGAAATAATGCATATTAAGGAAAAAGGTGATTATTCAATAGATGTCAAAGTTCCAGATCATTTTTTAAATACTTCTTCATATGAAATAGATGTTTTTGTTTCTTGTGAGGAAACTGATGAAATCTTCAAAATAAAATCAGCCATTAATTTTCAGGTAGAGGAGGGAAATTATTCATCTCAGCACAGAATATATAAGGTCATGAGTAAATTTCCCGGACCAATGAATCCAAGTTTTTTATGGACAATAAATTATGAAAGGAACTAAACAATTATTTTTTCATATAGAGGTAATTGGTTGTCCGATGCGAAGCCTGGAAGGAGCGCGCATTGCAAATTTCATGTCAGTAAATGGATATCAGTTCACCTTATCCGCAGCAAAAGCGGATGTAATTTTTCTCATGGCATGCATTGTAATTAAAGAACTCGAAAATAAAAGTATTGAGTCAATAAATAAAATTTTAGCGTTTCGAAAAAAAACAATAATCACCGGATGTTATCCATATTTACTTCCACAAAATTTCCCTGATAATCCTGATTTGTATTTTATACCAACAAAAGACTTGATCAGGCTAGATACTCTATTTCCTGAATTCCAAAAAAAGTTTTCAGTCAGCAATTCTTCATTTGAACTTTACAACGAAGATGCCTGTAATAGGCGATATGATGATATTATTATAAATAACAAACGTCATTTTTTTTCTTTTATCACATCAATTATATCGGGTTCAAAATTGATTCATAATACATGGCTAAAAAGTTTTTTTAAAGGGTTAAAACCTAAAAGCGGTTTTTTAGTAATAAGCAAGGGTTGCAATAACAAATGTACATATTGCAACATAAGAGAGTCTATTGGTAATTTAAAGAGTAAACCTTTGCCCGACATTGAAAAAGAATATATCCAATTAATAGAAGAAAAGTACAATTATATTCGCATAATTGCAGAAGATTTAGGATCGTATGGAAGTGATGACGGAACTTCATTAGATTTTTTGCTTTCAAGGCTCTATCAACTAAATAATAGATCAAAGATTCTTTGGGCTTTGGATGGGGTGAATCCAAAATGGCTTGTTCGATATAAAGCCACCATCTCAGAGTTCTGCAGAAATAAAACAATTTCTGAAATTACAATACCTTTTGAAAATGGTTCTCAAAGAATTTTAAATTTAATGAAAAGACAATATGATATTGAAAATGTAAAATTTATTCTAATTGAATTAAAAAAGATTCATCCTGCTCTTAAAATAAATGGAATTTTTATTATTGGTTTCCCAACTGAAACAATAGAAGATATTAATAAAACCATAGATTTGTTAACTGATTTAAAAATTGATGATGTTACATTAATTCCATATTCTGAGTTTAAGAACAGAGAATCAGCTGGTTTTTTCCCAAAAGTTGAAACTCCTGAAATTTTCAGAAGAATTGATGTTATAAGAAAACACTTAAGAAAAATAAAAACTCCGTATATACGATAGATTATATTTTTTCTATTAAATTCCGCAAGTACAAATGAATAATAATAATTTATAGATGTCTGAAGAAATTGGTGCTTATTATGATACATGGCATTCAAGGTATCTGAAATATTATGGCGACACCATACAGGCGCACCGTCCGCTTAATGTTGATGAATTACTTTTGTATATTATAAAAAGTTCAGGCCTTGAAAAAAGCATGCATATTCTTGATGCAGGCTGCGGAGTTTGCGGTCCGGCCATTTATTTTGCATCTGCATTAGATATTACAATCGATGCAATAACGATTTCTTCTGAACAATTCAAAGAAGCCACAAAAAATATTCTCGCTGCTAATTTACAGGACCGGATTAAAGTTGTGCACGGGGATTTCCATAACATTGAAAACTATTTTGAAAAAGGCAAATACGATCGAATATTATTTCTTGAATCGCTAGGGCACTCTGACAGACAGCAGGCAGTTCTTTCAGCAGCAGCAAGTATGCTTTCACCATCAGGAGGAATATATATAAAAGATTATTTTTTGAAACCTTTGTCTGAAAATCCCACCGTAAAGAAATTACAGATTATCGGTCTTGAAAATATGAAAAAACAATATTATTATTACCCTTCCGATATCAATGATACCATTGCATTTATGGAAACTCTCGGGCTAAATAAGGTTTTTGTAAAAACACCGGATTTTATATTGGATAATGAAAATGTTGTGAATGCATTTGAAGAATCATACGGAATTGATCTTTTTGAAGGAAACGATAAACCGCTGATCCTTGATCCGCTGGAATTATTATTTTTAAAATCGTGAAAACAAATTTTCATAAAATACAAAATTCCCTTCAGCAATACAGGCCTGGTGCAGATTCCAGCCTGGCATCGCGTGTATTTAATGAGAATGAATACATGCTGACATGGAGCATCAATTCCTTTTGCAATTTCGACTGCCCTTACTGCGGACTTTATAAAACGGAGCACCCTTCTACAGGAAAATATTCTTCCGAACATATTAAAAAATGTTTTGATGATACGGGAAAATCATGGCACATCATTATCACAGGAGGCGAACCTTTTCTCTATCCTGATTTTACTCGATTGGTAAAGCTCCTCACCGAAAATCATTATATCTCACTTAACTCAAATCTTTCTAACAGGCATGTTCAGGAGTTTGCTGAAACCATAGATCCGGAGCATGTTATACTCATCAATGCCGGCATGCATCCTGAATATCGTGATTCATCAAAATCTGGATTGAATGATTTCATCAAACATTATAAAGTGCTTGAAGAAAAAGGATTCAACATTGTGGCATCACTAGTTGTATATCCTACCCTACTTTCCAAATTGCCACAAATGATTGAGGAATATCATAAAATGGGGATTTCACAAATATGTGCAAAAAGCTTTTCAGGAAACTTTCAGGGTAAAAAATATCCTGAATCTTATACAAAAGAAGAAATTGCCCAGATGTCGAAATTCATGACAGGACAGGTGGATATGATAGAATATTTGAAATACACTAATTTCAGTGGCAACCTATGCCAAGCGGGTTCCCGCTTCTTTGCAATGGATCCTGCTGGCAACATGGTTCGCTGCCTGTCGGACAATGAGCCCTGTGGAAACCTGTTTGAAGGAACTATTCGCTATTCGGAAGATATAAAAAAATGCAGACAAAAGGAATGTGTTTGTCCTTATCAGGGCATGCTGTTTTCAAGCAAGAGAATGAGTTTCTATGATAAAATAATAAAGCTCATTAAAAAATAAATATATAATGAATAACTTTTCTGAAATTGAAAATAGAATTGCAGGTTACGATAAAAACTCTGAAATTAGCATTGTCAGCAGGGTTCTTCATTCCAATCAGAAAATTATTCTCTGGAATATAAATAACAATTGCAACATGAAATGTCATTACTGCAATGTTCCATATTCTGCAACAGATACAACCTCCGCTTTATGCATTGATGAAATGGGCAGCGCCTTCAATGAACTGCCATATGAGATTTTGCTATTGATTTCGGGAGGTGAACCATTTATTTTTAAAAATTTTATTGAGCTGTTAAAGCAGATTACGCGCAAACATTATGTGAATATAAATACCAATATGGTTTCCGATACACTATATGATTTCGGAAATAGCATAGATCCGGAAAAAGTAACAGGCATCCACTGTTCGGTTCATATTGAAGAAAGATTAAAACGGGTTGGCGGAATTGAGGATTTTGTTAAAAAGTATTTATTCCTGAAATCGAAAGGTTTCAGGATATTTGCTTCCTATGTTGCGCATCCAAGGCTGCTGATTAATATCGATTCGCACTTTTCTCTTTTAAAATCAAACGGAATTGATAAAATCACTTCAAAACTTTTTATAGGAACATTCGAAGGAAAGCATTATCCTGCAGCATATACAGCAGGTGAATTAGCGCTCCTGAAAAAACACAATGAAATAATTGTGGATGTTGATTTTTGCAATTTGCCGGAATCCTTTACAAAAAGGAAATGCGGTTCAGGAAGTAATTATTATTACATGGATCCCGATGGCAACCTATTTCCATGCCTTTCGTTAAAAACTCCGTTGGGCAATTTATTTCAGGGAACAATGAAAGAATCTCCGGAAATCTTTTACTGTCCGGTAAAATCATCGATGTGCAATTTTGAGTGTGTTCTTTTATCATCAAATATCAAGAAGAAAAATTTTATTTCACGATTTTTATAAATCATGCAGGAGAAGAATTTCCATATTTCATTATTAAAAAATTACGAATACAAAATGATTTGGAATTTAAGCAACTCCTGTAATTATAGCTGCTCATATTGCTATAACCGCCCAGTTCCCGGCAAGAAAGAAATTACTGATTCATTTTCTCCCGAACAAATCAGTAAATGTTTTGATGACACACATAAAAGATGGCTAATTCTCATATCCGGCGGAGAACCTTTCTTGGTGCCACAATTTACGGAATTGCTGAAAAATCTTTCCGCAAATCATCATGTTCAGATTACAACAAATCTTACTTCACCTCATCTCGATCATCTGGAAGATTATATAAATCCTTCACGAATAATGATGATTAGTGCTTCGCTACATGCTTTGGAAAGAGAAAAGAAAGATCCGGGATTTAACAAATTTATTGACAGATATATTTCCCTTGAGAAAAAAGGATACAGGATGCTTATAAATTATGTTTCCTATCCTCCCCTGTTTACAAGAATTGAAAAGGATTTCAACTACCTGCATGAAAAAGGAATCCATGATATAACGGTTTTAACTTACCGGGGCAAGTGGGAAGGCAAAGATTATCCCGGCTCTTATACAAAAGAACAAAGAAGAATTATTTCGCAACTTGCAATTGACAAAGCAGAAGACCTGATTGCCGGGCAGCACACGAATTACAAGGGCATACGATGTGAAGCAGGGCATAAATTTTTTTCCATGGATTCAATAGGAAATATTAATCGTTGCGGAACGGTTGATACGTGTAATGGAAATTTATTTGATGGAACATTTAAATTAAATAATTCAGATTTACCTTGTCCCTCAAAGGAATGCATTGACTGCTACTTAGGCATTGTTTCGCTTCGCCCAAATGGCTTTCAAAAAATCAGTAACAAAATTCCATTTATGATCCGAAAATGGTAACAATTAAGAGATATGAATTTTAAACCCAACATAGAAAATATTGCGACCTCGTACAGGTTTACCGAATGGTGGGGCCACATCGTACCACCTATATTCGGACTTTTTTACCTGTCATGTTATCTCAGCAATAATCATTTTCCGGTTTTTGCAATCTCTGCGCTGCTCTTTCTTCCGATTGTTTTTTCGCAAGCTGCATTCGGATATTTACTGAATAATTATTTTGACAGATTTCAGGACAATATTGCTGGTAAGCCCAACAAATTAAATACTTTTCCGACTGCAGTAATCTTTTTGCTCTTAGCATTTCCGCTAGTAATAGCGATTGCTTGTTTATTAATATTAGCACCGGAACAAATAGTCTGGTATGTTTATTTCGCTCATACTTTTTTATTGATTTTATATTCAATACCAATAATCAGGCTTAAGGAAAGACCTATCATTGGTGTGCTTTCCGACAGCATTTATTCTAGCGTATTGTTTTCATTTATCGCATTGACCATTCTTCCCTATTCGCTTGACCAGGTATTATTGAATTCTAAAGTTGTACTGTTTCTTCTTTTAACACTTTTATTTAAAGGAATCCGGAATATTCTACTTCATCAGATTAAAGACTATGCAAATGATAAATTAGCCAATGTAAAAACTTTTGCCACAGCCTATGGTGAATCCTTTTCTAAAAAAATAGCTGGATTAATAATTTTCCCTATTGAATTAATTCTTGGTTCTGCTGCCCTTATTTTTCTCTCCAAAGTTGACAGCATATTTCTGTACATACTTCCATTCCTGATAATTTATTGCGTTTGCAATTATCTTTCTATTCTTTCTAAATTTAAGCGTTCCGATATTTTCGAATTTGCAAATAACTTATATGAAGATTTCTTTCCGCTTTTTATGCTTTCACTATTATCCCTTCACAACCTCAATTTCCTTTGGATACTGGCGATTCATGTCATTATCTTCAAAAGCCGGTTTTGTTATTACTTTCTTTATTATAAATTTTTAAATCACTTTTTATATCATAAATGCCTGCTGTGGTTCTATTACAAAGCGTTTCGCAATGAATACATCCGGAAATTTTATAGTATGATTGGTTTAAAAAATTGGAGTTAAAAAATAACTGACATTACAACTATTATTATGTTTTTCAACAGAATAAAAAATAAACTCTTGTCATTTTCAAATTCAGAATTACTGGATAAATACAATAAATCCAGATCCGTTTCTGATTGCGATTATTTTTGCTATGCTCCATTTAAAAATATGTATTTTAATATTTACGGTTATGCTGCACCATGCTGGCTTTCATTTTCACGCAACGATAGCTGGCCACAAAAAAGCATAAGTGAAATCTGGAAAGGACAGTACTTTGAGGAGATCCGCAATGGAATAAAAAAATCAGATCTCTCAGGTAAATGCGATGTATGCAGACAAAATTTTTCAAAAGGAAATTTTCTATCTGTTCTAGCAAGAGCTTATGACAATGAATTTCCCTTAACACTCTATCCATCGGTAATGGAGCTGGAACTGGGTAATACCTGCAATCTGCAGTGCATCATGTGCAATGAATCATTATCATCGTCATATGCAAAAGGGCGAATGCAAAAGGATGTGGTCAAAAGTCCCTATGATGATCGCTTTGCAGAACAAATAGATGAATTCCTGCCGCACCTGAAAGAAATCCGTTTTAACGGAGGTGAACCATTTTTAAATGATGTTAATTTTAAAATCTGGGAAAGGTTATCACAGCTGAATTCCACGGCAAAAATTGTCATTGCCACAAACGGCACTGTTCTAAATCAGAAAGTAAAATCCGTTCTTGACAAAAACAGGTTTCATATCAATCTCTCCATTGATTCTTTAAGAAAAGAGACTTATGAAAGTATCAGAGTAAATGGAAATTTTGAAGAGGTCATGAGTAATTTTAACTTCTTTCTTGACTACTGCAACCGTAAAAAAACAACGCTCTGTATTCTTACCAACCCCATGCCACAAAACTGGGAAGAGATGCCGGAGTTTATTAAGTTTTGCAACTTTCATAATATTCCAATATGGTTCAACACAATACAGACACCCGCTGAATGCGCATTATGGGCTTTGTCATTTGAAAAACTTAAAGCTATTCACACTAAATTATCATCATATAAATTTGTTGCAAATCCATTTAAAAATCAAACTTTTCATAATGCAAAAGTGTATCATAACCTGGTTCATAACCAAATAAAAAACTGGATGCATGAAGCCATGGAAAGAGAAAAAAAAAGATCCACAAAATGAAATTGCAATTATTTTAACGTGCGTTAATTTGAAATAAAATTTACCTTGGCGGAGCAAATACATTTACTCATTCGTACTAAATATTTTTAGTAATACATTGAAAATAGCAGATCTCATAAGATATACATATGCAGAAATAAGAAACATTAGCAGGTTTCCGTTTTCTGGTTTGCATTCGAATAAGTCAAGAGAACCAAATTTAAAGGAATATAATTCCCAACGTAAATTGAATTTCCCTTATTCGCTTTGTTATGCTCCGTTTACAAATCTATACTTTGGTTTTGACGGAAAAATTTCAAGCTGTTGTTATAATCGTACTGATATATTAGGCCAATATCCGGTGCAGTCAATATCGGAAGCATGGAAAGGTAAATCAATTGTAAATTTCAGGAAACAATTAAAGAAGTATGAACTGCCCAAAGGCTGTCATCTTTGTAAAAATTTACTTGAAGAAAAAGCTTTCCATTCTGTGCTTGCAAAAAATTACGACGACAATTCAGTCTATTCAAGGTATCCTACAATGATGGAATTTGAACTGAGCAATACCTGCAACATGGCTTGTATAATGTGCGACGGAAGATACTCATCTGTAATTCGATCGACTGTTGAAAAGCTTCCACCTTTAAAAAATCCTTACGATAAACAATTTGTAGAGCAGTTAAAAGAGTATATTCCACATCTTGTAAAAACAAAATACCTGGGTGGCGAGCCATTCCTGATAAATATTTATTATGATATATGGGAACAGATCATAAGGCTGAATCCTTCATGTGTGCTGTTTATACAGACGAACGGAAGCGTCCTGAATCAAAAGATAAAACAGCTTTTAGATAAAGGAAATTTTCATTTCAATATTTCTCTTGATGCTATCAAAAAGGAAACATTTGAAAAGATAAGGATCAATGGAGATTTTGAAACAGTGATGGCAAACATTATATACTTTCATGATTACTGTAAATCAAAAAACGCATATTTCGGAATTTCAATATGCCCTGTAAAACAGAACTGGAAAGAGATTCCACACATAATAGAATTCTGTAATAAAAGAGAAATTGAATTGTATTTTAACAGAGTCTGGCGCCCGGCTGAATGCTCATTATGGAACAGCAGTACAAATGAATTAAATGAGATATACCTATATTATTCGAGTATAATATTACCAGAAGAAACAACAGTTCAAAAGCAGAACAAAATTAAATTTGAGGAACTTACAGAACAGATCAGTCAATGGATAATCAACATTGACAAGGTAAAAGAACAAAATACTTTTTTTGAAAATGCTGACATTTCAACACTGCTGCACCTGCTGACAGAAAAAACAAAAAAGCATTTACTGGAACATGACTTAAAAAAAGATCCTGATAAATTTCAAAAGGCAGAATTACTTACATCAGAACTCATCAAGATAATAACTCATTTTGAAAAGGAAGAGAATTACAAAACTATGCTGATAAAACTGCACGAAATTCCTGTCGAAATACTGGCCAGGGAAATGGCAAACAACTCACCTGAAGTGCTGATGCTGCAGGCACAGGAATTCATCAGGCATCAATACGACTAAAACAATGGAAAAGGATTCGCAGAATAAAATAATCAATGCCCTCTGGATAGGTAACCGACTTTCGCAGGTTGAGATGCTTACCATTAATTCCTTTCTGAAGAACGGGCATTCCTTTGTGTTGTGGGCTTACGAGCCATTAGATAATAATTTACCGGAAGGAGTCATAATAAAAGATGCGTCTGAAATTATTCCAAAGGAACAGGTTTTCTGTTATAAAAATTCAAACCAGTTCGGTCATGGAAAAGGAAGCTATGCCGGATTCTCCGATTTGTTTCGTTACAAGCTATTATATGAACACGGTGGCTGGTGGGTGGACATGGATGTAACATGTCTGAAACCGTTCAATTTTGACGAACCTTATGTATTCCGCGTTCACCACGATTTTCCGGTTGTGGGAAATATTATGAAATGTCCCAAAGGATCGGACCTTATGAAACGCTGCTATGAGCAAGGGATTGCAAGTATTGATGAACACAATAAAGACTGGCACCTGCCTATACAGATTCTGAATGACAACATCAGTGAACTTGGATTATCAAATTACATCAAAACTATTTCCAATCATGATAAGTGGAATGATGTACGAAAAATGCTTTTCAAAAATGTAAATATTCCAGAATCATGGTCAGCAATTCACTGGATCAACGAGGAATGGAGAAGAAATAATATTGATAAAAATATTTTTTACAAAGGCTCCACAATCGGAAAACTTTATGAGGATTATATTGGAAGTGATTCAAATGTTTTAAAGAAATTATCGTTCAGAAACAAACTGAAACTTTCTTTTTTCGGAGCAGCTTCAGTTCAGATCAAAGACAGGATAATCAAATGCTAATTCTTGTTTAGCAGCGCATTCAAGGCACTGTCGTATTTCAACACAATAGTTTTCCAGTCATAGTTTTCCCGGAATTGTGCAGTAAATGCATTATCTGTTTTTATTGCAGGAATGTATTTTTTATTGTAAAAATTAATTAGTTTTTCTGCGAGTTCTTCTGAATTCCTTATTGCAAAGTTATCGCCCGCTTCTCCTTCCTTTATCAATTCCTTATTCATTCCAACCGGGGTCGCTATTACATATGTGCCACAGGCCATGGCTTCCATAACTGCAATTGACATGCCTTCATATATGGATGATTGCACATACACATGTGCCGACTGATATTCATTAACAATATTTTCTTTGGATATCCAGCCTGAAAATTTTACTCTATCAGAAAGGTTGTTTTCACTAACAAACAGTTCCATTTCATTTTTCAGAATTCCATCGCCGATTACATTTGCAGTAAATGCAACATTTTTATTATTCAATATTTGTAAAGCTTTCAGGAAAGTGAACGGGTCTTTCTGTTTTACAAGTCGACCGGTAAATACTATTTTAAAATCAGATGAAATTTTCGAAACATCTTTTCTGAATAATTTTACATCACAACCGTTTGGAATAAGTATATTTTTTTTAGCATTTTCAGCACCTAAAAATTTATCAATATTTTCTTTCATGTCGGCAGTCTGCACAAAATTCGCTACAGAAGCCATGCAGATTTTTTTTATCCACGGATAGGTTACAACATGATATTTAAACATTTCCTCCCTGCAGTACCAGGGGATATCGTGACCGTGTGAAAGAATCACATATGGAATATCGAATCTTTTTTTGAGATACAGTGCCACTTCCCCTCCCGGCAGTGCAAAGTTGGCAAAGCAGATATCCATAGTATTTTCAAGAAAAAAATTTGTAAGAAAAGTCTTGCTTACACGTATCCAGGAGCGCATTTCCATTACGGATGATCTGTATGTAAATTTTCTTCTTGCCCTAAGCCGTATAATTCTAAGATTACCCTTTCCCTCATATTCATCCAGGTCTTTGAACCAAGTAGTGATTATTGTAACATCATGCCCAAGTCCGGCAAGCCCTTCAGAAATATGTTTGGTAATTACTCCGGCTCCTCCTCCCAGCGGAGGATACTCATAATTGAGCATCAGGATTTTCATTCTATTCCACCAATATTAGCAGTATTGTTGATGATATAAATGGGACGATCTTTAGTTTCGTTGTATATTTTGCCGATATATTCTGCAATGATCCAGACAAGAATAAACAGAAACCCAATCAGGATATAATTTACAACTGCAAGCCATTCCAGCAATTTGTAAAACTGATTATTGATAAAATAATTCAATGCCAGGTAAATCAGAAATATTATTCCTGTTAAAATAATAAAGACTCCCATGATTAGGCCGAGTCGGAGTGGTGCAAGAGAAAAACTTAATATACCATTCATTCCAAGCCGGAACATTGTAAGCAAGTTGAAACCTGTTTTACCATGTTTGCGCAGTGGACGTTCATAATCGATTATTGTATATTCATACCCCAGCCACGGAACCATTCCCCTTAAATAGCGCGACTTTTCGCGCATTTCTTTTAATACTCCGATTACTTTTTTATCGAGCAAACGGTAATCGCCAATATTTCCCTGAATTTTATTTTCTGAAAATTTGTAAAGAAGATTATAATATGCTTTGGCAGTGGTCCTTTTGAAAAATTTATCCTTGCGCTCTTTCCTTCGTGTATAAACTATTTTATATCCCTCCTGCCATTTCTTTATCATTTCAGGAATAATTTCTGGAGGATCCTGAAAGTCGCAGTCCATCGTAATTGCAGCATCGCCTGTTGCAAAATCAAGTCCCGCTGTCAGCGCGGCCTGGTGGCCGAAATTCCTGGTAAGTTCAATGAATTTTACATTTTTTTGATTGGAACATAATTCTTTAAGGATATTCGAAGAATTGTCGTTGCTTCCATCGTTCACATATATAAATTCCAGCTCAAGCCCCGAATTTTCAAGCACCTTGCACACTTCAGCATGTAGCGGAAGGATGTTCTGCTCTTCATTAAAAACAGGAAATATAATGGAGAGTTTCACTTTTGCTGATTTTAATTTCAACAAACCTAAGTAAAATTTTAAAAATGAGCAAACTTCGGTAATTATTTACTATCGGATCATATGCTTTTATTCCTTATTAACAATATCAGAATACGGCATTTTCAGTGAATGAAATTCCATGAAGTTCCACTTTACTTATAATTGAAATGTTAAATTGCTTTGATCCCTGCCGGATTCATATAAGGCACTTAAACAACTATTATATGACGTCTATTTTGCAGGAACGAAAATACAAATAAAAATATTTTAAAATAAATATCGTGTAACAATCAATAATTTAAGTCTAATGTCTTAAATTTGTATATTAATAAAATTTTGACCATTCCGGAAATTTAAAAAATGTTTGCCCAATAAAATTAAATGAGATTACAAAATAAAATAATACTTCTCTATATAGCACTTGTTGCACTCTTCTTCAGTGGGATTATTGTATTCTTTGTTCTGCAAAAAAAAGAGCAAAACTTATATCTTCAGGAAAAGATGATAAGTGATAAGTCGATGGTAAATAACTTTATGGATTTTAATTCAAAGAGTTTTTTAAACCCTATTAAAAATAATTCCGAATGGAACGAAATGGTTGATTTTGCAGAATCCCCAAATTCCAACTGGGGAATAAATAATATCAGCATACTCATTCCAACTTTTAATTTTACTTACATATGGCTTTATGATAAAAATTGCAAACGAGTATTTTATATTGACACCGACAGTCTTGAAGAAAACAATGTATACCTTACCAGTGAAAAAATATCCAAACTTTTTAAAAATAAAACCTTATGTCATTCTTTCATTAAGGAGGGGAATTCGCTGATTGAACTTTTTGGTGCCACAGTAGTCCCTGTAAAAGATGTCAGCCATATAACAAAAGCCAAAGGTTATATTATAGGTGGAAAACTTTGGGATGAAAAATATATTCGTGAATTATCAAAATTATCCGGGTTTACAATTTCAATCGACTTTATTAAAAACGATCAGGATACAACAGAAAATTTGCTAGAACAAAAGGGAGTTGTATTATACGAATTAAACGATATTAATGGCGACCATATTGGTAATCTTAAATTTTATAGAAATGAACATTTTTTAAAAGATTTAAGTAATACTGTCACGATTTCCCTGATCTTGCTTTTAACTTCTGTAGTTACCTTGTTGTTAATTTTAGTTGTAATCAAGAGGTGGGTTAATGATCCTATCAGAAAAATTATTAAAAGCCTGGATAATAATGATGCTTCCTATCTGAAAACATTAAAGCTTAAAAAGACTGAGTTTGGAAGGATATCAAAGTTGATTGATCATTTTTATTATCAGAAAAATCTGCTTATACAGGAAATAGAAGTTCGGAAAAAAACTGAAGTCGAATTAAACAAGTCAAAGGAAATTGCCGAAACAGCCAATAAGGCCAAATCAGGATTTATGGCTAACATAAGTCATGAGATCAGGAACCCATTAAATGCTATCATTGGCTTGTCAAATTCACTTGCAAGATCAGAATTGAGTTTACAACATAAAGAGATTGTTGAATATTTAAAGATATCATCCCATAACCTTCTGAATATTGTAAACGACATTCTTGACTTTTCAAAAATTGAAGCAAATAAAGTTGAGTTATATAATGACAATTTTGAAGTTGAGCAGTTATCAAGAGAAGTATGTGCTTCTTATAATGCAAGCGCCAAATTAAAGAAACTTGACCTGTCATATAAAATTGATTCGGACGTTCCTTTGTCGCTTTACGGAGATGGCATCAAACTGCAACAGATTTTAATCAACCTGGTTGGCAATGCCATTAAATTTACGAAGAAAGGCGGGGTAACAATATCGGTAAAAAGGGGAAAAACAGATAATGAAAAGGTTTACCTCATAATTGAAGTTGCCGATACTGGTATTGGAATTAAAAAAGAGGATTACGACAGGTTGTTCCAATCCTTTACACAGCTTGACAGTTCTACTACTAAAGAATATTCCGGTACCGGACTAGGACTTGTAATTGTTAAAAGATATACCGACCTCATGAACGGAACTGTTAGTTTTTCAAGTGAGTTCGGCAAAGGAAGTACTTTTGTTATTACAATTCCTTTCAATTTGCCTGTTAATCCTGTTACAGTGGCCGAACCAGAACACTCTTCTATTGACATTTCAAAATTAAATCTGAAAATATTGGTGGCAGAAGATGACAGGATCAATCAGCTTTATCTCAAAGGATTCCTCAAAGGGAAAGGTTTTCAGGTAGATGCTGCAAGCAATGGAATAGAGGTGCTTGAAAAGGTCAACCTGAATAAATACGATATCATCCTTATGGACGGACAAATGCCAGGTATGGACGGCTTTGAAGCAACGAGAAGAATTAGAGAAAAAGAGATATTATCAAATACACACACGCCAATTATTGCAATTACAGGCTATGCAATAACAGGAGATAAAGAAAAATTTCTGGATTCAGGTATGGATGATTATATATCCAAACCCATTGATGAAAGCAGGCTTACCTACCTCATTCAGAAGTTTGCTGAAAATTCGCTATGATAATCAATGGCTTTTGTATAAATTTGCGCCTCGATTCTCAAAACACTTATGCAAAAATTTTTAGCAAAAATATTTCTTAAAATTATTGGTTGGAAAATAACTGGTGAAATGCCGGCAGGTTTGAAAAAATGCGTGCTGATAGCTGCACCGCATACTTCAGGCTGGGATTTCCTTATTGGCCGGGCAGGATTTTACAGCAAGGGTGTTAGGAAAATTAAATTTCTGATAAAAAAAGAAATGTTCAAATTTCCTCTTGGCGGTATCATCAAGTCACTGGGAGCCATACCTGTTGACAGAAGCAGGAACAACAATGCAATAATTGCTATCGGGAAAATGTTTTCCGAAAATGAAAATTTTCTTCTGATGATCACACCTGAAGGCACGCGCAAATACACTGATAACTGGAAAAAAGGTTTTTATCACATAGCTGAAACCGCCGGTGTTCCTATTGTTCTGACCTATGTTGATTATGGCAAAAAAGAAGGCGGAATCGGGCCTGCCCTGTATCCTTCAGGAAACTACGAAGAAGACTTTAAAATAATCACCGATTTCTACAAATCAAAAACTGCAAAATTCCCAGAGAATTTTAATTTATCTCCACAATACAATAAGAATTAATATGTTCTCAGTTTTCAGGAGGCATTAGAAAGAAGCAGTTCTCAATCAATCTATGATATAAAAAAAACAGTTCGTGGTTTACAGTCAACAAAATAACTACAAACCACGAACTGCAAACTAAAATCTTTTAATATCCGAAAACATCCTCAAGTTTCAGGTATGTTACTTTCCCATAACTCTCAAGTGTTTTCACATCAAGGTCTTTCTTTTTGCCAATTACAAGAATAGTGTATTTTTTATCCTTCAGATATTTCTGCTGGAAAGTGAGCAAATCGGCGAACTTCATGCCCGGAACTTTTTCAAAAACATCCTTACGGATATCATAGGTCAAACCAAGTTTTTTAGCATTGTAATAATTGAAAAGGATATTGGTTTTGGTAACTCTTTCAGTGCGTATTTTCTGAATAATGGCTTCTTTCGCAGCATCAAAACTTTTTTCCGATTCAGGCATATTATTGATCACATCGAACATTGCTTTCATGGCTTCGGGAAGCTTATCATTCTGTGTTCCGATGAATGAATAAATATAATGACTCTTATCTAAACGTGAAGGAGAAGTATAACCAGCATATGAACTGTAAGCAAGTGCTTTTGATTCGCGCAATTCCTGGAATACCACTGAGTTCATTCCTGCCCCGAAATATTCATTGAATAAACGGATTGAAGGAACATTTGTCTTGTCGAATTTTTCCGATTTTGACAGCATCACTATTTCCACCTGCTTCATATCATAATCCACAACATAAATTTTATTTTCTGTTGTAGGCAACTCTTCAAATTTCGTTTCAGCAGGAATAGCCTTTAATGTAGCCGGTACTTTATGGTATTTAGTCAATAATGCTTTTAGTGTATCCACTGAATGTGTTCCGTAATACATGATGCTGTGCTGGTATGAAGTCAATTCTTTAATCTGAGTAATCAGTTCATCGGCTTTAACAGCTTTAAGTTCTTTTTCGGAAAGAATATTTGTGTAAGGATTTTTCGGGCCATAGGTACCATAGTTGTCCATAGCACTCCACAAAATTACATCTTTCGAAAGCTTATCATCTTCGCGTTGCTTTAAAATATCACCAACAAGGTTAGTTAAAGCTTCCTGGTCAGGTTGTGCATCGGCAAGAAGATTTTCAAAAAGTTCCAATCCTTTTTTGAAATTCTCACTTAATCCAGATAAACTCACATATACCTGATCGTCGGAACTGTTTACATCAAAGGTACAGCCGGTTTTGTAGAACTCCTGTTTTACCTGTGCCGGCGTGAGTTTAGATGTGCCAAGGTATGGAAGATATTCAATTGCGAGGGCAAGTTTTTTATCATTGTTGCTGCCCATCTCAAAAATGTAATAAAGTGTGAATGTCTTGTTTTCCTTATTCTCATTATAATAACATTGTATATTATCTTTTACAGTAAACTTCTTTATATCCTTATCATAATCAACAAACACAGGATTAATCTGGTAAGGCACCTTTGCAAGAATATCGGTAAGGAAAGCAGACTGCACATCGCGGTTAAGGCTAACCGGAGTAATGGTAGGTTTGATAACCTTTTTCACATTCTTCTCTTCGCCAGTTCTTTTATAAACCACAACATAATTATCTTTATAATTTTTATTTGCAAAATCAATGATATCCTGTTTTGTGATTTTTGCTAAACGGTCAATCTTTTCCACATCGTCCTTCCATGGGGTTTCTTCAACAAATGCAGTCACCATATCCATGTCGCGTGACATATTGCTTTCCTGTTTTTTTATTTCCTGAAGCTTCAGGTCGCTGATAATTGCTGACATGAGCCAGTCGGGGAATTCACCTTTTTTCACAAGTTCAATCTGTGAAAGTAAAAGATCCTTTACATCTTCGAGTTTTTGTCCTTCCTTCGGATTGCCATAAAAAACATGCATTGAATAATCTTTCATCACATCGGCATATGAGCCTGCTGAAAGCACTTTCTGATCCTGTACAAGATTCAGGTCAATAAGGCCGGCTGTGCTGTTTGCGAGGATCATATCCATCATGGTCATTAGGTCATCATCTTTTGAATTTGCACCTCCAAGACGGTAAGCAAACATCACTGATTCAGCATTGGGGCCAAGGGCTTCCTTAACAATAGGTTTGGTGATCGGATCTTCAACAGGAGAAATAAAAGGTTTCACTTCTTTCTTAGGAAGCGATCCGAATTTTTCATCAATAAATTTTATAGCTTCATCAGGATTAAAATCACCGGAAAGACAAATAGCCATATTATTAGGAACATATTTTTCATTATAATAAGCATGTAATGCCTTTAAGGAAGGGTTCTTCAGGTGTTCAACAGTCCCAATAGTGGTTTGTGTTCCATAAGGATGTTTCCTGAAAATTCCTGATGATAAAGAATCCCATGCTTTTTCATCATCATTGTCAAGACTGATATTTTTTTCTTCGTAAACAGCTTCCAGTTCTGTGTGGAAAAGCCTGAAGACCGGCATTCTGAAACGTTCACCTTCAACTGTTAGCCATGTTTCAAGCTGGTTGCTGGGAATATCATCAACAAATACGGTTTCTTCAACAGATGTAAATGCATTGGTTCCTTTTGCACCGATTGCTGCCATCATTTTATCGTATTCATTGGCAATTGCAAAGGTAGATGCAACACCAGAAACACTGTCGATAAGATGATACGTTTTTTTCCGGAGAACAGTATCTTTTTGTTTTCTGTAAACCTCAAACAGGCTGTCGATCTTATCCAGTTGTGGTTTCTCTTTAGCATAATCAAGTGAGCCATATTTATCAGTTCCTTTAAACATCATGTGCTCCAGGTAATGCGAAAGTCCAGTGTTATCGGAAGGATCATTCTTGCTTCCTGTTTTAGTAACAATGGCACCCTGGATACGAGGTGCATTTTTATAAACTGTCATATAAACTTTCAATCCGTTGTCGAGCGTATATATCCTCACTTTCATGGGATCGCCGGGAACGGTATCGTATTTATAGGTTTTCTGACTTCTGGCAGGCAGAATAAATAGCAGCATCATAAGGATGAATGCAGCAGAGAAATAACGTGAAATTTTCATGTGATTTTTTTTAATGTTCGATTTTCAAACCTACATGAATTTTCGGATATAAAAAAATTTCTTAAGAAAATTCATCCCAATAGACATCGGGACGGTTTCCTCGGACCTTAATGAATCAATGCAATTTGCGAAGGAAATTAATAACTCTTTCCGAGATGACATTTTGGTGAAGTTTTCATACCCAAAATTATTTTTTTATAATCAGGCAGCATTTTATAATTGCTCTTGTCTTTATGTAAATGGTATGCGATGAAATTAGACACAACAAAATTGATTTTAACCTGAATTTATTGACAAATCAAAAAAAGTAAATAATTGTAGAATATTCAAATCAAATTCATTAACTTTGAGAGATTTATAAAAATTTTCCTATGAAAAAAAACATACTCCTTTTTATCATACTGTCCTTTTTCTTTTCCGGCAGCATATTTTCACAGGTTATTACCTTCCAGAACCCTTCATTTGAAGGAACTCCGGGAACACCCCACGTCACACCTCCTTTATGGAATATCTGTCAGCCCGGCTATACTCCTGATACGCAACCAAATTGCTGGGGTATCACCCTTCCGCCCTCCAATGGCAACAGTTATGTTGGAATGGTTCATCAGTCAAGCAGTGGCTGGCAGGAAGGTGTTGGTCAAATGCTGAGCAGTCCGATGGTTGTAGGAACTACATATGCCTTCTCTGTTGATCTTGCAACGGTTGATCCAAGTGCTAACTGGAGTACAACAGGAATAATACCAGGCTGTGTTGAACTTCAGGTATGGGCAAACCTTGGAGGTAACAGTGGTTGCGATGAGAGCTATTTATGCTGGAGTTCAGGGAATGTTACAAATTTTGCAAACTGGCAGACGCATGAGGTTTCTTTTACTGCCACTCAAAATTGGACAAATTTGTTGTTTATGGCGCACAGCTTAGGCTGTACCGATGGACCATACCTATTGATGGATAACCTCAGCAATTCGCATATAGTGGTTCTTTCCAATCATGACACTACAATATGTGCAAATCATTATACTATATCAGCAAGCAATGGCTTTGATCAGTATTTATGGTCAACAGGTGCTACCACACCCACAATTAATGTATCCACATCCGGGCTGTATTTTGTTACTGCAACTTTAAATAATATAGATACAATTGTCGATTCCATTCATGTTTCGCTCACGCAACCATACTTAAATCTGAATCTTGGGAATGATACATTAATTTGCGGAAATGGAAATGTAACTCTTGATGCAGGCAATGGTTTTGCAAATTATTCATGGAACACAGGATCTACAAGCCAATCCATAAATATAAATCAAACAGGGCTGTATAACGTTTATGCAACAGATACTGCTCATTGCAATTATTTTGATACTATTAAAATTATAATTAATCCGGCGCAATCCCTGAACCTTGGAAATGATACTGGATTCTGCTATTATGGAACTTATCCGCTGGATGCGGGTGTAGCATTCGATTCGTATCAATGGTCAACCGGGGAAAACACACAATCAATCATTGCTGATTCAACAGGTACCTATTATGTGACTGCTACAAATTATCAATGTTCCGTAACAGCAACAGATTCCGTAAATCTTATTTTTCATGACGTACCAATCGCCAATGCAGGTCCTGATGATACAATCTGCAAAGGCACAAGTGCAACATTGCAAGCGACAGGAGGAAACCTTTACGCATGGAGCCCTTCCGCAGGCTTAAGCTGTACAAATTGTTCCAACCCTACTGCAAGTCCGCAGCATTCAACAGTATACAGTGTTATCGTAACAAATTTATCAGGCTGCACAGCCAGCGATTATGTAAACGTTAATGTAATTACCGCTAACACTTCAATTACAAATGCCTCATGCGGTCAGTCAAATGGTACAGCCACTGTAAATGTATTCGGGGGTTCCGGTTTGTATACCTATTTATGGAATACATCACCACAGCAAAATACACAAACCGCTGTAAACCTTGCTCCGGGCGTATATACAGTAAGTGTTACGGATATAACAATTGGTTGTTCTGTTATAAGCACCGATACAATTAATAATGTGGGATCACCTATTATTACATTTACGAATGTTATAAATGCAAACTGCGGCATGTATAACGGATCGATGACTGCAAGTGTAACAGGTGGTAACCCACCTTATACTTATTTGTGGAATTCAGTACCGCAACAAAATTCACACACATTGCTCAATGTTTTGCCTGGTTATTACTGCCTTACGGTTACTGATTTTAATAATTGCCAGGCAATAAATTGCGACACTATAGGTGTTGATGCTTATGCCGCGCCGGAAATATGCATGGTATCGGTTGATACTTCTATTAACAAAAATGAAATAATCTGGGAAAAGCCTGTTACTACAGGAATTGACAAATATTATATTTTTAGGGAAACATCTGTCTCAGGAATTTATAATTTAATAGGTACTCAAAACTACAGTGATTTCAGCACTTTCATTGACACATCTTCTAATTCATTACAACAACCTTACAGGTATGAACTCGCAATTCATGACAACTGCGGTTTAACATCACAACAAAGCACTTATCATCAAACTGTTCATCTTACTGTAAATGCAGGAATGGGAGGCAGCTGGAACCTTTTATGGAACAATTATGAAGGGTTTGCATTCACCACATATAATATTTATCGTGGTACGAACCCTGGCAATATGACTTTTCTTAACTCAGTGTCAAGCAATGTTAATTCATTTAGCGATATGACGCCACCTGCAGGATTAGTCTATTATTTAGTTGAAGTTGTAAAACCCACAGCATGCAATCCATCATTCAAAACAAAAATTGATTTTCCTTCCACCATTTCTAATATAGCCAGTTCCGATGGATTAGGAATTACCGAAATGATTACTTCAGATGATATTCAAATTTACCCAAATCCCGGAAACGGATTATTTACACTTACAATAAATGGCACAGTAAAGAATGCTGAAATTGAAATTTCGAACTCACTTGGGCAGGTAATTTATCATAGTATTTTAAATTCGAACAAGGAATCACTTGATATTTCAGGGTTTTCAAAAGGAGTATATTTTATGAAACTGAGTTCAAATGAATATGCGTTATTCAAAAAAATAGTTCTGCAATAAAAATATTTTCAAATTTTTTTCTCATGAAAAAGATATACATATTATTTTACACATCAATAATTATGATGCTTGCTGCACCAGCTGCAAATGCACAATATGTTGTAAGTTCGATTCCTTATAATCCCAACCCATATAATACCGGGACACCCATACTTGTAAACATTGATGATACATGGAGCAATGCAATTACTCTTCCGTTTACATTTAATTTTTTCGGGGTTGATTACACCCAACTTATAATTGGCAGTAATGGACTTATTTCTTTTGATATGACAAATGCCGGTGGGTATTGTCCGTGGTCATATACAGCATCACTACCATCCAGTTCACTTCCACTGAATGCAATCTACAGTCCTTATCATGATATTGATCCATCTGTTGCAGGAACACTTTATTATTCCATAACTGGTGCTTATCCGAACAGGAAGTTTGTCGCAAGTTTTTATAACATTGCCATGTATAGTTCTACATGCAATAATTTATTTGCAACACAACAAATTGTTCTTTATGAAAGCAGCAATATTATTGATGTTTTTGTTCAGGATGCACCGCTTTGCATTACCTGGAATTCAGGAAATAAATGCATTGGAATTCAAAACTCAACCGGTACTGTTGGCTTTTGCCCACCAGGAAGAAATACCGGTGCATGGTCGGCTACCAATGAAGCATGGAGGTTTGGCCCTTTAGGACCTGCTCCGGATATTTTTACAAATCACAATATTACTCTTTGCTCTTCTTCAGCAACAATAAGTGCCAACAGTGGTTTCAGTCAATACCTGTGGTCCACAGGAGATACCACTCAATCCATAAATGTTGTTTCATCCGGCATTTACGGGATAACTGCGACTTACAACGGAACAAATTTTACAGATTCGGTACATGTGCTGTTGACACAGCCTTATCTGAATTTAAATTTAGGCAACGATACGCTGATTTGCGGAGGTGCTTCAATTACGCTTGATGCCGGAAATAATTTCACTCACTACACCTGGAACACAGGATCGCTGAATCAATCAATAAATGTAAACCAGACCGGACTTTACAATGTAGTTGTTACTGATACTGCACTTTGTAGTTATACCGACACTGTTAAAGTAATTATCAATCCTTCGGTTTCCCTTGATCTTGGAAATGATACTTCACTTTGTAATTATGGAACGTATTTACTCGATGCAAGTGTAGCTTTCGATTCATACCAATGGTCTACAGGTGACACATCGCAAACCATCAGTCCTGATACTTCAGGTATGTATTATGTGACAGCGACAAATTATCAGTGTTCCGTTACAGCAACAGATTCAGTAAATATTACTTTTCACGCTGTACCTGTTGCAAACGCAGGCCCTGATTCATTCATCTGCCAGGGATCTTCAGTTTTATTAAATGCTTCAGGAGGTGCCTCCTATCTTTGGAGTCCTGACTCTGCTTTAACTTGCACCGCTTGTGCGAACCCACAGGCAAGTCCGCTTTCATCCACTACATATATTGTAACTGTTACCAATTCCAATGGATGCAGCGCTTCGGACGCTATCAACATAAATGTTGAAACAATATCCATATCATCAACAAATTCATCATGCGGATTGAGCAATGGAACGGCTGCGGTCACGCTTTCAGGTGGTTCAGGACCGTTTACTTATTCGTGGTCAACAGTACCTGCTCAGGCTGACTCCATAGCATTGAACCTTTCTCCCGGAACATATACATGCACAGTTTCTGATGTATCATTGGGATGTTCCATGCATTCAACAATAATAATAAATTCCACTCCCTTACCTTCAATAATTCTGAACAATATTGTTAATGCCAACTGTGGTATGAATAATGGTTCTATAACTACAACTGTCAGCGGAGGTTTCCTTCAATACAGCTATGCGTGGAATTCATCACCGCAGCAGTTCACACAAGACCTCGTGAATGTTGCGCCCGGAAATTATTGTGTAACACTTACTGACGGGAACGGATGTAAAGATACCGCCTGTGGAACTATTCAGGCAATTGTATATGATGCACCTGAAATATGCATGGTTACAGTCGACACATCTACCAATTATAATCTGGTAATCTGGGAGAAGCCTGTCACTACTGGCATTGACAAATATTATATTTTCAGGGAAACATCTGTCTCCGGCGTTTATAATTTAATTGGTACGCAAAACTATAGTGATATCAGCACTTTCACTGACATCACGTCAAATTCTCTTCAACAATCATACAGGTATGAATTGGCAATTCATGACAATTGCGGTTTAACTTCCCAGCAAAGCGCGTATCACCAAACCATGCATCTTACTATTTATGCAGGAATGGGAGGAAGCTGGAACCTGAATTGGAATGGTTATGGAGGATTTACTTTTAACACGTATAATATTTATCGTGGCACAAATCCCGGCAATTTAACTTTACTAAATTCTGTTTCAAGCAATGTAACTTCTTACAGCGACATGACCCCGCCTACCGGAACAGTTTATTACCTAATAGAAGTTGTAAAACCTGCGGCGTGCAATCCATCATTTAAAACTACAAACGATTTTTCTTCTACTCTTTCAAATATTGCGAGTTCAGATGGTTTGGGGATTGCAGAAATAAACAATAATGATAACATTCAGGTTTTCCCTAATCCGGGAAACGGATTATTTACAATTACTTTAAAAGGAAATGTAAATAATGCCGAAATGGAAGTTGTGAATTCTCTGGGACAAATTGTATACTCTGATATTTTGAACGGCAACACGAAAACCATTGATGTTTCTGATATTTCAAAAGGAATTTATTTTATAGAAGTAAACTCCGGTGATTCTATTATCAGGAAAAAATTTATCAAGGAATAAAAAAGGGCCAGCGCTGGAATCCCATTTGCTGTTTGTTGTTGTAAAAGACGAATTAGTTTTTTCTCAAAAGTTAAATGAGCATTTAAACAAAAAGCAAGATCAGTAATTGCGCAATTAAGATGCGCATAAACATTGCCAGTGGATATACTGTCGCATACGCTATTGCAGGAGCTTCGGATTGTGCAATTCCCGTTGCATATGCCAATGCAGGCGGGTCGGTCATGCTGCCTGATAACAAACCACAAATCTCAAAATAATTTTTCTTCAAAATAAATCTTGAAAAAAAAGAGGTTATCAAAATCGGAATCAAGGTGATCATGGCACCATAGCCCATCCATATAAATCCATCGCCCGAAATAAGAGTAGGAATAAATTTTTCACCTGCAGAAATTCCTATACTTGCGAGGAACAATACAATTCCCATTTCACGAAGCATCAGATTTGCACTGGGAGTTGTGTATGATGTAAGCGACAACCTATATCCGAATTTACTTAACAAAATCGCCACGATCAATGGTCCGCCTGCAATGCCCAGTTTTATAGGATTAGGAATGCCATGAATCATAATTGGTATACTTCCCAATATAACCCCAAGTAAAATACCAATGAAAATAGGAATGATATTCGGTTCATTCAACCGTTTAATAGAATCGCCAAAGAGTTTAGCGACTTTTTCAACTGAAGCCTCATCGCCAACAACAGTAAGCTTGTCGCCCATCTGTAGCTTGAGATGCGGAGAAGCAACAAATTCAATCCCCGCCCTGTAACCCCTTGTAACATTTACATTGTAGTTTGACCGTAATCGGAAATCCGATAAATTTTTACCAAAAATATTTTTATTCGTTACCAACACCTGCTTTGAAATTAAAGGACCAGAAGTAACCGATAAGTCCATGTCACTTAAAACCCCTGTCTGTTCTATAACTTCAGGAATTAAGCCTTTTTGTGCAACCACCAGAATTACATCATTTTCATAAAGAACGGTATCGGATGCTGCGGCTTTTATTTCGCCATTATGCAACACGCGTGAAATCACAATTTCAGAATGTAACTGTTTGGAAATTTCTGCAATAGTTTTATTAATTATTTTCGGATTTGTAATTTTAACACATATTTTTTTCGGAACTTTCTCAGCAGGATGATGAGTATTATTGTAAAGGTCAAGTTCTTTTTTCAGGTTAACGCGGCCTGCTTTCCGAATTACCAGCATTGTAAATATTATGCCCACAACACCGAATGGGTATGCAACTGCATAGCCAAGACCTATTTCAGGAATATTTCCATCGGGCAAACTTGCCGAAACTTGCTTAAGGGCTTGCTGCGCGGCGCCCAGACCGGGAGTGTTTGTAACAGCTCCGGACATAATTCCAACCAGCATTGGCATAGATGTACCGGTAACAAAATGTATAATCAACGTTGTAAGTGCACCGAGAAAAATAATACTCAGCGCCATTATATTCAGCGAAAGGCCGCCTTTTTTAAAGGAGGAAAAAAAGCCCGGCCCAACTTGCAACCCAATTGAAAACACAAATAATATAAGGCCGAAATCTTTTATAAAATCTATTACCTGATGATTTACAGAGAAGCCAAAATGCCCCACAGCAATGCCTGCAAACAAAACAAATGTTATTCCGAGTGAAATACCAAATATTTTTATTTTTCCCAAAAGAACACCAACAGCAATCACAATACAATAAATTAAAATAGTATGTGCCACTGTTTCCTTCCAAAGCAAATCATTAATCCATTCCATATCTTTTCCTTTCAGGTGCTAAATTACAGGAAAATAAAGGAACCTGACTGAATATATCCTTGAAAATTTTCAATTAAAAAATGCATAATGACGAATCTATTTAAAACTATAAATTGATTTATGATCAGAGTTCTTATTTTTTTAAATCATAAAACGTCACAAATTAAATTCCTGCGGCTCAATCCATTCATCCTGTCAGAATTTGTTATTACAATAGCAAAAATATTTCTTAACAATTTTCTTTGGCAACCTTTTACAACTACACTCCGTCTTTTAAATAAAACCCGCTATAAAAACTAAATGCGCTCCTATGAAAACAGCTATACGTTTTTTTTCAAAGATTCTGCCGCTACTGACGAATATATTTCTTTTCCCTATGGCAGCGCATGCTCAGTGGAGCACTCCAGTAAGCCTTTCCCCTTCGGCTGTTTCAGCAGCACTAAATGAGAGCATGGGTTCTTGCTTAGGTGCCAGCGGTGACAGTTTGCATGTTGTATGGACTGATAAACTCAGCACCACCAATGCTGTAATTTATTACACACGTTCACTTGATACCGGATTAACATGGAGTGCACCTGTTGCGATTTCAAATATCGGCGGCAATGCATGGAATCCCGCAATCGCTGTTAACGGTCGCAACGTTCATGTAGTATGGAGAGAAGTTAACCCTGTGAACAATCACCGTGCTTCCTATTACATGCATTCACTTGATGGAGGCAGCACCTGGAGTCCCGCAGTATTTCTTGATTCAACCGCAGACTGGCCAGCTGTGGCCGTTTCAGGCAATATTGTTTACGTAGCAAATGATCTTGTAACTGCAGCATCTCCTTATAACACTGAAATATTTTTCCTGAGGTCGCTGGACAATGGCGCTACGTGGAGCTCTCCGCAACAACTTACTTTTGCAGTGAATCGTTCAGAAGATGAAGCCATCGCAGCACAAGGCTCTCATGTGCATATGTCTTGGAATGATAAAAGAAGCGGACAGTTTCAGATTCTATACAAAGAGTCATCAGATTATGGTGTAACCTGGGGGCCGGATGTGGTGGTTGATCCCCAATATGATTACAGCACAATGGTCAGCGTAGATGGTGCAAATGTGGATGTGGTTGCCGCAGGCCGTTCAATCAACAACCATTACCAGATACTTTTAACACAATCAGCTGATACCGGCGCTACATGGGCAACAAATAGGGATATAACCAATGACACGCTTAATACTTATTTTTATCCATACATGGTTCGCAACGGTTCCGACCTGCATATTGTTACTGGTGGAAGTTCAGGTGCTAAGTATTTGCATTCAGCTGATGGAGGTGCAACATGGGATGCTCCCTATTCCTTTACAGGCAGTTCAACTTTCATTGCTTACACTGGCTGTGCCTTGCATATTCTTTATTTAAATAATGTCGACCATCATGTATATTACATCCGCAACCCAAACGGCAATGCAGGACATTGCGGCGGAGTGATAACCGAAGCTGACAATTTTGAAACAACAAATTCAATAAATATTTTTCCAAATCCTTTCAACGATCAGATTAATATTAATTCGTCTGAAGAACCTTGTTTAATTAGCATTTACAATTCCCTCGGTAAAATTATTTTTCTGCAAAAAACAAATTCCCTCGAACAACAAATTGATTTAAGTAAGCAACCTGCAGGAATATTTTTTCTGCAAATCAATTCCGACAATGGTATTCAAAGAATGAAAATTGTGAAGGAATAAACGGATTGAGTAAATATTACTAAAACCAGTTATCATGAAATTAAGAACTTTATTTTTCGGAATAAGTATAGTTGTGCTATGCCTTCAACTCCCGGTTATGCATTCATTTGCTCAGCCATCAATACAATGGCAGAAATGTTTTGGTGGATCTGCTTTGGATGCAGCCTATTCCACTGTCCCGACAAGTGATGGTGGTTTTATCATGGTTGGCGAAACAAAATCAGTCAATGGCGATGTTACCGGATGCCATGGAGGTGGCTATGCTGATGTGTGGGTGGTAAAAACTGATTCAGCTGGGACAATAGCATGGCAGAAATGTCTTGGAGGAACAGCTCATGATTACGGTGAGTCAATAATCCAGACAATTGATGGCGGATACATTGTGGCAGGATCAAGTGCTTCAAACGATGGAGATGTTAGCGGAAATCACGGCAGTTATGATGCATGGATTATAAAATTAAGTTCCATAGGTGCAATACAATGGCAGAAAAGTTATGGCGGAACAAATGTGGATATTGCGCAATCAATTGTTCAGACTCCCGATGGCGGTTATATTTTTGCCGGCAGCACTCTTTCGAATGATGGAGACGTGAGCGGGAACCATGGCTACATTGATGCATGGGTGGTTAAGATTGATAATGCCGGGACAATTGAATGGCAGAAATGCCTTGGTGGCAGCAGTTCAGAAGGAAAACAAACTATAGGTTATGTCGGCACAAACCAGCGAAATATTTGTATACAGCTTGCGAATGATGGCGGCTATATTTTCGCCGGTTATTCTGATTCAAATGACGGTGATGTCACAGGTCATCATGGGCCCAGCGGTACAGTGACAATTGGAGGTGTTCAGTATGGATACAACACCGATTGCTGGATAGTAAAATTAGATAACACAGGAACTATTCAATGGCAGAAATGCCTTGGCGGATCAGGCATTGACGCAGCTTATACGATTCTTCAGACAAACGACGGCGGATATATCTTCGCAGGAAATACAGGTTCAACTGATTATGATGTAAGCGGTCATCACCCAATTCCCGGACCTATTGCTGCTTATGACTTATGGCTTGTAAGGATTGATGCTTCCGGTATAATTCAATGGCAGAAATGTATTGGCGGAAGAGGCTACGAATTTGCTTATTCAATTTCTGCAACAAATGATAATGGTTATTTTATTACAGGTATCACAACCTCACCTGATGGTGATGCTGCGGGAGCACATGGAAGTATTGACAATTGGGCTGTAAAAACAGATATTGCAGGAAATATTCAATGGCAGAAATGCCTTGGCGGAACAAATAAGGATTTTGGCGCTTCCGGATTTCAGACTTCCGATGGTGGTTATATTGTAGCTGCATCGGTAAGTTCATCTAATGGTGATGTGATTGCAAATCATGGAAATTATGATTTCAGATTGGTGAAACTATCACCGGTTCCGGTTGATGTAATTACCGGAACAGTTTATGAAGACTTAAATGGCAACTGTGTTAAAGATACCAATGAAACCGGATTGCCCGGAAAAATAATCAAAGCAGTTCCCGGAAATTATTTTGCTTCAACTGACGCAAACGGCAATTACTCGCTGTTTGTTGATTCCGGATCTTACACTATAAGCACTGTTACTCCTCAATATTACAGTCAATCCTGTCCGGCAGCTTCTGGAACTTACAATGTGACCATTTCTTCTGCAACTCCAAATTCTTTTGGAAATAATTTTGCTGATACACTGACTTCTCATTGTCCCGACTTAAAAGTAAGCATTGGTACTCCTTTCTTCAGACGTTGTTTTAAAAATATTTTTAGTGTCTTCTATTATAACACAGGAGCTGTTGCAGCTGTTAATGCCAGCATTACCGTAAACTTTGACAATCTGATCATTCCCCTCAGCAGCACTATTCCCTGGACAAAAATTGGAAATGATTATGTCTTTACAATTGATACAATAAAGCCGGGAAATAGCGGTCACTTTAATATTGTGGATTCTGTTTCTTGCGCAGCAATTATAGGATTACAGACAGAATGCACCTGGGCTTCTATTCATTCAGCAACTGCAGAATGCGATACCACAAATAATACAGCGCACGATTGTCATATTATCGTGGGCTCATGCGATCCAAATGCAAAAGAAGTAGCTTCGCAGGATTTTGAAAGCAATGGTTATGTATCTCAGGAAAATATTACTCCTTCGGATACGCTAATTTATATGATCCGTTTCCAGAACACCGGCACTGATACTGCATTTACGGTAGTGATAAGAGATACGTTGTCATCAAACCTTGATGCCTCAAGTGTTCAGACTGGTGCTTCGAGTCATCAATATTCCTTCCGCATTTATGGACAGGGAATTCTTGAGTGGACATTCAATGATATACACCTTTCTGACAGCGCAAGTGATGAATTAGGAAGTCATGGTTTTGTAAAATTTACCGTTCATCAAAAAGCAAATAATATTCAGGGAACAGTCATAAACAATAATGCAGATATTGTTTTCGATTATAACAGTGCGATAAAAACAAATACGGCGGTGGTCATAATACCATTAATAACAGGTATCTCAGCAACAACATCAATCAACGAAATTACTAAAGTATTCCCCAATCCGTTTAACAGTAGCTTTACCATTCAATCATCGGAAGAATTGGGATTGATTATACTTTACAATTCAATTGGTGAAATTATTTATCAGAAAAAAATAAATTCAACAGAAGAGCAAATTGATTTAAGCTCTCAGCCTGCAGGGATTTATTTTCTTAAAAATCAAAACACTTTTTTAAAAATAATTAAAGAATAAATAATTCAAAAAAATCTGCAATATGAAAAAGATTTACACTTCCGTTTTGCTGGCCATCCTTTCATTTTTAGTGTTCAATGCATTTGCACAGAAAGACAATATGACCTCCCCTGATAACAGCGGGGAATTCACTTTAGAAAAGTATGACGCCACAAATCCTGAAATAACAGCTGAGCAATATGCGCTGCTTGATAAACGATGTGCAGAAAACAAAAAAATACTGGGATTAGATAAAGCAGAAAAAAGTGCAAAATCAGTCTCTCTTGAATGGCCGCTCAGGGCCGCAGCCGGTTTTACCGATTGCAGTTTTTATGCAATAAGCGCGTATGTTGATCAGAATACTGCAACAGGTACCTTTTCGGATTATAATTGCGGCACGCACACATATGACGGGCATCACGGGACCGATATAATGACGTTCCCATTTGGTTTTTATAAAATGGATAACAGCCAGGTAGAAATAATTGCTGCTGCAGCCGGGACAATTATTGACAAGCATGATGGAGAATATGACCGGAACTGCGTTGGATCAGGAAGTTCGCTGCCTGCAAATTATGTGATTATACAACATGCTGATGGATCTGTTGCACTTTACTGGCATATGAAATCCGGCGCAGTTACAACGAAAGCTATTGGGCTGACAGTGGTCGCCGGAGAATATTTAGGTGTTGTGGGAAGCTCAGGCAGTTCGTCAGGTCCACATCTTCATTTTGAAATATGGAGCGGAACCACTGCAGCTACTTACAATGATCCGTATTCCGGTACTTGTAATCTTTTAAATGCATCAACATGGTGGGCAGCACAAAAACCATATACCGAACCTGCAGTAATCAAGGCTTCTGTACATACTACGGATATGGTTTTGCCAAGCTGTGATACAGAAACACCGAACGAAAGTACTTCTTATACTATACCATTCCAGGGACCTGGAATGACGCCGGGATATGCTAAATTCTATGTGTTTTTCAGAAATTCAACACCAGGAATGACCGCGAACATGAGTATTCTGAATCCAGGTGGATCAGTATTCAACAGCTGGAATTATACCACTCCCACTGCTTATAACGCAAGTTACGGAGGATGGTCAAAACTTCTGCCAACAATTGCCGGCACGTATACTTTTCAGGCAACATATAATGGAGTGACTTGTTCGCAGAATTTTGATATTGTTACTACAACAGGAATTTCAACCATCTCTGATCCAATGCAACTGCAGATTTACCCGAATCCTGCAAACAATTTTATTTCTATAAAATCAACATCAGAACTGGGATTACTTACCATTTACAATTCCATCGGAGAAATTATTTATAATCAAAAAATAAATTCATCGGAACAGCAAATCGACCTAAGCACAGTACCTGCCGGAATTTATCTACTTCAGTCACAAAATATTTTTTCAACAATTATTAAACTCTGATTCATGAAAAAAATATACACAAGTATTTTTCTTCTTACCTTTTTTGCATTTTCAGTAATTGCTCAAACCACCGCCACTGAAACGTTTGAAGAGGGTGGTGATTACCCGATAGTAAATAATGATGCAACACATCCTTGCATTACACCTGAACAATATAAAATCATTGAGAAGCAAAATATTGAAAACTGCAAGTTGCTTGGAATTCCTTATGGTTATGGCAAAAACGTAACAACAACAACTTTTATATGGCCACTCCGTCCCGCAAATGGTTTGAATGACTGCAGTTATTATTATATCGGCAATTACCTGGATCAGGATCCCACAAGTCCCGGTATTCTTGACTGGAATTGCGGTGCAGTAACTTATGACGGCCACCAGGGAACTGACATCTGCACATTCCCCTACCCTTTTTATAAAATGGACAACAACCAGGTGGAAGTAATTGCTGCAGCACCGGGAACAATCATTAACAGAGTTGACGGGCATTTCGACAAGAATTGCGCAATGGGTGATTCAACAGCAAATTATATTGTGATACAGCATGCTGATGGTTCCTGTGCTATGTACTGGCACATGAAAAAAAATTCGTTAACTGCCAAGGCACTTGGACAGTCCGTTGTTGCAGGAGAATATCTTGGAGTAGTCGGAAGCTCGGGCAGTTCATCAGGACCTCATCTTCACTTTGAGGTTCTGAGTGGAATTGCGATTTCCACTTTAAATGATCTTTACTCAGGACCATGCAATACACTCAATGCAAATTCATGGTGGGCTGCTCAGAAACCATATACAGAGCCTGCAATAATACAGACCTCTGTTCATCCTGCACTTGCGGTTTTTCCAGCATGTCCTGCAACAGAAACACCAAATGAAGATACTTGTTTTACAGCAGGAAGTTCGGTAAAGTTTTATACCTTTTACAGAAATGAAACTTCAGGAATGGTGGCCAGCATGCGCATAATAAATCCCGGTGGATCCACATTCGCCAGCTGGACGCATAACAGTAATGCAAGCCATCTTTGTTCGTATTGGATTTCTACCAAGATCTTACCAACAATTGCTGGTACATATACTTTCGAAGCAGTGTATAATGGAGATACCTGCAAAAAAGTTTTCAAGGTTGATTGTCTTAGTACTCATATTTTCGCAACGAATAATAACAACCAATTCCAGGTGTATCCAAACCCTGCAAACAATTCTGTTTCGATTCAATCATTATCAGAAATTGGGTTAACCACGATTTACAATTCAATCGGAAAAATAATTTTTCAGAAAAATATAAATTCAAATGAACAGCAAATTGATCTAAGCAAATTGCCATCGGGAATATATATATTGCAAACACAAGGTCGTCAGAACAAGTTTATCAAAGAATAAGCTAATCAGGAAATCAGAAATTTTGTAAATTTTTTAAAATTCACGACTATGAAAAAAACAATTCTACTCTTAGCAAGTGTTGGATTTTTTACAGTTAATAACCTGGCACAGACTGTAAGCGATCTTGATGGAAATATTTATGATACTGTCCATATTGGCTCACAGGTATGGATGAAGGAAAATCTTAAAACCACGAAATACAATGATGGTACACTGATTCCATTGGTAAAAGACAGTATTGCATGGTTTACATTAACTTCTCCTGCATATTGCTGGTATAAAAACGATTCTGTAACCTATAAAAATACTTATGGTGCACTGTATAACTGGTATACTATAAACACAAACAAACTCTGTCCTGCAGGTTGGCATGTACCTTCAAATGCCGAGTGGCACATCATGATTTTAACTCTTGATCCTGCTGCACAAGATTGCTATTGTACAGAAAGTTCAAATGCAGGTGATGCAATAAAAGAAGCAGGACTTACTAACTGGGGTACGGGAAACAATGGGAATAACAGTAGTGGATTTACCGCTTTGGGTGCAGGTTTTAGAAATTATTATAATAAATCTTTTCAAGGGAAAACTGCAGTCACATATTTCTGGACATCCACGCCCAATGCACCTTATGCAACTGTGTGGCACCGCTGGATGAGCAATAACAGCCCGAATGTGTATGAATATCTGGATCAAAAAATTCAAGGCATGTCTGTACGATGCATTCAGGATGCAGGAACTACAGGTGAATATATTAACACCAATCCGAAGAACATTTTAAAAACTTACCCTAATCCTGCAATCAACATTTTATATATTGACTGTTCAGAAAAAATGAATATTCAGATGCAAGTATATAACATGATTGGAGATTGCATAATGCAAAAAGAACTGAATGCTGGGATAAATGCTGTTGATATTAAATCGCTAATTAATGGAATTTATATCGTTCAGTTTACCGGGATCGATTGGAGAGAGCAGTATAAATTTATCAAAGAATAATATGATCGATAGAATTTTTAACACTTATTAAAATCATTTGCAAAAAAAGTTTAACCTGTAAATTGAAAGAATATGAAGCAAATTACATTACTCATCCTGATGATTTTTACGATAGTAAGAATTCAGGCGCAGAATTACCAGATAAGTTTTGCAGGCACAGGATCAAGTTCATCAGTCGATTCAGTAAAGATTGAGAACCTTACACAGTGCACCGATACAGTGATTGGCGGAAACAATGTATTAAATCTCACATCCACAATTACAGGGATAAATGAAATAAATTCTTCTTCAGATAACTCTTTGCAGGCATTCCCAAATCCTACAGCAGAAAATTGTTTTATCGAATTTAATCTCAGCGTTGCTGGTCCGATAATAATTGAATTATTTGATATAAAAGGAAAAAGAATTTTATCGCTGAATGAATTATTATCAAAAGGCCATCAATCATACATCCTGAACGGAATGGCAAGTGGTGTTTATTTGCTGAATATTAAATCAGAAAAAAATATTTATTCTGCAAAAATAGTATGTATAAACACAACATCCGGCTCTCCCAAAATAAAACATATTTCAACAATGCCAGTAATAAATGAAAAAAGTGAAATTTCAATTTCGCATAAAAGCAAATCAGTAATTGACATGCTTTTTAATGCAAACGATACGCTGAAACTTACAGGGAAATCGGGCAACTTCCGCACAATAGTAATGCTTGAGCCAACACAAAACCAGACGGTGACTTTTATCTTTGTCAACTGCACGGATGCCGACAGCAACCATTATGCAGTGATACAAATTGGAACTCAGCTATGGATGGCTGAAAATTTAAGGGCAACAAAATACCGCGATGGCTCAATTATTCCTAATGTTCCCGACAGTGCAACTTGGAGAAGTTTAACTTCTGGAGCTTATTGCAATTATCATGATGATCCCGCTGAAGGCCAGCAATACGGGCGTTTGTATAATTGGTATGCTGCTGCTGACAATCGTAATATTGCCCCTGTTGGTTGGCATGTATCTACTAACAGCGAATGGAATATCATGGAAAAATTTCTTGATGCAACAGTTGATACAACAGCACTGGGCGGAACAGGTAAACGAATCGGCAGAATATTGAAAGAAGGTTGTATAACTCGCTGGCAATATCAGGATTCAACGAGTGGAATAAATTCATCTGGTTTCACTGCGCTATGTGCAAACTACCGAAATTCCACAGGAGCATGGAGCCTTGCACCTAATAATAATCATGATGATGGCTTCTGGACATCAACTTCTTACAATACCTCTGCTGCCTGGTATAGAAGTTTGCGCTGGTGTTTCGGAAATATTTATTCCTTATTTCCCATGAAAAAATCAGGTAATTCTATACGCTGTGTGCATGACTGAAATCATGACAGATAATTTATGATAGAAAAAAAAGGATCCTATTTAAGAATCCCTTTCAGTTTGTGATTTATGGCTCGTTGTTTTTTGCTTAATATTAATCTAAGAACAACAAACTGCGAACTACGAACATTCTTCTAATAACCAAATACATCTTCAAGTGTCAGGTATTTTATTTTGCCATATTTCTGTAGTAATTTAAAATCCAAAAGTTTTTTGTCGCCTACTACAAGAATTGTATGCGGTTTATCTTTCAGGTTTTTTTCTTCAAAAGCTTTTATATCAGCAAATGTAAGTTTAGGAACATTGTCATACACATCTTTCCTTATATCGTGATCAAGTCCAAGTTTTCTGGCAGCTTCATAATTCATAAGAACGTCGGCTTTGGTTAACCTGTCGGTTCTCATTTGTGTGAGTATGGTTTTTTTAGCCAGGTCGAATGAACTTTCTGCTTCGGGCATTTTATTCAGCAAATCAAGTAGACCGTTCATAGCCTCACCAAGCTTATCAGTTTGTGTACCTATATATGAATAGCTGTAATATGCTTTATCTTTGGTTACAGGAATAGAGTATACTGAACGTGCAGTATAAGCGAGTGCGCGGGCTTCACGCAATTCCTGGAATACCAGCGAATTCATGCTGCCACCAAAATATTCATTAAACAATGAAACTGTTGGCTGCAAATCTTTGTTGTACAAATCACCTTTGTATAACATCATAATCTCGGCCTGCTTCATTGCAAAATCAACATGATAAACCTGGTTTTTTGTTGTAGGTTGCTGGGTGAAAATAGTTGCAGCAGGGATAGCTTTAAAAGTAGCCGGAACCACATGATATTTCTCCAGAGTTGCAAGACATGCATCCTTGGCCTGACTTCCATAATAAAGAATATGATGTTCGTAGCTGTTCACTTCTTTTATCTTAGTGATCAGGTCAGCGGGAGTAAGTGCTTTTAACTCTGTTTCCGAAAGAATGTTCTTGTAAGGACCAGCAGCGCCCCATATTCCGTAGCTTCTCAATGCAGCAATAATTGAGTTCTTGGCAAGTTTATTATCTTTTCTTTTCTTAAGAACATCACTTACCAGGTTATCAAGCGAAGCCTGGTCAGCTTTAGGATCGGTAAACATGCTTTCAAGCAGTTCAACGGCCCTATCAATATTTTCAGTAAGGCCGGAAAGATTTATATACATGTCCTCATCACCCACCGAAATTTTATATGAACATGCTATTTTGTAAAATTCTTCTTTGAGCTGTTCATTAGTATACTTTGAAGTACCTAAGTAGTCCAGGTACTTCATGGCCATATTAAGTTTTTTGTCATTGTTGTTTCCCATCCTGAATACATAGGTCAGGCTGAAAGTTTTATTTTCTGAGTTTTCTTTATAGAGAACTTCAATATTGTTTTTTGTTTTTAATGTTGCAATATCTTTGGTGTAATCAAGGAACACCGGTTCAATCTCAGAAATAGTATTGGCTTCAATCTTTTTCATAAATGCTGATTTGTCGGCCCTGTTTATTTTGAGAGGAGTGATTTTTGGTTTTGTAACCTTTACTATGCTTTTGTCAACGCCAGTTCTTTTGTAAACAACCACATAATTTTTATCTGAAAAATTTGCTTTCACAAAATCAATCACGTCCTGTTTTGTAATTTTTGCTAACCGGTCAATTTGATTTACCTGGTCTTCCCATGGAATTCCCAGCACAAATGAACTTACAAATGCCGAAGCGCGGGAACTGTTGTCTTCATAATTCTTCATCTGCTGAAGCTTCAAATCATTTACAATCGCTGCAATCAGCCAGTCAGCAAAATTGCCATTCCTGATTGAATCAATCTGCGCCAGTAAAAGATCACGAACCTCTTCAAGTGTTTGCCCTTCTTTGGGTTTTCCGGTGAGCATTGTTGCTGAATAATCTTTCATATCCACCCGGCTTGATGTTGCGCTTAGCACTTTCTGTTTCTGCACAAGATTCAGGTCAATTAGGCCGGCTGTGCTGTTCGATAGGATCATGTCTATCATTGTAAGAATATCATCATCCTTTGAAGTCGCTCCGCCAAAGCGAAAAGCAATGCTTACATTTTCTGCATCAGGGCCAACAACCTCTTTCACAACCGGAGTGGTAATGGGATCCTCAGGTTTGAAAGTATAAACGGGAACATCTTTCTTAACAAGCGAGCCCCAGTATTTATCAATTAATTTAATGGTTGCATCCATATCAAAATCGCCTGAAAGACAAATAGCCATATTGTTAGGAACATAATACTTACTGTAATATTCCTTGAGTTTCTTTATGGAAGGATTTTTCAAATCCTCAATTGTTCCGAGAGTTGTTTGAGTTCCATAAGTATGATACTTGAAAAGGCCTTCCAGCACTGCCTGGTATGCTTTACGAGAATCGTTAGCCAGTGATATATTTTTTTCTTCATACACGGTTTCCAGTTCGGTATGAAAAAGTCTAATCACACTGTTGGTGAACCTGTCCGATTCAATCTGCAGCCAGTTGTCAAGTTCATTCGATGGAATATCATTTACAAAAACTGTCTGGTCAACGGATGTGTATGCATTGGTGCCTGTTGCACCAATTACACCAACCAGTTTATCATATTCATTAGGTATTGCATATTTTGAAGCCAATGTAGAAACGCTGTCAATTACATGATAAATTTTAGACCTTGCAGCAGTATCCTTCGTAGCTCGGTATACTTCGAATAGGCTGTCAATCTTTAAAAGGAATGGTTCTTCTTTTACATAGTCAGTAGTGCCGAAGCTCTTTGTTCCTTTAAACATCAGGTGTTCGAAATAGTGAGCAAGTCCAGTTGCATCCGAGGGGTCGTTCTTGCTTCCTGCTCTCACAGCTATATATGTCTGAATGCGCGGAGCATCTTTATACACTGTCATGTAAACTGAAAGACCGTTGTCAAGCGTATAAATTCTGGCATTCAGAGGATCGTTCGGAACAGTTTTGTAAACATATTGCTTTTGGGCTGATGCTGCAAAAACCATAAATGTTGCAGTAACAAGAAAAAATAATTTAGTGATTCTTACTTTCATAATATTATTTTTAAAAATCTATTTCAAGGTCAAATTTATCTTTAAGTTTTTTTATTGCAGGATTTTTCTCTGCCATTTTTTTAAATTTTTCCTGTGGAGTAAATGGTTTAACATTATCAGGATTTTTGTTCACCACCGTTTGAAGCTGTAATTTAAAATTACTCAATTCAGTCCTCAGAAATGTAAGCATATCAAGCTTCCTGTCAGAAATCTCTTTTTCCTGAACAACATTTTCAATAGAAAGTTCAATAATAAAATCATCTTTCAGTTCAGGCATTCTTGATGTAAGTGTAATATAAAGATCTGGACTATCCTGTTTGAACTGCTCTGCATAAGAGAGCCATGCTTTATCAAATGCTTCTTGAGTAAATTCCTTTTCAGGCTTTTCGTAATCACTTGCTGCTTCCTCAACTTTTCCATTTTCAGCAGTTCCATTTTTTTTATCATTCTCTGCAAGTGTTTCCAATATTGACTTTGTAGCATGTACAAATTTCTTTGTCACATTTTTCACAGGAGGTTCTGCAACAATATCAGGAGTCTTCTCTTCCGTTTTTACTTTTTCAGAATTATCTTCTACCTTTTTTATTTCTTCAACTTTTAACTCTTCAACTTTTTTTACCGGTTCAGCAATTACAGGCTTTACCTCAGTAGATGCTGGTTTTACAATTGGTTTAATTGTTTCCGTTTTTGGTACTTCCTTGAAAGGATTATGTTGAGAGCTAAGCGAACACATCTGCATGAGTGTAAGTTCAATCAGAAGGCGCTTATTACTTGATGTCTTGTAATTCACATCACACTTTGCCAGAAGATCCAGTGCCTTTAGCAGAAAATCAGGTGTGCACACCTTTGCCTGTTCAATATATTTATCACGGATACTCTCACCTACTTCAAGAAGTTTAACGGTTGATGCATCTTTGCATACAAGCAGACTTCTGTAATGCTCACCAAGTCCGTTAACAAAATGATGTCCGTCAAAACCATGTTCAAGAATTTCATTCAGAACCAGCAGCGTTGCAGGGATATTTCCATGAAGAATATTTGAAGTTACATTGAAAAAATAATCATAATCAAGCACATTCAGATTTTCGATTACCGCTTTGTATGTTACACCATCATCGCCAGCAAAACTTACAATCTGGTCAAATATCGAGAGTGCATCACGTAAGGCCCCATCAGCTTTCTGAGCAATGATCTGCAAGGCATCTGGTTCGGCAACCACATGCTCACTTGTTGCAACAAAGGCAAGATGTTTCGCAATATCATCAATGGTAATTCTGTTGAAATCGAATATCTGGCAACGTGATAAAATAGTAGGAATTATTTTATGTTTTTCTGTAGTTGCTAAAATAAATTTTGCATATGCGGGCGGTTCTTCAAGTGTTTTCAGGAAAGCATTGAACGCAGATGCCGACAGCATGTGAACTTCATCGATAATATAAATTTTATACTGCCCTATTTGAGGCGGTACACGTACCTGGTCAACAAGATTTCGGATATCATCCACAGAATTATTGGACGCGGCATCCAGCTCAAACACATTAAATGAATTGGATGTGTTGAACGACTGGCAAGGCTTGCAAACGTTGCAGGCTTCCATATTCGGTGAAAGATTTTCGCAGTTGATGGTCTTTGCAAGGATACGCGCACATGTGGTCTTTCCCACGCCTCGCGGACCACAGAAAAGAAATGCCTGCGCAAGGTGATTGTTCTTAATAGCATTTTTAAGAGTGGAGGTAATGGACTTCTGTCCTACCACCGTATCGAATGTCACTGGCCTGTACTTCCGGGCCGATACAATAAAATTTTCCATTAGCTGAATATGATAGGTGACAAATATAACACAAATTTCTTTTGAGGAAATTTGGAAATTTTCTAATTAAAGTTAAAAATGATTGCTTGTAAAAAACTTTAAATATTTCTTAAGAAACTTTAAATGATTATTTTCTTTTTCGATAATAATTATATTTGTAAAATATAAGATGGTTTCGAAGTTGTTTGTTCTCAGCTTGGACTAAAGTCCAATAATCATATAATTTCAATTACCCCGACCTTAAGGTCGGAGTAATTGAATCATAACAGAAATGGGCTTTAGCCCAAAAAGTAAGTTTGCGAATCATTCTAAAATAAAATATTATGATCAAACATATTGTTTGCTGGACAATCAAAGAATTTGCAGAAGGCTGCAGCAAGAAAGAAAATCTGCAAAAAGTGAAACTTTCACTTGAAAACCTGAAATATAAAATTCCGGAAATAATTTCGCTAGAAGTCGGTGAGAATTTTGATCCTTCAGATGATGCATATGATGTCTCTCTAATTATTGAATTTAAAAATAAAGAAGATTTAAAAATTTACCAGGAACATCCGGAGCATATTAAGGTTATACAATTTTTAAGAAAAGTCCGTGATAAAAGAATTCTTGTCGATTATGAAATGTAGGATTCTGCTTTCATTTCTTTTTCTGTTATTTATTTTTCCGGCCTTTTCACAGCACTTACCGCAGAAGCAGGATATTGAAAAAATATTTTCCGCCTATCTCGCCGATACCAGTAATACAGGCATTGCAATAGGATTTATTTCTGGTGACAGCAGCAGGATTTATTGTTTTGGAAAGCAACGAAAATCTGATACTGTTAAAGTAAATCCTTCCTCAATTTTTGAAATCGGATCAATAACAAAAACATTCACTGCTGTTTTGCTTGCTGCAAGAGTTCTGCAAAATAAAATGTCGATGGATGATCCTATTGACAAGTATCTTCCCGATAGTGTGAAACTGATGCCTGAAATGCAAAACAAAATAAAGCTTGTAAACCTTATAACGCATACATCAGGCCTGCCAAGGATTCCAGACGATTTTATAAAAAACACAACATACCAAGGAAGAAAAGCAGATCTGCATTTTAAAGAAAAGGATTTATTTAAGTATCTGCAAAATTATAAAAACTCCAATCCGGTCGGGCATTTTGCATTTTATTCCAACCTGGGAGTTGGACTGCTCGGGCATCTTCTTGAATTGAATTCCGGAAAGACATATGATTCTTTAGTTGCAGATGAAATTTGCAAACCTATTGGAATGGTTTGTACCAAAAAAAAAATATTACCAAATGATTCAATTTACCTTACACAAGGCTATGCTAAAGGAAAACAAGTTTACATATATGATTTCGGAGTTCTGTCAGGTTCATGTTCATTGAAATCAACAGTAACTGATATGATGGTATACCTGGATAAAAATATCAATCCATCTGAAAGCCAGTTATCAAAGGCAATTGAAATGTCTCATAAAAAACTAAAAAGATTTGATAAGAAAAATAATATTGGCATGGCCTGGTTTATTAGGAAATACAGGTTTGGAGGTAGGACACGCTGGCACAATGGCTCCTTCAATGGGCAGCGCAGTTTTATTGCTTTCGATTCAGCGAAAAAGCTGGGGGTGTTAATACTCACGAATTCTACTGATGATACTATTGATTCGTATGGATTTCAGTTAATTAAACTCTTGGAAAAACACAAAAGAAAAAAGAAGTAGATTAAATGGCATAACCTCAAAATTTTGCGAAGAAATGTGGTCTGGGACTTTTAAGGTTTAAACGCTGACAAAATAATAAAGATCTGTGTTATCAGGCTTCATTGCCTTGTTAAATATTTTTTATAATTTTGATTACAAATAAAAAACATGAAGCGTTTTAACCAATATTTTGTCAGTTCATTTAAAGGAATCGCCATGCTGCTTGCAGCGTCGCTGGTTTTTGTGCTCTTCATTTCAGTGTTCCCGCTAATAGGATCCCTTACCACATCCGGGTTTCCGCTCAAAGATGTAATGCTCGACAATTTCTACCTCCTTGTAATCCTTGCCCTCATTAGTGTTCCCCTTGGATTTTTTCTTGGAATAATTGCCGGACGGCTAAAAAACATGCGTATATTGTGGATGGTATTATTAGGATTATTATTTTACTGGCTGATGATACTGCTGGTAATACTCTTTATGTCTAAGTTTTCCTTTGCGGGGCAGGACATTTCTGATATTTTTCAACTATCCGTCTGGGCAATGCTTGCATACTCCTTTTTTGCTGTTCCAATGGTGATTATGGCAGTGTTCCTGCTGGAAAGATGGACCCGGAAATAAGCGAACTGCCTGACTTTCATAAATATTTCATTATCAGCACTTGTTTTATGAAATATTTTTCATACTTTTGCCGTCCGATTAAAAAACTAATTAATAATCATTTAAAAAAATTAAGAAACAATGACAAATCAGTACGAAACCGTTTTCATTATGACTCCCGTTTTATCTGAAGACCAGATGAAGGAAGCGGTAAGCAAGTTCCATAAGCTGTTAGCTGAAAAAGGAGCTGAAGTTGTTTTCGAAAACAACTGGGGATTACGTAAGTTGGCTTATCCCATACAGAAAAAGTCAACAGGGTTTTATTATCTGATAGAATTCAAGGCAGAAGGTACGGCTGTGAAAGACCTCGAGATTGCTTACAAACGCGATGAAAGAGTTCTGCGCTTCCTTACTATAAAACTTGATAAGCATTCTATTGCTTACAACCTGAAGAAAAGAAGTGATAAGCCAAAAGCTGAAAAAGCCGAAGCATAATCAAATTTACTAATCTTAAAAAATGGATCAATGAGCAACGCAAATTCAGAAATCAGATATTTAACCCCCATCAATGTTGATGTAAAAAAGAAGAAATACTGCCGTTTCAAAAAAAGCGGAATCAAGTATATCGACTATAAAGACGGCGACTTCCTGCTGAAATTTATTAATGAGCAAGGTAAAATTCTTCCAAAAAGAATTACCGGAACTTCTGACAAATATCAGAGAAAAATTGCACAGGCAGTAAAAAGAGCAAGGCATATTGCATTATTACCTTACGTTGGTGATTTATTAAAATAACAGGAGGGCTAATCATGGAAGTTATACTTAAACAAGACGTACTATCTATCGGATATAAAAATGATATCGTTACCGTTAAAAACGGTTACGGAAGAAATTATCTTATTCCTCAGGGATTCGCTATTGAAGCTACCGAATCTAATAAAAAGGTTGTTGCTGAAACCCAGAAACAACGCGCTTTTAAAGAAGAAAAAATAAAGAAGGAAGCACAGAAAGTTGCTGATGCACTGCAGAGCATTACGCTTAAAATAGGCGCTAAAGCTGGTACTTCAGGCAAAATCTTTGGGTCCGTGAATTCTCTTCAGATAGCTGAAGCTATTCAGAAACAGTTCAACTTTGAAATTGACCGTAAAAGAATTATCGTTGATGGTGAAGGTATTAAAGAACTCGGAACCTACACTGCAAAAGTGAATCTTCATAAAGAAGTGAAACTTGATGTGAAGTTCGAAGTAGTTGCTGAATAACATAAACCTACAAATTAAGAAACCTGTATGTATGTAATTCATACAGGTTTTTTATTTAACCTTAATTCTAACTTATATTTCTCCGTAATCTCCTTTTTTATTTTTCCCGAATCAATACACAAATGCTCACTCAAAACCAGATAAAACTTATACGTTCGCTTCAGCAGAAAAAGTTCAGGAATGAACTTCATCAATTCCTTGCTGAAGGGCCTAAACTGGTTGAAGAGCTTATTGACAGCAGGTTCTCAATTGACAGTATTTATGCCCTGAAGCCATGGCTTGACGAACACGCCGACAGGCTTGGGAAAAAGGAAATAACTTTTACCGAAATAACACAGAAAGAACTTGAACGTATCACAGGTCTTACCACGCCACATAGCGTTCTGGCAGTTCTTAACACTCCAGAAAATATTTTACCGGGAAATGTTTTCGGTAAGGATGTTGTACTTGTTCTTGACAACATAAAAGATCCGGGAAATCTGGGAACCATTATACGCACAGCTGACTGGTTCGGGATTGATAATATCGTTTGTTCTGAAACAACAGTTGATGTATACAATCCCAAGGTGATTCAAGCTACAATGGGTTCCATTGCCAGAGTTTCTGTTTTCTACGCTGATCTTGCTTCTGTATTAAAAGATCACGCTAAGAATGTTGTGGTATATGGAACATTTATGAAAGGCACGCCCATTGCGGAATTCAAACCTGAAGCAAATTCAGTAATTGTATTAGGCAATGAATCAACTGGGATCTCAGAAAATCTTTTTCCATTTATTCAGCACCGTGTTTCTGTGCCATTGCACAGACCAGCCGGAAATAAAAACCCTGAATCGCTTAATGCATCGGTTGCAGCAGCAATAATGTGTTATGAATTCAGAAAAAAATATTGAGTTTTAATAAGGCATTTTAATTTTAATAAGAAATAAAAATTAGCTTTGCCTGCTTTTTAAGAATTTTTTTGGTCATCAGAATCTCTAGAGAATAAAAAATATCAAAAAGATGAACTTTTGACCTAAAATTAAACAACTAAGTCTAAGCGAATTATAATTTAATCACAGATTTATCATTTTTTTCTTGACTTTTATTTATTAAAGTATATTTTTGCAAAATAATTCAAAACAGATCTAAAGATGTATTGGACACTTGAACTAGCTTCAAAACTTGAGGATGCCCCCTGGCCCGCAACCAAGGAGGAACTGATTGATTTCGCAATCAGATCAGGTGCCCCTATGGAAGTAATCGAAAACCTTCAGGAAATTGAAGACGAGGGTGAAGTTTACGAAAGTATTGAAGATATATGGCCGGACTATCCGACCAAAGATGATTTCTTCTTTCATGAAGATGAGTATTAACAATCAGAAAAAATTGAGAAAAGCCATTCACAAGAGTGGCTTTTTTGTTAAAATAAAATGTAACTTTGAAAAGCTGGCACTTTATTTGTAAATTCATTGCCGAATTTCTAAAGACTATTATTATGAAAAATTTCAGATCAAAAACCTTCCGCCCAATTTATGTTGTGGTATTCTTAACCCTGCTTGCTTCTTGTCTGAAAGACGAAACTCCTACCAAAACAAAAATGGAAGGTGTTTGGGAAGTGACAGCTGTTTATAACGAACAAGGTACCGACATCACCAAGAAAGTCGAATTCCCGGTTGTAGCTTTCCAGCTAAGCAGTGACGGAACCATTATTTCTACAGCAGGACCATTGATCATGTATGTTGTATATGGCGATAATAAATATACACAGATTGCAGCAGATATTGACCAGGTGTTTAATTATGTTAGTCTTGATTTTAACGGCGGAGAATTTTTTGTAGGTGGTGGCGTACAGGACAGGTTCACCCTTGAAATGAAACTGGAAGGACTGCCAGGACAAAAAGCACTTACCACATTACTTGATATGCTTGGCATTACACAGGATTACCTTGACGTAGTAATTTATCATAAATTCATGGATGTAGGTGTAAGCTTTGATGCTACAGGCGATCAGATGACATGGAACATCGACAATACAACCACGGCTGTGTATAATACCAAGGATAATTATGGAAATTATATTTTATGGCAGGGATGGCCGGTGAATAATTTCTCGAAATGCCAGATAGTAATGAAGAAAAGAAGTGTTGAACTTAAGGACATTGTTACAGAGCATCAGTAAAAAAATATACTCCTTAAAAGTGCAGAAATTTCTGCACTTTTTTTTTGTCATTAAGTTTCATTTACGATTGATATAAAAAACGCTCAAACCCTATTATTTTCATTTTAATTAATGTATTTTTGCAAGTTAAGCAGGTAAATTTCATTAACGTAAAAATATTTCACTTACATGTTATCATTAAAAAAATTATTCGGAAGTAAATCCGACAAGGATATCAAGGTTATTAATCCGCTTGTTGACAAGATTCATGAGGCTTACAAAGATATAACAACACTATCGAACGACGGTCTTCGCGGTAAGACAGTTGAATTTAAAGCTAAAATAGCATCTTATCTTCAGGCAGAGGAAACTGAAATTAAGGAATTGCGTGATCGCCTGGAAAATGATCTGGATATTGAGAACGAAGAAAAAGAAAAGATATATATCACCATAGAACGGCTGGAAAAAACAATTTCGAAAAAGGTGGAAGAAGTTTTACTGGAAGTTCTGCCGGGAGCTTTTGCAGTGATGAAAGAAACTGCCAAACGCTTCAAGGAAAATGAAGAAGTTGAAGTTACGGCAACACAGATGGACCGCGATCTTGCTGCCACACGCCCAAGTGTAGAAATCAGGGGAGATAAAGCCTATTACAAAAACCAATGGATAGCCGGAGGCAATACTATTACTTGGGATATGGTGCATTATGATGTGCAGCTCATTGGAGGTATTGTACTTCACCAGGGAAAAATCTCTGAAATGGCTACAGGTGAAGGAAAAACACTTGTCGCGACCTTGCCGATGTATTTAAATGCATTGCCGGGGAAAGGTGTTCACATTGTTACCGTGAATGATTACCTTGCCAAACGTGACTCTGAATGGATGGGAGTTCTTTTTGAATTTCACGGACTGAAAGTTGATTGCATTGATAAGCATGAACCAAATTCTGATGCTAGAAGAAACGCCTACCTTGCTGATATCACCTATGGCACAAACAATGAATTCGGTTTCGATTATCTGCGTGATAATATGGCTCGCAGCCCGGAAGAACTTGTTCAGCGTAAACATAATTTTGCAATTGTCGACGAAGTTGACTCAGTATTAATTGATGATGCACGTACTCCACTTATTATTTCAGGGCCTACACCAAAAGGCGACAAGCAGGAATTCAAGGACCTGAAGCCTATAGTAGAAAAAATTTATAATGCTCAGCGAAGCCTTGTAACAAATATACTGGCTGATGCAAAAAGATTACTAAACGACAACAGCAAATCTGAAAATGAAAAAGAAGGAAGCAAGTTGCTTTTCCGCGCATACAGAGGTTTGCCAAAGAATAAAGCTCTTATAAAATTCCTCAGTGAATCGGGCATGAAAGTGATGATGCAGAAGACCGAGAATTTTTATATGGCGGAGCAATCGAAAAACATGCACGTTGTTGATGACGAATTGTACTTCGTTATTGATGAGAAAAACAATACGATTGAGCTTACCGATAAAGGAATTGACTTCGTTACCGGGTTTACGGATGATCCGAAGTTCTTCATCATTCCCGATATCGGAGCTCTGATTGCTGATATGGAAAAATCTGTTCTTTCACCTCAGGAAAAGATTGCAAAGAAGAATGAGATGATGCAGGATTTCTCCATTAAATCGGACAGGATTCATTCTGCCAACCAGCTTTTGAAAGCGTATGCCCTATTTGAAAACAATGTGGAATACGTTGTAATGGAAAACAAAATTAAAATTGTTGATGAGCAGACAGGACGTATTCTTGAAGGCCGTCGTTATTCCGACGGGTTACATCAGGCTATAGAAGCAAAAGAAAATGTAAAAATCGAAGCAGCCACGCAAACTTACGCTACCATTACACTTCAGAATTATTTCCGAATGTATATCAAGCTTGCTGGTATGACTGGTACAGCTGAAACTGAAGCTGGTGAATTCTGGGATATTTATAAACTGGATGTTGTGGTAATTCCCACCAACCGAGATGTTGTAAGGAAAGACATGCAGGATTTGGTTTATAAAACCAAGCGGGAAAAATACAATGCAGTAATAGATGAAATTGTTGAACTTGTGAAAGCCGGTCGCCCTGCACTTGTTGGAACTACCTCTGTAGAAATATCCGAGTTGCTTAGCCGAATGCTGAAGATCAGAAATATCAAACATAATGTATTGAATGCAAAATTGCATCAACGTGAAGCTGAAATTGTGCTTGAAGCGGGTAAAGCCGGAACCGTAACCATTGCAACCAATATGGCTGGTCGTGGAACCGATATAAAACTTGGACCCGGCGTAAAAGAGGCTGGTGGACTGGCAATCATTGGAACCGAGCGCCATGAGTCGCGCCGTGTTGACAGGCAGCTGCGTGGTCGTGCAGGACGTCAGGGAGACCCGGGAACATCACAGTTCTTTGTTTCACTTGAAGATGACCTGATGCGTTTGTTTGGCTCTGATCGTATTGCAAGCATGATGGACAGGCTTGGCCTGAAAGAAGGCGAAGTGATTCAGCACTCCATGATTACAAAAGCAATTGAACGTGCCCAGAAAAAAGTTGAAGAAAACAATTTCGGAATTCGAAAACGTCTTCTCGAATATGATGACGTTATGAACCAGCAGCGTGATGTGATTTATACAAAACGCCGCAATGCACTTTTCGGAGATAAACTTTCCATTGACCTTGCGAATATTATGTACGATGTTAGTGAAAACATTGTACTGGATTTCCAGGAGGAGCGGGATTATGAAGGATTCAAATTTGAGATGCTGCGCGTATTTGCAGCGGATACTGATCTCAGTGAAAAAGATTTTCTTAATATGAATGCTAATGAAATCACTGATAATATTTATGATCAGATCCGTAAAAACTATAAAGAGAAACACGAATTCACCTGCCAGAGGGTGTATCCAATCATTAAAGAAGTTTTCGAAAATCATCTGAACAAATACGAAAATATCGCAATCCCTGTGTCTGATGGGTTAAAGACCATGCAGGTTCTTGCCAACATTAAAAAATCATACGAAACAAAGGGTAAAGAAATAGTGCTTGCAATTGAAAAAGGATTGACCCTTGCTATGATTGATGATGAATGGAAAGAGCATTTGCGCGAACTTGACGACCTGAAACAATCGGTACAGAATGCTACCTACGAGCAGAAAGATCCGCTTCTTATTTACAAATTTGAATCATTTGAACTTTTCAAAAAAATGATCCAGAAAGTGAACAAGGATATTGTTTCATTCCTGTTTAAAGGAAATATTCCAATTCAGGATCCCGACCAAGTGCAGAGTGCACAGGCTCCTGAAAAGACTGACATGAGCAAGTTGCATACAGGTCGATCGGATGTGGGCGGAGATAGCAGCAGCGGTGGACAGACAAATAAAGAACCTGAGCAGCGAAGAGCAGAACCGGTGCGTGTTGAAAAGAAAGTGGGACGCAATGATCCATGTCCATGTGGAAGTGGAAAAAAATACAAACAGTGTCATGGTAAAGATGCTTAAATAATTATTTATTAAATTATGAAAAATATTTTTATTTCAATCATCGCAATAATACTTTTTTCGCTTATTGCATGCGGTCCAAGTGATAAAGAAAAAAAGGCAAAGGCTTTTCAGGATTCAGTTAAACTCGCTGATTCTTTGGGTAAAATTACAACAGATGTTGAGAGCTGGGATTTGTATAAGTTATGGATAAAAAATAAAAACAGTTTGCTGAATAAATATGGAAATAAAAAAATCCGTATCAAAAACCTTGTGGTGGATAATATTTTAAGCGATGGATACAGTTTGCAATGCCTGGCTTTTTCTGCTAAAGACTCTATGCTTTCCAATACCTCACAGAAAGGTGATAAACAGAAAAAGATCGCTGAGTGGCTCGACATTGTAAAAGATATTCCATGTAAGCCTAATGTTGATTTTACATACTTTTTTGAACTTCATATGGATATGCCAATTGACACAATCGGGATCAAATCAAAGATTGTTAAAGGAGCAACATTGCTAAAAAAGAGTTGTTTTTCTTCAATAATAGATGTTGAAGGAAGTTCGCTTAAAATTGATGCGAGCACAAATTCAATAGTACTTGAGAATTGTAAGATCGTAAAACAATAAAATATCTAGAGGTTTTCTTTCAGCAATTTTCTGACCAGTTCAAGTGTCTCAAATTTCTTGCAGAAAGCAAAGCGCACCTGCTTTGTAATAATATTTTGTTGTGAATAAAAAGAAAATCCAGGAACCGTTGCCACTCTTGTTTTCTCAATAAGTTTTTCGCTGAAATCATAATCGCTTTCTGCTTTAAAGGAATCAAATAATTCCTTTACATCAGCCATAATATAATAAGCGCCTTTCGGGACAACAGGCTTAAAAGCTGTGCTGTTCAATGTTTCCAGCATATAATCCCTTGATGTAAGATATTTTTTCTGTAATTCAGCATAGTAAGAAACAGGAAAACTTAATGCCTGCACTGCCGCATGTTGAAATGGAGTCGGAGCACCAACAGTAAGAAAATCGTGCACTTTGCGAATGCGTGCAGTAATTGGTGCTGATGCAATTGCCCAGCCCACGCGCCATCCGGTAACAGAATATGTTTTCGAAATAGAATTGATAGTTATAGTGCGATCATGCATTCCATCAATTGAAGCCATACTGATGTGTTCATTTCCATCATAGAGAATGTGTTCATAAATTTCATCAGTAATAGCATACACATCCCATTCAATGCAAAGTGCAGCAATTTCAAGAAATTCTTTTTTACTAAAAACCTTTCCTGTAGGATTATTCGGGGTATTGATTACTATTGCTTTGGTATTGTTATTAAATGCATCTTTCAGTTCATCCAAATCATAATGCCAGCCGGGAGCATGCAATGTAACATAACGTGGTTTAGCACCTGAAAGAATTCCATCGGGGCCATAATTTTCATAGAAAGGTTCGAAAATTATTATCTCATCCCCGGGGTTAATAATAGCTTTCAAAGTGGCAATCATTGCTTCGGTTGCGCCACAGGTAACAGTTATATCAGTTGCCGGGTTGTACTGAATTTTATTATATTCCAGCGCTTTTCTTGAAACAGCTTCGCGCAGTTCAGGTTCGCCAAATGTTACAGGATATTGATTATGATTGGCATTTATAGCAGCAATGGCTGCTTCTTTAATTGCAATAGGACTTTCAAAATCAGGAAAGCCCTGGGACATATTGATGCCATTGCACATATCGCTCACACGCGTCATTTCACGTATCACCGATTCCGTAAAGGTTTCCGTGATCCTGGATAATTGCTTCATACAATAAAATTAATCGTAAATAAATTTCAATTTTTTCCGTAGAATGCTCTTACAACTTTTATGACATAATCAACTTCTTCATCATAAAGTTCAAAGCACATAGGTAATGAACATACTTCGCGGCTCAGTGCTTCGGTTTCAGGAAAACCTGTATCAGTAAGCTTTAACGCTTCATGCTTATAATACGGTTTGCGGAACTGTGTAAGAACTTCAATTCCGTTTTTTTTCAGGTAATTTGAAAACTCCTCTCCCTGTGCGGATCTTAGCGTATAATTCTGGTATACATGATCAAACCCTTCGCGTTTATATTTTGGTAAAAGAATTTCAGGAATATCAGATAAGGCTTCGTGATATCGGCTAGCTATAAGTTTGCGGCGACTGATATGCTCGGGTAAATATTTCAGTTTCACAACAAGAAAGGCTGCCTGTAAATTATCAAGAAGACAAGTGAATCCGTGACCATGGTATTCGCCTGTACTCCGCTCTTCACCGTTAAACCGCATGCGACGCGCAAATTCAGCTACCTGTTCGCTGTTTGTTGTTATTGCACCACCATCACCGTAGCCGCCAAGAATTTTAAAAGGATAAAAGCTAAAACATCCCGTCAAGCCCCAAGCTCCCGCGCCAATGCCATTGATAGATGAACCTAAACTCTGGCATGCATCTTCAACAACAACAAGATTGTACTTATGTGCAAGTGCCATTACAACAGGCATATCAGCCATCCATCCACTGAGATGAACAGGCATAATACCTTTTGTTTTTGGCGATATTTTTTCTTCAATTTTAGAAATGTCTATATTAAAATCTTTTGCAACATCAACAAGCACGGGCTTTGCACCAACATTCACAATTGCAGAACAACTGGCAACAAACGTATGTGCAGGTACGATTACTTCATCGCCAGGTCCAATGCCGGCTGCGCGCAATGACATATGCAGCGCATCATAACCGCTGTTTAATCCTACAGCGTATTTTGTCCCGACAAATTTTGCAAGGTTTGTTTCAAATTCTTTCAGGTGCCCCCTGTCGATCAATTCACCTTTGCTCATCACATCAAAATAGGCTGCATCAAGTTCGCTTTTCAGCACCTGGTAAAGCCTTCCGGGGTTTACAAATTTTACTTTCATTACTTGGAATAATTTATTACAGCGTGAATAGCTTCACGAATCTGATCTTTGTTGATATAATAATTTTCTTCAAGCGAACGGCTTGCTGGTGCCGGAGCATCAGGGAGACATACTCTTCCAACTGGGGCTTTTAACTTATTGAATGCATTTTCAGCAATGGTTGCAGATATTTCAGCAGCATAGCCAAACGTTTTCCACGATCCGTCTACCACCACTACCCTGCCGGTTTTACTCACTGATTCCAGAATTGTTTTTGCATCAAATGGTTTTAAGGTACACAAATCAATGAACTCCACATCGACTCCTTCGTTCATCATTTCTTCAGCCAGTGCTTCACAAATTGAGGCTGTATAAGAAGAAGAAATAAGTGTAACATCTTTCCCCTGTTTTCTTACAAATGCTTTACCAATGGGTACTTCAAACATTTCTTCAGGAACATCAGCTTCTCTTCCATAGAGCCAACGGTCATCAATGAAAATTACAGGATCGGGATCGTTCACTGCTGAAATAAAAATTCCTTTTACATCATAAGCATTTGAAGGTGCTACAACCTTGAGTCCGGGAATATGCGCGAATATTGAGTGCAATGCCTGTGAATGCTGGGCTGCCTGTTCACCTCCACGATTTATTATTAACCAGAAAACGACCGGAGCATGCGCATTTCCGCCACTCATGTAATGCCAGTTTGCCGACTGATTTATGATGGGATCAAAAGCGTACAACACAAAATCTGCTCGCGGATGCACCACTATTGATTTCATTCCAGCTAATGCAGCACCAACAGCAGCGCCTGTTATAGCGTTTTCAGAAACAGGTGTATCAATAACTCTTTCTTCTCCAAATTCTTCAATAAGTCCCTTGCAGGTATTACCCACATACCATGGACTCTTCACTCCCTGCCCAATCAGCATCACTGATGCATCATAGCGCATCAGCTGCGTGATGGCTTCGTTCAGCGCATTGCTGTATTTAATTTTCCTTACTGAAGACATATTTTGTAACCTCGTCTTTATGGGGGCGATTGCTTTCAACTGCAAATTTTACTGCCTCTTCAACTTCAGCAGCAATCATGCTTTTTATGTTTTTTAAAATTTCAGAATCAAGCAAATTATTTTCTGATAAATATTTTTCGAATTGAATGATTGGATCTTTTTCCAGCCATTTTTTTATTTCTGCAGCCGGCCTGATATCGGTGTGTGCTCCCTGAACATTATCATCCGGACCAACATGACCACGAAAACGATAAGTAAGAAATTCCATGAATACCGGTCCCTTCCCAGCTCTGCATTGCTCAGTGGCTTTTTTTGCAGCTTCATATACAGCTAATACATCATTGCCATCTACCTGGTAAGATGTGATACCAAAAGGATTTGCAACTTCTACAATCTGCCCTTTCACGCGAATCTCGCATATGGGCAAATGTGTTGAATACAAATTATTTTCGCAGGCAAAAATTATTGGTAATTTTTTTATTGATGCAAAATTCATTGCTTCGTACAATACGCCTTCACCTGTAGCACCATCACCAAAGAATGTTACAGCTACCCTGCCATCTTTACGAATAGAAGAAGCCAAAGCTGCTCCAAGAGCGAGTGATATGGTCCCAGCAACAATCGGTGCAATTCCAAGCACTCCATTTCCAGGATCGATAAGATGCATGGAACCACCGCGACCGCCGCAACAACCGGTTTCCTTGCAATAAATTTCAGCAATCATTTTTTTAAGATCGCCGCCTTTAGCAAGATAATGCCCATGCGAACGATGATTCCCGAATATATAATCCTTCTGCAACAGGTTGGCACCAATGCCACAGGCAACAGCTTCTTCGCCGGAATATAAATGAACTGGACACCTTACCGTACCATCAAGAATTGGTTCAACAAGCTTTTCTTCAGCTAGACGAATCCTCAACATTGTAGTATAAAGTCCCTGCAAAAACTCAGCACTATAGGTCATTTCATTACCTCTTAAAAATGGCGACCAAAGTTAACCAAATAATTTTAATATCCGTCAGAAATGAATGGTTATGGACATATTTGAGCTGCAATCTTTTTTTCTCGGGCCAAATAAGTTCCATGTATGCTTTATCAGGATCTTCGGCACCCTCCAGAATTTTGCCTTCATCACTGTTCCAAACCGAGGCCCAGTCAGTAATTCCTGGCTTTACACTTAGAATGGCTTTTTCTTCTTCAGTAAATAAATCAGTAAATGTTTTTACATCAGGGCGCGGGCCCACCACACTCATAGTTCCAGTAAATACATTTATGAATTGTGGAATTTCATCCAGCTTGGTTTTTCGCAGAAAACGACCAATTCCTGTGATACGCGGATCAGTACTAGTTGTTGACGAAGCGCCGATTTTATCAGCATTTATAACCATCGTGCGAAACTTGAACATCCGGAAAAGGTTACCATTTAAGCCAACACGAGGCGCCTTGTAAAACACAGGACCGAAATCATTCAGTTTTATTATAAGAGCAATGATAATAAAAAAAGGAAAGAAAACGAGAAGGACAAAAAAGCTGAAAAAGATATCAAATACACGTTTCATATTTATCCCTTTTTAAAGATATGGGCCAATTTATAAAATACGACTTCCACTAATGCTTTCAATGAACCAAGTCCATATGAAAAATGTAGTGAGAAGAAGAAAAACGGAAGCGCTAAAAAATATTTTAGTCCTTTATTTATATACTTGGATGCAAAATAAAAAGCAGCCAATAAATAAATACCAAAAGCTGCAGTAAGTATCCATAAGAAATAGATTGAAGTGAATGACAAAACTGCTGCTCCAAAAATTCCTGAAACAAAAAACAAAGGAATCAGATGACGAAGAGAAACAGGTATGTAATCCAGATATTTTATCGGATTCACTGACCAGTAGCCATTCCTGAAATTATTTTTAATGAATTTTTTATAATTCGTTTCTGCATAATGATAAAATACTTTCACGTTTGGAATCAGCAGTGTTTTTCCCCCAATTTTTTTCAGACGTGTATTGAAGTCCATATCTGATGAACTTACCAGCTTCTCATTAAATAAACCAATGCGTTCAAAAACATCTCTTCTATAGCAACCTCCGAAAACGGTAGTTACAAAGGTTGGTTTATCAGTTCCGGTGCGGTATGTAGCACCGCCAATTCCAAATTTTGAAGAAAGCACAATTGTTATTGCATCGCCTGTAAAATTTTTAACGGGCCATATCTGCTCCACCAATCCACCAATATTATCAACCTTGTACTCATACAATGCTTTGATATTATCTGAAATATAATTTGTAGAATATTCGGCGTGTGCACCAAGAATTATGATGGCATCACCTTTTGAATTTTCATAACCTAAATTAATTGCGGCTGGAAAAATCTTTTTTTCATTTTTTAAAATTCGAACAAATGGATATTTTCCTTCAAGCTGATTTCCGATCTCTAATGTTCTGTCTTTGCTGCCCCCATCAATTAGGAATACTTCCATTTTATCTTTTGGGAAATCATTATTTGCAATTGAATTGACACACTTCTCAATAAACAATTCCTCGTTATAGCAGGGGATCAAAATCGAAACAAGAGGAATATTTTTTTCAGAGTTGTTCATTATATTATTTTAATTATGCAAAATTCTATGATAAGAATTTATCATTTTCTCAAGACAATTATTCCAGCTATATTGTTCCACTACAAATTGTCTTCCGCTATTTCCAAAGGATTCACGCATGCTCTTATCGACAATTAATTTTTCAAGTGCATCAGCAATTGCATTAACATCCTGAACAGGAACAAGAATTCCGGTAACATTATTAATAACTACTTCTGGCAGGCCACCAGTATTTGTAGCTATTACAGGCAATCCACAAGCTGATGCTTCCAGTACTGAAACACCAAAACTTTCCCTTACAGAAGGAATTACAAAAATATCCAGATTATTATAATAGTCAGCAATTTCAGCATGATTGACATAGCCAGTGAAAATTATTTTATTTTCTATCTCATTTTTTTTTGATAAATTTCTGTATTCATTTTCACAACTCCCCTTGCCTACCAATACCAATTTCAAAGGGATTTCAGGGAATTTATCAACTACCAATGCAAAAGCTTCTATCAAATATTCGAGGCCATACACTTTCTCAAACGTTTTGATAGCGCCAATTATAATATCATCGTCTTTGAATAATGTTTTATTCTTCTTTACGCTAAAAGCATCGGTATCTACACCGAAAGGAGTGACAATGCAATCTTTGGTGCAATACTTTTTTGTTTCCACTGCAAGTGCATTGCTTGTAGCCATCACATAATCGGCTTTTGCAAGATTGTATTTTAAAATCCTTTTTGCAATAAAGGAACTATGGGGGAATTCAAAAATATCACTACCCCATGCGGAAATAATAAACGGATGAAATTTACACAATGCACCAAGGAGTCCAAAACTTGAGGCATAATGTGCATGCAGAATATCAGGCTTTTCATCTTTCAATATTTTCTTAATCTTTCCAATAACTGTGAGGTATCTGAGCTTACTGAATTTTCTGTCGAAGTAACTCAAACTGCTATCAAAGTTCATTGAATAGCTTTTTAAATTTGGCAGTCCGGCATAATTCGATTTATCAAAACTATGCAGACCAACAAGCACAATATCTATTCCGCTTTTACATAAAGCAGCAACCCATTTGCGCGTATGAGTACTGTCAGGATTGGCCAGGATTGCTACTTTCAATGTGTTTTTTAGGTTTGATATTTGAAACGAATATAACAATAATCATATACACCGGTAATTCCAAAAAAGGCAACTGATTGTAATAAAAATCAAACCATCCCAATACCAGTGCAGAAGCAAAGAAAACATATAAAACCGTTAACCAGAAATTTTTTGCAATAGTTGCAACAATCCAAAGGAAATATAAAAATAAGCTTAAACACAAAATGTAAAGGCTGCCAATCCAATATCCACCGTTGATTAGGATAGTCCCAAAAAATGTCTTGACGTTTACATCCACAAGATTTTCTTTATCAATGAAAACATGATAATTGCTCACGACCCCTTCTAGAGGATGTCTGGCTATTAGGTGGTATACATTTACAAAAGGCATAATCAACGCTTGCGGGCTTTCGCCAACGGGCAAATGCTGCTTTATATGCTCGCCGAACCCTAGTACCCCGGCAAACAGATATCCCATAAAATGTTGAAATAGCAATCCAACTTTTTCAAAAAAACTAAAATTCTTCCTGTCTTGCATGGCGAAAACATAAGTCAGACCGAAAAGAACCATAACTGTAACAACAAAAATTAGGATGTAAATTACTTTGATTTTTATTTTTGGTTTATTAAAATAACGCAGCAGTAATCCTCCTATAATCGGAATATACAGCCATGTTTTAACCTGGTATAACACAGAAATTGCAAGTAAAAAAAGAATGGTTATTATTATTAGGTAATCATTCTTCTTAACAATTCCGATGAAAATAATAAGCAAAGGAATTGTAAGTCCCATGACATGCCCGGCTAAGCTGGATCCACCAAAACTATGAGCAAATTCTTCAGTGCCAATAGCATCAGAATTATTGTATTTTAGATATGTTGCGACGAATGACCAGGAAAGATAAAGGATTACGATCCAGCCAGCAATAAGCATTTTCTTCTGAAATGAAGCGGAATTAGCATCGACAGGTTGCAAAATGTTTTCGGCGATTTTATGCAATCCCTTCAGAGGAATAATCCTGCTCCAGAAAAAACTACCAGTCCAGAAAAGAATAATTCCAATTATTGTGAGAAGTAAAAGTTCACTGCTCACCGATTTATAGCCAAACCCGGGACCAGCAATAAACGTTATGGATACGATGATCAGGATTGGATATGAAAGTAAAATTACAGGCGAAAATAAATTTGCAAAAACTTTCTTATCGAAATAAGTAATGACAACTATTTCAGCAAAAAGGATAATATATAGCAACAGATTCAGCAATTAGCTCTTGGATTAAATTTTAATTATTCTTCCTTATGGGGCATCAGTGTTATTGCAGGCACATGAAATAAAAAGCTGTAAAAAAATGCAATAAAAATAACTCCTGAAATTGTATTCAATACGGATTCAAATAAAAAATTTATCATTAAAATTCCAACTAAAATCAATATAAGAAAACGCTTACTGTTATAATTTCTTTTAAGAAATACCGGGTTAAACAGCCAGATCATTAACACCATAAATCCAATAATACCAAGTGCCACGAAGGTTTCAAAATATTGATTATGTGCATTGAATTTATTCGATTCAAAATAATGCAAATTATATTTTTTGTATTTAATCATTAAATTATCTGAGACATCACCAGACCCAACGCCGATCATAAAATTCTCACTGATAATTTCTGAAGAAAGCATCCAGATCGGAATTCTGTCGACACCATAACGATCCACAATAAACTGGAAATCCTTTCGCTGTATAGCATCTGTCAAATCACTACTGTTTGCTATTGCAGATTTCACATAATAGAACCTTGAATTATTTCGGAATCCGATTACGCTTAATAATATCAGGCAGCTAATTACTGCACCTCCTATCAGCCATTTTTTCTTTTTTATAACATACGTAATAAGGTAAATCATTGTAAAAAGAAACAAGGTCATATATGCTGCCTTTGATTTTAAGAAGTAAATCAACAATACAAGAAAAGCCATTATTATAAAGTAAACCAGCTTATTTGTTTTAATATTTTTCAGAAAATAAAATGAGTTATTCAGGAAGTAAATCACAGTAAAAAAACTTAGAGTAATATACATCGAAAAATAAGTCGGATGTTTAAAAACGGAAAAATCGCTGTACGCAAAATAGGTGGGAAACTCAGTATGCGTGTCCTCATAAATTCCCGGCACATTTATGTCGAACATAATAGAACCATTTTTAAACGACAGCGAATTATAAAATGCAACGCATATACAAATGATCCCCGCAACCACATTGGCTATTATAAAGGTGAGGAGAACATTATTGAAATATTTTTTATAAAAATCTCTTAAAAGAAATATAAACGGAGGAATGATAAACAAGGAAAGTTTCATCTGCACGTCGAAGATTGCCGAATGTATGTTCTTTGAATAAAATACTCCTGCCACAAATACCATGTATAGCAGCAAACTTATTATAAGAGTAAAATCGAATTCCACCTGGCTCATATGCTTTCTGTCGCGGATCATTAGCGCAATGGCACTACTCAGCCAGCAAATCAATATCCATGACAGAAATGATACAGCGTATGGAATAAAAGCCACCAGCATGCATGTAAAGAATACATGAATGAACGCAATATCAATTTTAGGTTTTGTGAATGCCATGTGAACCGTACACATTATGAAAAATCAAAATTAATATATTTATCAAATACTGCCTTGCTCACACCTTTAAGCGCTGAAGAGTTTTCCATCAGCGATCTCAAAAACTTCCGGGTAATTCTGAATGAAATTTTATGTCTGAATAGCAACAGGAAAATAATATAAAACTGATATAAGAAGCGCCACAATCGCCATTTCCAGAACGGCATAAAATTTCGCATATCAATAAACCTGTTCAGGTAATGAACATAAATTTTACCAATTGCAAATTCGGAGGTACGCGAAATGGATGAATTCACTTTGTGGTAAATCAATGATCTCAATACACATGCAACATTGATTTTGTTTTTTCGCAATCGTAGTGAATATTCAAAATCCTCTTCACCAAAAAAGAAATCTTCAGAAAGCATTCCTATTTTTCTGATCAGCTCCGTCTTTATCATCAACGCACAACCTGTGATAAAGCTTATTCTCAGAAAATCTTTTGCAGGTAAGTCAGTAGCAGGTTTATCATTAAAGAAATATTTCCGTGAACCAAAATTTGATAATGTTCCGCCGCAATTCCATATAATGTTATGTTTATCATAATAACGTATCTGGGGCGTAACAACTGAGTATTCAGAATGATTTTCAAAAAAGTTCAAAAGTACACTCAGAAAATTTTCACTGACAACTGTATCATTATTCAGCAAAAGTGTATATGCTGCATTATGCTCAATTGCCAGTGCAATGCCGGTATTGTTACCTTTTGCGAATCCCAGGTTTTCTGAATTCACAAGAATATGAACAGGAATAAACGATGAGTCATTTATGAAATCAGAATTACTTTTTACAATTTTAAATTTTTTTCCAGCATTAGGAACTACAGCATCTGCAATCCATTTCTCAATGATTCCAATAGATCCATCGGATGAATCATTGTCCACAAGAATAATTTCAAAATTTTCATTGATGCATTGTGAAAGGCTTGCAAGGCATTCAATAGTATCGTTGTATCCGTTCCAATTCAGGATTACAATGGACACCATAGGTTTTTCTATTCTTTGTTGAATGCCCTTATCCATTTGCTTTCTTTATTCTTAAAACAAAAACTGATAACATTATAAACAGGATAATTTCACTAAGCAGCATTGAAGCCGATGCACCCATATCCTGGAATAGATATATTAAATAAAACAGGTTAAGTATGCTGATCACACCGGTAATGGCAACAAAAATCATAAATTTCTTTTTGTATCCCATGTTCACCAATCCAAGTATACCAAGAAAATAATTCATGCCGCCGAATAATACGACAAAACTCATTATCTGCATATCAGGAATAGACGCAATAAATTTATCGCCCAGGAATACCGTCACCACTGGTCTTGCGAAAGCCAGGAATATAAGTGAGATTGCAAACAGTACAATCATATAATACTTTCCAAGGCCGATTAAGAAATTTGAATTCTGTTTATTATCCTTGTTCACAAACCTTTTGCTCATGTATGGAAACAGTGCATCAGAGACCGGTGTGATAACTGACTGCATTCCCTTTATTACCTTTTCAGCAGAAGAATAATAACCTACAATAGTATAATTCGTAAACAAACCCAGTAAAAGCACATTGGCATTGCGGTATAAATTTATGCTGAATGTTGAAACAAAAATCGGCCATGATTCCTTAAGCTGCGCTTTCATTACGCTGAATTTTGGAAAAACAACAGCCAGCTTAAAAGTCCTGTAGGCAATGAAAAAGCTCAGCAGTCCGGCAATCAGGTAGCCATATGTGTTGAATAATGGAACAATCAGGTAATCTGATTCCTTTCGTACGAAAACAAATATCAGCAATGTGAACGTTAATTTTGAAACAAAATTTACAATGGTAACGAACTTCATTTTTTCCATTCCCTGGAAAAGCCACACAGGGACGAGTGCATCACCAACCACAATTCCGAAAGTATAAATAAAAAGCAGAGAATTGCTGCGAAACTGATCAGTAAATAATATCAGTGCAAGCAGTGCCAGACCGCAAATGATCGATATCAGCAGTTTTACTCCTATTACTGCCGAAAATATTTCTGAAACTTTTTGCTTATTATCACGGTTTATTGAAATCTGTTGTGTGGCTGAAAAAGCAAATCCGAAATTTGTGAAAATTATAAAATACATTATCACTGCATTGGCAAACGCAACCTGTCCGAACATGTCGGGGCCCAGCACCCTTGTAAGGTAAGGGATGGTGATGAGCGGGAAAAGAAAAGAAATTCCATTTAAAACAGATAGCGAAAGAAAATTCGAAAATATCTGCTTCTTATCTTTTTGCTTTAATATTGAAGCTACTCGTTTTAACATTAAATCAGTTGTTGCAAAACAAAAATAAGGATTATGATTGAGAGAGCACTAAATTTAGGGAAAAGATATAAGAGGGAGGATGTTAACAACATCCATGACAGATTTTTTACATTTATTAAAGTGAAATTATTCGCTAAAGAAAAAAGAAATTCAGATAGAACTGTAATATCCATCTAATAATGAAATGCATCGTTCACCAGTCTCTTTCATTGAATTTCCAACTGAAACAAACCCATGATTTTTTATAATAAAAAAATTCTGATATCCTAAAATTGCGAGCACGCTATTTACAAGTTCAATAGAGCCATATGGTTCAACAGTTGCTGTTTCAGGACAGTTCAGGTTGGTTGCATTGCTCAGAAATTCTTTTGCATGTCCGTGAAATATTGCCTGAACATAAGGTCGTGCATTATAAATGGAATGATGCAGCATGCTTTCGGAGGAAGGAAAGCGCCGGCCTTCGGCAAAAATTATTTTTTTTTCAAGGTCAAATCCGGTAACTCTCACAAAACTGTCATCAGACAGATTCTCTTTCAAACCAATGCTTGTACCCGTTATTATAAAATTATTTTCGCCGGGCTTAATCCTGAAGCTAAGGTTTCCGTATGAACCACCGGGATACGGAGGTGTAAGGTTTTTTTCATGAAATATTTTACACCAATAGCGTAGCTCCTCCAGCCTTAAATCATCAGGAGGTTCAGCATCCTTTAGAATTGCTCTGAATTTTACGCCACTGTATTCTTCGGACATTTTCTACTTTTTAAAAACACTTTTTATTGATGACTCGGAAGCATTTATAATTCCTTTCTCCGTAATAATTCCTGTAATATATTTTGCAGGAGTCACGTCAAATGCAGGATTGATGGCACCCGAGCCTGGTGAACACACCAGCACTTCATGTAAAAAATTATTCTTGTCAATACCCGTTTGATAGAGAACTTCATTCATGCTTCTCTGTTCAATGGGAATATTATTACCGGAAGAACAATTCAGATCAATTGTTGAAGTTGGTGCAGCCACATAAAAAGGAACGTTGAATTCCTTTGCTATAATTGCTTTTTCAAATGTTCCTATTTTATTTGCCACATCTCCATTGCATGCAATACGGTCGGCACCCACAATAATCATATCCACTTTATTCTGCGACATTAAATAAGCCCCTGCATTATCAGGAACAATTACATGTGGTACATTTTCATTTTTTAGTTCCCATGCCGTAAGTCTTGCACCCTGGCTCCTGGGGCGGGTTTCATCAGTATATACAAATATTTTCTTTCCTGCTTTATGCGCTGCATAAACTGGCGACAATGCTGTTCCGTAATCTACAAAAGCCAGCCAGCCTGCGTTGCAATGTGTAAGGATATTATAACCATCTTTAATAAGGGCATTTCCGAATTCACCAATCTTTCTGCTTGCTTCAGCGTCTTCATCAGCAATACTCATTGCTTCCTGTACTGCCATTTCTTTGGAAATAAGTGCAGCATTGTAAACACGCTCAACAGCATAAAAAAGATTTTGCGCAGTAGGTCTTGTGTTTTTTATTTCGGTTTTTACTTTTGATATAAAGTGGGCAAATTCTTTTTCGGGTGCTTGAAGAACGGCCTGAGCCATGGCAAACCCTGCCGCAGCGCCAATCGCACCTGCACCACGAACCATCATGGTTTTTATAGCATTACAGGTTTCATCGTAAGAATCAGCTTTAAAAATTTTGAATTCGAATGGCAGCAGATTCTGCTCTATCAGGAACACATGGCTGTCTTCCATCCAAACTGTGCGGTAATCTTTTCCGTTGACTTTCATAATACCTGTAAAGGTAAAAAAAACCGGCAAATTTTGCCGGTTAAACAGACATGAACAAAGAGCTAAGAATTAAGGGCCTGTTTAATAATTTCAGAAACGGTTTTATTATCTGCTTTTCCTGCAAATGCTTTGGCTGCCATGCCCATCACTTTTCCCATATCCTTGATGGATGTAGCGCCTGCTTGTGCAATAATATCCTTTACCACTACCCTGATTTCGTCTTCACTCATTTGTGCGGGCAAATAGGTTTCAATAACGCCAGCCTGAAAGCGATCGTGGGATGCGAGATCCTCGCGGTTTTGCGCAGCAAAAATATCTGCAGCTTCCCTTCTTTGCTTAATAAGTTTCTGCAGCAATTTGATCTCAGTATCTTCAGTAACAGGCTCACCCGATGAGTAGGCCAATAGCAGTGCGGCTTTTATAGCGCGAATTGCATCAAGCTTTTCAGCATCCTTGGCAAGCATAGCTGTTTTTATATCTGCATTGATGCGATCAACTAAACTCATATAACTGCATTATTAAAATTCAAATTAATCAACATTATCATGCAGGAATGAATTATTCTGCTTCAGCTCCACTTTTTTCTCCTCGTCTTCGCCCAGTGTATATCGCGAAACATGTGATTCATTCGATGGAGTGACATTCGAAAGCACAACATTTTTCCTGAGATATGCAGGTTCCTTTTCCATTTCGGTAAGGCCCTGGGCAGTCTTGATCTTCATGCTGAGTTCCTTCAGTTTTTTAATTCGTTCCTGGCTTTTTCTGAGGACTTCAGGATTTGTATCATTCACTTCAACTTTCTCAACTGGCTTTTCAACTTCAGGTTTCCTAATTTCATTAATGATGATTGGTTCATTGAATTTATGGTCATCGAAATCCTGCTGTGCTACCGGCTGTTCAGCAACTGGTGCTGGTTCATCATCAAGGGTGAAATATATTTTAGGCTTTTCTTCAACGATGAACTCCTTTTGAGGAGGTTCCTCATTTCGTGTTTCTTTGATTTCAGGAATATCAGCAAGAATTGTTTTCAGTGTAATATTATTGAGATCAATTTCTTCATCAATAACCGGAGCAACAGTTTGCTCAATTACAACTTCCTGCTCAAGTGGAGTTACAGTTTTTACTTTTTGTGTTGCGTTAATAGATATTGGTTCAAGAGCATCAGCAGAATCAAATCCGGTAGCAATCAGCGTAACACCAATAAGGTTTCCTAAAGAATCATCGGTACCATTACCCCAGATAATTTCTGCAGTAAGGCCTGATTCATTCTGAATGTATTCAGTAATTTCAGAAACTTCATCCATCCTGATTTCTTCCAGTCCAGATGCGATGTACAGAAGAATATTGCTTGCACCTTTGATATTATTATCATTAAGCAATGGTGATGACAATGCCATTTCAACAGCATTAATTGCCCTGTTTTCACCTTCAGCATAACCAGAGCCCATTATTGCAACACCACTGTTTTTCATTACTGTTTTCACATCTTCGAAATCAACATTGATGTACCCAGGTACAGTAATAATTTCTGCAATGCCTTTTGCAGCATTGGTAAGTATATTATCGGCTTTGCCGAATGCCTCTGAAAGACAAAGGTTTCCGTAAAGGTCTCTTAATTTATCATTGCAGATGATCAGCAGTGTATCAACATTTTTTCTAAGTTCTCTCAATCCTTCTTCGGCCTGCAGCCTTCTTTTTCTTCCTTCAAAAGCGAAAGGAATTGTAACGATAGCTACTGTAAGAATGCCCATTTCTTTAGCAGTTGCAGCAATAACCGGAGCAGCGCCAGTACCTGTACCACCACCCATTCCGGCAGTTATGAACAACATTTTGGTTTGTTTCTCAAGCAGTGTTTTCAGCTGGTCGATATTTTCAATGGCTGCATTTTTTCCGACTGCCGGTATAGAACCAGCGCCGCGTCCTTCAGTAAGACTGGCTCCTATCTGGACTTTTACGGGAACCGGACTAATATCCAGCGCCTGCGAATCAGTATTGCAAACGATGAAGTCCACTCCTTCTATGCCCTGTTTGAACATATGGTTAACGGCGTTACTTCCACCGCCACCAACGCCAATAACCTTTATAATAGAGGATTGGCTCTTTGGAAGATCGAATTGTATCATGTCAGTCATAGGTAATTTCTGCTGGATAAAAATAGATATAACATTAATGGAATCTGATTTAAATGTTATGTTTTTATTAACACGATTTTCTTACAAAATGTTAATATTTTTCGATGAAGTTATTATCATCCTTAAAAAAAAGATTTTACAATTTCCGCTGAAGCAAATGATTTACGCAGTATAAAGCTTACCCTTTCTTATGCGATTATCTGCAGGAGACTTAATTTACAAGGGATTGAGAATTTTATAAATTAATTGGTGCCTCCGTCTTCAAAAAATTCTTTTCCTTTTGCAAAAATTTTATCAAAGAAACTTCCCCCTGTTTTCTTTGAATGCGTCTGAACTGCGTGCTTATCTTTTACTTTTTCCTTTCCGTCATCTTTGTTTTCAAGTTTTGCAAGCCTTTCAAAGCCTTTGATCACAAGACCCACACCTGTTGCAAACATGGGACTGGCAATCTCTTCAGAAACATTTTTTGCAAGATGTTCATTTGGATAACCAATCCTGGTATCCATGCCTGTTATAAATTCCGTCAACTGGGCAACATGCTTCAACTGTGCTCCACCACCGGTAAGTACGATGCCAGCAATTAATTTTTTTTCGTAACCTGAATTTTTTATTTCGTAATAAATGTGCTCCACAATTTCTTCCATTCTCGCCTGGATAATGCTTGCAAGGTTTCTTAACGAAATCTCCTTCGGGTCTCTACCACGCAATCCGGGTATTGAAACAATTTCTTCATCCTTGTTTTCACTGGCAAGAGCAGAACCGAATTTTATTTTGAGAGCTTCAGCCTGGCTGCGGATAATAGTGCATCCTTCTTTAATGTCTTCGGTTATTACATTGCCACCAAATGGAATTACAGCAGTATGGCGAATGATGCCATCCTGGAAAATTGCAATATCAGTTGTTCCACCACCAATATCAACCAACACAACACCAGCTTCTTTTTCTTCTTCACTTAACACAGCATCTGATGATGCCAGAGGTTCAAGAATAAGTTCAGCAACTTCAAGCCCTGCCTTGCTTACACATTTGTGAATATTTTTTGCAGCCGCAACCTGTCCTGTGATGATATGGAAATTTGCTTCAAGGCAAATGCCCGACATCCCAATAGGATCTTTGATTCCGGGTTCTTTATCGACAATATATTCCTGCGGGATCACATGTATAATTTCCTCGCCAGGCTGCATTACCAACTTGTACATGTTCTCCACAAGCACATCAATATCCAGCTGCTTTATTTCATCCTCAAGCGTGTTGCGCATAATGTTGCCACGGTGCTGAATACTTTTTATATGCTGACCAGCAATACCAACATTTACCACGCGTATATTGACTCCGGATTTTTGCTCCGCCTCTTCCACCGCAGCCTTGATTGACTGAACTGTTTTTTCAATATTCGCTACTACGCCTCTAGTAACTCCAATGGATTCAGATTTTCCAATTCCAAGAATTTCAATTTTTCCATGTTCATTTCTGCTGCCCACAATAGCGGCAATTTTTGTTGTACCTATGTCTAATCCGACAACGATTTCTGTTGCTTCCATATTTCAGATATTAAATTTTTGAACAAACAACCTGGTTTTTATATTTTAAATTTATTGTTTTATACTTGCTCCATCCAACCTTGTTCAGTCCCTGTTTGTAAAAGATCAGGAGGTTGTCGAATTTTTCATCCATGTTATCAATATCACCGAAAATCACTGACTGTTCGCCGATCTTGGTAAACATTTCAATATCACCTTTGTCGTTGATAAATAGTTCCTCAATCATTGCTTTCCAGAAAGTATCATTAGATATGTACTGTGCCATTCTGTATATTTTGTAAATGGCTGTTTGCATAACCAGCGTATCCTTGCCTAAGGAATCCGTGACATTAAGGCTTGTATACGGATTGTAATAATCACCAATATATCCATTGGCAATAAGAAGCCGTGCTGTGTAATTATCGCTCGATGGCATCAGTCCGCCTTTGTCGTCAATGTAAAAATCCTTACCATATTTATTGTAAACTTTGACAATTGGGCGTTTCTGAATAATATCAATTTCAACATCTCCGCTGATTGTCATTGAGGCATCGACTTTTTCAACATAAGGAATTGAATAAACCGCAGCTTCAATATCGCCCGTATTGATATCGGACAACGGAGCTCCTTTGATTTTAATTCCTTTACCTGCAAAATAATTATTGACATCATCAACTGTCAAAAAGTAATCGTCGCTGTTATATTTAATAAATATATCACACTTACCACAAAGAGTCGACTGATGTTCTTTTTCAGCAAAACCAAGAACAACGCCCAGTCCTGCAATTAAAATGATCCATACTAATATGATGAGTAATTTTTTCATCATAACGTTTTTATTGCTTTTAAAATATTTCTTAAACTTTTTTCAATTGGCTCAACAAGCTGATCAATATCCCCGGCACCAATAGTTATAAGCACTTCCAGGTTTCTTTTTACCAGTTCTTCTATGAGGCCTTCCTTGGAACACACCATTTTATTTTTCATCTTTATCTTCGAAAGCAAAGACTCTGAAGTGACTCCATTAATGGGCAACTCCCGTGCAGGATAAATATCAAGCAAAATCAATTCATCAAGCCTGGCAAGGCTTTCAGCAAAACCTTCGGCCAAATCCCTGGTACGTGAAAAAAGATGAGGCTGAAAAACTCCAGTAATTTTTTTACCCGGGTATAATTCCCGAGCCGCATGAATACAGGCTTTTATTTCTTCCGGATGATGTGCATAATCATCAATGAATACCAGGCTATTTTCCTTTATTCTGAAATCAAATCTTCGGCTGACTCCGGTATAAGTCTCAAGTCCTTTTTTTATTGCCGCTTTTTTTACTCCGCAATTCAGGGCAACAGCTGCTGCCACAATTGCATTTTCAACATTATGCAAACCTGGAATACCCGCTTTTACAGAAATCGAAACATTATCCGGGGCGCTGATGGTATAATAAAATGAACCATCCTTAACATGAATATCTTTTGCACAATAGTCGGCTTTTATTTTTGCAGAATAGCTTAAAACATCAGCATTAATACCGTTAAGAGTTAAACTTTTCTTCAAAAATAATTTTCCATTTTTTCGGATCTGATTTGCAAAAAGCCTGAACGATTCCACAAGATAATCCTTGCTACCATAGATATCAAGGTGATCGGCATCCATTGAAGAAATTACTGCAATATCAGGATGAAGCTGCAGGAAGGAACGATCGAATTCATCGGCTTCAACAACTGCAATTAAATTTTTATCCGAAAGAACTAAGTTCGATTTATAATTTTTACTGATGCCTCCAATAAAAGAAAAAACATCTTTTCCTGATTGTTTTAAAATATGAGCAATCATAGATGTTATAGTTGTCTTTCCATGTGTACCGGAAACAGCTATAGTATAACAGTCCTGAACTATCTGTCCTAAAATTTCTGCACGCTTATGCAAATCGTAACCTTTTTCTTTAAGATAAATAAATTCTTTGTGTTCCTTAGGAATTGCAGGTGTATATATAACTAAATCAACTTTCTTCGGAATGTATTTTATGTCATCCACAAAATGAACGGCTATCCCTTCATTTACCAGCTGGTCCGTTAGAGGTGTGGGCGTTTTGTCATAACCACTTACTTTAACTCCATTATTATTAAAATATCTGGCAAGCGCACTCATTCCTATTCCGCCGATGCCCAGGAAATAAATATTTTTTATTTTTTTAAAATCAATCATACACTCAGTTCTTCATCGCAAGTTTTAAAACTTCGTTTACAATACTGTCAGCAGCATCAGGCAATGCAAGTTGCTTTAAATTACTGCTCATCTCTTTGCATAGTTCGTTATTACCAATAAGTTCTTTCACCACACTTCCAAGCTTCTCCCTGCACTCAGAATCTTTTAGCAATATTGCTGCATTTGAATTTACAAGCGCCATTGCATTTTTGGTCTGATGATCTTCAGCTACATTCGGCGAAGGAACAAGAATCACAGGCTTTCCGACAATACATAATTCTGAAATAGAAATAGCACCCGCTCGCGAAATAACAATATCCGCTGCAGCATAAGCAAGATCCATACAACTTATAAAACTATTCACATTTACGGATGAATACTGGTTTGGCTTGATTACACGTCGTACATTTTCTTTATACGATTTCCCGGTTTGCCAAATCAACTGTAGTCCATCAGCTAAAAACTGTTCCAGGTAAATCCCGATGCTGTCATTAATTGTGCGCGCACCAAGGCTTCCGCCAATTACAAGCACAACTTTTTTATCAGGAGAAAGCTTAAAATAATTTAAACCGACTTCCTTCTTTCCAGCAACATCCACCATTTCTAGCCTAACGGGGTTTCCTGTCACAACAATTTTCGATGCCGGAAAAAACTTTTCCATTCCTTCAAAAGCCACACAAATCCTGTCAACTTTTTTTGAAAGATCAATATTCGACTTTCCCGGATATGAATTCTGTTCCTGTATCAACGTAGGAATACCTAGCATCGACGCCATTTTCACAATGGCCCAGCTTGCATAGCCACCAACTCCAACAACCACATCGGGTCGAAACTTTTTAAGTATTCTTTTTGATTTTAAAAGGCTTGATATTATTTTAAATGGCACAGAAAAATTCTTAAATGTCAATCTTCGCTGAATACCGCTTATCCACAATCCTTCGATGGTGTAGCCTGCTGCGGCTACTTTTTCCATTTCCATTCTTCCTTTTGCACCAACAAATAAAATTTCAATATCAGGAACTCTCCTCTTTAATGTATTGGCAATGGCAATTGCGGGGAACACATGTCCGCCGGTACCGCCACCACTGATAATGACTTTTAATATTTTATTCTTCTCCACTGTTATTTTTTTCTGATTCAGAATTCTCATTCTCTTTCGCTGCAACAGCCAGTTCGGCCTGGTGCTCAATTTTATCTGACTCTTTGCTTACGCTTAAAATTATTCCGATTGCAATACCTGTAAACCATATGGATGTTCCGCCCATACTAACCATTGGCAGCGGCTGTCCTGTAACAGGAAAAATATTTACTGCAACAGCCATATTAATGAATGCCTGGAATACCAAGCTGAAACAGCATCCGAATGTCAGAAATGCACCGAAGGAACCCGGCGCCTTTGAAACAATTTTTACACCCCGGAAGAGCAGAATTAAATACATCAATATAATTACGATCCCTCCAATCAGACCATATTCTTCCACAATTATTGCATATATAAAATCGGAATATGGATGTGGAAGAAAATTTCTTTGCGTACTGTTTCCGGGCATCTTACCAACAATTCCACCTGTGGCAATTGCAATTTTAGCCTGCTCCGGCTGGAAATTCTCATCCTTTGTCCCACCGTTTTTGTAAGTTTCAATCCTGTTTTTCCATGTGCCCAGTCGTCCCTGGCTTGATGAATTCATGAGGATTAAAATAAATATTGAAAACATTACAACAGCAATTCCGAATAATGCAAATATGTATTTCATATTTATTCTTCCGATAAATAACATTACCATGCATGTCATAAATAATGCTGCAGCGGTTGAAAAGTTAGCAGGAAGAATTAATCCGCAAACTATCAGAATTGGCGCCATGATTGGAACAAACGACGATCTGAAATCTTTAATCTGATCCTGCTTCTTCGCAAGCAACCGCGCAACATAAATAATCAATGAAAGCTTTGCAAAGTCAGAACTCTGAAATGTCAGATTAATGCCGGGTAGTGTAAGCCAGCGACTGGCTTCGTTTACGTTGGTTCCTGTAAACAATGTAAACATCAGTAAGGGTACCGTTATAAACATTGCAAGCTGCGAAATTCGAGAGTAATATGTATACTTTATCATGTGAGCAACATACATAAGTCCCAAACCAAATACAAGAATGAAGAAATGCTTCACCAGGTAATATTCTGTATTACCTTTTTGTTTTATATAGGCAAGCATTCCTGTTGAACTATATACTGCAAGTATAGAGAATACCGATAGTATGATTACCACCAGCCAGATTACCTTGTCGCCTCTTATGTTACTGAAAAATTTCAATGTATATAGAATTATAATTCACGAACTGCATCTTTGAATTTTCTCCCTCTTTCCTCGAAATTTTCGAACAGATCGAAACTTGCACATGCCGGTGAAAGTAGCACAGCATCGCCGGTCCGGCCCAGGGAATATGCCGACCTTACTGCATCTTCAGCAGTTTGAACTTCCACAATAGTTTTTACAATTCCTGCAAATGCTTTGCGGATTTTCCTGTTATCGACACCCATACAAACAATAGCCCTCACCTTTTTCTGAACAATTTCATGAAGAATATTGTAATCGTTACCTTTATCTTTTCCACCCACAATCCAGATAACAGGTTTTGACATGCTTTCAAGCGCATACCATGTTGAGTTAACATTCGTGGCTTTTGAATCGTTTATAAATTCAATGCCATGAACGTTTGTGACATATTCGAGCCTGTGCTCAACTCCCTGAAAATCCATCAGGCTTTCCTTTATCTTGTCTTTCCTGATGTCAAGGATTCTGGATGCAATACCTGCAGCAAGTGAGTTGTAGATATTGTGCCTGCCCTGAAGCGCTAGTTCGTGAATGTACATACTGAATTTGGTTTTATGTATATTTATTTTTAACTCGTTCTTTTCAATAAATCCGCCTTTTTCAAGCTTTTCAAAAATTGAAAAAGGAATTTTTTCAGCGCTGATTTTTCTTTCTTCTACCATTCTTCTTATCGTTTCATCATCTGCGCAATAAATGAAATGATCGTTTTTCTTCTGATTATTTATTATCCTGAATTTTGAATCTGCATACTTCTGAAAATTGTTTTCATACCTGTCCATGTGATCGGGTGTGATGTTCAGCAGTACTGCAATATCTGCTTTGAAATCAAACATGCCATCCAACTGAAAACTGCTCAGCTCAATCACATACCAGTCGTGATCGGCATCTGCAACCTCCCATGCCAGGCTCCTTCCCACATTGCCTGCAAGGCACGCATCGATTCCGGCATTTTTCAGGATATGATGAATAAGCAGGGTCGTTGTAGTTTTACCATTGCTGCCCGTGATGCATATTTTCTTTCCCTTTGTAAATCGTGAAGCAAATTCAATCTCTGCAATCACCGGAATTTTCTTTGCCCTGATTTTTTTTATGATTGCCGCATCATCAGAAATTCCGGGGCTTTTGATTACTTCATCTGCATCAAGAATTATTGGCAGCGAATGCATATTCTCTTCCCAGTTAATACCAGCCTCTGAAAGAACGTTTTTATACTTTTCTTTTATTGTTCCTGAATCTGAAACAAAAACCTCAAAATCTTTTTTCTTTGCAAGCATTGCTGCGCCTGCCCCACTTTCTCCTGCACCCAGTATGACAATTTTCTTTTTTGTCATTATTAAAAATTACAAAATGGTTCCAACCCATTATCTCAATTTCAGTGTAACCACAGTCATTACAGCCAAGATAATTCCCACAATTAAAAACCTCATTACAATTTTTGCTTCGTGATATCCCATCTTCTGGTAATGGTGATGAAGTGGTGACATCCTGAAAATGCGACGACCTTCACCGTATTTTCTTTTAGTGTATTTGAAATATACCACCTGAATTATTACGGATACACTTTGTACCAGGAATATTCCACACAGTATAGGAATCAGAAGTTCCTTCCTGATGATTATGGCAAAAACAGCAATGATTCCACCAAGTGCAAGACTTCCAGTGTCGCCCATGAAAACCTGTGCAGGATATGAATTGTACCAGAGGAAACCTATACATGCACCCGAAAATGCGCTGATATAAATGGTGAGTTCGCCAAGATTCGGAATAAATATTATATTCAGGTAATTGGCAAAAATGAAATTACCCGATACATAGGCAAGCACAGCCAGTGTTATACCAATCACTGCTGAAGTACCTGATGCAAGGCCATCAAGCCCATCGGTTAAATTAGCACCATTGGACACAGCTGCAATGATGAATATGACAATAGGTATGAATAATAAAAATGCATATTTCCTGTAACCATCCCCAAGCCATGAAAGTAGATCTGCATAATCAAACTCATTATTCTTTACAAAAGGAATTGTTGTCTTAGTTGATTTTACAGTTTCCTTGGTAAAATACTGCTGGCTTTCTGAATAATTATCAACTTTAAATATGTTCGAAGAATTGACCACGATCTGAGATTTTGCAGCCTTTTCTCTTATTACAACATCTTTTGAAAAATACAATGTACATCCAACGATTAGCCCCAGTCCAACCTGTCCCAATATTTTAAATTTTCCTGCGAGACCTTTTTTATTTTTCTTGAAGACTTTGATATAATCATCAATGAAACCGATAGTACCCAGCCAGATGGTTGAGATCAGCATCAGAATCACATAGATGTTGTGCAGTTTTGCAAACAGCAAAGTCGGTATAATTATTGAAGCCAGAATTATCAGACCTCCCATAGTAGGTGTACCTTTTTTCTGCACCTGTCCTTCAAGCCCAAGGTCACGGATATCTTCACCCACCTGTTTTTTCCGCAAATATTTTATGATCTTTTTACCAATGAACAATGAAATAAGCAGCGAGGTAATGATTGCCATTGTTGCCCTGAAACTGATGTACTGAAAAACTCCCGCACCCGGAATATGAAAAGTGCTGTTCAAATAATCGAATAAATAATAGAACATATTGTTTATGGTATTTGTTCAAAAATTTCTTTAATAATCTGCTTGTCATCAAAAGGAAATTTTACTCCTTTTATTTCCTGGTATTTTTCATGGCCCTTGCCTGCTACAAGTATTATGTCGCCCGGTTTTGCAAGGGCACATGCAGTCTTGATTGCTTCTTTCCTGTTTGCAATTGAAAGCACTTTTCTTCTTGAAACAATATCTACTCCCTTCATCATTTCGTTAAGAATTGTTTCAGGATCCTCCGATCGCGGATTATCGGAAGTAAGAATTACCCTGTTACTATTGTCGCAAGCAATCTTGGCCATTATCGGTCTTTTTGCGTGATCCCTGTCACCTCCGCAGCCAACAACAGTAATTACTTCTTCACTTCCTCCTTCACGCACAGCCGAAATTGTGTTCAACACATTGTTTAATGCATCCGGAGTGTGCGCATAATCAACAATTGATATAAGATTATTTTTCGATCTTAACACTTCAAATCTTCCTTCCACAGCATCAAGATTGCTGAGAACCCTCAGTACATCGAGCTTTTCAATGCCAAGTAAAACGGCAGTTGAATAAATTGCCAGCAGATTGTATGCATTAAAACTGCCCACAAGTTTGAACCATACATCTATACCTTCAATATCGAGCTGCAGACCAGTAAACCTGTTTTCAATAATTTTTGCTTTGAAGTCAGCTGCAGTTTTTAATGCGTACGTATATTGCTTTGCTTTTGAATTCTGAAGCATCACCTTTCCGTTCTTATCATCAACATTCAAAAGCGCAAAAGCATGACTGCCGAGGTCATCAAAAAACTTTTTCTTGGCAGCAAGGTATTCTGCAAATGTTTTATGATAGTCCAGATGGTCGTGTGTGATATTACTGAATACAGCACCTGCAAAATCAAGTCCTGTTATTCTGTGCTGAACCACTGCGTGCGAACTTACTTCCATGAAGCAATAAGTGCATCCATGATCGACCATTTGTTTCAGCAATGAATTCAGCTGAATAGCATCTGGTGTGGTATGCGTTGAGGGAATAATTTCATCATCAATCTTATTACAGACTGTCGAAAGCAATCCAACGTGATAACCAAGTTCCCTGAAAAGCTTATGCAACAATGTTGCTGTTGTGGTCTTTCCGTTAGTACCGGTAATGCCGGTAATCTTAAGCTGGGATGAAGGATTGTCAAAAAAGTTAGATGCAATAAAACCAAGAGCCTCACTGCAATCTTTGACTTTTACATAGGTAACATTTTTTGCAAATGTAACAGGCTTGTCTTCACAAACAATTGCAATTGCACCATTGGATATAACCTGTTCAATAAATTCATGTCCGTCCGATCTTGTACCTTTCACAGCAACAAAAAGCCCGCCTTCCCTGATGTTGCGGGAATCAAAACAAATATCCTCAACAGCAACCTCAGTGCTTCCTACCACTTCCTCAATTCGTGTTTTGTACAATATGTCTTTTAAAAACTTCACGCTTACTTATTATTTTTAATTTGTTGGTTTAGGTTTTGTCTGTGTATCTTTTTTCTTGTCAGTTGCAGTGGTAGTGGTTTTTGTTGTATTCTTACCGCTTGTCTTTGTTTTATCGGCAGTCGTCTTTTTTGTATTATCGGTTACCGGTTTTACTTTTGTTGTTTTAGTTTTCTGATCTTTTTTCACCGGAGGTTTTGCAACATCGCCAGCCAGAGAATCCACGGCAATAATTTCTTTTACGAGCGCTATTTCAGCAGTTGTAGCTGGTTTTGTAAGTGTAAGAAGAACTGTTGATCCTTTTTTTACAGTAACTCCGGCAGCAATCGATTGATTTGAAACTTTTCCTTTTCCCGTTATAGTAACTTTTAGTCCAACCTTCTCCATCATGTATACTGCATCTCTAAGACCCATGCCTGAAACATCAGGCACGTAGCCATACTTAAATGATTTCTCTTTCAGCAAAACATTTTTAGTATCGACATTTGAAAGAACCCATTCAGCACTAGGAGCTTGAGAGAGTGCAGCAAAATCAAGCTTTCCATAAATAGCATACAGATCCTTTTGATTAGCGGCTTTTACAAATGGGATTGTTGTTGAAGAAGATGCAACAACTACATCTTTCTGTGGAATATCAAGATGTGTGGCAAATACCCTGTCGGCAATTTGTTTGAACACAGGTGCAGCCACAGCTCCGCCATAATACGCACCCTTTGAAGGTTCATTGATTACAACAATGCAGGAATATTTAGGATTATCTGCCGGAAAATAACCAACAAAAGAAGCTTTGTAACTTATTCCTCCTTCTTCTCCGTAGCCTTTATTATTTTTTGCAACCTGCGCAGTTCCTGTCTTTCCGGCAATTTTATAAACCGAATTTTTCAAATTTCTTCCTGTACCATTTTCCACAACGCCTTCAAGCAGCGACTTTGCCAGGGCAACAGTTTTCTTCGAGCAGATAGAATCCATCAAAACAATCGGATTGAAGGCTTCTGAAGTTTTGCCGAGTTTCTGTATTTCTTTTACAAAAAGAGGCTTCACCATTTTTCCATTATTCGCAATAGCATTATAGAAGGTAAGTATTTGCAAGGGTGTAAGAGCCACTTCATATCCAATTGACATGTAAGGCAATGTAGGCCTTGACCAGCTTTTGCTTTTTGGATTTTTCACCACCGGCATTGCTTCTCCTCCAATATCAAGGCCAAGCGGCTGATTGATGCGCATGCTGTACAATTTATCCGTAAAGCGTTGCGGATTATTTTTATAAGCTTTGAATATTGCCTGCGATATTCCTACATTCGACGACTCTTCAAAAGCCTTTCTTACCGATTCGGGACCAAAACCATGGATATGCGAATCCTTCATCTCCCTGTCGTAATATTGCATTTTACCAATAGCAACCTGGTCATCCAGATTCACCATTCGATCATCCAGTGCAGCAACAAGCGAAAACAATTTAAATGTTGAACCGGGTTCAGAACTTTCACCAATGGCATAATTATATTTCTCGTCATATACGCCTTCGGAAGTTCTGGTAAGATTTGCAATTGCTTTTATATACCCTGTTGAAACCTCCATCAATATTGCGCAGCCATGATCCGCATTATTTAAAATTAAATTCTTCATCAAAGAATTTTCAGCAACATCCTGAAGATCCACATTGATGGTGGTGATAATATCGCTTCCGTTCTGAGGCTCAATTTCATTATCATTCAAAGGCATCCAGATACCACCGGCAATTTTCTTTTTTAATCTGATACCGCTGATTCCTTCAAGTCTTTTTGTATAGGCTCCTTCAAGGCCAACAAATACGCCCTCTCTTTCATAACCAATTGTTCTGCGGGCAAGCATCTGATAAGGCGTTACTCTTTTGTCATTCTGTTCCACAATCAATCCGCCTCTGTTTTTGCCAAGCTTGAAAATCGGAAATGATTTTATTTTTTTTAGTTTTTCAAATGACACCTGTGAATTCTCATCATTGAGTGATGATTTATGAATGAGCACGTATTCCTTTTTGTCGACTCTTCCGCTGCTGAGAATTTTTTTGTATTCGTATTTCGATTTGTCTTTAAACATCTCAGCAAGGTCGTTAGCAAGCGAATCGGCCTTTGAATCAAACATGTCATCGGATATTACCTGCGAATCCCAGTAAATATCAAATATTGGAACTGAAGTGGCAAGCAGGCTTCCATCGTCGGCACAGATATTTCCCCTGATTGCTTCCACTTTCATTGTATCAAGTGTCTGCTCATCCGAAATCTTTTTCCATTTGTCGCCTTCACCGAATTGAATATGCAATACCTGTCCGACAATGAAAAATGAAAAGACCAGCACCACCAGGTAAACCAGGTAGACTCTCCACAATATGTCTTTTTTTACATCCTTCATTATTTCTTTGCTGCAACTTTAGAAGTATCCCTGCTTACAAATATTTTCCTTGGCGGGATCAACGATTCCTTGATTCCATAAGGTTCTATGCGCCTTACCACCTCCGACTGCCTGCTGCAAAACATCAGTGTAGATTTAGTGGTTATATTTTCCGACCTTAATTCTTTAATTTCTTTTTTAATTTTTTCTATTTCTATTACTTTCTTCTCCGCGTAATATGAATTTGCTATGTATAACATTGCAATTAACATGATGTAAAAAAGAAATGGCAGGCTATTCACCACCTTGTCGCGGGTAAGTATTGTCCCGTCAAGTACGCTCTGAACGCCTTTCAGTACCGGGTTTTCCTTTTTCTTTTTTTTCTTCCTGGGTCTGGAAACAACCGGTTCTTCTTCTACTACTTCGGGTTCTTTAAAAGTATTGCCTGTCATTTATTTTTTTACTGCTATTCTGAGTTTAGCACTTCGTGCCCTTGTGTTTTTTTCAATTTCGTCATCACCCGGTACCATAGGCTTCCTGGTGATTATATCATAAAATGTTTTTTCATTTCCATAAAAATCTTTCTCCACCAGCCCATCTTCATTGCCCGACTTCATAAAATTTTTAACAAGCCTGTCCTCCAGAGAGTGGTATGAAATCACAACAAGCCGTCCTCCCTCTTTCAACACATCAGTACTTTGTTTCAGAAAATCCCTGAGTGCATTTATTTCATCATTCACTTCAATTCTCAACGCCTGAAAAACCTTTGCATAAAATTTATTTTCCTTGCCACGCTCTGCAAATTTTCCAATTGCATTTTTCAAATCTTCGGAAGTTTCAATCTTCCTGATCTTTCTTTCACTCACAATTGCATTTGCAATTCTTCCCGCATGATTCAGTTCGCCATATGCACCAAGTACTCTGCTTAGCTGCTCAACTGAATATTCTGAAATAATTTCTTTTGCACTTACATTACCCACCGTGTTCATTCGCATATCAAGTTCCGAATCAAACCTGGTCGAGAACCCTCTATCCTGATTATCTATCTGATGTGACGAAACTCCAAGATCTGCAAGTATTCCATCAACAGGCAATGCTTTGTGATACATCAGAAAATTTTTCATATACCTGAAGTTTGCATTCACCATAGTCAGTCTTTCATCATCAATTGCATTCTTCAATGCATCTTCATCCTGATCAAATGCAATCAGTCTTCCTTTTTTCAGCCTTTTTAGAATTTCTTTGGAATGTCCCCCGCCACCGTATGTTACATCGACATAAATTCCACCGGACTTTATGTCAAGTCCATCAATGCTTTCTTTCAGAAGTACACTTTCATGGTAAGTCATTCTTCTTTTCCCCGTTATCCTTCTTTCCCATTACTTCTTCAGCCAGCGATGAAAAATCTTCAGGTTCATTGATCTGGAGCCGGTCATAAGCACCCTTTGCCCAAATCTCAATTCTGTTAGCAAATGCAAAAAGCACAATTTCCTTGTCAATTCCTGCATATTCCAGAAGCTGTTTAGGCATGAGGAGCCTGTTCACCGAATCAAGCATTAATTCAGAGGCTCCACGATAGAAATACCTGACAAAATCACGGTTTTTCTTGTTATAAAGATTCAGCTGATTTACTTCATCACTAATGCCTTTCCATACGTTCTGAGGATACAATACGAGGCATTTTTCAAATCCCCTGTTTATCACAAACCTGTCCTGAACTTCAGGGGGAAGCTGTTTCTTAAGACCGGCAGGAAGCATAAAGCGACCCTTCGCATCCATTTTACATTCATATTCCCCAATCAGGTTTGTCATTTCCCACAAGTTGATTTGCTGCCGTAAAAGTATACAATTTCTTACCACATTTCTACACATTTTACCACTTTGTTCATAACTTTTTCCACTTCTTGAAATTGTTATTTATAATATTCTGCATTTCTGCATTTTATAAGTTTCTGCCATCATTAATGTGAAAAACGCTTGTCAGAATCTTTATCGCTAAGTGCTCAGAATCCGAATATTTGGCCTCTTTGGAAAATAATACGTGAATAATGCGTAATTTTGCGCTTTAACAAAAGCTATTATTATATTTTAAATGACTGAAATAAAAGCAGATAAGATTGATCTGGATGAGATTATCAGAAGCAAAAATCCAAGGTTGCTCAGATTGATTCCTCGATTCATTCTTAATTACATAAAAAGGGTAATTCACCAGAACCAGGTTAATGAAGCGCTGGAGAAATACAAAGACAAGGAAGGCGTCGATTTTGTCGAATGCATTCTAAATGATTTTGGTGTTAAAATCAATATAAAAAACGCCGAAAATATTCCCCCCACGGGCAGATATTTACTGGCTTCAAATCACCCATTGGGCGGGCTGGATGGCATGGCACTTATGCTGGTTGTTGGAAAAGTGAGAAGAGATATTTTGTTTCCGGTAAATGATCTTTTACTTTTTCTCCGAAACATGCGTGTTCTTTTTATTCCTATTAATAAGCACGGAAAAAATATTGAAAACAAAAAGATTCTTGAAGAAACTTTTGCCTCGGATGTGATGATATTATACTTCCCGGCAGGGCTTTGCTCAAGAAAGCAAAAAGGAAAAATTTTCGACCTTGACTGGAAAAGCACTTTCATTAAAAAAGCTGTACAATATCAGCGCGATATAATACCTGTCCATATTGACGGACGCAATTCGAATTTTTTCTATAATTTAGCCAATTGGAGAAAACGGCTGGGACTGAAAGCAAACATTGAAATGCTTTACCTTGTGGATGAAATGTATAAACAGCATAATAAGGACCTAAACATTACTTTCGGGAAACCCATATCCTATAAGGTTTTTGATGAAAGATTCAATTCGAAGGTATGGGCTGCAAAGGTGAAAGAATATGTTTATGAACTGAGTAAAGATAGTACACTAGATTTTCCTTACTTACAAGCAGAGTGAATTAAGAAATGATGGAACAGATCATTGAACCGGTAGACAAATTTTTACTTAAAAAGGAGCTGAATAAAAGCAAGTTTATTAGGTATACCAACAATGGGAATAATGAAATCTACATTGTTTCCGGTTATGACAGTCCCAATGTGCTTCGGGAGCTGGGCAGGCTCAGGGAAGTAACTTTCCGCAGAGCAGGCGGAGGTACTGGTAAATCTATTGATCTTGATGAGTTTGATGTTGGCAAGAATTGCTATTTACAACTGATCGTCTGGGATCCGAAAGAAAAAGAAATTGTTGGAGGTTACCGGTTTATTCGTTGCAACAATGCTGCCCTGGATATAGACGGCAATTACCATCTTGCAACATCGCACCTGTTTAAGTTTTCGGATAAATTTATAAAGGATTACATGCCTTACACCATTGAACTTGGCAGATCGTTTGTTCAACCATTGTATCAGCCTATAAATGATCCGAGAAAAGGTTTGTATTCCCTGGATAATATTTGGGACGGGCTTGGTGCTATCATCATTGATAATCCTGATATAAAATATTTCTTTGGTAAGTTTACAATGTACCTTAACTTCAATCAGCAGGCAAGGGACCTGATATTGTTTTTTCTTCAAAAATATTTTCCCGATAAAGGAAAGCTTGTTGTTGCTCATAAGCCAAGGAAATTGTTTGGCGATAAAAAAGAATTGAATGCTGTTTTTACAGGTAAGGACTATAAGGAAAATTTCAAAATTCTTGTCCGTCATGTAAGAAAACTTAAAGAAAATATTCCATCGCTTGTAAATGTATATATGAACCTGTCCCCGTCGATGCTGACATTTGACACTGCCCTTAACGACTCTTTTGGTGAAGTGGAAGAAACAGGAATATTAGTAACTATCAGCGATATATATGATGTGAAGAAAGAACGACACATCGACAGCTACATAAAAAAGTAATAGTTTTTTCACTCTTCTTAAGTATAAATATTCATGCAAATCAGCAGTGCAACCTTTGTTATCAGCAATACAAGCTATGAAAAATGTCCGAAAGAGATTTTGCCGGAATATGCATTTATAGGAAGATCGAATGTTGGGAAATCATCGCTTATCAATATGCTTGCGGGAGTAAAAAAACTGGCAAAAACTTCTACAACTCCTGGCAAGACCCAATTGATTAATCATTTCATTATTAATGAAAGCTGGTATCTGGCCGACCTTCCCGGTTACGGTTACGCAAAGACTTCAAAAGATACCCGTGCCAAGTGGGAGAAAATGATTAAAGATTATCTGCTGAAAAGAAAAAACCTGCTAACAACATTCTTATTGGTTGATTCGCGCATTGAGCCACAGCAAAGCGACCTGGACGTGATGGAATGGATGGGCGAGAACGGTATTCCTTTTACAATTATATTCACAAAAACTGACAAGTTAACCAGAAACGAGATTGCAAAGAACATAGGACATTACAAAAAGAGCCTCGGCGAAAGCTGGGATGAACTGCCTGATATGATCCTGAGTTCAGCAACAACAAAACTTGGCAAAGAGGAAATACTTGATTTTATTGAGCAGACGAATACTTTTTTCGAGAAACCAAGTTAAAATACCTGCATCTTTCAGGACAATCTACCCTTGCCGCAAATTCAGATTTTATTCTAAATTTGTACCATATCATTTTATAAAATCATTTCATGAAAAAACTTGTACTTTTTTTCTCAATCATGCTTATTGTTGCTATCAGCAGCGCACAATCCATAGTGTGGCAAAAAACATATGGAGGTACCAACCACGAATACATAAATAAAACAATTCCAACATCTGACGGGGGTTATGCTTTTATTGGTTTCACTGAATCAGCGGATGGTGATTTATCAGGTAATAACGGGATGGAAGACTTATGGGTTGCAAAAATAAATGCATCCGGTACAGTCACCTGGTCTTTTTCATATGGGGGTACAAAAGATGATGAAGGATATGATATTGCTCAATGTACAGATGGCAGTTTTTTTGTTGTAGGCTGGACCGATTCAAATGACGGCAATGTGAGCGGAAATCATAGCACATCTTCATCTGATTTGTGGGCGTTGCATCTTAATTCAAATGGTACCATTAGGAAGCAAAAATGTTTTGGCGGAACAAGTGATGATGATGGTGCAGCCCTGTCGTTCACAACTGATGGAAACATTTATTTCAGTGGAACAACTTATTCCTATGATGGTGATGTGAGTGGAAATCATGGCACATACGAAAGTGATGTGTGGGTTTTAAAAACGGATACCGCATTAAATATAATTGGCCAGAAATGCATTGGAGGTTCAGATTACGAAGAAGGTATTGACATGAAATCAACTGCTGATAACGGTTGCGTAATTGCAGGAAGATCATCCTCTGCTGATGGCGATGCCACAGGATATCATGGAGGATCGGACATGCTTGTTGCAAAACTGAGTTCCTCCTTAACTATTGAATGGGCAAAATGCTTTGGTGGATCTGAAACTGAAGAAGGAAATTCCGTTGTTCAGCTAGGTGATGGAAGCTTTGCAGTTCTCGGTTACACAAGCACCCACAACACAGGCGACATTACCGGGCATCATGGTGCACAGGGATCTGATGATTTCTGGTTGCTTAAACTAACTTCCTCAGGATTATTGAGCTGGGCAAAATGCTATGGTGGCAGCGGCGACGACCAGGCCAACGGACTAGTTGCAACGAGCGATGGAGGATTTGCAATGTGTGGTCTTACGAATTCAACTGACGGTGATGTTTTAGGATTTCATTCTGCTATGTTTGCACCTGATATTTGGATTGCGAAAGTTAATGCAGCCGGAACCTTTCAGTGGCAAAAGTGTTGTGGCGGTAATGACCAGGATGAAAGTTTCAGGTTATTCGAAGAAGGTTCTGGTGTATTTGTGATAAGCGGGTTTACTTATTCCACTGATTATGATGTTACATATAATCATGGGAATGCAGATGGCTGGATTCTTAAAGTGACAGGTGTTGCAGGAATAGCTGAAAATTATTATTCTTCGGATTTATCTGTTTTTCCAAACCCGGTAAATGAACAGCTAAATATTAAAATTGAAGTACCCGTAAAAAAATGTACAATTCAAATTTTCGATTCCAAAGGCAGCCTGATAAATGAAACAGTGAAAAGCAATCTTTTGCAATCAACAGTGATAATAAATGTTTCAGACCTTCAGAAAGGGGTATACAAAATAAGAATTATATCAGAAGACAAGATTATGATTTCTGGTTTTATAAAACAGTAATTAAATATTGCTGATAATTAAATTGAAATGACAGAAACAAATACCAACCGGAGTGGTTTATTTATGCTGCTTAGTATACCGGTTATTTTACAAACAAGCTACTTTGCCATTCTTCTTATTCAACAAACAGAATCAGTTGCGTTCCGTCTTTTTATCGGGTTTGTTGGAATAGGACTCACTATTGTTCCTTTGCTCATGAACAGATCTGTTAATGCATCAGCTAAGGAAAAAAGTTTTCTTAAAATAAAAATTACTCCCCAATCCGGACTTGTTATTGATGTACTTGCAATGCTTGTTATTACTGCTTCACCCTGGATCCCTATTATTCAAAATCATGCTTTAAGTAATTTTGAAATGACATGGATAATTACACCGGGCTCAGTTATGGCCATATCATCTTCCATCCTTTCATTCAGTATAGCAGGGATTGTGGTATTCGTAAGAAACAGGAATAAGGATGATCGCTGGCTGACGATTACACGTATTGTGATTATACTGGGATGTATGGCAGCGGTGATGAAGATCTATACTCCGACACTTTTGTTATTCATATTCAAATGCACCGCGCTTACTGGCAGTCCTCAGATAAGTATTCTTCATTCAGCTGTTTCCGGACCATTCTGGCAAACCATCGTAATGAGCATTTCCGATATTTTTACATGGCAATTGTGTTTTCTGATTAGTTTTTATTTCCAGTATCGTTTTTATAAACGCTGGATTTTAAATTCGAATTAAAATAAATGACTCAATCGCTGATATTATAATAATAATTAATATTACTTTATTAGATAATAATTACTGTAATCAGAATTACTTTTTTTGATTGTAAAAATATGTTCAAGTTGACCGTAGCAATATTAAATATTTCAAATTTTTAAAAAGGGAATATTTAATAAAGGTTCATCCCGAACAGAATGATTATCAATCCATATTTGTAAAAGAAAAGCTTGATTTAAAAAATAATCCTTTACCAACGAAACAATAATTATTTTATTTGGAAATTTATTATCCGATTTTATTACAGGTATATTTACTCTGAATGGTGCAGGCATAAATGCTCTTACAATTTTTGATCTGAAAGTGTAGTTTTGCTAAACGGAAGTTGAGTTTTCTAAGTATTCGACTAGAAGAATTAATTAAATAATTGAATTGTAAGAGGCATAGATATGGACTTAAAAAATAAAATAGTGATTTGTGTTGCAGTTATTTTGTTTTATAACAATACTGCAAAATCGCAAAATATGCTTGGCTATACCAGCAATTATGCTGGCGTAATTGGCACATTTCTGAATCCAAGTAGTATTTCAAATTCAAAATTATCACTGGATGTAAATATATTTACAGCTGGTGGGAACCTGCAAACAAATTATTATTTTATTCCCCGTGATGTTTACAAACCGTTGAGTCCTTTTAAAGATGGGTTTGCCAGTTTTAAAGCATACCAGGGATACATCACAAATAATAAGCACAACTATTTATACGCAAAGGAGCAATTGCATTTACCCTCAGTAATGTATTCCGATGGGAAAAAAGCTTTTGGATTTCATATCAGTTGGCGCTTTGAAGGCGACACAAAAAATGCTCCTAATGATATTGTAACCTGCCTGTATGATGGAATGTTTTATGGAAGAGGCACCACGCAGGTATTGAATGTTGACAAACATGCCGATAAATTTCATTTTGCAGTTGCTTCATGGCAGGAACTGGGCGCTACCTACAGCAAAACAATAAAGAACGACGGGACAAGCTATCTTGCGGCAGGGATGACGGGGAACCTGCTTTTAGGCAATGCCGCATTTTACTACAACAATAAAAAAGTGGATTACTATTTCGAAGATACAACAAGCATTACTTTCAAAGATATGCATTCAGATTTTGGTGGCGTAAAACCATCAGGCATCATAAACGGCCTTGGTATGGGAGTTAACCTTGGAATTACATATTGCATCGGAGATTCTGCTGAGAACACTGGAAATAATAACAGTTATTATCATTACAAATATAAATTTGGCGCTTCATTATTAGATGTGGGAGGAATTCGGTTTGGCAAAGGGAAAACCTACAGAATTAATTCATATGACGGAGAAAATCCAGATCTTTTGAGTGATCAGCTGGGTGACCTCGACAACCTGGATGAACAGGTTGACGGAACCGGAATTAAAGATCATCTCAATTTTTATTTACCTACAGCATTATGCTTTCAGTTCGATTACAATGTTAACAATAAAGTGTTTGTAGGTGCAAATTATATACAGGGGATCCATTTTACTGGTTGTCAGATTCGCCGTCCTACAATACTTTCAGTATGTCCACGCTATGAAAAAAGATGGTTTGAAGTTTCGCTGCCATTATCATTATATGCATGGCGTTTACCCCGAATTGGTTTCGAAATGCGGGCATGGAATATTACTGTTGGCGCAGAAAAAATTGGGTGGCTGTTCAAATTCAATGATTATAACGGAGTAGATGGATATATTTCCTTCAGATATAATATTTGTAAAAAAACTGTCAACACATCGAATCCTTTGTATTAACTATATTACAAAACAAAATCATGTAAGAATGGCAGTGTAATTATTCCAGATAAAATAAGAAATAATTATTAGATAAATATTCTAACTTTTGCTGGAAAATTAAAATAAATTTTCCAGCAAATTGTCTTCAACAAAATTTGGAAGCGTAACTTTTAATTCCGGATTTTTTTCCATTGCACGTTTAATGGCAAATACAGCGCCTTCGTTGCGCGCCCAGGAACGACGGGATATTCCGTTATTCACATCCCAGAACAACATCATTTTTAATCGGCGGTCAGCATCAGCACTTCCATCGAGCACCATACCAAATCCACCATTGATCACTTCGCCCCAACCTACTCCGCCACCATTGTGAATAGAAACCCAGGTGGCACCGCGGAATGAATCGCCGATAACATTTTGAATTGCCATGTCGGCTGTAAATTTCGAGCCATCATATATATTGGAAGTTTCACGATAGGGAGAATCTGTACCTGAAACATCGTGATGATCACGGCCAAGCACAATAGGTGCAGAAATTTTTCCGGATTTTATTGCATTGTTAAATGCTTCAGCAATTTTTATTCTACCTTCTGCGTCTGCATAAAGGATGCGGGCCTGAGAACCCACAACCAGTTTATTTTCCTTGGCTCCTTTTATCCATTGTATGTTGTCCTTCATCTGCTGCTGAATTTCTTCAGGTGAAGTTTTTGCGATTTCTTCCAGAATATCCATTGCAATTTTATCAGTGGTATCAAGGTCTTCAGGTTTTGAGGAAGTACACACCCAGCGGAAAGGTCCGAAACCGTAATCAAAACACATAGGTCCCATGATATCCTGCACGTACGAAGGATATATAAAATCACCGTTTGGTTTCATTATATCAGCGCCGGCACGACTTGCTTCAAGTAAAAAAGCATTGCCATAATCGAAGAAATACATTCCCTTTTTTGCAAGCGCATTAATGGCTGTAACCTGTCTTCGTAAAGACTCCTTTACTTTTTCTTTGAAGAGTTCCGGTTGCTTGGCCATCATTTCCTTTGATTCCTCGAACGAAATTCCAACAGGATAATATCCGCCTGACCAAGGATTATGTAAGGAAGTCTGATCTGAGCCTATTTCAACATGAATATTTTCTTTTACAAATTTTTCCCACAGGTCAACAACATTTCCCTGGTAAGCCAATGAAACCGCTTCTTTCCCTGCTTTTGCCTTTTCAATGCGTTTTAAAAGTTCATCAAGATCGGTGTACACTTCGTCCACCCAACCCTGAGAATGCCTTGTCTGAACGGCTTTCGGGTTGATCTCGGCAATCACGCCAATTGCACCTGCTATAACCGCTGCCTTAGGTTGTGCGCCCGACATGCCGCCAAGTCCGGAGGTTACAAATAATTTTCCGCCAATACCTTCTTTATTTTTTTCAATTTTCCTTCCTGCGTTTAAAACAGTAATAGTTGTGCCATGTACAATTCCCTGCGGACCAATATACATAAAGGAACCGGCTGTCATTTGTCCGTATTGAGAAACACCAAGTGCATTGAACTTTTCCCAATCGTCGGGTTTGGAATAATTAGGGATAACCATACCATTGGTAACAACTACACGTGGTGCATCTTTGTGCGATGGGAATAATCCCATCGGATGTCCTGAATAAAGCACCAAAGTCTGGTCATCATTCATTTCTGCAAGATATTTCATGGTGAGCAGGTACTGTGCCCAATTCATAAAAGCTGCTCCGTTGCCGCCGTAGGTAATGAGTTCGTGCGGATGCTGAGCTACTGCATAATCAAGGTTGTTTGAAAGCATCAACATAATAGCTGCTGCCTGTTTTGATTTGTGTGGAAATTCCTCAATGCTTCTAGCATAAATTTTATATTCGGGACGAAAACGATACATGTATATACGACCATACTCTTTCAGTTCCTTTGCAAACTCAGGAGCAAGTATCGCATGATGCTTTTTGTCAAAATATCTAAGGGCATTCCTGAGGGCAAGTTTCTTTTCTTCATTTGATAAAATGTCCTTACGCTTTGGTGCGTGATTAAGTGTTGAATCAAATGGTTTTGGTTCAGGCAGTATTTGAGGTATCCCCTGCAGTATGGCTTTCTGAAAATTTATCTTATTCATATTAAAGTTTTTGAATTGCAAAGTTATAGAATGTAAAGAATAATTCAAATTGAAAATGCTGGCTTTTTGTTTATACTCCATAAAAAAAACATTAAATACTTGTGTAATTTAAAAATTAGTTATTAATTTGATTTATCTAACATTATTTCATGTTTAACAAATACATAACTGAATTGATCAAATAAATATTATAAAAATAAATTCACAGATAATGAAAAAAATTATTTTTACAGTCGCAATTCTTATTGCAGCTATTTTTTCCTTTTCCCAGGTTCCTGAAAAGTTCAATTACCAAGCTGTTGCACGTGATGCAAGTGGAAATTTGATCGTTTCTCAGTTGGTCGGAATAAAAATTTCTATTCTCCAAGGGTCTTCATCGGGAACAATTGTTTACGCTGAAACACATTCTGTATCAACAAACCAGTTTGGATTATTTACGTTGACAATTGGACAAGGATCTTTAATCAGCGGCAGTTTCAGTGGTATTGACTGGAGCCTTGGCGCTTACTGGCTTAAAGTTGAAATGGATCCGGCGGGAGGTACTACTTATACAGACATGGGGACTTCGCAATTATTATCGGTACCTTTTGCAATGTATGCAAACAACGCAGGAACATCAGGCGTTACGGGTGCAACAGGACCTACAGGCCCCATGGGCGCCAATGGGAGTACAGGTCCGGCGGGTATTAATGGTTCAACAGGCACCGATGGAAATACAGGACCCACCGGTCCTACTGGTTCCGGAGCGGGACCCACTGGTCCTACTGGCGAAACTGGTCCTACAGGACCTACAGGTAGTGGCATGGGTGCTACAGGCCCAACTGGACCTACGGGATTAAATGGTGCAACAGGAGCTATTGGTTCCACCGGGCCAACAGGAGTTGGAACAACCGGAGCCACTGGTCCTACAGGCCCGATAGGTCCGACAGGTGCAGGAATGGGGCCAACCGGTCCAACAGGTGCTACTGGCCCCGAAGGAAGCAACGGAGCAACAGGTGTCCAGGGCACGACAGGAGCAGCAGGAACCATTGGTGCTACCGGAGCAACTGGAGCTACCGGCGCTGATGGCGCATTAAATGCGTGGAGTTTATCAGGAAATGCAGGAACGACTGATGGCAATAACTTTATTGGTACAACAGATAATGTACCTCTTAATATAATGGTAAACAGTCAAAGTGCAGGCAGAATAGACCCTGTTCTATATAATACTTTTTTGGGTATACAGGCGGGCTATGCTAATTTCTCAGGAACAGGAAACGCTAATACTGCCATCGGAGCTAATGCACTTTATTACAACAATACCGGAGCCTTTAATACCGCTATCGGAAGTGGTGCTCTTGACGGGAATGTGGCAGGAAGCAGAGCTACAGCTATAGGCTATAATGCGATGGTATTTGCCAACAATACTGCCACTCCATTTTCCAATTATAATGTAGCTGTGGGTTATGAAGCATTGCGCGGCTCCTCAACGAATGCTGATAATATTGGAAATAATAATACCGCGATAGGCTACCGGACACTTTTTTCCACTACATCAGGAAGTAATAATACTGCTCTTGGCTACCAATCGCTTTGGAACAATACTTCCGGAAGTGGCAATACAGCCAATGGGTATATGGCGCTTCTTAGTAATTCAACCGGAAATTCCAATTCCGCTTATGGTGATTATTCGCTGACACTAAACACCACAGGTGGTAATAATTCCGCCATCGGAGATAATGCACTATATAACAACACCATAGGCATTGATAATACCGCAATGGGAACAGCCGCGCTTAATTACAACAAAGCCGGAAGCTATGCCACTGCTATAGGCACCAATGCAATGTATTATGCCAATAATTCCACTACACCTTTTATAAATTATAATGTTGCTATAGGATTTGAGGCGCTGAAAGGCTCCACCACAGCTGCTAACAATACAGGTAATTATAATACTGCTCTTGGCTATCAGACACTATCAGCTAATACTTCAGGGTCGTATAATATTGCTGTTGGGGAAGGGGCTCTTATGAGTAATACTGATGGAAGCGACAACATTGCAAATGGGACCAATGCGCTTTCATCGAATACAACCGCTGGAAATAATATTGCTATCGGTAATAGTGCATTATTTACCCAATCATATAATAATAGTGGCAGTGCATGGAGCAGTAATAATGTTGCTGTTGGAAATGGAGCATTATATAATAACCAGCCAACTTCCATCAGCAATGGAGTGGATAACACAGCTGTAGGAAATAATGCCCTTAACAGAAATACCACGGGCTTTTATAACACCGCCTATGGCCATAATGCATTATTTTACAACACAACAGGAGGTTCTAATAACGCCAATGGGATGCAAGCACTTTACTATAACACTATAGGTACAGATAATAATGCTTTCGGAATGTTAGCGTTGATGTCTAACACAATAGGAAATCAAAATGTTGCTATTGGTAATGGTGCACTTTCTTCCGGTGTGGCAGGAAGTAATGCAACTGCGGTGGGTACAAATGCAATGTATTATACCAATAATACATCTTCAGCTTATATAAATTCCAATATAGCGTTTGGTTTTGAAGCACTGCTCGGCTCCTTCACTCCTGCAAATAATACCGGAAATAATAACAGCGCGCTCGGCTACCAGACATTAAGGGCTAATACAAGCGGAGCTAATAATACCGCAAGTGGCTACCAGGCTCTTTTTCTCAACAATACAGGAAGCAATAATACCGCTGACGGGATTTATGCACTTTACAGTAATGCAGGCGGCGGGAATAATACCGCAGTTGGATATGATGCGCTTACCACAAATACTACAGGAAACAATAATACCGCTATTGGTTCTGGCGCTGATGTTTCAGCTAGCAATCTCACCAATGCAACAGCCATCGGATATCAGGCAGTTGCCGGTGCCAGCAACAGCATGGTCCTGGGCGGAACAGGGCCAAATCAGGTAAATGTCGGCATCGGAACTTCCACACCTGCAATTGATGCAGCGCTCACCATGAAAGACGGGCATCTTACATCACAGTTTACCTCAGTCCCCACTACTTCAGGTAGTACATGGGTGGCAACCTTAACAAATGCCACTGACGTGGCCGGTCATATTTCCTTTGTGGCTGGTGCTACCGCCGGAACCGAAATAGTTACATTTGCGAAAGCCTATAATATTGCCCCCATTGTAATCCTCACTCCGGCAAATGCTATAGCGGCTACACACATTGCACTGGTATCTGTTACTTCCACTACCACAACCTTTACAATACACTTTGCTGCGGGAGGAACAGCAGCTGGTCATGCCTATAATTATTATGCTATAGAAACACAGTAAAAATAAACTGAAAGCGATATGCCATGAATGAACAGAAAGCATGATTGGATAAATCAGAGAAGGCAATTATTGTATATTTTAAAAAGAGGAAAAACAGAATAATATATAAAAAGGCTGAGTAAATTCTCAGCCTTTTTTATTAAGTATTTTTAAGATGAATTATCTTCTTCTTACTTTTGTCTTGAAATGATACAGGAAGAAAATAATATTTCTAAAAAACATGATGCTTATGCAGCCCTAAGATATAGGGAATTCAGGTATTTTATTTTTGCACGATTTTTTACTACAATTGCAATCCAAATGCAATCAGTCATTGTAGGGTGGCAAGTGTATTCAATGACCAGAGATCCATTTTCTCTAGGGTTAATTGGACTTTCAGAGGCAATCCCATTTTTAGGATTATCATTTTTTTCAGGGCACATTGCAGATATTTTCAACAGGCGGAAAATAATACTAATCTCAATGCTGATCTATATTGCATGTGCAATATTATTGTTGTCATTTACAAATAAGCTTTCTTTCGTTTTAACAGTTTATGGAACATTGCCGATTTATATTGTTATTGCCCTTACAGGATTCGCGCGGTCATTCTTATATCCGGCTCAGACTGCTTTCATGTCGCAGCTTGTGCCCAGGGATTTGTATGCAAATTCTTCAACATGGAACAGCACTACATGGCACATAGCAGCTGTAAGCGGTCCGGCCATCGGCGGACTTGTTTATGGTTTTTTCGGCATCACCGCCGCTTATGTGATGGTGGGCATTTTTATACTTTCCGGATTTTTTTTCTTTTTCAGCATAAAGAGCAAAGTGATGCCGGTTAGAGAGTTTCATGAATCACTACTTCATAGCCTTTCCGCAGGAATCCGTTTTGTTTATAAAACACAGGTTTTGTTTGGTGCGTTAATGATGGACATGCTTGCAGTATTATTTGGTGGAGCAACTGCCATGCTTCCGGTTTTTGCAGCTGAAGTATTATTTGTGGGTCCGCAGGGGCTTGGGTTTTTAAGAGCTGCTCCCGCTGCAGGTGCTGTAATTATGGCACTGTTCCTCGCATATAATCCACCGGTAAAAAATTCGGGGAGAAAACTTTTTATAAGTGTGGCCGGATTTGGAGTTTGTATTATTTTGTTTGCACTATCGAAAAACTTTTATTTATCATTATTTCTTCTGGCACTAAGTGGTGTATTTGATAATATCAGTGTAATAATCCGCCACACGATAATGCAGATCTTTACGCCCGATCATATGCGAGGGCGCGTGGCTGCTGTGAACAGCATTTTTATAGGGTCATCGAATGAAATTGGTTCTTTTGAATCGGGGCTTGCAGCAAGGCTTCTGGGGCTGGTTCCTTCAGTAATTTTCGGTGGTGGAATGACTTTATTAATTACAAGTATTACTGCTAAAGTGGCGCCAGCACTGAGGAAGATGGAACTAAGAGAAAAACTTAAAGAAGCAGAGAAATAATAATTTTAGGTTGCACCGCTGAAACCCTTCTCCCGATAGCTATCGGGAGGGAACAAGCCATGAAGCAAAAGTTAGCCGCCGGACATTTTATAGTTTATTATTTAAAAACAGTAATTAATGCCAACATCCACTTTTCCTATGTTAGTCAATTGCTGTTTATTAATCCTTTTTTCAAATGTTACGTACCAATAAAAGTTTTTCTTCAAATAAACACCAAAGCCTCCAAGGATATTGTTTAAAGGTTTTCCTGCAGCTGTGTAATGAGTATAATGTCTATAATTCTCTAAAATAAATTCTATTTTTTTTCTAATTAAGTATTTGAACTCAACAGAATATGTGAAAAGAATATTGTTTTTGCTAAAAAATAACCCGCCAATATTTGATGTAAAGCATAGGTGTTGCTTTATCCCCCTAGAATATAAAAATTTTAATTCAGAAGTTATTCTTTTATTTATTTCTTTTTTGGGAAGAGCCATTTGTCCATAAATAGCAAAGATGTTATTTGAATTTGTAATTGAATATTTGGTTCCTACTGAAAATCTGGAATACGGATTTTGTCCTCCATATTTTTGAATTTCATCGCCAGAATAAATTATTAATTCATGGAATTGCATATTGAATTCAAAATTACTCGATAATACAAAGTTTATTCTGTGACTTGAATAGATGTTGAAAGTTGAGATATCCTTATTTAATTCGGGTGTTTTAATATATTCATTGTTAAATAAAAGTACAGATTGGAATAGCATTTTTTTGTATCTACTAATTTTTGGATTATCAGTATGATTAATCCGACAGCTAGAAATGTCATTAAAAGGGTTATATTTTGATGCCGTGAAAATTGAAGATTTTTCAGTTTCACACTTTTCTTGGCCATTAACCAAAGAAGTTAAAAAAAACAGAAAAATAAATATAGCAATTGATCTTCTCATTTATTAACTAACTCGATCCTTAATAAAAAATTGCCAATTCTTATTTAACATTTTTACTTTGACATAGTATTTCTCTACAGCCTTGCAGCTAACATTTGTGTTGCCCTATTGCTTTTATTTCTAATTTAGATTTTGGTATTGCAGTTATCATAAAATACCTATACAATTTATTGATTAATAAAATTATAAAATTCAATAAATCAAAAAAAATAAATTAATCTAAAATAAGATAAGAGGTATTTTAAATTATCCAATGCTTAGAATTCATAAGCAGTTGCCATGAATTCAGAAATTTTTATTTATCCTGGATTTTTCTTACTACAAATGTTAAAAGTTTTCTTGGAGAGAAACGAACACCTGTCCACATTATTTTATTCATAATGCCGGGAATAGCCAGCAGCTTGCCTTTCATCATATATTTATAAGCATACTTAGCTACCATTATAGATGGTGCAGCTTTCATAATTTTGAAAAGTTTTGATTCGCCTAAAGTAGCAGCATCTACAAAACCTGTTGCTGTAGGGCCAGGGCATAAAACAGTAACCGTAACTCCAGTTCCTTTAAGTTCATTTGCAATTGCATAACTGAAGGATAGAACAAAAGATTTTGATGCATAATAAACCGACATCAGTGGGCCTGGCATAAAAGCCGCAACAGAAGCCACATTCAGTATGCGGCCATATCCTGATTTAATCATTCCGGGCAAAAACAAATGGGTAAGTTTTGCTAGTGCAAGAATATTCAGATTGATCATCATTTCCTGTTTTGCCATATCGCTTTCTGCAAAAGCACTGAAATCGCCGAATCCAGCATTGTTGATCAGAATATTAATTTGAATATTTTCTTTTAAAATATTTTCGAAAAGTCTTTCTGTAGCATTTGGTACAGATAGATCTATAGCATAAACTTTCACATCAATTCCAAATTCTTTTTCCAGCGAAACTTTTAGTTCATTCAGTTTATTTTCACTGCGCGCAACAAGAATAAGATTGTGTTTGTCTTTCGCAAGAAGCCGTGCCAGATCAGAGCCAATGCCACCGGAAGCGCCAGTTATCAAAGTATATGTTCTCATTTATGGAAATCTAATTAATGCTTTTTTTTCTTTACTTTTCTGCTTGATCAGAAAAGTAACAAAAGAATCAAGGCAAATCAGAACTTCTTCCCTCTCTGTTATAATGCAAGAATTCTTTACAAAGACATTCTGAAGTGCAGAACTTTGTAAGAATTCTAAGCATTTTAACATTCACTCCAGCCTTGTCCTCGCTGATTTGCCAGCCCCACGCACTTAATTTTTGTCTGAAACTCTTTATCCGAAAACTTAATAATCGATTTTATTCAGCAAATAATCAAATATTAAATAATTCTGATTTTTTCCAATCAGGATTTCATCAGGTCAGGAAGAACTGCTTCATAAACTTTCTTTGCATCTTCAACAAGCCCGAATGATTCATCATCAATGAACATCTCTTTACCTTTTACTTCACCGATAATGCAAAAATCAACTTTGCTATCTTCCATCACTTCTACAAAATCGTCTTCATCTTCGGGTGGAACCGTAACGACAATTCTTCCCTGTGCTTCACCGAAAAGGAATGCATCCATGCGAATTTCAGCATCGGATGTAATATCAAATCCAAGGTTTCGATGCATCGCTGATTCAAACAATGTAATGAATAAACCACCATCGGAAACATCGTGTGCTGAATTGACAAGTTTCTTTTTGATTAAATCCAAAACCGTCTGTTGAATCTTCATCTCCTCATCAATATTGAAGTACGGAGGAGGAGACAATTTTACTTTTTGATAAGCGTACAAATATTCTGAACATGAAATATCGTTGCGTGATAGTCCGATCAGATAAATTTTATCGTTCTGTTTTTTAAAATCGGACGACATCTGGATTTTTTTATCCTCCATTATTCCAAGCATTCCAATGACTGGTGTCGGGAATACAGGCTCCACATGGTTTTCCATGGCTGTCTGGTTGTAGAAGCTAACATTACCGCCAGTAACAGGAGTCTTGAATTTCTTGCATGCATTGGTCATTCCTTTTATTGCACCTACAAACTGCCAGTAAACTTCAGGATGGTAAGGGTTACCGAAATTCAGGCAATTTGTAATAGCTGAAGGTTCACCACCAGTGCAGATGATATTACGTGCAGCTTCTGATACTGCTATTTCGCAACCAATCTGAGGATCGGCGTGCACATAACGTGAATTACAATCAGTAGTAAGCACAATCGCTTTTTTAGTTCCTTTAATATTTACAACGGCTGCATCGGATGGAATATTTGTTGTCATATTTTTTGTGCCAACCATAGTGTCGTATTGCTCAGTGACCCATTTCTTGGATGCAATCGATGGCTGTTTCAAAAGAAAATATGCAATCTCTTTTAAATTTTTTGGTTCAGGGATGCTGTCAATATTGAATTTCTTCGTTTCAGCGTAATATTTTGGCTCTTTATATTCACGAATATAAACAGGAGCTCCGCCGCCAAGCACAAGCGATTCAGCGGGCACATCAGCAACCAGATCTTTTCCCCAATAATATTTCAGCCTGTCGCCTTTGGTCACTTCACCAATCTGCACACAGTTCAGATCCCATTTATCAAATATTTTCTGAATTTCTTTTTCTCTTCCTTTTTCAACAATAACAAGCATGCGCTCCTGCGATTCGGAAAGCAGAATTTCCCATGGCTCCATCTCAGTCTGACGAAGAGGAACTTTGTCAAGCCAGATAATCATTCCATGTTCACCTTTAGCTGACATTTCAGAAGTGGAACAAATGATTCCCGCAGCACCCATGTCCTGCATACCCACAACAGAGCCGGTTTTAATGATATCAAGGGAAGCTTCAAGCAATAATTTTTCCTGGAAAGGATCTCCCACCTGTACTGATGGTAATTTTTCAGAAGTAGTTTCGGATATATCTTCAGATGCAAATGTTGCTCCGTGAATTCCGTCCTTGCCAGTTGATGAACCCACGATGAATACTGGATTTCCCGCACCCTTAGAAGTAGCAGAAGCAACCATACCAGCTTTCACAATACCCGCTGACATGGCATTTACCAATGGGTTCACGTTATAACAATCGTCAAAATACACTTCACCGCCAACAACGGGAACACCGAATGCATTGCCATAATCGCCAATACCTTTTACAACACCTTTCAACAACCATTTAGTTTTATCAAGGTTTATGTTTCCAAAACGCAGTGAGTTCAACTGAGCAATTGGCCTTGCTCCCATGGTAAAAATATCGCGGTTGATACCGCCAACACCTGTTGCAGCACCCTGATAAGGTTCAATAGCTGAAGGGTGATTGTGGGATTCTATTTTAAAGCAGCAACCTAGTCCATCACCGATATCAACGAGTCCGGCATTTTCTTCGCCGGCTTTTGCCAGCATATGCGGGCCATCTTTCGGTAAAGTCTTTAACCAGTGAATAGAATTTTTATATGAACAATGTTCCGACCACATTACAGAATATAAACTCAGCTCAGTAAAATTGGGAGTCCGTCCTAAAATTTCTTTTATTTTTTCAAATTCCTCAGGCAGCAATCCCAGCTTCTGAGCCGCTTCCAGGGTTACATTGATTGATTTTTTCGCCATCGCTGTTATTATTTGATAGTGGAGCAAATGTAGTGAACTAATTTTCTTTTCAGCAAAAAATGAAATGCAATTTTATCAACAAGAAATAAAACAGGAGTAAAATAGATTTTAGATCAAGAATTAGAATAATTTGAGTTATATTTTTTTTACTCACCCCGCCCCTCTCTGCAAGCAAAGAGGGAGAAATAATGAACTTCTCAAAATATTCTAAGTTTCTAGTAATTTTCTTTTTGCGTTTGATTTGCGTGCAGGCCAGACATCCCGATAGCTATCGGGAGGCGAGGTCAGGGTTGCGTGAATGACAGAGTGCATAGAATTCTTACAAAGTTCCGCATTTCAGGAATGTCTTTGTAAAGAATTCTTGCAATATGTCAGAGAAGGCTGAAGCTTCGTTTTGTCTTGATTCTTTGGTTCTTTCTCATCAAGGAGAAAGAACAAATAAATAATTATCAGAAATTTCTACCTTTGAAAATATTTAAATCTTTTATGGAATACCTTTTATCACTGTTTTACACAATAGTATTTATTTACCTTATTTACAAGATTCCATTTTTTAAAGCGGAAGGCTTGTCAGCTAAGGTTTTGTCAGTGATATTTGTGATAAAAATTCTTGCAGGTATAGCAATGAGTTTAATTTACACTTATTACTATACCGACCGCAACACAGCTGACATTTTCAAATATTTTGATGACAGTAAAATAATGTTTGATGCCCTGCTGAAAAAACCAGCTGATTTCATCAGCATGATGACCGGAATCGGCAATGACAGTCAATATTACAATGATCATTATTACAAACTGATGAACAACTGGTACAGGGTTTATGAAAGCAATATTTATAATGAGAGTCATACAATAATTCGATTCAATGCATTCGTCAGAATTTTTTCATTCGGATATTACAATGTTCATACAGTTTTCATTTGTTTTCTTTCTTTGTCTGGACTGGTGGCACTTTACAAGAATTCCATAAAATTTATCAAGAATAAAAACAAGGAATTAATTTTCGGAATATTTCTTCTCCCTTCTGTAATCTTCTGGGGATCGGGAGTAATGAAGGAAGGACTTTTATTTTTTGGGCTCGGATTTTTGATTTATCATTTCTTTGCAATAATTGAAAAATTTAGTTTTGCTTCATTCATATGGATCATCATTACCACTATCCTGATTTACTTTACTAAGTTCTATGTGCTTGCAATTGCAATTCCAATACTCATTGCTCATTTGTGGGTAAGTAAAAGCGGCGAAAAATATATTTTGATGAAATACTTCATCGTTTTTGTGATTTATATTTTCATAGGAACACAGTTGCATTTCGTCTTTCCCAGGTTTGACACCCTTGATATTCTTGTAACCAAACAACGTGATTTTATCGGACTCGCGAAATTCATGAATTCCGGAAGCCTTATCAATATTCCCTTGCTTACGCCCGATATCTGGAGTTTCATCAAATATGCTCCCCAGGCTTTCTTCATCACTATGTTCCGGCCATTTATTACGGAATCAGGTTCAATGATGATACTGATGGCTGCACTGGAAAATTTTCTAATATTAATAATTTTAATTCTTGCTTTTGTCTTTGCAAATTTTCAACAGATTCATAAAAGTATTTTTTATGCCTGCATGTTCGCGGTGATCTTTATGTTTGTGCTCACAGGACTTATAACACCTGTAATGGGCGCTATGGTGCGCTATAAGGTTCCGGCATTGCCATTCCTTATGATCATGCTGATTATGCTTATTGATAAAGATAAAATGATAAAGAAAATTCCTTTTCTAAAATTCCTGAAATCATGAAAACAAAAAAAATTGTATTGATCACCGGTGCAACTTCGGGTATTGGTAAAGCATGCGCTGAAAAATTCGCAGCTAATGGATATAATTTAATTATTACCGGTCGGCGTGAAAAACGTCTTGAAGAAATTTCGCTTCAATTGAAAAATAAATTTCAGACAAATTCTGTCTGTCTTGGATTTGACATTAAAAAGTATGATGAAACGGAAAAAGCTATTTCATCACTTCCTGCAGCATGGAAAAAAATTGATGTGCTTATAAATAATGCTGGTCTTGCAGCGGGGTTAAGCTCTATAGATGAAGGAAAAATTTCGGACTGGGAACTTATGATTGATACCAATATTAAAGGGCTTTTGTACGTTTCAAGAATCATAATGCCGCTTATGGTAAAGCGTGGTAAAGGTCATATCATCAACATTGGTTCCATAGCAGGAAAAGAAACATATATGAATGGCAATGTTTATTGCGCCACCAAACACGCTGTGGATTCTCTTACAAAAGCCATGCGGATGGATCTGCTGAAACATGGAATAAAAGTTTCGGCTGTGAATCCCGGTGCTGTTGAAACTGAGTTTGCACTTGTACGATTCAAAGGCGATAAAGCAGCTGCGAAAAATGTGTACAAAGGATATAAGCCTTTAACAGGAAATGATGTTGCTGAAGTTGTTTATTTTACCACCACACTTCCTGACCATGTAAACATTAATGATGTTATTGTAACACCAACAGCGCAGGCGAATACGGTTCATACATTTAAGAAAGACAGTCCGCAATAGACAGTCTGCAGATAGAAATGGCAGGAAGAAGCACGGATCATTGAACTTGTTTATTTATCGAAGATCAATTTGTCAAATTACGCTATTTCCTATCTATCCGACAGTATTTAAGTAAATATATACTTGAATTTTCGTTTCTTTTTTAATTAAATATTTTACTTTTGAATTGCACTATAGAATAAAGACAAATGGAGGTAAAAAGAATTTTTGATCTTGTTCCCCGTTATAAAGAATTATGGCCCGATCAGCAAAAAGCATTGTCGGGAAAGGATAATGGAGTATGGGTCAGTTATAGTATTGATGATTTTATTGAGCGTTCCAATAATATTAGTTACGGACTTCTTTCAATTGGAGTTGAAAAAGGTGACAAGATTGCATCTATAACTTTCAACAGGCCCGAATGGAATTTTATTGATATAGGCATACAGCAGGTTGGAGCAATTCATATTCCAATTTATCCGACCATAAGTGACTCAGATTACAAATATATTCTGCAACATGCTGAAGTAAAATATATTTTTGTTGCAGGCGAAGAAATGTACCGCCGAATAAAGCATATAGTTCCTGAAATCCCTACACTTAAAGCCATTTATACTTTTAAAAATCTTCATGGATTTGAACATCTTAATGAGCTTATAGAACTTGGAATAAAAAACAAGAATGCAGAAAAACTGCAGAAAGTAAAGGATTCAATTACCGAAGACGATGTCCCTACTATCATCTACACCTCAGGAACCATGGGCTTTCCAAAAGGCGTGGTACTGCAGCACAAAAATATTATCAGCAACTTTCTTGCAGCTTCATACATTCCGCCATTTCCGGCAGGAGCGCGTGCCCTGAGTTTCCTTCCCATCTGTCATATTTATGAACGGATGCTGAATTACCTTTACCTGTATGTTGGCTATTCAATTTATTATTCTGATAATATTGCAAATGTTGCAGAGCATATTAAAGAAGTGAAACCTGTTATAATGGGCACAGTTCCTCGCCTTCTTGAAAAAATATATGATAAAATAATTAACACGGGTTCCAAGTTGAAGGGAATTAAAAAAGGAATCTTCTATTGGGCTCTGCATGTTGGGCAGCAATATGAACTGTATGGCGCCAATGGCTGGTATTACGAAACCAAATTAAAACTTGCAAGGAAACTTGTCTTTTCAAAATGGAAAGAGTCACTAGGTGATAACCTTGATGTTATTGCTTCCGGTGGCGCTGCATTGCAGCCGAGACTTGCAAGAATATTCTGGGCTGCAGGTTTCAGGGTTTTGGAAGGATATGGATTAACCGAGACATCCCCGGTAATTGCTATAAATACGCTCGATCCAGGTTGTGCAAAATTCGGAACCGTCGGACCTGTTCTGCGCGGTGTTCAGGTAAAAATTGCTGATGATGGCGAGATACTCGTAAAAGGCCCCAACCTGATGAAAGAATATTACAATGAACCGGCAATGACAAAAGAAGCGATTGATGAAGATGGATGGTTTCACACTGGCGACATGGGGCTTCTTGATAAGGAAGGATTATTGAAAATAACGGGAAGAAAAAAAGAATTATTTAAAACATCTTTCGGAAAATATATTGCTCCGCAGATGATTGAGAACAAACTGAAGGAATCACCGTTTATTGATAATATTATTGTACTTGGCGAAAACCAGAAATTTGCTGCCGCGCTTATAGTTCCTGACTTTGCACATTTAAAAATGTGGTGCGAAGCCAAAGGCATCAAATATTTAACCACTAAAGAAATGATCCAGCTTCCCAGGATAATCAACCGTTTTCACAAGGAAATAAAAAAATATAATCTGGAACTTGGTGATACAGAAAAAATAATGCGTTTTGAACTGATGGACACTGAATGGACCATTGAATCGGGAGAACTTACTGCTACCCTTAAACTCAGAAGATCTTTTATCGTTAAACTTTACGCCGAAAAAATCAGCAAACTTTTCTAAGATCAGCGAAATTATTCTCCTTTTACAATTTTTCTTGTCAGGAAAATACTCTTTGAATCTTTAACAGTAAGAAAATAAATTCCATTTCTCAACGGCAGGGTGCTGAACGAAATAAGCGTATTTCCTGCACTTGCAGGGCCTTTCAGCAATAGCTTAACCAGTCTGCCATTGATATCATAAATATCAACTTCAAGTTCGGTATCATATGGAACCGACAGATCAACCATCATCTGGTCGCTTGTGGGATTCGGGTAGGCAAGTAAATCGAAAGTTTCGGGAATAATTATTTCATCGGCCGGTTTCTGCAACTCAGCAAGCCACGTTCCATGCTCCCGATAAGTATAAACGCTCTGGTGAACATATTTTCCAAAAGAACCTGCCACCCATACTTTGCCAGGTTCATCATATACCCGCTGACTTCCGCTATAATCACCCCAGCGGTCGGGACCACTGATTAAATTGACATACGTATTCCCTTTCTTTAAAATAGTTTTCTGAGAATACTCTCCTGCTCCATTGTAATAAAATGTGCAAAATCCCGGATATGTTTTGCAGTTGGTATAATTCACTGTAATCAGCGCTGTGTTGTCAGATGAAGATTTTCCAGTATAGGAAATATTAGGATACCCGTATTCAAGTGTGTCCGACATCAACATGAGCTGTGCAGCCGGGCTTGTTGAAACATTGCTCACAATGCCATGAAAGAATGTGGAAAATCCGGAGGTAGTATCAATGGTATTACCAACGAACTGAATAATATTATTTTCAATAAATCCTCCCAGCACCCTGGCATCATTGGTTTGCAGTAATTGATTCACCGGTTGCAAAGCATTTGGTGGCATTCCGTATGACTTATCAGAAATCAGAGCATTCACATTCAATGCAGCAGAAGTGTCAGTCATATTGCCTGTTATGTGGAGTAGAAACAGGCTATCACTTTGTACTGCAAAATTTCTGTCGGATAACAAATAAATGTCGGGCCCTGCAGGATGACTGCCACCCTGGATGGGACACAGATTGCGCATAGGTTTACCTTCGAATTTAATATCACTCCACAATTTTGTTTGCATTAAGGATCCGCTGTAGCCTGTGCTTTTATCAATCTGCCACACCACACTTTGTTTAAAAGCTGTCTGCCATGCATAGTTATTTTTCAATAAATTTACTGTAACAAATAATTCATCATGCGTTATGGCTATTGCTGGAAAGTCGGACCAGCTGGTATCTGCAAGCGGATTACCCGGCAAATAATACAAATTCCAGAATCCCGTCGGATCATCAGTCTGTGAAAAACCAACTACAATATTGCTGGTGCTGTCGAGAAACCCAGCAAGATATACAGCAATAAACCTGTTTGCTTCAGGATCGTAAATAAGTTTCGGATCATACTGGTCAGGGTATAAATTCAATGTATCAGAGAAAGCTCCGAGTGATATTTTTTTCACCAGTGAATCCAGCTGCAGATCATAAAAATAAAGACTGCAATTCATGGCCGAAATAAGTTTTGCATCATTGGATACTGCCAGACTATTATCGTTCGGGACATTCGCTTCAAAAATATTTCCCTCAAAACTGCTGATAACAGAAGGAGTATCGACAGTTAAAATATTTGTTGACTTCTGAATATATCCGTTATTGACTTTACGCGGATATTTTTTTTCAGTTTCGCTTTTGCATTTTTCAATGTAGTCAGTGTATGCCTTATTGCCTTCGTCAGGATTATCAGCATTTACAATTTTTACATTCCAGTCATTCTTTATTTCAGAAACATTCACCGAATTGTGTTTTGCAATGGTAAAAGTTTTTGTGCGAAAGGTGCAGTTTTGTTGTGAAAAAAGAGCAGCAGGAATAAATATTAAAGAAAAAATAAAAAGGGTATAACGTATTGTCATAAGCTAAGTGTTTGAGACAAAGTTACAATTTTATAGATTTTAAATATACTGTCCGAAAATAAATTTCAACAGCTAATAAACAAAAAAGTCTCCCGAATATATAAAAGGAAGGCCGGTTTAAACCAACTAATCACTAAACTTTACTATTCAATTAATATCCGTTTCGCAACGGTTTTCTTTCCCTGCTTTATATTTATAATATAGGTGCCGCTTTCGTATCCCTTCATATCGAACTGTCTTGTATAGGAACCCTCTGCTTTATCAATTGATTCTTTAAGCAATTGTTTGCCGTTCATATCAGTTATAGTAATACTTGTTTTATTTTTCTGGTCGAGCTGGAAGGAGAGATTAAAAAATTCATTGGCTGGATTCGGGGAAACTTCCACCTGCAGGGTATTTGAATCATTCAATTTGTTCTTCCTTATTCCATCTTCAAGGATGGTGATCTTTTTAGAATATGTTATATGATTTCCCTGATTATCCTTTCCATATATTTGCATATCAGCATCTGGCTGCGATTTCTCAATATTGCTTCTGTTATTATTTAAAAGAGTATCCTTAAAGCTCTTAATTATTATTTTATTTTTCCCCAGTGAAGGTGCGCCGAAATTCTGAAAGTTAAATTCCTTTGTTATAGAATCAATATTAAATGAGCCATTGAATTCAGGCATTTCAGGCGTCATATTAAAATTAAAATTTTTGAACATCTCCTGCATATCAGCAAAGTTTTTCATGAATGAAGAGTCGGCTATATTATCGGAAATGCCAAACCTGAAGTTACCCAACCCTTGTCCCATCAGCGAATCCTGAATTTGCATATCGCCATTGCCGGTATATTCCTTTTCCGAAACAATGGTATCACCATTAACTATTTTCATTGTCCTTATTTTTATATAGGACTTGCTGTGGCCGGGCTGGTCGGTTTGTGCCACGACTGAACATGCAAAAACAAACCAAGATATGATTGCCAGACCTGCTGATAATTTTGCTATAATTTTCATAACAGCCTCCTGATTTTTTACATGGCAAATTTATAGCACAACATACTGTCAATTCTATAAAAGAACGTTAAGAATGGTTAAAAAATGTTAAGCATAATTGGTTTGGATTTGATATTTATTCTTATTTTTATGCAGAACATTTTCCAATGAAAAAATCACTTATATTTTTATCTTTACTTATACCATCATTTTTAGTTTCAGCACAGGGTGGAGGTCCCTGGCAGCACAGGGTTTTCAGGGCTGTATCTACTGATGGGATGACGTGGACAAAAGATACTACTCTCCTCTTCTTCCCTGCCAGTGTTCCGTCAGTAGTGATGGATACAAATCAGAATGTGTTCCTTTATTATGTGCATATGGACAATCCGTTTTCACCTGAATCATTGTTTGTGGCTGTATCACCCGATGGACAATATTTTTATGCACCGCAAAGTGCAGTTTTTACCGGAAGCACAGTTACAAGGAAGGTTGATCCGGATGCAGTTATTCTGCCCGACGGGCGAATCCGCTTATATTATATTGATTTCGATATGCAGCCACCGCAGGATGTACACAGCGCCATTTCGAATGATGGAATAAATTTTACTGAAGAACCGGGTATACGATTCAGTGACCCAACCGGTATTACAGATCCGGATGTTTTCAGCGCTGCCGGAAAATGGAATATGTATGTTTCAAAAGGGACACAGCTATTAAGAGCTACATCTATAGATGGACTCACTTTTGCAATGGATAGCTCATTTGCCTGGAATAAAGGAGCGGTATCATGTACACATATGTTTTCATGCGGACTATACAGAACTTATTTCTGCGGCAGTGGCAAAATTCTAAGTGCTACAAGTGGTACAGGCGACACCCTTGTTATGGAATCAGGTGTCCGATTAGCACCGGATGTAAACGAATTTATTTGCGATCCTACAATGCTGCGATTATACTCCGGTGAATATGTCATGTATTATAAATCATATGTGAGTGGTACAGGTATTGCAGCTGAGCAATCATGCTCCTGCAACCAGCAACTGAATGCATACCCGAATCCTTTTACAAATTCTACTTATATTGATATCCCTGATAAGCTTGCAAACTCAAAAGAATTACAGCTTGACATTTTTGATTTTACAGGAAGTAAAGTTTATTCATGTAATGTTAATTCCACTTCTGATAGAATTGAGATCAGAAAAGCAAATCTTAAACAGGGATTATTTTATTTTTATCTGAGCAATAAAAGAGGTATTGCAGGAAAGGGAAAATTTGAAATTATTAATAATTAAAATTCATCTTATTTAAGCAATCATGTATAAAGCAAAATATTTAATATTTTATTTTCTTATATGTTTTCTAATTAATGCAGATGCGCAAACATTAAACGTTCCTGTGCGCTCCAGCTCAGCGATGTCGGGAACCCAATTTGTAAATTATATCACGGCCATGAGCCTTACCAACAGGGAGAATGCAATCTTTACTGAAGTGATGAATGGGAATGTCCCTGCCTTCATGCGAAACATGATTCCTGTTAATTCAACAGCAACAATAAGCGGTACAGTTTACACTGCAACATATTATGTAATTCCCGATTACCTTGCTATCGGATGTGATTCGGATTATTTTCTCTGCCCCATGACTCCGCTACTTGCACAGCAGATTGCAGATCAACTTGCGTGTACATTGCCGACAAGAAAAATGGTGAATGATATCTGGACCGCAGCAACAGTGCATCTCAGTCCAAGCACAATATCACCAAGTGCACAAATGACAACAGTTCCGGTTTTTGCCACACACGATTCAACCGTATGGGTGCAGCGCAGTGCAGTGCTTGCAGCCCATCCACTTGGTGAACTAGTTGGCGGGGATAAAAAAGATGTGATCATTTCAAATCATATTTATGGAAACCCTTCTCCGGGAAGGGTGGTAATCTATGGCTGGCATTACACTTCCGGCACTCCAATACAACCACTCTATTATGGCCACGAAGAAACATATGCTGATTACAGTCACGGAATAAGAATGGTTCAGCTGGCTTGTACTTTGAACGGAAGTGCATCAACCGTGAATGATATTCTTATTTCTTCAACTTACAATACAGTGCTGAGCGATGAAGGCGCAATTTCCACACCACGCTACCCTGTGGGACTTCCGCAGGTTAACACACCAACATCTTTTTGTGCACTGAGAGAAAGTTCAACAAGTATTCGTATTAAAATAACTCATGAATCCTTGAACAGCGGGTATTTTGTGCAAACCAGTACGAATGGAATTTCATTCGGAGCCAGCCAGGTTTTTGCTGACACAAATTTTCTCCTGACCAATCTTCTTACTGATTCTATCTATTATATAAGGATTGCAGCATTCAGCAATGCCGATACTTCTGCATGGTCGGAAGTGCTTGCCGCAGCACCTTCATCATTTTCTGAAAGAGTCCTTGTAGTGAATGGCTTTGACCGTGCATCGACCGGAAATACATACAACTTTATACGACAGCATGGAAAAGCTATTTTAAAAAGCGGGTATATTTTTTCCTCCGCCACGAATGATGCGGTGCTGAACGGACTGGTTAATCTGCAGAATTATTCTATCATTGACTGGATACTTGGTGATGAAAGCACCGCCAATGAAACTTTCAGCACTGCTGAGCAGGGAAAGGTAAGTTCATTTCTGAATAATGGAGGAAAATTATTTGTATCCGGATCTGAAATTGCGTGGGATCTTGATAACAAAGGCTCAACAACCGATAAAAGTTTTTATAACAATTACCTGAAAGCACAATATGTGAATGACGCACCAAACGGGCAATCGGCAACTTATTACAATATCACTCCAGTTACATCACAGTTTTTCAGTAATCTTTCGCAATTCAGTTTTGACAATGGGACCCACGGAACCATAAATGTAAAATATCCTGATGTTATCAATGGAATAAATGGCGGCATCAATTGTTTTTATTACACTTCTCTTGCAACAAATTATTCCGGAGTTTGTTATACTGGCAACTTTCCATCTGGCAGTGTGCAAGGCAAACTTGTAAATTTAGGATTCCCTTTTGAAACGGTTTATCCCGACACATCCAGCAGAAAATTAATGAACAGGATCATGGCATATTTTGAGCCTTCACCTTCTGCAACACTTACAGCATACGGCCAGACAACTTTCTGTCAGGGTGATTCTATTACACTCGCCGCAACTGATGATTTCGGAAATACCTATCAATGGATAATGAATGGAAATAATATAACGAATGCAACTCACAGTTCACTTACAATTCATCAAAGCGGAAATTATGCTGTGTTTGTATATCATAACGGGCAGACTGCATTATCACCGACAATTCCTATCACAGTGAATCAAAATCCAACTGCTGCAATTACCACAACGGACCTGACTGCTTTTTGTTCCGGCAACAGTGCTGTTCTTACAGCCACTTCCGGAAGCGGTTATTCTTTTCAATGGTTTTTAAACGGAAATGCAATTCAGGGTGCCACCAACAGTGTTTACTCTGCTTCCCTGCAAGGAAATTATAATGTAAATGTTACAGCAAATACGTGCAGTTCTATTTCGAATCCAATTGCAATTACAACCTGGTCATCACCAATTGCTTTTGCAGGAAATGACACGTCAGTTTGTTATGGAAGCTACATCACACTTATTGCAACTGGCGGATTCAATTATCAATGGGATCATTCCGTTTTGCAGAACATACCCTTTATGCCAACTGCAACAACCGCATACAATGTTACAGTTACAAATGTTTCCGGATGCAGCAACACTGACGATGTTACGGTAAATGTCAATGCTTTGCCACAAGTACCAACCATTACACAATACAATCATTACCTGCTTAGCAGTGCTGCGAATTCATATCAGTGGTACGACAGCAATGGTATTATTACCGGAGACACTATACAATTATTTATTCCCCCGCATGACGGTTTGTATTATGTTTTAATTACAGATGCCAATGGATGCAGCGCGCAATCACAAGCATTCAATTATATTACTACGGGTATTAATAGTTTTTCCGGACAAGACCTAATTTCTGATTACTTTAATCATTCCAATAATACTCTTACAATAAAAAACAATTCCTCCATTGTTTATCAGACAATATTCATTCTTTCGGATAGCAGGGGAAACCAGTTATCTGTTAAACAATTTTCACTTAAAGGAAATCAATCAACAGTCTTAGATTTATCAGGATATGCCTCGGGAATTTATTTTGCAAAATTAATTTCTGATCAGTTCCTGAAAACAGAAAAACTTGTGATGGAAAAATAATATTGATCAATAATAGTTCATAATAATATTGTAACATGCCAATAAAAAAAATAATTCTTTTCATAGTAGGATCACTTTTGGGAAGCTGGTCGTATGGCCAGACATGGGTGGAGAAAATGCAGGATCCGAATGCAAATTTTTATGAAATTCAGAAAACATTTAATACATACTGGGCCAATAAAAAAATTGAAAAAGGAAAAGGATGGAAACAATTCAGAAGATGGGAAAGCTTCATGACTCCGCGTGTTTATCCATCCGGCGACATGAATATTGAGGCGAACCTGATGCAGGCTTACCAGGAATATAAATCAAAATATTCTTCTTCAAAAATTGCAGCAGGCAGCTGGATATCACTTGGACCTCTAAGTATACCTACCAATGGAGGCGGTGGCAGACTGAACTGCATAACTTTTATGCCGGGAAATCCATCAACAATTTTTGTCGGGTCCCCTTCGGGAGGTCTTTGGAAATCCATTGATGGCGGGGCAACATGGAACACCAATACAGACTTGTTGCCCAACCTCGGAGTATCCAGCATTGCAATCAATCCGGCAAATACGAATATCATGTATATTGCCACCGGCGACAGGGATGCAACAGATACCTATACAATCGGGCTTATGAAATCCACCGATGGCGGCATTACATGGAATACAGCAGGACTTAACTGGGCATTAACCCTGAAAAGAAGTATAAATAAAATTATAATCAACCCTGTACATCCTGACACAATCCTTGTTGCTACCAGTGCGGGAGTGTATCATTCCTTTAATGAAGGATCAACATGGGTATTGTCCAGAAGCGGTAATTTTAAAGATATTTGTTTTAATCCAGCTAATCCAAATATCATTTGGGCTGCTACAAAAAACGGTCTCTGCAAATCCGTAAATGGTGGTTTAAATTTTACTGCGGTTACATTCACCCCTACAACTACCACTATTGGCAGGCTTTCCATTGCAGTGACTCCTGCTGACAGCAATGTGTTGTATATTCTGGCATCTAATAATTCTGATAATAGTTTTGCCGGATTGTGGAGAACTATTGACAATGGAGCAACATATACACTCTGTTCAAACACACCAAACTTACTTGGCTGGGCCACTGACGGCACTGATGCAGGAGGACAAGGGTGGTACGACCTGTCGCTTGCAGTTTCACCAACCGACAAAAACACAGTTTATATTGGAGGTGTAAATCAGTGGAAATCCACCAATGGCGGCACATCCTGGAACCTATGCACACACTGGTATGGTGGCGGAGGGAAACCTTATGTGCATGCAGATGTACATACCATAGCATTTTTACCGGGAAGCGGCACTACATTATTTTCCTGTAACGATGGCGGACTTTTCAAATCAACAAATTCCGGGAGTACCTGGAGCGATCTGAGCAACGGCATTTCCGTGGGACAGATGTACAGGCTCGGTTGTTCTGCAACAAACCCGAATCTTGTAATAACAGGCTGGCAGGACAATGGCAGCAATTTATTAAGCGGAACCAGTTGGGCGAATGTCCTTGGCGGTGACGGCATGGAAAGCATGATTGATTACTCAGACAACAATCACATGTATGCCGAATTTTATTACGGAGATATTTACAGATCGGATGATGGTGCCGCAAGTTTTAACTCTATTAAAAATAATATTACTGAAACCGGTGACTGGGTTACTCCATTTGTCGAGGACCCTGTTGATCCCGCTACCATCTATGCCGGGTTTGAGAATATATGGAAATCCACTGACCGTGGAGATAACTGGGCAATGATATCCAACTTCACAGGTGGCCCAAAAATTCAATTTATTGCAGTAGCACCTTCCGATCCAAACACAATTTATATTGTTAAAGCTGGATTTCCTTTTAAAACTTCTGACGGCGGTAATACATGGAACGCCATCAGCTCTGACCTCCCGGCTGCTGCATACATTTCATCAATTGCTGTAGATCCAACAAATCCTGATATCATATGGGCAACAATCTCTGGGTATGCTGCAAATTCAAAAGTATTTACTTCAAGAAATGGTGGAATAAACTGGACCAACTATTCAGGGACACTTCCGAATATTCCGGCCAATACAATTGTTTATGAAAAAAATTCTGACGAAGCACTTTATGTGGGAACAGATCTCGGTGTTTTCTATCGCGACTCGACAATGGCTGACTGGATTCCCTTTAATAACGGCCTTCCCAATGTGGTTATTGATGAACTTGAAATTTATTATCCTACAGGAAAACTTCGTGCAGCTACATATGGACGCGGACTTTGGGAATCAGGATTGTATACACCACAGGGCTTGGATAACATTTTATCATCCAAAAACGGTACTCTTAAAATTTATCCCAATCCAGGAAACGGCATTGCAACCATTGACCTGAATGATGTGGGCAATAAAAATGAAATTGTATCCGTTAAAATAATAGGCAGCACAGGAAAAATAATCAGGAACGAAAAAATAAAATTAGCGGGCGATTGCTGCTATGCCATTGATATCAGTAAGGAAGCCAAGGGTTCATATATAATAAAAATCTTTTCTTCAAAAGGAGTGTACACGGGTACTTTAATTAAAAATTAAACGATGAAAACACTAGCAAAGACAATTACACTTGTACTGTTCACCGGGACATTACTCCTCATTTTTTCATGTGGTGGAAAAAATGAAAGTACGGATAACAAAGATAAAACAACGCTTACCGAACGGATACAATACGACGTTATCATCAAAACACCGGACCCTCAATATGACTGGTGGGTGCAGAATATAGAAGGTTCCAAAAGAGAAACATTTGTAAAAACTTTTCTTCAGCTTGCTTATGATGGGAAAGTGAAAGCATATGATTATTATAACAAACCACTTACTCCTGCCGAGGTGAAACAAATAGATAACCGCACAGATACTATTTCCATTCAGGATTTAAAGGATCCGGAAAAAATGTATGATACAATTATAAAACAGGAACTCGACCTTCAGAAGATAACAAAGGTGCGCTTTCTGGAAGAATGGTCGTTTGATGAAAAGAAATTAAACTTCGATAAAAAAGTAGTAGGGCTTATGCTGATGAAAGAAAATTACGGCGATTCAGCCGAATTCAGAGGCTATTCCCCACTTTTCTGGATTTACTTTGATGATACGTATCCCGCAAAAATGAAATAATATTTCTTAATGATTAGTGGCAAATCAGCCCGTCATAACGAGTATCCGTGTTTGCAAAGGTATCGTGATATGACGGGCTGATTAATTTGTATTTTTTCTGATTACCTTTGCATCTTATAACAATCTGATGACATATCTTAATCACACACTGCAAAACGGAATCCGTATCGTTCACAAACAGGTTAGCGGTTATGTTTCCCATTGCGGTATAATTATCAATGCCGGAAGCCGGGATGAAATGACCAATGAGCAGGGCATTGCCCATTTTATTGAACACACTATTTTCAAAGGAACATCAAAGCGAAGATCTTACCAGATACTAAGTCACATGGAAAATGTGGGCGGTGAAATCAATGCGTTTACTACAAAAGAAGATACCTGTGTTTACACCTCTTTCCTGAATAAATTTCTTGAAAGAGCCATGGATATTATGTCCGATATCACTTTTCATTCTACTTTTCCCGAAAAGGAAATGGAAAAAGAAAAAGAAGTTGTGCTCGATGAAATAAACTCCTACCGCGATAATCCGGCTGAAGAAATATTCGATGAGTTTGAAAAACTGATTTTTAATAATCACCCTATCGGTAGATACATTCTTGGCGAAGCTGAGTGTATTAAAAAGTTTAAAAAAAACCAGCTTAAAAAATTTATAAGCAGGGCCTACAACACCGATGAAATTGTTCTTTGTCTTGTTGGAAACATTGAATTTGCTGACTTCTTAAAGTCAGCTGAAAAATATTTTTCTCGGATTCCAGCCAATTCCAGAAGTTGGAAAAGGACTAAGTTCCGTGCCTACAAGCCATTTCAAAAAACCATTGTGAAACCGATTCATCAGACACATTGCATGATTGGTAACATCGCTTACAGTGCAAGAGACAAGCGTAGGCCGCAGTTGATTCTTCTGAACAATATTTTAGGCGGACCAGGAATGAATTCGCGGCTAAGCATGAATATTCGCGAGCGTTATGGCTTTTGCTACAACATTGAATCGAATTATTCTCCTTTCTCTGATACCGGAGTTTTTGGAATTTATTTCGGAACCGAACAGGAAAATATTGAACGCACTACTTCGCTGGTTAATAAAGAACTCAATAAATTCCGCAATGAAAAACTCGGGACATTGCAGTTGCACAGAGCCAAACTTCAGCTCATGGGACAACTCGCAATATCCTATGAACAAAGCCTGAACGAAATGCTTTCAATGGGGAAAAGTTTTCTGGAATTCAATAAAATTGATAACATTGAAGAGATCAATGAAAAGATTGAATCTATTACTGCTGAACAAATACAGGATGTCGCAAATGATATTTTCCTGCCAGGTAAACTGAGCACTTTAATTTACAAATCGGACAAATGAAAACTGATGCAGAAATTTACGATTACGCGGAAGCCTTTACCACAGCGGAATCGCCGGTACTTAAAAAACTCAACAGGGATACTCATGTAAATATTTTATATCCCCGGATGCTCTCCGGAAAATTACAGGGGACCTTATTGAAAATGATCAGCAATATGGTTTCACCAGAACACATTTTAGAAATCGGCACATTTACAGGATACTCTGCAATATGTCTTGCTGAGGGGCTTACAGCCAATGGCATTCTTCATACCATAGAAATAAATCCTGAGCTTGAGGACATGGAACTTAAGTATTTTGAAGAAGCCGGTGTGAAAGAAAAAATAAAATTGCACATTGGAAACGCTATTGAAATAATTCCAACATTAAACGAAAAATTCGATATTGTTTTTATTGATGCCGACAAAGAAAATTACCTGAATTATTACAATCTTATTTTTGATAAAGTGCGTAAGGGCGGATTTATTCTTGCCGATAATGTTTTATGGGATGGAAAAGTTCTTGACCAGGCTGCACCTGCAGACTCGGAAACCAAGTCATTACAGGAATTCAACCAGTTTGTACAAAATGATATTCGTGTTGAAAATCTTTTATTACCATTCAGAGACGGGATTTCTATTATAAGAAAAATTTAAATTAGTTTGCGAGCCTGATCAATCATGGTGTGACAATATTTTTGATTTGTATTTTTGTACATTTTCTAAAATATTATTTACTCCAGAGTCTACCTATTTTAATTCCTAAATTTATTATTGGCATAAAAGCAGAAACACTCTTATGTCCTTCCGGCCTTATGCCTGAATGAACATAATCAATAGTCTTGGTTGTATTTATATCTCTATTTTTATAACGAATACCAAAGCCCCAATTTATCTGATGGAAGAATGAATTCGAATAATAATCCTTGCAAAATTTAATTTCAACGCCAATCAAAAATTCATTTTCATTCCTTGTGAAATACACAGGGTCTTCCTTATAAAAATCATCGAAGGTCGTGTTCCTGTAATATAAATATTTGCCAAGAATTTCAAGCCCGATGTATCTGTTTGGAATGCTCTTGCTGACTGGCAACATATAAAAAAATCTAAATACTGGCCCGTTATACGCTAATAGAGGATACTTGTCATCATTAATTTCTATACCAATTTTATTGATCCAACGATATGCAGTTGTATATCCAATTTCAAAACCGAATTTTCTAATGTTATCTTTGGTGTCTTCATAATAAATGGAAAAATTATTGCTTAACAATTCTGTAATATTTGTCGATATCGATCTGGTCCTTAAAATCTGCGATTGTAAATGAAGAGAACAAAAAGTTATTGAAAAAAAAATTACGCAGAATAATATTTTAAATTTTCGTTTCATTGATTTTGTTCTATAAACAAATTTTCATTGCCCGCTTATTTATGAATCCCGATCTGCAGACCTATTGTAAGCCTTGGCAATTCAGGATATTTTACATCTGATTTAAAAATATCCGATAAACGATAAGTGCCATATATCACATAACGGTTAAACCCAATTCTCGCTAAAGCTCCGTAATTAAATCGATTGAAATAATCCAGGCGCGAAATTTTTGTTTTTACAACATTGCCGTTATCCATTTTATCCCTAGTGAAATTGACTCCTGAAATTCGCCAGTCGCCATAACTGCCAACATCAACAAACTTTCCTACCTGGTTTCCTCGTCTTCCGAAATTAAAACGCAAATAGCCCGCCAATCCTAATTTTCCAATGTTTAATTGTTCCTTGTCATGAACGATAGTATCAGGTGTGATTTTCGCAGCATTCTGTTTCAAAGAAAATGAGTATGAATTAAAAGCGGCCTCACATCCGATTGCAAAAAAATTATTGATTCGCAATTTATAGCGATAACCCAAAACAAAGTTGGACGATTTCCCTGCAATTACATCGCTTCCCGCACTGTCGGATGCTCCAACAACAAGCCCAAAACCTATGTAAAAATGAGAAAAATTCTTAAGGTTCGGGCCATGCTTTCCCACCACATTATCCTTTACATCCTGGTGCATCAAAACCGCTTGCGACCAGCAGGAAGTGCTTATAAACAGTATAATTGCCGAGATCAATATTTTTTTCATAATGAATTATTTTATTTTTTAAAAATCATATGTTGCCGTATAATTTCCCAAATGAACATTGAGCTTCTGTCCTTTTTTAAAATCAGAAATACTCAAATTCAATACATCATTATCCGATACCGACAAAACTGAATATTCTTTGAGAGTGCCATCAGCATTTTGAATATTGTAATATAAATAACTTTGCGATCCGGAATATTTCATATCAAAAAATTCCTTATTTACCAACACACGAATTGAATCATTCTCTTTTACAAAATCGAAAGTAGGAATTACTTTAAATACTTCATCAACCGGATACTTTGCAAGCTGCATAAAATAATATGCCTGCGGAACACCATAACCATGGGCATAATCGAAGTATGGATATAGATCAGCCGATTTTTCTATTTCCGAAAACATCTGCATATTGGTTAGCGATTTATTGATCTGCCATGCACACGCTGCAAATCCAGCCACCAGAGGACTTGCAAATGAAGTGCCGTCCACGGCGGCTAATCCGCCTTTGCCAGCAGCTGTAACATGACCGAATGCACAAACATTTGGTTTCATCCGCTTATCCGCAGTTGGCCCATATGAACTGAAAGAAATATGATAATCGGAAAATGGATCAATGCCACCAATTGCAAGCGCACTGTCAGCATCAGCAGGAGTACCTATCACATGCCAGCTGTTTTCGCCGTCATTACCCGCTGCATTTACTACCAGCATTCCTTTTTTTGCAGCAAGGTTAGCAGCTCTCACAACAAGACTGGTTTTACCGTCCATCTGGTTCTGAAAGTAGCGGTGGTAGGTATAACCAAGGGAACTGTTGATAATATCTGCTCCGTTTTTATCGGCCCACTCAACGGCGGCCAGCCAGTTTTCTTCTTCTGAAAATGGTTCGGCACGGACTTCTGTTCTTGCAAGCATAAACTCAGCACCTGTTGCCAAGCCAATCTTTTTGCCATTTATCATTCCGCCAATGCACGACATTACCATGGTGCCATGCGAAATATAATCATATACAAATTCTCTATTTTTTACGAAATCCCATGTCTTGATAATCCTTCCCTCTTTCCTTATTTGTTCAAATACAGGACTTGTATTCACTGTCGGGAAACCACCATCGAAAATGGCAATACGAATTCCTTTCCCGTCAATTCCTTCTTTCTGAAAAAGATCTCCCCCGAATCGTTTTGTCTGTTTCTCAAGTACATTCAATAATGTTGAACTCATTGTCGTATCCCATCCTTTCTTATCATGTTCGGCAGGAAAAAAGTTTCCGTCCATAAGCTCAACTGATGTTACAAATGATAATTTACCTACCTCCTCAATCTCAGCATTAGTGGCATATACAGACATTGCATTGAACCATCGTGTTGAATAAGAAACTGAATCAACTATATTTTTCACAGTTGCATAATATTCCTGGCTCAATGGAAAATCAGTAGAATCAACCAATGGGATGTTATTTGCCAGCCTACGGTCAATTGCTTTTTTGTCAAAATAAGCAAAAGGATTGAAGCTTACATTTTTTTTATCCTTCAGGAACACCCAATATTTATTGGTCTGTCCGCTCACCACTGAAGAATAAACCACAGAGATAATTAAAGACAGGAATACCAGCTTACGTATCATATACAAAGTATTTACAAAACCACATCCAAAGAAACGAAATTTTTTATAGTTTTAGTTTGAGGAATGCGATATATTTGCAATAGTAATTCAAAATTATCATACGATATGCCTAAGAAGAAAAGGACAATTATTAAGGAAGCGGAGATTGAATCAATTATAAAACAAAGCAACTGCTGCTATATCGGAATGGTTGATGAAAACAACAATCCATATGTGCTCCCTTTTAATTTCGGGTATCATGACAAGTGCATTTATCTTCATTCAGGCAATACAGGGAAAAAAATTGATATTCTGAAAAAAAATAACCGTGTGTGTGTTGTATTCAGTATCGGGCACAATATAACCTGGCAGAATCCTGAAATAGCCTGTAGTTATATTATGAGTTATAAAAGTGTGATATGCCAGGGACATATTGAATTTATTGAAGATTTTGATAAGAAAGTTGAAGCGTTGAACATCATAATGCAGCAATACACAGGAAGAGATTTTAATTATTCAAAACCTTCGGTCGACAATGTGCTTACTTACAAAGTAATTGTTGATGATATTACAGCCAAGGAATTCGGAAATTTAAGTTAGAATTATTTATGAGCCTTAACATACCTGAATCGAACTTACCACGACTTGTAATTATTGGAGGTGGCTTTGCAGGATTAGCCCTTATCAAGCATATTGACAGGAAAGAATTCCAGGTAATCATGCTTGACAAAAATAATTACCATACCTTTCAGCCATTGCTATACCAGGTAGCTACAGGCGGATTGGAAGTTGGGTCCATTGCTTTTCCTTTACGCAGGTTTACAAAGAATTTTAAAAGTGTAATTTTCAGAATGGCAGAAGTGATAAATATTTCTTCTGACAAAAATGAAATTCTCACCAATATAGGCCCATTGAAGTATGATTTTCTGGTAATTGCTACCGGAAGTGAAAATAATTTTTTCGGAAACAAACAACTTGAAGAAAATGCTGTGGGCTTGAAAAACATTCCGCAGGCGCTTGATATAAGAAGCCTTATGCTTCAGAATTTTGAAATTGCATCACAAACCATCGACCTTGATGAAAGAGAAGCAATGATGAATATTGTTGTTGCAGGTGGTGGTCCAACAGGTGTGGAATTAGCCGGCTCCCTTGCAGAACTAAAGAGGCATGTGCTTACAAAAGATTACCCTGAATTGGATTTCAGTAAAATGAAAGTTGTGCTGGTAGAAGGTTCTGACAGGATTCTTGGAACCATGTCGAAAAACGCATCGGAGAAAGCCGTTCGATTCCTTCTAAAAATGGGAGTTACAATTAAACTCAATGTGAAGCTCGACAATTATGATGGTGACGTTGTAAAACTTTCTGATGGTTCAAGTATCCATTCGCATGCGCTGGTATGGGCTGCAGGAGTAAGAGGATCTGTGCCTTCAGGTATTTCAAAAAATAATATCATAAGGGGAAACAGGATTAAAACAAATTTATTTAACCAACTGGAAGATGTAAAAAATATTTTTGTGATGGGAGACGTTGCTGCTTGTGTTTCAGAACAGAATCCCGGCGGGCATCCCATGGTTGCACCTGTTGCAATTCAGCAGGGAAAGCTAATTGCAAAGAATTTATTAAACATAAAAAGAGGAAATGATCTTATTCCTTTTTCCTATCACAACAAGGGAACAATGGCCACTATTGGCAGAAACAAAGCTGTTGTTGATTTGCACCGGTTAAAATTCCAGGGCACCATTGCATGGTTTGTATGGTGCTTTGTACACCTGATGTCTATTGTTGGTTTCAGAAATAAAATTGTAACCTTCGTTGACTGGGTATGGAATTATATAAGTTTCGATAAAGCGCTCCGCCTTATCATCAGGCCATATAAAAGAGATCCTAAAAACTAATCATGCATTGCATGGTGTCCGTAAATCAATAAAAGTCAGAAACCATTTCCCATTATTTTTTGAGAAATAATAAACATGATTGAAAGTATTTATCACTTTCATTTGTAATGATTTTCTTGCAACTTCAGCTTTATCTTTGTGTTCTGGAAGTCCATTAATCGATAATAAAAATCCCAGTTCATCATCTATCTGCTGATCCACCTTTTTCCTGAAACAACCTGTCTTATTGTAAGGAGTACCATTTGAGTATTTGCAATCTATAACAGGCAATGTGGAATCAATTGATGCCATTGAAATTTTTTCATTAAAACATGAAAATATATTTTTCCCATCTTGCGCAACGAAAGACTCTATATCTGAGAAGCTCACCAATTCAGGGATTGCGCCATCTGATTTAATTATAAATATTCCCACCGAGGGATCAATAACATTTTTTAATTCTGAAAAACTTTTATGAATAACGGCAGCTGTAAATATTTTGTATGCACGCTCAAAATCATCATTGGCAGTATTCAGCGTGTCAGAAATATTCTTCGATGAATTCTGCTTTGTTCCGGTTTGTGTACAACTCGAATGTATGACTAATAATGAAGAAAGAATAAAAAAATAAATGAAAACACTTTTCATATTTCGTTTTTTAATAAATAAAAACGAATTCATCCAGAGTAGCTCCAATAAGACCGCCTATGGCAGCACCAAAGAAACCAAATCCTATACCAGTAACAGTTGGTCCCAAAAAATTATTTTTATCATGCAACGACCCGAAATATCCAATTGCAAAACCGCACAATGCTCCGGAGGCTGCACCAATTTTTGTTGCAGGAAAATTTCCATATTTGAAATCTTTTAAATGTAAATTTATTTTTGCAACATTTTTTTCATTTCCAAATGAATTGAATTTAAATGAGAGTGTATCAAATTTTGTTTGAGCAAAAAGATTATGGCTTGATACAATTAACGGCAGGGTTAAAATAATAAAAATCTTTTTCATTGGGTTATTCAGAATAGTTCATTTTCAATACAAACCGATTGTAATACCAGTTAAACAATTTACCAATGCCAAAACCAACCAGAGCTCCAACTACCGCACCGCACAATACATCCAGGGGATAATGCACGCCTAAATAAATGCGAGTGTAAGAAACAACCGAGGCCCATACAATCATTCCGATGGTAAGATATTTTATTTTTTTTCCAAGAATTTGTATCAGGAAAAAACTAAGTGCAAAAGTATTTGCAGCGTGTGACGAAACAAAACCATAAAGTCCTCCACATTCATTGTATACCAGGTGAACATAGGGTTGCATTGTGGGATCCTGGCATGGCCTCAACCGCTGAAAAATATCCTTAAAACAGTGAACAGATACCTGGTCGCTAATGGTGATAAGCAATGCAATGCATATAAGCACATCTATTGTGCGGAGTTTGTAATTTCTTATAACAAGATAAATAAGGAAAAGGTAAAATGGTATCCATGAAAACTTATAACTTATCCAGTACATCACTACATCCCAGAAATCAGTATGCATGCCGTTCAGGTAAAGTAAAAGTGATTTGTCCCAGTTGATAAGTTGCTCTATCATAAAATTATTTCCAAGGATATAAAAATAACAATTAATAAATGAATGACAATTTTTATAACCTTATATTTGTATGAGAGATTTTAAAACTTCAAACTTGAAAGAATTAAATGCGGTAACCGGAGCCTTCGGCTTTGCAGGCAAATACATTACAATTGCTTTGCTGGAAAAAGGAATCGATGTCCTTACATTGACAAATTCACCGGGAAGAGAAAATACTTTCGGCGATAAAATCATTATTCGTCCATTGAACTTCGACAATTATGATGAACTGGTAAATTCCCTGAAAGGAGTGAGCGTACTGTACAATACCTACTGGATACGCTTCAACTACTCAAAAGGAAAGTTGCTTTTTCAGCATGCACAAGCAGCAAAAAATACTGTACGATTATTTCAGGCGGCCAAAGAAGCCGGCGTTAAACATATTGTGCATATCAGTATTGCCAACCCTTCTGAAGATTCGCCCTATGAATACTATATGTGGAAAGCAAAACTTGAAAAATCACTTTCGGAACTTGGTGTTCAATATACAATAATTCGTCCGGCAGTTATTTTTGGAAAAGAAGATATCCTTATAAACAATCTTGCATGGTCGTTGCGTAAACTGCCGGTATTTGCAGTTTTCGGAACCGGACAATATAAATTACAACCAGTATTCGTGGAAGACCTCGCAAAACTGGCCATAGAATCAGGACAAAGCAACGAAAGCATAACCATCGATGCCGCAGGTCCCGAACTCTATACCTATTCCGAATTAATAAAAATGCTATGCAGGGTTCTTCATAAAAAAAGAATAATTTTAAAATTGCCAACCGCGCTGGTTTATTATTCCAGCAAGATCATTGATCTTTTTACCGGCGATATTCTGCTCACAAAAGATGAGATCAATATGGTTAAGGATAATTTAATGTATTCAAAGCATGCCCCACTTTGCAAAACAAAACTCTCCGAATGGTGCGCCCAGAACCTTGCTACGCTTGGCACACATTACGCTAGTGAAATTGCACGAAGAAAGAACAGGAACAAATCATACATTTGAAAATTATTTATTAATCAATAGATTTATACATTTGTAAAAAAAATCTTTATGAAAAAACTTGTTTACCTCATGGTTGTTTCAGCCATAATTATTTCATCCTCCTCCTGCGGCGGGAAAAAAAGTACCGATAAAAAGGCAGGAGATACAACTTCCACTGTTACTGCAACAGGATCTGTTGATGTTGAAAAAGCAAAACAGGAACTGATGGCCAAAGATGCTGAATTCTCCAGCTATTCGGCGAAGAATGGAACATCAGATGCATTTATTAATTACATCGCTGATAATGGCGTACTCTTGCGTCCCAATCACCGGCCAATAGTTGGTAAAGATTCCGTGACAATTATCATGAACAGGAAAAAAGCAAAAGCCATCACCATGACATGGACTCCGCTATATGCAGAAGTAGCTAAATCAGGTGATTTGGGCTATACATACGGAACATATGAAGCAACTGCTACTGATGCCAATGGCCAAAAATTAAGTGATTCAGGCACCTACGTTTCTATCTGGGAGAAAGACGCTGAAGGCAACTGGAAACTGGCTCTCGATAGTGGAAACGAAGGATTGATACAAAAAAATAAACCAGGAAATCCGGAAGGAAAAAAACATAAAAAACAGGATTGATATTAATTCAATCAGAATATTTAATCCGTGAAACATCGGAGCACTAATATTTTCATAAAAAAAGCCGGAATTATAATCCGGCTTTTTTTATGTATAAACATTATTTATTTTTTCTTGGGAGGATTGTATCCTCTTTGTTTTGCCATATCTTCAAGACGCTTCTGAAATCCTGACTTCTTTTTTGTATCAGGGCGTTTCTTATTTTCCTGGATCTTGGCATGAATCTTTTCTTCGTTCACTGATTTCCTGATGACCCACATCTGGAGGAACGTAAACATATTTGCAAGGAAATAATAATAACTAAGACCAGATGCAAAATCATTAAAGATACCAAGGAACATAATAGGCATAGCATACATCATGAACTTCATTCCCGGCATCTGCTGCTGGCTGCCCATCAACTGATTATTCACCTTGGTATATATGATCGTAGAAATTGTCATCAATATTGTAAACAAACTTATATGATCGCCATACAATGGGACATTGAATCCGAAATTATAAATTGAGTCATAAGAAGAAAGGTCCGTTGCCCAAAGAAAATGTTGCTGCCTTAATTCGATAGACGCAGGAAAGAACCTAAAAAATGCATATACAATAGGGAGTTGCAAAAGCATTGGAACACAACCGGCCAAAGGATTCACACCGGCTTTTTTATAAAGAGCCATTGTTGCCTGCTGTCTCTCCATGGCTTTTTCCTTTGGAATCTTTTTATTTATTTCTTCAATTTCAGGCTTAAGCACACGCATCTTTGCCGATGACATATATGTCTTATAAGCAATTGGGAAAAGAACAATTTTTAAAAGAATCGTGAGAATTAAAATAATAATTCCGTAATTCATTCCTGTACTTTCAAGCCAGTTAAATACAGGTATAACAGCGAAACGGTTTATCCAGCCAAAAACATATGGAGAACTCCATCCTAAAGGAATTTGCCTTTCAAGATCAAGACCATATTTTCTTAATGTTTTGTAATGATTAGGTCCGAAATAAAATCGCATCGGAAAACCCTGTTTGCTATTAGGGTCAATTGGTACAATAATGTCTGCAGAACAAATTTTTATATAGCGTTTTACAGTATCTTCTTTCTGAGTGGTTATTTTGGCCGAAGTAAATCCCTTATCAGCAATTAATACAGAAGTAAAAAACTGTTGCTTGAAACCAATCCAGCTTACCTTGGTGGCAAGATCCTTTTGCTCACTTTTTGATTCAGCAATATAATCAACCTCATCATCGAAATATTTAAAATATATGGTTGATGCATTTTTCTCAGCTTTCATGCTCTTTTCCTGTTGCCGTAGGTTCATCTTCCAGTCAAGTCCAATTCCATTGGGATTCTCGGCGGCTATTTCCTGCAGACCAACAAAACTCATCTGCATTTTCATCATATAATCGTTCCCATAAATGGTGTAAAGCAATTCAATATATTTGCTTTTATCGGAACTGAGTGAACTGTCAGCGTAAAGCCTCATGGCTATCTTAAGAGAATCGGTTGGCTTTATAACAATACTGTCTTTATTTGCAAACCTGGAATCGGCAATTACAGCAGTAAAATACAATTTCGAAGTATTGATCTGTCTGTTCTTGGCGTAAAATAACATATTAAACACAGTTGAATCGCCATTCATCAATATCAGTGGTAACGAATCAAAAGTTCTGTATTTTTTCAATTGCACATAAAACAAGCGGCCACCCTGGTTCGAAAAGCGGAATTTTGCGAGTTCATTTTCAACTGTCACAAATTTCCTTGTTCCGTTATGTGATCCGGAAAAAATTCCAAATTCATCTTTTAATTCAGCGCTAACTGAAGAATCCGCATGAATGCTGTCGTTCGCTTTATGTTTAATGACAGTATCGTTCTTCGTAGTTTTCTGCGATGCGAAGGCGATGGAATCGCTCTTATGCTTGGCAAGTTGTTCCTTTTCCACTTTGGCAATAGAATCCCGCTGACGATCCATTCGTTGCTGTTCTTCCTTGGATGGTTTATTGATAAAGAAAAACATGACCAATATCCCCACAATCAATAAAACCCCAATAATAGTATTTTTGTTCATTTTAGTAATTATTCAAATTTGAAGGGCAAAGATAATGGAAATGTTGAACCCAAAAAAAACAAAACTTTAGTTGACGGGAATATCCTGCTTAGTTAGGCTTTTAAACAGATGAATTTACCTTATAACCTATTTCCCAATCATTATGGTTTTTACAGCCGACACATTACTCCATATAATATCAAAAGTTTTAAGGTCAAAGATTTTCGGAAATGTGTTTTCGTACTCGGAAGCAAACAAAATATAATCCTTGGAAACCTGTATACCTGCCTGATAATAGGCTGTGCCTTTCATTACAGTGCTCGTGTTTAATAATTTATTCACAACATAAAAAGGCGCAGTAAAATGAGGCGAATCTGCTTCACCCCAAAAAACAGCAACTATCAAATCATATTTCTTATTAATGCTTATCAGCTTAAATTCAGTTGTTATGCCGGCAGTTTTTTGATCAATATTATATTTTCTGTATTCTGTTGTATCGAGATATCTTACCATATCAGACTTCATGGCCATTTGCCTGCAAGTTGAATTCATGATGAGATTTTGAGTGGAAATTACGTTTTTATTCTCCTTAATATAATTTTGATCAAGGACATTTAATCCTGGCGTTAAATCAGCAGCCGTTTTGGTTGCAGCACTTGTTATTGAATTCCATTTTCCATCGCGATCCATTTCACTTATAAACGCTATACCGCTATCACCCCAGGCCGGAAGATAGCCTGTCTTTGTTCTTAATTCACTATACTTTTTTTTCTGATCATTGCCCAGTTCTGAGTACGAAATATAATATGAAATCCTGATTTTATTTGTTGTACTATCAACCCAGGCTGATCCAAATTCATTATTATCAGGAACACCATCACCAATTTTATCGGATGATGGTTTTTGCAGGTAATTGCATTTGTAAGTTCCGTCTGAAAGAATATAACTTACTGACTTGTTAAGAGTATCCCACAATGCATCCAGTGGGAGCGTATTAAAGGTAGCAAGAACTATTGAATCGCCGTCAGAAAGGTATTTTAAACAACAGTTATACTTATTATCCTTCGTTTTCTCATAATATGTTAACATTGCATCTGAGCGCTTACCAGATTGTGCAATTGCATCAATATTAATAAACCCTGCCAATGAAAAAATTATCACCAAGCTCAATGATAATGTTCTTTTTAAGGCTACTATCATAAAAAAAGGAAAATTACTTTTTATTTTTTATTGCAGCTTTTACAAAGGCAACAAAAAGCGGGTGTGGCTGAGCAACTGTACTTTTATATTCTGGATGGAACTGAACTCCAACAAACCATGGATGTGAGGGAATTTCCATCATTTCTACAAGACAATCATTCGGATTGATACCTGATGGAATCATTCCGGCTTTTATAAATTCTTCCTGGTATTTATTATTGAATTCATAACGGTGTCTGTGTCGTTCGCTGATATTCTTTGTCTGGTACACTTCAAATGCTTTAGTCCCTTCTACAATTTCGCAGGGATATGCGCCCAGCCTCATGGTACCTCCCTTGCATGAGATTTTTTTCTGCGCTTCCATAATGTCGATCACTGGGTGTGTGGTTCTTGGATTCATTTCCGTTGAATGAGCATCTTTGAACCCAAGTACATTGCGCGCAAATTCTACAACAGCGCATTGCATCCCCAGGCAAATACCGAGGAAAGGAATGTTATTTTCCCGTGCATATTGAATCGCTTTTATTTTTCCTTCAATACCGCGTTCACCAAAGCCCGGAGCTACAAGAATTCCGTTAAGTCCAGCCAGAATTTCCGATACATTCGACGATTCTATTTCTTCTGAATGTATCATATGAACTTTTACCTTGCATTGATGAACAGAAGCAGCATGGTTGAATGATTCAGAGATAGATTTATAAGCATCTTTCAGTTCAGCGTATTTTCCAATAAGACCAATATTAACCTCGCAGGTAGGGTTTAAGAAACGATAAAGAAATTCTTTCCATTTCTCAAGATCCGGCTCTTGTTTTTCCGGCATGTTCATTTTTCGCAGCAGAACTGTATCAAGATTTTCCTCTCTCATCAATATTGGAACATTATATATAGTTTCCGTATCAATGGATTCAATTACTGATGTTGGTTCTACGTTACAGAAGAGTGCAATCTTATGCCTGAGATTTTCATTCAGATGTTTTTCAGTGCGGCATACCAGAATATCCGGCTGTACGCCAAGTTCAAGCAGCATCTTTACCGAATGTTGGGTAGGCTTGGTTTTTAATTCTCCTGCAGCTTTAAGATAAGGCACAAGTGTAAGATGTATCACAAGGCATCTGTTGCCCATTTCCCACCTCATCTGGCGAACAGCTTCTATATAGGGTAAGGATTCAATATCCCCCACAGTTCCGCCAATTTCAGTTATGATAAAATCGTATTTACCTGCATTGCCAAGTAATTTAATGCGATACTTAATTTCATCTGTGATATGCGGAATAACCTGAACTGTCTCACCAAGATAATCTCCCCTTCTCTCCTTTTCAATCACTGACTGATAAATCCTGCCTGTGGTAACATTATTGGCCTGCGAAGTCGGCATATTTAAAAATCGTTCATAATGCCCAAGATCAAGGTCAGTTTCAGCACCGTCCTCTGTTACATAGCATTCACCATGTTCGTAAGGATTTAGAGTACCCGGATCAATATTGATATATGGATCTAGTTTCTGAATGGTAACTGAATATCCCCTTGACTGAAGAAGTTTCGCTAAAGATGCTGAGATAATTCCTTTACCTAAAGATGAGGTCACGCCACCGGTGACAAAAATATACTTTGAAGAAGACATAATGGTATGTTTTTTTAGAAAAAATACCTTCGCAAATTAGTTAATAAAAATGATATGAAACTAAAAATGATTTCAAAAAAAATGAACAACCAGTAAGTTTAAGTATTTTTGTAAATTGCAGTTAAATAACAAACACATGCAAAGTTTCCGCACAACATTTGAAATTCAGGAGCACAACCCTAAGCTGAATTATAATTCAAAAAGTTTATTCATTGGTTCGTGTTTTACTGAAAATATCGGCAACCATTTCAAAGAACTCAAATTTCCTGTTTGCATTAACCCAACGGGTATTATTTACAACCCTCTATCTATTTGCAAGACTATAAACTTACTTAATAATGGATACCAGTTTAAAGAAAGCGACCTTGATTTTTTTAATGAATTATGGTTTAGCTTCTGTCATCACGGCAGGTTTGCGCATCCTGATAAAATGAGATGTCTTGAAAATATTAATTCTGAACTTTCAAATGCTTCTTCCTTTTTTAAACAGACTGAATTTCTTTTCATCACTTTTGGAAGCGCTTATGCTTACACATATAAAAAACGAAATGAAGTTGTTGCCAATTGCCATAAGCTGCCTGCAGAATACTTTAACAAATCATTACTGCCCGCAGAAACTATTATTCACGAATTTGAAAAGGCTTTAACTCAGATACAAAAATCAAATCCCAATCTTCAGATCATATTTACTGTAAGTCCGGTAAGGCATTGGACTGATGGCGCCATCGAAAATCAAAGAAGTAAATCAATCTTGATCACTGCAATTCATGAAATAATTCAGAGACAAAAAAATTGTTTTTATTTTCCTGCATACGAACTGATGATGGATGACCTCAGGGATTACAGGTTTTACGCTGAGGATATGATTCACCCGAATTCAACCGCAATAGAATATATTCGTGAAAAATTTACCAGCACATTTATTGATGAAGCTTCGATTGAGATTATGAAAAAGGTTATGAAACTTAAGCGTGCTATGGAACATAGACCATTTGGAAAAGTCTCGCAATCATATAACAGATTCCGAAAAGATCAGATGAATTTCATCCTAGAATTAAAAAAAGAATTCCCCTTCCTTGACCTGCAGGAATTTGAAGAATTCTTTAAATAAAACAGGTAATACTTTTACAGAATTTATTTAACAGGAAGATATTTTTCCATCACTTTAAATAATTCTTCTTTTCTGAATGGCTTGGCAATATAATCGTTCATGCCGCTTTCCAGGCATTTCTCCCTGAAACCGGCAATAGCATTGGCTGTAATTGCAATAACCGGTAATGTCTGATTAAATTTCCGAAGTATTTTTGTGGCAGTATAGCCGTCCATATCCGGCATGCTAATATCCATAAGTACCATGTCGAAATTTGATTTCTCAATTTCCTTTAATACTTCCGAACCATCAACAACCAGAACACACTCCCAACCCTTGGAAAGGATTAGTTTTTCCATAAGTCTCTGGTTGATATAATTATCTTCGGCTATGAGAATTTTATAACTCATATTAGACAGCTAAACGAACTATTGTCCGAGGTAAGATTTCAGCAGTTTGCTTCTGGCTGTATGTTTCAGTCGTCTGATTGCCTTTTCCTTAATCTGGCGCACACGTTCCCGAGTAAGATCAAATTTGGCACCAATTTCATCAAGGGTAAGACCATGACTGATTCCAATTCCAAAATACAAATTGATGATATCTCTTTCTCTTTCAGTAAGTGTAGACAGGGAGCGCTGAATTTCTTTTGAAAGCGATTCAAAAATTAAACCACTGTCAGCATTCGGCGATTCATTGTTAACGTAAACATCAAGGAAACTGGAATCTTCACCTTGCACTAACGGAGCATCAACTGAAAAATGGCGTGTGGAAATTTTCAAAGCTTCTGCTACCTTTTCTTCTGGAAGATCAAGTGCTTCAGCAATTTCATCCGATGATGGCAATCGCTGGTACATTTGTTCCAACCTTGAAATTTCTTTCGAAATTTTGTTCAATGATCCAACCTGGTTCAGAGGCAGACGAATAATTCTGGATTGTTCGGCCAGTGCCTGAAGTATCGATTGGCGAATCCACCAAACGGCATACGAAATAAATTTAAATCCTCTTGTTTCGTCAAAGCGTTGTGCAGCTTTTATCAAACCTAGATTACCTTCATTAATCAGATCGGGCAGACTCAACCCCTGGTTTTGATATTGTTTCGCTACCGAAACAACAAAACGCAGGTTTGCTTTTGCCAGTTTTTCAAGGGCATTCTGGTCACCAGCTTTAATTTTCTGAGCTAAATTAACTTCTTCCTCAGCAGTGATCAGTCCTTCTTTTCCGATTTCAGAGAGATATTTATCTAAAGAGGCGGTTTCCCTGTTGGTGATCGATTTTGTTATCTTGAGTTGTCGCATAATCCCCTCCTTCTTTACTTAAATGCCTGATTATCAATCATATAAATATTTGTAATAGGCTTTGCAAAGGTATTCTATTTTTCTAAGATATTAAAGACTTTTCTATAAATTATTTTTTAACCGCATAACAATCTGAAATAGAATACATTTCATATTCATTAATTCTACATACCAAATCCGTAATATGCTTTCAACCCATTTGGATAAATTCCTTCTATTAAAACTCCACCCGTTTTGTTTTTTAATGCAGAGGTAAGATCATCTGTTGATTTAATAGGTTTTTTGTCCACAGATAATATTATAAACCCTTCCCTGATACCTGCGCTTCTAAGCATTCCGGCATCAAGCTTTGAAATCTTCAATCCATAGTAAATTCCAAGATCTTTCATATCATCCTTCGTTATATTCTCAAAGGTTGCTCCCAATAATGTCACAACATCTGAATCTTCTTTTTTCACGATATCGGTCCCGCCTTTTTTATTTTTCAATGTAACGGTAACCTCTCCTTCTTTGCCATCACGGGTATATGTTACAACAACTTTGTCGCCTGGCCTTCGCGTAATAACTGATTCCTGTAATTCAGACGAACTATTTACGTCAGTGTTGCCTATTTTTGTCACAACATCACCAATTTTTATTCCGGCATCGCCAGCGGCTCCATCTTCAAGTACCGAGGTAACATATAATCCTTTAACTTTTGATAAACTTTTTTCTTTGGCTAGTTTACTGTCGACCTGTTCAAATGAAACTCCCAGATATGCACGCTGCACCATTCCATACTGTAATAAATCATCAACGACCTTTTTTACAATATTTACAGGAATTGCAAAAGAATAACCCAGATATGATCCGGTATTCGAAGCAATAGCAGCATTGATACCAATAAGCTGTCCGGTCGTATTCACAAGTGCTCCGCCGCTGTTACCCGGATTTACAGCTGCATCGGTCTGTAAAAAAGATTCAATCGAGGAATTTTTTCCAAGAATATTTAAGTTTCTTGCCTTTGCACTGATGATACCAGCAGTAACAGTGGAGGTAAGATTAAATGGATTGCCAACCGCAAGCACCCATTCTCCCACTTTTACACTGTCGGAGTTACCGTACGACAAATATGGAAGTTCTGTTTCTTCAATTTTAATTAACGCAAGATCTGTCCCCACATCAGTGCCAATAACTTTTGCATCATAAGTCCTGTTATCATTCAACGTTACTTCAATACTATCGGCATCCTGCACCACATGATTGTTCGTTACAATATAACCGTCATCTGAAAGTATAACTCCGGAACCTGAAGCCTTTATAGGTTCTGATTTATAATTCTGAGAATTCAAACTTCCCCATGGATCCCAGAAGCCACCAAAAAAATCATCATACACTGAACTTTTTTGCTGGTACGTTGTTTTGATATGCACTACTGCATGAACAGAAGCGGCCGCGGCAGAAGTAAAGTCAATAGAACCGGGGTTCTTCCCGGACGATTGAGTATACGAAGTGAGTTGAACAGGAGTATCGGCTTGGACCGAAACCCTTTTTGTGGTAACAGTTTTAATTACTCCCGTTGTGCCGATAGCAAAAATACCACCGGCCATTGCAATCATTAACGTGGTAAGAATTTTTTTTGCATTCATAACTTCAGTTTTTAATTTTTAATCTTAAAACAGCCTCAATTTCTATGCCTTTATTTTTAATTGTCATGCGCCAGAACTACTAATTTTATTGTCTTTTCCTTGAACGATATGCATTTTATATTATTGTTATTATGTTGTTAAAAAGTGTTAAGGAAATAAACAATAAAATGAAGTTCGATTTTTATACCTTTGCAAATTACAAATTCATACTTTTTACAAACTATTACTGCCAAACTGACATCAGTTTATATAAAATTCATTTATGAAGAAGCCAAAGAATAGATTCGCTTACATGTTTGTGGGAATTTTCATTGGCATTCTCATTGCGTTCAGCATTGTTTGGTGGCAGGGAAATAATATATCTGAATGGGGTGTTTTCAAAAAAGTAAAATCATTTTTCAGTAATATAGTAGGCAGGCACGATGATCATGATGTTACGGTAATAAACGAAAACTTATCAAAACAAAAAATTTCAAGTGCCAAACAAAAAATTACGGATCAGAAACTTAAAAATGATTCTGCATTTTACGATTCAACAAATATTAATCGTTATGATCCTGCAGCACTTGATGAGTTTCTTGCGCGTTATAACGGACATCTTCCCGATTCGCTCGTGCTTGATTCTATCCTCAAAAGCCAGAATAATCTTGACATCAATTCATACAATACTGCCAGCGATATCAAGGTAAAGCAGGATAAACTTATTTATGCCAAATCTTTTAGTGTACCTGGAATTGAAATGTTTGCAGGAGATAATCCCGGCAAACTGGATTCTCTGCTGACAGATAATAAAACACCTATTCAGAATAAAAATAAAAATACTTTACGTGTAGAATTCTGGAAATCACCTATAAATTATAAAGGTTATAAAACAGGCGTGAATAAACTTGTACTTTTTGGAATAGATCAGTTTGATATGATTTCATTCAAATGGATGAATAGTACATTATTTATGAAATACATGTCCGATTATTACCAGATTGACAAGACGACCGATTTCAAGTCGCTTGTTCCTATCAGCAATCCACAATTACTTAGCCAGCTCAGCAGCAAATGATCATCCGCTTCAGCAAATATCATGGTACCGGCAATGATTTTATAATGATTGACAACAGGAGTTCTGTATTGCGCAATTCTGCCAGCACTACCGAACTCATAGCGCATCTTTGCCACAGACGTTTCGGTATCGGAGCTGATGGACTGATACTGATCAACAGCAGCAACAAGGCAGATTTCGAAATGATTTATTTTAATTCCGATGGCCGCGAAGGCTCAATGTGCGGCAATGGCGGCCGATGCGCAGTATCCTTTGCAAACAGTCTTGGAATAATAAAAGACAAAACTATTTTTACTGCTATTGATGGAATGCATGAAGCAGAAATTCTGAAAAAAGAAAAAGACAATACTGAAATCAGCCTAAGAATGCAAGATATTAAAGGGATTGAGAATCACGACAATTTCTTTATTTTGAATACAGGGTCACCACATTATGTGTGCTTCAGGAATAAGGTGAGTGAAATGGATGTTTATAATGAGGGACGAAACATCCGGTATAGTAAAGCTTTCGCTGAAAAAGGAATCAATGTGAATTTTGCCGAAGTGATTGATGACGCTGTTTATGTGAGAACATACGAACGTGGTGTAGAAGACGAAACACTTTCATGCGGCACCGGGTCCACAGCAACTGCATTGGCAGCAAGCCTTTCAGGATTTTGTAACACAAACTCGTTTTGCAAAATAAAAACACTTGGCGGAAATCTCACAGTTAAATTTCAGAAAATATCAGAAACTGAATTTCATAATGTGTGGCTCGAAGGTCCTGCCGTATGCGCTTTTAAAGGCGAAGTAATAATTTAATTATGAAAAGTAAAAATATTTCTTTCCGCGCTCCAGAGCCTTCAGATGTTGACCAACTTTACAAATGGGAGAATGATATTTCCATCTGGCACCTGAGTAATACTATCACTCCGTTTTCAAGACACACACTGGAAGAATACATTCTTAATGCACATCAGGATATATACACTGCAAAGCAATTGCGGTTAATGATTATATTAAATGAAACCACCGAAACTATTGGATGTATAGATCTCTTTGAATTTGATCCGGCGAATATGCGGGCAGGAATTGGAATTCTAATTAGTAATAATCATCGTAATAAGGGTTATGCTTCTGAAGCATTAAATATGTTAATTGATTACGCATTCAACACGCTTCACCTTCATCAGCTCTATTGCAATATTACTGAAGACAATTCAGGCAGTCTTAAATTATTTCAGAAAAATAATTTTGAAATTGTCGGATTGAAAAAGGAATGGATAAGAGTAAAAAACAACTGGATAAACGAATACATGCTTCAACTGCTGAATAAATAAGCGACTTAAAATGGCCAAAGGAAAGAAATCACTTTTTTTAAGAATAATTGTAATTGCAGGAACAGTGCTGCTTATTGCTGGTGCCGTGACTGCATACAAAGCGTATTCAATACTTTACAAAGCGAATGTAAATCTTGACGGAAAAAAATCAGCATACCTATATATCAGGACTGGAGCTGATTTCGCTGAAGTTGCCGATAAATTGTCATCGGGAAAATTTATCAGTGATCCCAAATCGTTCGAATGGCTTGCGGATTACAAAGATTATAAAACACATATCAAACCCGGCAAGTACCTCATAACAGACGGCATGAGCAATAATGAGCTTATCAATATGCTTAAATCTGGTCGACAGGAAACAGTGAAACTTGTTTTCAATAATGTACGGACAAAATACCAGCTTGCCGGGAAAATAGCAAAACAGCTGGAAGCTGATTCTGTTTCAATAATCAATGTACTGAAAGATTCAGTGTACCTTAAAAAGTTTGGTTTCACTGTTGATAATGCAATTGTAGTTTTTATTCCAAACACTTATGAAATGTACTGGAATACCTCAGCATCACAGTTGTTCGAAAAGATGGATGAGAATTATAAAACCTTTTGGTCCGCTGCAAGAAAAGAAAAAGCAAAAGCTGCAGGTCTTACTCCGGTTGAAATTGAAATTGTGGCTTCTATTGTTCAGGAAGAGACAGCCCAGTCCTCCGAGATGTCTACCATCGCAGGACTTTACATCAACCGCATTCATAAAGGGATGAAACTGGAAGCTGACCCAACAGTAAAATTTGCTGTCGGAGATTTTACAATTAAACGTGTATTAAAAAAACATTTGCAGGTTGAATCCCCGTACAATACTTATAAAGTAAAAGGACTTCCACCAGGACCTATCTGCCTGCCTGATCCAAGAATTATAGACAAAACCCTGGACTTTGAGAAGACCGATTATATTTACATGTGCGCCAAAGAAGATTTTTCAGGCTACCACAATTTTGCAAAAACAGGCGCTGAACATGCCGCCAATGCAAGAAGATACCAGAATGCACTGAACAGATTAAAGATAAAATAATTCTGAATTGACATCGGAATTCATTAATTACCTAGAGTACTATGCGGGCATAATGGATTAAGAGAATATCAAATTTAAGTATTAAGCATAATGCAAGCTATCACTGATCTTTTCGAAGAAGCTGTCCGCAAATACGGTAACAATACTTACCTTCTGGAAAAGAAAACTGATCGCTTCCTTCCTACAACATACAATGCAGTCCATGATTCTGTGCTCAAATTCGCTGCAGGCCTTGTACAGCTTGGGATAAAGAAAGGTGATAGGATAGCACTTATTTCTGAAGGAAGAAATGCATGGGTGATAAGCGAGCTTGGAATCCTTTATGCGGGTGCTATCAATGTACCGCTGTCAGTGAAGCTTACCGAACCAGAAGAACTTGAATTCCGTTTGAAACATTCTGGTGCCCGCATGATTATCGCATCAAAAGGACAGTTAAAAAAATTACAGCCTGTCGTAGAAAAGTTGCCCGATCTGGAAAAAATAATTCTCCTTGATCCTATTGATAAATATGAGGAAAACGAAATCCTTTTTGATGATATCACAAAATCAGGAACTGACTTTTTAGTAAAAAACAAAACCGCTTTTGATGCAGTATGGAAATCAGTAAAACCAGATGATCCTGCCAATATCTGTTACACATCAGGCACAACAGCCGATCCTAAAGGCATTGTTTTATCGCATCGCAATTATACCGCAAACGTTGATCAATCGCTTAGCCTGATGGATGTACCGGAATGGTATACATCATTACTTATCCTGCCGTGGGATCATGCATTTGCCCATTCAGTAGGGATTTACGCCATCATGAAAGCCGGGGCTTCTATCGCTTCCGTGCAAACAGGTTCCACACCTATGGAGACGCTGAAGAATATCCCGATAAATATTAAAGAAATTAAACCTTCATTCCTACTCAGCGTTCCGGCACTGGCAAACAATTTCCGGAAGAACATTGAATCTGGTGTTGCAGCCAAAGGGAAATTCATAAAATCGCTATTTCATGTTGGATTAAAGATTGCATACACCTATAATGGTGATGACTGTAAGAGCAAAGGAAGAGGTTTTAAAATATTACTGAAACCTATTTATGCTTTTTTCAATACAATGATTTTTAAAAAAATCAATGAAAATTTCGGTGGCAGCTTACGGTTTTTTGTTGGAGGAGGTGCATTGCTCGATATAGAACTTCAGCGTTTTTTTTATGCGATAGGAATTCCCATGTTCCAGGGATATGGGCTCACAGAAGCAGCACCTGTTATTTCTTCAAGTTCAGAACGAAAGCATAAATTCGGTTCTTCAGGGTTCCTGGTTTCCAACCTTGAACTGAAAATTTGTGATGAAAAGGGAAATGAATTGAAAACCGGAGAAAAAGGTGAAATAGTCATACGTGGCGAAAATGTTATGTTGGGATACTGGAAAAACCCTGAAGCTACAGCTGAAAGCATCAGAAATGGCTGGCTGCACACAGGCGACATCGGTTACATGGACAGCGATGGTTTCCTTTTCGTACTCGGCCGTTTTAAAAGTTTACTCATAGCTAATGATGGCGAAAAGTATAGCCCTGAAAGTATTGAAGAAACACTGGTTGGACAGTCACATTTCATTGAGCAGTGCATGCTGTATAACAACCAGGATCCATATACCGTTTGCCTGCTGGTACCAAATAAAGAAGCAATCAAAAGATGGATAAAAGAAAAACATCACCATCTCAAACGTGAAGAGGCTGTAACCGAGTCATTGAAATTAATTGAGCACGAACTGGTGCAATATAAAGCCGGATACAAATATGGAAAAATGTTTCCCCAGCGCTGGCTGCCTTCAGCCACGGCTATTTTAGAAGAAGCCTTCACTGAAGAAAACCATATGATGAACAGCACCATGAAAATTGTGCGGGGAAAAATAGAACATCATTACAAAGAACTCCTGAATTTTCTTTATACGCCGGAAGCAAAAAACATTATCTGTAAGCGGAATATCGAAGCCGTGAAGAATATACTTGGAGAACTTCTTTAATTATTCTATCAGAAGCACTGGTAACTATTTATTTGGTCGATACGGAACAATCAGTCCAATCATAAAATATGTTAAAAATTTTAAAATTAACCATTTCAATTGGGTTTGTTAATATTTTTCTATTCCATCAAATATGAAATTTACTATTTTTACCGTTGAGATAGTTTGTAAAACAATAACCACATGAAAAAATTAGGATTATTAATTTCCATTACACTAATGAGCATATGCTCATTCGGGTTAAATCCTGTAAGAGAATATTCTATTACGCCTACAGAATACGGTATGACCTATGACACCATCTCCATCCCAACTTCGGACGGATTGAAGCTGTATGGTTGGTTCTTTAAATCCACAGAGGCCAGTTCATACAAAATTATGATCATCAGCGATGACGGCGATGGCAATATGGCCGACAATATTGAACTGGTGAGCAATTTCCTTACCCTGGGATATAATGTTGTAACTTACGATTACCGCGGTTATGGCAAAAGCAGCGATTTCACAATCAATAAAAATTTCTTCATTTATGCGCAGTTTCAGAAAGACATTGAAGCAACTTTAGACTACGTAAAAAAATATCAGTCAAAAATGCGAACTGTTCAGCTTTACGGAATTGGCATTGGTGCAGGCCTATCACTTGGTGTTGGTGCAAATCACACGGAAGTCAGCAAGATTATAGCCGACTCTCCTTACAGCAACTTCGAAGAAATAAAAGCCTTGTGGAAAGAAGCTTATGGTGCAGATCCTTTATTCCCGCTGGGATATAACAAAAATTTTCTTGAACCTACTTATGCACTTGAAGCAAAAGGAGGCACCTTAGCAGGAATTCTTTTTATTACTGGCGAAAATGAAAAAGTTTTTACTCCTAAAATGATAAAAAAATTAAGCAATGTAAGAAGCAGCATATCCTCTGTTTATGTGGCAAAAGATGCCACTGCTGCAACCACATTCTCTTCAAACAAAACAAAATATTTCGAAGCAATTAAAAACTTCCTGAAATAAAGAATCAATTTAATATGTAAAAAAGGAAATCATATTGGTTTCCTTTTTTTATTTTTGCACTTATTGCATTAACATTTGCCTTTGTACCTTAAACAACTTTTTCAACCTAACAACTACTAACCAATAACTATTAACTTTCACCATGGGAGCATTCAAAGCATACGACATCCGCGGAGTTTACAATAAAGACTTCAATAAAGAAGATGTATACAAAATTGGTTTCTATCTGCCAAAACTTCTGAATACAAATAAAGTTCTTGTTGGAAGAGACGTTCGTGTTTCCTCTCCGGAAATTTACGAATACCTTGCAAAAGGAATAACCGATAGCGGCGCAGATGTGCACTATATGGGCATTTCCACCACGCCAATGGTTTATTTCATCACTGCAAAATATCATTTTGATGCTTCAGTAATGATCACAGCTTCTCACAATCCGAGAGAACATAATGGTTTAAAAATATCAAGAACAAATGCGCTGCCTGTTGGCTTTGACACAGGTCTTGGTGAACTCGAAAAATTGATTAAAAATGAGATAACTGAAATCGCAACAACAAAAGGCAGGATCATCGAAATTGATGTAAAAGAAGAATACATAAAATTTTTGCAACAATATAATACAGATGTTTCAAATTTGAACATCGCCATTGATTGTTCAAATGGCATGGCAGCCCTGCTCATAAAGGAATTTCTGAACAAAAACATTCATTATATTTTTGACGAACTCGATGGTACATTCCCGAACCACGAAGCGAATCCGCTTGAAGAAGAAAATGTGGAAGACCTGAAACACTTGGTGTTAAAGGAAAAATGCGACATAGGAGTAATCTTCGACGGTGATGCCGACCGCGTAATGTTTGTGGACGAAAACGGAAAATTTGTTTCACCCGACCTTATGATAGCTGTGCTTGCTCATTATTTTCTTGAAGAAAAAGGATTAAAAGGAAATGTACTTCAGGATATACGCACATCAAAAGCTGTTGCAGAATATATTGAAAAATTCGGAAGCAAGATGCACATGTGGCGCGTTGGCAGGGCTTATGCAGCCATGAAACTTCGAGAGATCGACGGTATTTTCGGCGGAGAACTTGCAGGTCATTATTACTTCAAAGATTTTTATTATTCCGACTCCGGCATCATGGCATGCCTTATCATTCTTGGAATTATCAGCAAGATGAAGAAAAAAGGAATTTCATTTTCTCAACTTATCGGCAACATTGCGAAATATGCGAATTCAGGAGAAATAAATTTCAAGATTGAAAAGAAATCAGAAGCAATGGAACAGATAAAAAATTATTTCACCTCGCTGGAAAAGCCAGTTGCTTCATACGATTTCGATGGGTACAGGATCGAGTTCAAGGATTGGTGGTTCAATGTCCGTCCTTCGAATACCGAACCCTACCTGCGATTTATAGCAGAAGCAAACAATCAGGAACTGCTTGATGAAAAAATCGAAATTGTAAAAAATATTATCAAAAAAATTAATTAAGCAAGGTTTAATGCATAACCGGCATTTAATTTTATTTTTCTGCACTCTCTTTCTTTTCAATTTCGGAAGAGCCCAGCATGCATTAAATCCGGACAGTATAACGCTCAACAAAAAACGACTTCATACTGTTATAGCAGCTGAAGCTATTGCATTTGGCGGATCACTGTATCTTCTTAATAATTTGTGGTACAAAGATTATCCCCGATCATCTTTTCATTTCTTCAATGATAACAGGGAATGGCTGCAAATGGACAAACTTGGCCATGCCACCACGTCATACACCATCGGTGAACTTGGATACAAAACACTTCGCTGGTGTGGTGTTGAAAATAAAAAAGCCATATGGTATGGTGGCGCACTTGGTTCTGTTTATCTTCTTACCATTGAAACGCTTGACGGACTCTCGAAAGAATGGGGATTCTCTCCCGGTGACTTTACGGCAAATACTTTCGGTACAATTGCCTTCATGAGCCAGCAGTTTGCATGGAATGAGCAGCGTATAAAATTTAAATGGAGCTATCACAATACCGAATTTGCTAGCGTCAGACCCGATTTGCTTGGAAGTAATTTCCAGGAAAGCATGCTGAAAGATTACAATGGGCAAACCTACTGGCTATCGGGAAATATTTCTGATTTTTTAAATAAAGAATCCCGTTTTCCTAAATGGCTGAATATGGCTATTGGCTACGGTGCCGAGGGAATGACAGGCGGCTACACCAATCCAACTGTGCATGATGGACAATTGATGCCTGCATACAAAAGGTACCGCCAGTTTTATATATCGCCCGATATTAATTTTACCAAAATCCCTACAAAATCCAAATTCCTGAAAGTTGTTTTCTATGCTTTAAATTTTTTAAAGTTCCCTGCTCCGGCCCTCGAATTCAACACGCTTAATAAAATTAAATTTCATCCTTTTTATTTCTGATTTTTTCATTTTCAATTTCAATAAAACAAGGATAGACAATTTATACATCCCGCATATGTGTGTGTTTTCTAACTTGTGCGAATTTATTTATGGCTTTCGACTAATTTAAAAAACCAAAAAATAGAGTAATTTCTTATAATATATCTCGCTTCTTATAATTCCAAACACCCCACTAATTTCTCTTCTTGACTCCGGCACTGGAATTGTATACCTTTATCCAAATTTCCCCGCCCATGAACGAAAAAGAAATATTGCAGCAAAGGCTGCAGGAGCTTTTAACCAAGGCCGATTCATACATCAGTGAAATTAACCAGCTGAAAGAATTAATACGAGAAGTTGAAAAAAAAGAAATCGAAAATGAGGTTATCGAAAACCAGATTGTACCTCCTGTAATAAAAAAACATGAAAATAAGGAACCTTATATTCCTCCTGTAATAAATCCTGTGGTTCAGCAGAAAGCAGTTGTGCCGCCAACACAGCAGTATTATCCGCAACAAAAGCCAGTTCAGAAAAAATCGAATATTGAAAAATATATTGGCGAGAACCTTATAAATAAAATTGGTATTGCGATACTCGTGCTGGGCATAGGCTTTTTTGTAAAATATGCCATCGACAAAAACTGGATCAACGAAGTGGCACGAATGTTTATAGGTATTGCAGCTGGATTTACACTGATTGGCATAGGCTATTTTCTTCGTAAAAAATACAGGGCCTTCTGTTCAGTATTAACAGGTGGCGGTGTAGCTGTATTGTATTTCAGTTTTTTCATTGCATTCAGGGAATATGAAATCCTGACCCAGACAGTAACTTTCATTCTCATGATAGTTGTTACTATCTTTACGGTTTTTCTTTCGGTATGGTACGACAGGCGCGAACTTGCGATAATCGGAATTATTGGCGGATTTGCATCGCCGCTGATGATAAGCACTGGCGTAGGGAATTACATGGTTCTGTTTTCATATTTATTTATTCTGAATGCTGGAATGCTAGTGCTGGCCTATTATAAGAACTGGACAGAAATAAATATTATATCGTTCTTTTTCACAATATTGTTTTTTGGAAGCTGGCTACTGATGAATGTGCTTTTCGAATCACGCGATCCATATGAAGGTGCACTATTTTTCGGAACTCTTTTCTACCTGCAGTTCTTCTGCATGAATATTATCAATGCGTTCAAGGAATCTCGAAAGTTTGGAGTATTTGAAATCATAATGCTGACCTCAAATACCTTCCTCTATTATACGGCTGGAATGGTGATATTATACCAGATCACTTACTTTGAATTCAATGGAATTTTTACAGCAATGCTTGGGATTTTTAATTTAGGTTTTGCGTTGGCATTATATAAAAATCAGAGTATCGATAAGGTGCTTCGTTTCCTTTTAATTGGATTTGCAATAACTTTTATAAGTCTGATTGCTCCAGTTCAATTTGATGGCAATTTCATCACACTTTTCTGGGCAACAGAATTTGTAATCCTTTACTGGCTTGCATGGAAGTCGGATTTACCAATATTGAAAATATTTTCGGGTTCCGTCTTTTTAGTAGTATTGATGAGCCTTTGGGGCAACTGGGTACGCTATTATGGATTTTTTAATACGGATAATTTACCGGTCATTTTCAATAAAGCATTTCTCACCGGAATGTTCGTTGATGTAACTATCTTAGTTAATATCTGGTTAATAAAAATTGAAAATATAGAATATTCAATTCCGGGTATTCCTTCAAAAGTTTATCGGTCGATACTTATTGCGTTATTCGCTTTTGTAATGTATCTGGTAATATTTCTTGAATTAAACTATCAGTTGCCACAGTATGTTGATGCCTTAGCTGTGAGAAGAGTTATCGGATTTTCATTTACTGCAGTGTTTTTCTATTCACTGCTACTCTACCTGCGTAAGCGCTCTCATCCTTATGTTGTATGGAGTTTTACAGGAGTACTTTTTATTGTGACATTTACCTATTTATTATCCTCGCATCCGAATACTGTTATTATCAGAAATTATTGCCTTGTTTCTGAATCAGGGGATTTATGGGCATTTTATTATCATTACATAAATGTGGCTGTAGTGGTTGCATCACTGTTCCTTATATTAAAAATAATAAAAGAAAAGCTATCAGAAAAAATTGTGCTGGTGCAATTATATTTATGGTATTTATGTGGTATGCTTATTTTTATTGTTACTTCCGAGTTGGATCATCTAACTGTTATCAATTATTATACATCGCTGTCTTCAATACCTGAAATCCTGCGCCAAAATGGCAAGATAGGGTATCCGATAATTTGGGGAATCTCTGCTTTAATTATTATGATAAGTGGTTTACGCAAACGCAACACCATGCTCCGGATTATTTCGCTCTCTGTTTTTGGAATAATAATTCTTAAATTGTTTATTTTTGATATACGGGAAATGCCGGCTGGTGGCAAAACCGCTGCATTTATCATTCTTGGAGTAATATTGCTTCTCGTTTCTTTCCTTTACCAGAAACTTAAGAAAGTAGTCTTCGGGGACGAAAGCGAAGAAGAACACAAATAATATTTGTACAGAGTTATTTTTAGATTTATTTTTTATGATCATTGTGTGAACCTTTGCACCCTTTGTGGTTAAAAGATTCCCACTGTAATGATCCAAGTTATTTCCTATCTTTGCAAAAAATGTCTGCATTATGAAACTTTCGTTTGGCATTATGATTTTATTTGCAGTTTTCATTTGCACAGGTTGCACTTCGAAACAGGAAAAAATTAAAAAATATCAGGCTGATGGGATTGAAAAAATACGCAACAGTGATAACAAAGGAGCAATTGAAGATTTCACAAATATTATAAAACTTCAGGAAGATTACGCCGAAGCTTATTATTACCGCGCAAATGCAAAGTTCAATTTAAAAATGGCCAAGGATGCACTTCTTGATTATAACAAAGCTATTGAACTTAAACCGGATTATGCAGACGCTTTTTACAACAGGGCATTCTGTAAACAATTTCTTAATGATAAAGATGGTGCCTGCCGGGACTGGAGCAAGGCCGGGGCATTGGGGAAGGCCGATGTAAAAGATTTATTAAACATTTGCAGATAAATTATGATTTTAAATGTAGGAGATAAAGTCAGCTTTCTTAATGAAAGACGCGACGGGATTGTAAAAAAAGTATTGAACAACAAAATGGTCCTTGTTGAGATTGAAGCTGGTTTTGATATTCCGGTTCTTTCTTCAGATCTCATAAAAGTTCAGTCCTACGAAGACCTCGTATCACAGAAAAGAACGGAGAAGGTTCTTTCGGATCCCAGACAGGAAGAAAAACTGGAAGAAATTGAAGAAAGATTTCCTGCTCGTATAGGTTTTGCCGATGAAAACGATTATAAAATTAAAAAGAGTCTTTATCTCGCTTTTATTCCTGAGAATCCTGAAGATGTGCTGTCGTCAGGCTTTGGAATTTATCTGCTAAACCACAATTCATGTGATGTGCTGTTCACTTACATGCTGAAAGAAGATGATAAATTTATCTGTAAAGATTACGAGCAGGTAGATGAAGAATCAGCCGTACTGCTTGATGTAATTGACAAAACAGATATTGAAAAATGGAAAGATGTGCAGATACAATGCCTGTTCTTTAAACAGGACGTCACGTTACATAAACCTCCCATGGTTTACGAAATCCAGATAAGGCCTGTACGATTTTATAAAGATGATAATTTTATTTTTTATTCCCTGCTGAATGAAAAATGTTTTCTCCTACCACTTACTGAAAAAGGAAAATCAAAACCAACAGAATGGCCTGAAGAAAAGTGGGAAAATGAAAAAGTAGCAAAACCTTCCGGACTCAAGATTATAGGTCATATAAACAACCTGAACAAAACTGAATCCTTTCCTGAGAAACACATCATCGAAAAGAGTGTAGCTGAAGTCGATCTTCATATTGAAGAGCTCACCGAAAATTATGCAGGCAAAGAAAACTTTGAATTGCTTTCAATCCAGATGGATTATTTTTCAAAAATGATGGAACTGGCAATTGCCAATAAACTGCAAAAAATAATCTTCATCCACGGGGTCGGAAATGGACGACTTAAAAACGAAATTACTGAACGTTTAAAAAATAATTTCCCCGAACTGAAATTTACGGATGCATCCTTTTTAAAATATGGAAAAGGCGCCACCGAAATTATTCTTTCGTAATATTTTTTATCTCAAATTTGTCCCGAAAGCATTGATATTTGGCTATTACGGCTGAATTTCATATCTTTGCATCTTGAATTTTAAATTGTTCTTTCATTAAAGCAGGTCGTTCTATCGCTGCAGCACTTTAGTGCTGTAGAGGAAAGTCCGGGCAACACAGAGCACCATACTTCCTAACGGGAAGGCACCGATTAGTCGGTGACAGAGAGTGCCACAGAAAATAACCGTCTGCTGTAAAGCAGTCAAGGGTGAAAATGTGAGGTAAAAGCTCACGTCGCGGTGTGGTGACACATCGGGAGGGTAAACCTTATGGGTTGAAAGGCCAAATATACCGGGAATTGTCAGTCTTCGGATTGGCAAAAAGGACTGCTCGTCCGCTCCCGGGGGGTAGGCTGATAGATTCCTGTAGCAATGCAGGAACCAGATAAATGATAGAAACCAGGTGAAAATCTGGGACAGAATCCGGCTTACAGACTTGCTTTTTTATATTCGTATCAATACGTTCGCTATAGTTTTTCGAACTTATTGGTATAAAAAAACCCGCCATTGCAATGGCGGGTTTTTTATTAAACAACTTTTGATTTAAATCTTTTTAACGTTTATTGCGTTCGGGCCTTTTTTGCCTTCAGTCACGTCGAAAGATACTCTGTCATCTTGTTTAATTTTTTCAGCTAATCCTGAAACATGGACGAAAATTTCTTCACCAGTGTCGTCCATCTTAATAAAACCAAAACCTTTGGTTTCATTAAAAAACTTTACTAAACCTGTTTTCATAAAATAAAATAAATAATTGAATTAATTGTTAATATATGGCAAAGGTAGGGATATTTTATCAAATATCAACTGTGGATAACTAATTTAATTGTCCAAAATTAAAAAATCATTAATGCCTAATTTAGCCTGATTAAACTTCTATTTTAAATAACACATTGATATGAAGAAGTATATAATATCCTTACTGTTAATCTCATGGTTCAGTATGGCACTCCTGTTCGCTCAAAAAAATTTGGTATACCTTGAACCGAATAATGAATATCAGCAGGGCCTTGAATTATTCAATAAGGAAAAATTCAATGCTGCACAGGAATGCTTTTACAAAACCATAGACGCAATAAACGATGAACAGTCCGAAATCAGAATTAGTTCGGAATACTATGCAGCTATCTGCGCTATCGAACTTTATAATAACGACGCTGAATATCAATTGCTGAAATTTATAAGCAACCATCCTGAAAATTCAAAAGTAAAACTTGCAAATTTTCAGCTTGCAAAACTCCAATACAGGCAGAAAAAATACAACGATGCTTCAAAAACATTCGAAAAGGTTGATGTGTACGACCTTACCAGTGATGAGCTTGCTGAATATTATTTCAAATCGGGTTATTGTTTTTTTATGCTCAAGGAAACCGACAAAGCAAAAAAACAGTTTTATGAAATAATTGATGTGGACACCAGGTATTTTGCTGCGGCTAATTATTTTTATGCACACATAAACTACAACGATAAAAATTATGAAACGGCCCTGAAAAGTTTTCTGAAGATTGAAGGAAACGAAAATTTTGGTCCTATTGTTCCATATTACATTGCCCAGATCTATTACCTGCAGGGCAATTACGAGGAAGTTATAAAATACGCCCATCCCCTGCTCGATTCAGGAAAAACAAAACGCACTGATGAAATTGCAAAAATACTCGGGGAATCGTATTTCAAAACGGGACAGTATGCCAGTTCAATTCCTTACCTGGAACAATATATGATGAAAACCTCTAACACCATTACCCGCGAGGATAATTATGAAGCTGGCTATGCATATTATAAAAGTGGAGTAGGTTATGACAAGGCTATATCATATTTTGAAAGTGTAACAACCAAAGAGGATTCTCTTGCACAAATCGCTTATTATACGATGGCGGATTGTTATTTGCAAAATGGAAATAAAAAGTTTGCACTTACATCATTTCAGTCAGCCAGTAAACTATCTTTTTACCCTGACATCCAGCAGGACGCACTGTTTAACTATGCAAAACTGTCCTATGAACTTGCACTGAATCCATACAACGAAGCCATTCTTTCTTTTCAGAAATATATAAACGCTTATCCGGAGGCTACCAATATTGATGAAGCACGCACTTACCTAATCAATCTTTTCCTCACAACAAAGAACTACAAGGATGCTTTATCCTCAATACAAAAAATTAAAGTCAGGGACGATAAACTGAATCAGGCCTACCAGAAAATTGCCTATTACCGGGGTGTGGAACTCTTCAATGACAAGGATATTGACGGTGCCATTGTGATGTTTGATTCTTCCAATACTAAACCCTATGACAAATCCATTAAAGCACAGGCATATTATTGGAAGGCAGAAGCATATTACAGGCTTTCGGAATTCGATTCTGCAAAAACATATTATGATGATTTTCTGATCTTGCCCGGTGCATTCAGCCTGCCATTGTACAATACAGCAAATTATGGAATTGCTTATTGCTATTTCAAGGATAAAAATTATAAAGAAGCCGGAAAAAGTTTCCGAAAATTTATTAAAAATAAATCAACCGAATCTTCCAAAATCATAAACGATGCTTATCTCCGGATCGGTGACTGTTACTATGTTTCCAAAGAGTATGCAAGCGCAGTTGAATATTATGACAGAGCAATTGTAGTTAAAGAATTTGATACCGATTATGCATTATTTCAGAAATCACTTTGCCTAGGTGCCCAGGGAAAATATGATTTAAAAATCAGCTCTCTTCTTAATATGCTTGACCAGTTCCCTAAAACAGCCTACGCTGATGATGCAAAATTTGAACTGGCAAATACTTACCTGATGAAGAACGATAATAATTCTGCTCTTTCATACTACAATAAGCTGATAGATGATTATCCCAACAGTTCTTATGCTAAGAAGGCGTTGCTCAAAATAGGGCTGATCTATTTTAATACGGATAAAAATGAACTTGCTTTACAAACCTTTAAAAAAGTAGTAAGCGATTATCCTGCCACCAACGAATCAAAAGATGCGCTTGTAAGCATCCGGAATATATATATGGATATGGATAAAGTTGACAGCTTCTATGTATATGTTCAGGGACTGCCATTTGCCTATGGATCTAAAACAGAACAGGATTCCATAACCTATATGGCCATTGAAAAACGCTATCTGGATGGTGATTGCGAGAAAGCCATCAAAGGATTTACCAATTATATTCAACAGTTTCCAAATGGTTATTTTGTAACAAATGCAAATTATTACAAAGCCGACTGTGAGCAGAAGAATGAAAATACTGAAGAAGCACTCAGGGGATACATGTTTGTTGCAGATCAGCCACAGAATAAATTTTCCGAATATGCAATACTGAAAACTGCTGAAATTCTTTATAAGCTTAAAAGGTATGATAGCGCAGCAACCTATTATGGAGATCTTGAAAACAATGCAGAATATAAATCCAACATTCTCGAAGCACGCACTATGAGAATGCGTTGTTACTGGAAGGCCGGAAATAATGAAAAGGCGTTGAAAGCTGCACGCACATTGGCTGCAACAGATAAAATTACCGTTGAATCATTGTCCGAAGCTCATCTTACTATAGGCCGTATTGCATTGCTTATGGACAGCATGGCCCTTGCCCAGACCGAATTTGAGTTTACCTACAAACAAAATGCTACAAGCGAATTCGGTGCAGAAGCTAAATATAACCTTGCTTATATTCAATACAAGTTGAAGGACTATACTGCTGCTGAAAAATCAATATTCGAAGTTATCAACCAGGTGCCTTCGTATGATTACTGGATTGCTAAAAGCTTCATTTTATTGTCAGATGTTTATGTTAGCACTGGAAATATTGTCCAGGCAAAAGCCACACTCCAGAGCATTATTGATAACTACGAAGGAACCGATCTTGTTACCATTGCACACGAAAAACTGAATTTACTTACACAGTCAGAAAACATTCAGCAGGAGAAAAGCACACAGGAAGATATCCAGATAAAATTTGATAACAATCCAAAAAATGACAAGTTATTCGACGATAAAAATAATCAACAACAGGAGGAAAAGAAAAATGAATAAAAGTCGCATCAGCCAATTGATAAAAAAGGCTTTTGTTCTGTCCTTTTTTATCATAACCTTTCATGGGATTTCGTTTGCTCAGAACCAGGATGTAATTATCATTGATGTGTACCATCCTACTATTTCTGATGCTTACAAAATAAATGAGAATCCCAAGATCATCGACACCACTGTAAAAAAGATGGACCTCAATTATCAGGTAAATCCTGTGTTGTATAAAACCACTTTCAATATCGATCCTATAAAACCTGCTAAAATGGTAGGTGAGCCATTGGTAAAACTTTACAAATCTTATGTTAAAGTTGGTTTTGGCACAAAGGTTACTCCATTTGCTGAACTCTATTTCAACAACCTTCGCTCAACGGACCAGTCAATTGGTGTTTATTTTAAACACTTATCATCAACCGGCAAGGTAAAAGATTTCGCATTCCCCGGATTCAGTGATAATGATGCTGGCATCTATGCCCGCAGGTTTTACAAGAATCATACTCTTTCCGGAGATGTAGATTACAAAAGGAATGTGGTTCATTATTATGGTTTTGATCCTGACATTTTTCCTGGCATTTCCAAAGACAGTATCAAACAGCGCTTCTCAAAAATCGGGGCTACCATAAAATTCAAGAGTACCTATGAGGATTCGCTCAGGTTGAATCATTCATTTGCCTTAAGCTATTATAATCAACGTGATCTTTATAAAGCAATGGAAGACAATATCAGCTTTTCGGGTGCTGTCGATAAAAAGGTAAGTCTGTTTAGGAAATACCTGGAATACCAGAATCTCGGACTTACAGCAAATGTCAATTATTTCAATGATGTTAATCCTGTCGACACATCAAATGGAGCAGTTATAAAATTGCATCCTCATTTTTCAGCCTCCTATAATATTTTAAAATTTGATGTGGGATTCAATACATTTTTCGAAGCTAACAGCAATTCAAAAGCTTACATATTTCCGGATGTAAGCTTCAATATCAATCTTTATGATAATATTTTTGTTCTTTATGCAGGAATCACAAGCGATTTGAAACGAAACAATTTTATGGAAATTGCCGAAGAAAATCCATTTATCAGTACATCTTCAACATTAAAATTTTCACATACAAAGTACGATTTTTTTGGAGGGTTTAAAGGCAGTATAAGTTCGTATTTGTCATTCAACGCCTCTGTTTCAAAATCGAATGTCATGGATATGCCATTATATGTGAGTGATACTTCTTCCTCCTTACTCAATAAATTTTCTTTGGTTTATGATAAAGTAAAAGTTTTCAATACACACACTGAAATCACATACCAGCGTTCAGAAAAATACAAACTTTTGCTGATCTCAAATTTTTACCAATATGCTACTACCAATGAATTGTATGCCTGGCTTAAACCTGGCATGGATGTAAAACTTGCTTTCAATTATAATTTAAAAAACAAAATAATCTTAAAAACAGAAGTGTTTGCATTCAGCAGTTCCGATGCAAAAACTATTGTTCAGGGATCTGTACCTGAAATTAAGGCAGTTCGGCAAAAGGGAACAGTCGACTTCAACCTGGGCCTGGAGTACAGGTACTCCAAAATTCTATCAGGATTTATAAACTTTAATAACATAGGCGCTGTAAAATATCAGAGATGGTATAATTATCCTACTTATGGCTTTACAGTCCTGGGTGGAATTAGTTATGCTTTTTAATGCAAATTCCGCATTCATTTTTTGCTCGCGGCTGACCTGAATTTTTTATCAGATTAACAGCGTTTTTTCCTCTACAAAAAAGTTAATAAAATCATTGATTTTATTGCATCTTTTAGCAGTCCCATTCGATCTTTTTTCTTATATTTGTCATCCATTAAAATAAAGGAATATAATGAGTGATATTGAAAAAGAAATTCTGGAGAAAGATTCTTACACAGCGGATAATATTCAGGTACTAGAAGGACTGGAAGCAGTTAGGAAAAGACCTGCAATGTACATTGGAGATGTTGGCTCAAGAGGGTTGCATCATTTGGTTTATGAAGTTGTAGATAATTCGATCGACGAAGCACTTGCCGGTCATTGCGACAAAATTGATGTTTTTATTAATGAAGATAACTCCATCACAGTAATTGATAACGGACGCGGTATTCCTACCGACTGGCATGAAAAAGAAAAAAAGTCAGCATTGGAAGTAGTAATGACAGTGTTGCATGCAGGAGGGAAATTCAACAAAGAATCATATAAAGTTTCTGGTGGTTTACACGGTGTTGGTGTTTCCTGTGTCAATGCACTTTCCTCGCATCTTACTGTAAAAGTCTACAGGGATGGCAAAATCTTCATGCAGGAATATGAAATCGGAAAACCATTATATGATGTTAAAGTTATTGGAGAATCTGACAGGACCGGTACGGAAACTACATTCCTTGCTGATGATTCAATTTTTATCACATCTGTTTATACCTACGAAATACTTACTTCACGTTTGCGCGAGCTTGCATTCCTTAACAAGAGAATTACACTTACCATCACCGATAAAAGAGAGAAAGATGAGAATGGCGAGTATATCACCGATACTTTTTACTCAAAAGAAGGGCTGAAAGAGTTTGTTGACTACCTAGATTCCACAAGGGAAAAGCTTATGGAAGAGCCCATCTACATGGAAGGTGAAAGAAATGGAGTCCCTGTTGAGGTTGCAATGCAATACAATTCTTCGTTTTCAGAGAATACGCACAGCTATTGTAATAATATAAACACTCATGAAGGCGGAACACATTTAGCCGGTTTCCGCAGGGCACTGACAAGAACCTTGAAAAGCTATGCTGACAAATCAGGAATGCTGTCTAAACTTAAATTTGACATCAACGGAGATGATTTCCGTGAAGGTCTTACAGCAATTATTTCTGTAAAAGTTCAGGAGCCTCAATTTGAAGGACAAACCAAGACTAAACTTGGTAACAATGAAATTATGGGTGTAGTTGATCAACTGGTAAGCGAAATGCTTAACTATTATCTTGAAGAACATCCAAAAGAAGCCAGGACTATTGTAAACAAAGTTATACTTGCTGCAACAGCTCGTCACGCTGCTCGTAAAGCGAGAGAACTTGTGCAGAGAAAAGGTGTATTATCAAGCACTGGGTTACCAGGAAAACTTGCTGACTGTTCAGAAAACGATCCTTCATTATGTGAAATTTACCTTGTGGAAGGTGATTCCGCAGGTGGAACAGCTAAGCAGGGCCGCGACAGAAAGTTTCAGGCAATTCTTCCACTGCGAGGAAAAATCCTCAATGTTGAAAAAGCTATGCAACATAAAGTTTTCGACAGCGAAGAAATCAAAAACATGTATACAGCCCTCGGCATTACCGTAGGAACGGAAGAAGACAGCAAAGCATTAAATCTTGACAAACTCCGTTATCATAAAATCATCATCATGACCGATGCTGATGTTGACGGAAGCCATATTGCTACCTTGATTCTTACATTCTTCTTCAGGTATATGAAGGAACTTATCGAGAACGGGTATGTTTATATTGCAACTCCACCATTATATCTCATTAAAAAGGCTAAAGAAGAACGCTATTGCTGGAATGAAGAAGAACGTCAACTGTATGTTGCAGAACTTGCAAAAGATGGCAAAGAAAGCAGTGTTCACATTCAGCGTTACAAAGGTCTTGGTGAAATGAATGCCGAACAATTGTGGTCAACTACTATGAATCCTGAATTCAGAACTCTGCGTCAGGTCACAATTGAAAGTGGTGCAGAAGCTGATAGGATATTCTCAATGCTCATGGGTGATGAAGTTCCTCCACGAAGAGAATTCATTGAAAAAAATGCTAAGTATGCAAGAATCGATGCATAAAGAATAATGACTCTATTAAAAAACCCGGATTTCTCCGGGTTTTTTTATACTCTTTAATCAGATTATGCATTGAAAAAAATCAGCTTCTTTTTTTTCGTCAATATCTATGCATACTTATTATAGGATTTTGTGTGTTGAGTTTCTAAACACAATGCATTAGAATTGGTAAAACCAAAAACTTCCCAAAACCCTTATTGTTATTGACCTTTGATTTTAAGTCAACGAAGTAATGCATAATTTGAGTTGATTGCATCTGAAGTTTTTCATATTAATTTGGGTAATAAAAAAAACCATCTGCTAAATGCAAATGGTTTTTTTATTAGTAAGCTATGGCAATTAACTATTTCCTGGAAACCGAAGGAAGCTCCAACATTGGTCTGTTTGACATCAAATTCGGTTTAGCATCATACCTGATAGCATTACCATCCCACCAAATTGGCAAACCGCCATCACTATTGTTTTCACCAACCATCGTAGCATTCAAATGAATATCAAAATCAGCAGTTTTCAGTTCGCTTGGAACCACCGGATTTTCATTACCCTTCTCAACACCAATCGCAATCCATGTAAATTCAACATTTGAATTTCCACTTCCGTTTTCTGATACAGCAAAACCATTGGAATTACTATTTGAAATAAAAATTCCCTTTGATTCGCCCAATGGAGTAACCGTAACAATCACTCTTTTTTCAGAAGAAATGATATCAGTAAAATTTTTATCAAAAGTTACAGTGGCTTTTCCATTGTCAAGTTTTCCGACACCATTGGCATATACATTATTAACCATTGAAGTTGAAACATAGGAAGCAACCTTTTCGCCACTTTCAGTTGTAGTTAAACGGGCTATATAATTATTGGTATATGTTGTCCCATTTACATACAAGCCATAGCGGTCCCCTTTTACCGTTAGTCCATAAACCTCGCCAGTTATTTGTCCACCCATTAAGTCACCGTAACTACCAAATCCTATTCCTTGTTTTGTATTATCATTTGCTCCCAAAAGCACCTTTCCAGCACCATTAGTATGACTTCCAACTGATTCAAAATAACCACCCCATGATACATATCCACTACTTAAATATCCTAAAGATCCCCATGTTGAAGTGCCTGCCGCATTACTTAAGTAACCCAGAACGCCTCCGCTCCTTCCGCCTCTGAAAGTAGCAGATGCATTATCATATAAACCAAAAACACCGAAATGGTATAATGAGGTAATATCAGAAGTACGTCTTGAATGAGCATGGCCATATACACCAGCATAGGTATTTGCATAGCTTACACCAGCTACTAGAGAATCATCTTCTATTCCGTAAACACCGGTTTGGGTACCTGTAAAGGAACCTCCACTTCCTGTTGTTAAATACCAGGTATTTGTACCTCCATTGCCAGAAGCCATAATTGCAGTTCCCGTAGCATACGTGTTCTTTCCCCATACAGCAGCAGAACCACTCTGCGAGGTTGATCCATCAATTGCATCGCCGCTTATACTATTAGTATTCGCTGCAGTATTATTTGCCACAATCGCATTGTTTGTAGCACTGGTTTGCACAATATTCAGCTTTTGTGTCGGATTTGTAATACCAATTCCAACATTTCCATTGTCAAGAATGGTCATTCTTTCTAATAAACTTGATCTCGTTGTATTTGAAAAAGTGAAAAAGCCTAAACTAGCCGTTGTTCCTGTAACCCCATAAGCTTTAATTAAAGCCATCCACCTCGTATCAGCTTTAAAACCTATTTCAGAATATACGTTTGCAGCTTGTGCAGTTGTATTCTGAAGTTCAAGTAATGTTGCAGATGTTCCGGCAGCATAAGTACCGTTAATCTGTAAATTAGCAAGAGGAGTTATAGTTCCAATACCAACATTATAAGGAGATATTGAAGACTCAAATACAGGAGCTTGTGTACATGTTGCATTAGCTCCGTTTGATTTCATCACATAATTCGCTGTTGCACATCCAACTGGGCCTGTAGGGCCTGTGGCACCTGCTGTTCCAGCGGGGCCTGTAGCTCCTGCTGTTCCGGCGGGACCTGTAGCTCCTGCAACTCCGGCGGGACCAGTAGCTCCTGCAACTCCAGCGGGGCCTGTGGCTCCTGCTGTTCCGGCGGGACCGGTAGCTCCTGCAACTCCGGCTGGACCTGTGGCTCCTGCAACTCCGGCGGGGCCTGTGGCTCCTGCAACTCCGGCGGGACCTGTGGCTCCTGCAACTCCGGCGGGGCCTGTGGCTCCTGCTGTTCCGGCGGGGCCGGTAGCTCCTGCAACTCCGGCGGGACCGGTAGCTCCTGCTGTTCCGGCGGGACCTGTGGCTCCGACAGCTCCGTTTGAACCTGTTGGACCTGCAATACCTGCGGGACCAGTATCTCCCTGTGGGCCTGTAGCACCTGCTGCTCCGGCTGCTCCATTATTTCCTGTTGGACCGGTTGCGCCTATTGCGCCATTAGCACCGGTTGGACCTGCAACTCCTGCCGGGCCCGTATCTCCCTGAGGGCCTGTGGCACCCACGGCACCTGCTGCTCCATTATTTCCTGTTGGACCGGTTGCGCCTATTGCGCCATTAGCGCCTGTTGGACCTGCAACTCCGGCTGGACCTGTATCGCCCTGAGGACCTGTAGCACCCATGGCACCTGCAGCTCCATTATTTCCTGTTGGACCGGTTGCGCCTATTGCGCCATTAGCGCCTGTTGGACCTGCAACTCCTGCCGGACCTGTATCGCCCTGAGGACCTGTGGCACCCACGGCACCTGCAGCTCCATTATTTCCTGTTGGACCGGTTGCGCCTATTGCACCATTAGCGCCTGTTGGACCTGCAACTCCTGCTGGACCTGTATCGCCCTGAGGACCTGTAGCGCCAACTGCACCTGCTGCTCCATTATTTCCTGTTGCACCGGTTGCTCCAATTGCACCATTAGCGCCTGTTGGACCTGCAACTCCTGCCGGACCTGTATCGCCCTGAGGACCTGTGGCGCCAACTGCACCTGCTGCTCCATTATTTCCTGTTGCACCGGTTGCTCCAATTGCACCATTAGCGCCAGTTGGACCTGCAACTCCTGCCGGACCTGTATCGCCCTGAGGACCTGTGGCACCCACGGCACCTGCTGCTCCATTATTTCCTGTTGGACCGGTTGCGCCTATTGCGCCATTAGCGCCTGTTGGACCTGCAATACCAGTCAAACCCGTTGGGCCGGTTGCCCCAGCAATACCTGCCGGACCAGTTGCACCTATTGCACCATTAATTCCTGCTGCTCCGGTTGGACCGGCTATACCAGCCGGGCCTGTTGCCCCTGTAGCACCTGGCGTACCTGCAGGACCTGCAGGACCATCGTTTCCTGTTGTCCCGACAGGACCTACTGGACCCAGCGGTCCAATTGGACCCGTTGGTCCCATATGTCCGGTTGGTCCTGTTGCGCCATTTAATCCATTCTGACCTGCCGGACCAGTGGCTCCTGTCGGACCTTTAGGTCCAGTTGCACCAGTTGCACCAGCCGGACAGCTTATAGCATTGCCTGATACCATTGCATAAGGAACAGCCCATAATTGTGTTGTTCCCATGGCAATATAATTCTGTCCCCCAGTATAATCTACTTCTACTTTTAAATAAAAATTGGCACTTCCCCAGTTAATGGCAGAAAAAGAAGACGTGGCTCCCGCTCCTGTACTGGTTCCCTGTCCAATTAATAAAGTAAACAAACCAAACTCATTGGTAGTTAATGAGTGTTTTTCCTGCCACTGCAACACACCATTGGCCGTACCAGAGATTATATTTATCCTGACACTTATTGCCTGATTCTGAATTAATGCTCCAGAAGCATTCCTGGCTACAGCTTGATAATTAAATCCTTGCGGAATTTGAGCCTTCACGTATGAAGAACTGACAAGAAACGCGCAAATACTCGTTAAAACGAGAAATCTAAGTAGGTTCTTTACCATAGTAAGTATTATTATCGTTTGTAAATTTCAATCAAAGTATGCAAATCCTTAAAAGTACTTAATTACTATATGCATGTCAATAAGTGATAACACTTAAATTTGTTAAGCTTTTCCAAAGGTTCGCGTTTATTTTACTTGGAACTTTGCAGTTTTAATATTAAATAAATTTTTATCGATTTCAACATTTTTTTCAAGAGTGGATGATTTTATAGTTACTTCCTTCGCAGCCGAGGGAGCACTCGGAAATCTTATACCAACATGTTTTGACACTACCTGGCCATTTTCAACACGGTCTTTACGGTTTGCAATAGCAGTCCATGTAAATTCAGTATTCGACTGACCATTTTTCAGTTCAACTATATCGAATCCATCTTTTGTTCTGTTAGCTACATAAACCCCATTGCAGTCACCATTCAATTGTACAAAAACTTTAAGTGGGTATTGATCATCTACATAAATATTATTACTAAAAACGGGATCAAGAGTAACATGAGTTTTCCCATTTACAAGTTTACCTGTTCCATAATCCTGAAATATTATTTCAGGAGATTCAGGACAGAACATTGTAACAGGTTTATTGTCCAGATCCTGCACAATAGTCGATTTTACACCAACACTCAATATTGCATAATCAGTAAATCCGTTATTTCCTCCAACATAGGCGTAGGCAGTTCCTCCATTTGTAAAATAACCGCCCCAACCATTTACATTTTTTGTTGCATGTCCGTAAACACCAATATTAAAAGCATTTGCAGCAATCCCCGCTCCGCCAGCAATACTATTATAAAGTGCGAGATAATTACCGACTGCAATAATTCCGGTTCCATCAACATTATCCTGGGCAAGTGAAAATAACCCGGTACCCAACCCTGTAAAAGCGCCACCACTTCCATTCGTCAGGTAAAGTGGCAAGACATTATTACCAATACCCAGTATAGCGGTTCCAAAGGTATTCGTGTTCCTAGCAAATAGACCAAAAGAGGTATTCCACGAAGCTTGTCCATATATTGCAAGACCAGCTCCTGCAGCCATACTCGAATTTATTCCAACAAGTGCATTTCCTGTGCTATTATTTAAAGCTCCAACACCAACACCTGAAGCATCATTTGTTCCTAATACGCCAATACTATTATTTGTAGACTGGCCTCTTACACCCCATCCGCCAGTTCCCCAACTGTCACCCCAAACTCCTTCACCTGAATTATCATTTAATCCATACACTCCCACGCCGGTCAAAGTACTCTGCCCTACAACTCCGGCTCCAGTACCGGTATTCTTTCCTACAAGGCCGATACCTCCGGCGCCGCTGTAACCGCTTATTGCTGTTGTGCCAATAGCGTTTATTGCACCTGGATACCCGGTGGCATATACAGAAAACAAATCTCCAACATTTGGAATGACATTATTTATTGTGACATGCCCATCCCACAATATTCTCATTCTTTCATTAGTGGCCGCATTTCCGCCAGTCTTAAAAATAAAATCCTGAATATCTTTGGTTCCAATAAAATTTGTACCAGCCACAGTGCCTGCATTTCCGGTAAGCGACCAGCCACTTGAAGCATTCTCAAGCATTATCCATTGTGTGCCATCAAAGTACCAGAAATTTTCAAAGTCAATGTCATAAACCAATAAACCTCTTGCTGGTGATATGATTGCAATACGCTGTGCAGATGTCAATCTGGGAGTCAAAAAACCCATACTATCAGCAGATAAATCAAGAATTGCTGAAGGATCCGGAGCTGTTGTTCCTATTCCCACATTTTTAAGTAAAGCCGGTTGCGAAATAGCTTTAGAAGAAAGAAGGATGCATAAACTTAGCAAACAAGCAACAGCTAAAAAACATTTTCTGATATTCATATGTTATACAATTTAATCATATTAACTGACAAAAATATAAAAAATATCGCTCTATCATTATAAATTATTATTATCAGGAAAATATTTTACAGATATCCACTTATATAATCCCAATACTAAAATTTGTTACAAAAAAAAGAAGGCGCATTAGCGCCTTCTTTTTTAATATTTAATTCCTATTATTTCATCAATTTATTTTTTAATGTAGCTCCTTTGGGGTTTTTGATTGAAATTTCAGTTGCGGAAATTGCCTGCTGCAGCTCTGCAGCTTTACCAATAGGTTTAAATTTGCTTCCACCATGAGGAGCAAGAGGATATCTTAAATCCTGGAATTTAGAATTCGTTTCATCAATCCTGTTGCCATAAACTGTCCATGTAAATGAAGCATTTGAATTACCACCATCAAGTTCAATAACTTCAAAACCCGATTGGGTTTTGTTAGACACATACACTCCTTTGCAATCGCCTTCCAACTGAATAAATACTCTCAGCGGATGTTTAGTATTAACTACAATACTTTTGGAAAATGTAGGATCCAAGGTTATTGTTGCTTTTCCATTTATCAGTTTTGCAGATCCCATATCCTGAAAAAGCACTTCAGGTGCTTCCGTGCAAAACATTATCACTGGTTTATTGTTGACGTCATCAATAATTGTAGATGCTGTTCCCGGACCGAGTACTTTGTAATTTGTTCCGCCAGTGGTTGCCCCTATATATGTATATGTAACATCATTTTCAAAATAACCGCCTGCCTTCATCAAAGTTCCTGCAGCAGCAGCAACAGTGGTTGTAAATCCTATAACTCCCGCTGTACCTATATGTGTAGCATCGCTCGTAGAAGGAGCAGCAGAACTTGAACCAACAACTCCGGCTCCTGAATTGGGCGAGGCTCCTGAATTAGCAGCTGTTTGCCCTATAACTCCTGCTGCACCGCCAGTTGTGGAAGCGTTATCTGCGAAGACACCGGCACTTCCAACTCCAGTTGTGGCAGTAACATGAATTTCAATTCCTCGTGAGGCTAAGGTTGTGCTGGTAGTTGTAGAATATAACCCTGTCTGTGTTCCTGCAAATGCACCACCTGATCCGCTTACAAGATATGCTCCTGTTGTATTGTTGCCAGAGCTGATAATACCTGTCCCTGATGCATTTGTATTTTTACCATACAAACCAAAACCAGTAGCAGAAGCAGAAAAACCAATAGTACCATGAGAAGGACCAGTTGTGGCTGCAGAAGATCCATAAACTCCAGCTGCAGATCCCGGAGAGGTTGGAGTGTTATTATTATATCCAAAGACTCCAATGCTTATACCTGTATTAATGGCTTGTGCAGTTGCATTATATACATCGCCTTCAACTGCAGTGTTGATTGCATTATTCTGCCCATATACGCCAATAGCGGTTGAAGAGCTGTTTCCATAAACACCAATTCCACTGCCGCCATTCTCACCATAAATACCAAAGCCAGCGCCAGAACTGTATCCGTTAATAACATAATCCCCGAGTGAATTGATTGCTCCGGCAGCTCCTGTTCCATAAACAGAAAAAACATCTCCGGCAGAAGGTGTGGTGTTATTCTGAACAATTGCACCGGTTGAAAGAACCCTTAGCCTTTCATTGGCAGCAGCAGATCCTCCTGTTTTTATCAACCAATGCTGAGCATCTGTAGTACCTATAAAATTTGTACCAGGCGTAGTTCCGGCATTTCCAGTAATGGTCCAGTGAGTTCCTAAATCGACACCTGTTGGTCCTGTTGCACCAATGGTTCCATTATTACCTGTAGGGCCAGTTGGACCAGTTGTTCCGGGAGTTCCCACTCCAGTTGGACCTGTCGATCCGGTATTTCCCGCAGTTCCGTTTAGTCCGGTTGCGCCTGTCGGGCCTGTTGGACCCATACCGATACCTGTTGGGCCAGTTGGACCTGTTGCTCCTGTAGCACCCGGAGTCCCTGCACCCGTTGGGCCTGTAGGACCAGCATTTCCAGCTACTCCGGTGCCAGTGGGTCCTGTTGCTCCCGTTGGTCCAATTCCTGAACCTGTTGGGCCTGTAGGGCCTGTATCACCGGTGGGGCCAGTAGGGCCCATGCCAGCCCCTGTAGGACCAGTAGGTCCAGTTGCACCTGCAGGGCCTGCAATACCAGTACCAGTAGGTCCTGTTGGTCCTTGAATACCAACACCTGTAGGGCCAATAGGTCCCTGAACTCCCACACCTGTAGGTCCGGTTGGTCCAATTCCGCCGCCGGTGCCAATTGCATTGCACAGCGACTTCCAACCGGCGACCTGTGGAGCCGGTGGTATCTTATAATAGAAAAAGCATAATGAATCCTTATCGTAAACCAGGAGGCCATCAACAGGATTGACTATAGTTAATCGCTGTGCTGCTGTCAGGCGTGGAGCAAGAAATCCTTTATTCGATGTAGACAAGTCAAGAATAGCAGAAGGATCGGGGGTAACTGTACCTATACCAACGTTATTCTGAGCTATTGTTGTTGCACCAAATAATAAAAATATTATTGCAATGCAACAGAATAATTTCAATGATCTTATCATAGAATTTAGTTTAATTTCCCAAAAATAGTAAAATTAGTCACATATGTAATACAAATGATCATAATTTACAAGAATGAAATTGTTCATATAATAACAACTCAATGATTAGATTGTAGATTAAGAAATTTTATATTTTTACAAAAAAAAAGCCACCAAATTAGGTGGCTTTTTTCAGTTAAGTCAATACTATTTTTTAATTAATTCTTCAAGTTTACTGATTCTTGCTTCAAGTTCAGTATTCTTAGTTTTCAGCTCATCAATAATTTTTTGCTGTTCTTTAATAGCTTCAATTGTAACCGGGATAAGGCCAATATAATTTACAGTTAAAATATCCATTTTTTCCGAAGCAACATTTTGTTTACCAATGCCTGAAATTTTAGATGTAATCTTAGCTTTTCTAGTCAATTCTGGAAATACCTTAGCTACGTCATCAGCCAAAACTCCAATATTATTACCACTCTCTAATCCATATTTATCGGTATATTCAGATTTATATTGATAAGTAACACCATTCAACTGTAACAATTTGGTAAGCGGTGACTCAATAGGCTTGATATTGTCTTTAAGTTTGTTATCGGATGTATACCAAGATGCTCCGGATGTATAAGCATCCCCATTTACATAGAGTGCCCATCCTGAACTGCCTGTAGCCATCTGACAATATATTCCGTAGGCACTTGCATCAGTAGAGTTGGTAACTCCCTCACAACCTATTCCTGCGCCCGTAGTAGGAATATGAAGTCCCCTGGTTCCTACTCCTGTCCCCTGCATTACACCATTTATCGCCATATTTGTATTGGATGCACTTGTGCAATATCCATAAACAGCACCGCCATCGGTTGTAGATTGGTAAGCATTCAGCGTCCACTGATTGGAACCTTGTCCGCCGGAATTATAGAAAGCAGAAGCATCAAGGGAAGTAGTTGTAGAAGCGCATTCCACGCGAAACATATCCTGATTGTAATTAACAGAATTGAACGTAAAATTACCAAGGCTTGAAATCCTCATCCGCTGGCTGTTATTGGTTATGAAATTGACATCATTACTGCTTGTACTACCCATAGATCCAAGTGCAGCAAGACTATTCCCACCAACAAGCCATGCCTGCAAAGCAGTTGTTTGAGGTCCGCCAGATCCTGCGGTACCATTTACTGTTACAGTACCTGATGCATTAAAAGTGGGCTGCGTCAATGTCCATGAAGGACCGGTCGCACCAGTTGCGCCAGCGGCGCCAGCACTTCCATTGTTGCCCGTAGGACCTTGCAAACCAGTATTGCCTGTCGGACCAGTAGGACCAGTTGCACCGGCAGCGCCAGCACTTCCATTCGAACCTGCTGCTCCTGTTGGACCTGTTGGTCCCATTCCAGCACCAGTTGGACCGGTAGGTCCCGTTGAACCTGCCGGACCTGTTGGGCCGACAGTGCCTACACCTGTCGGGCCAGTTGTTCCTGCCGGACCCGTTGGGCCTACAGTACCTGCACCCGTTGGACCTGTAGGTCCAACAGTACCAATACCTACCGCATTACATAATGATTTCCATACAGGGATTGCAGGCAATGGCGGAATTTTATAATAGAAAAAACATAATGAATCCTTATCATAAACTATAAGTCCATCAACTGGATTTGCTATAGTCAAGCGTTGCGCTGCAGTTAGCCTTGGTATTAATAAGCCTTTATTTGAAGTTGACAAATCAAGGATTGCAGAAGGATCTGGTGTAACCGTTCCAATGCCAACATTATTCTGAGCGCTTATTGTGAAACTAATCACTGAAAGAAATAGGATGAGATAATATCTCAAATTGGTTGTTTTTTTCATAAGTACGACTTAGAAACTTTTTATGATTATTATGTTTTACGTTTAACTTACTAAAGAGTTATTTTTTATTAAACTTTCTGATAGCTATAGAATTTTCCGTTCTCAATTCCAACAAGTATAATCCGGCGGCTTTATCTGACATATCAATACTTTCTAAGAATTTTCCATTTATATCATTGAATGTCTTTGAATATACCAATTTACCTAAAACATCATGCACCTGCAGTTCAATGTTCGAAGCATCCGATTTAAAAGCAACGAAAACATTATCTGAAACAGGAACCGGATATACCTGCAGGTCAGAGATACCATTGCCGTAATCATTGATTCCTTCAGGTCCGGGTAATGTAACAACCAATGTGTCAGCATCGCTTCCACAATTGTTCGTAGCAGTAAATATTACTGTGTATACTCCGGTTGCTGAATACAAATGAGTGGGATCGCTTAGGGTTGAATTTTGTCCGTCTCCAAAATCCCAGGTCCAGGAATCATCATTCAACGAAAAATTATAAAATGATGCATCGAGCATCTGGTGCGAATAACTGGCATATGCATGCGGCAAAGGTGCTACGTCAACATGGAAAGGTGGAGAAACCTGCACACATCCGAAGGAATCGGTAACCGTTACAACATAATCGTTAGTTTCAAAAACATAGATATGTGGCGTCATTGATCCGCTGGACCATTGGTACATGTACCAGGGATCTGTGAGATATAATTTCACCGAATCACCCTGGCAAAAACTTGCAGGACCATCTGCATATATTATTGGAGCAGGCATAGCAGGGTGAATATATACATTGACACCAGGCGAAGTTCCCGAGCATCCATTTGCATCAACTACTGTAACATTATAGGTCCCTAACTGGGTAATGACATCTGTCTGCGCACTGGTGCCATTCGACCAGTTGTAGCTCGTGTATCCGCTCCCTGCATCCAGTACAACATTTACACTTGCCGAATCACAAAAACCAGTTTGCCCGGAAGCTGAAATTACTGGTGTGGGATTCGGATTAAACCCTATCTGGATATTATCCGTACCGCTGCAGCCAAAGGCATCATATGCCGTAACCACATAAGTGGTAGGTGCAACAGGTGTGGCAACAGGATTATTGATATTTGCATTATTCAGGGTTGCTGCAGGGGACCAGGCATAAGTTACGCCACCAGTAGCATTCAACGTGGTTGAACCTCCCTGGCAAATATTTAAATCTGCTCCTGCACTTACTGTCATTATGGGGGCAATGTTTACAGTTATATTATCAACAGCTGTACACCCCACAGCAGTTGTAGCAGTGACAGTATACGTAGTTGAAGCTAACGGGAAAGCTACCGGGTTGTTAATGTTCGGTGCACTTAAAGTGGCTGCAGGACTCCATGCATAAGTTGCCCCACCGCTTGCATTTAAATAAGCAACAGATCCATTACAAATTGTAGTATCATTTCCGGCGCTAATAGGAGGAGTTGGATTTACTGACACAACTACATCATCTGTGCCGCTGCATCCGCCCGAATATGCTGTTACCGTGTAAGTAGTAGTTGTTGCCGGGCTAACAGTATATGTATTTGTAGCCGGTCCACCTGCCCACTGATAAGTTGCACCGCCTGTAGCTGTAAGGGTCACACTTTGTCCGTTGCATACAGTCTGAGGTGCTCCCGCATCAGCTATGAGAGCAGCATTAACAGTCACGGTCACATCATCAGATGCTGTGCAGCCAAGGTCTGTTACTGTTACGGTATATGTTGTTGTTGTTGCCGGTGTTACTGTGATTGATGCAGTTGCAGGACCAGTATCCCATTGATATGCAGAGCCACCTGTTGCAGTAAGTGTAGCAGATGCGGTGGGACATATTGTTTGTGGTGCACCGGCATCAGCAGTTGGTAAAGGATTTACCGAAACGGCCACATTATCGGAAGCAGTACAGCCAAGATTTGTAACTGTTACAGTATAGGTAGTATTTGCAGCCGGCGACACAGATATAGCTGCTGTTGTTGGGCCGGTATCCCATTGGTAAGTCCCGCCACCGCTTGCGGTAAGTGATGCACTCTGCCCGTTACAAATTGTTTGTGGTGCTCCTGCATCAGCCACAGGCAATGGATTCACAACAACAGAATGCGAAACAGTTGTTGTACACGGGACAGTACTTGTTATAGTTAGTGTTGTTGTAAAAGTACCCGCCGTCGAATAGGTATGTGTTGGATTCTGCGCCGTACTCGGAGGACTTCCATCGCCGAAATCCCAGTTCCAGGTGGAAACAGTACCTGTGGACGTAGAATTATCAGTGAATGATGTTGTGCTGCCAATACATACAGCATTGGAAACAAATTGAGGAACATCAGAAACCGGAATAACAGGAGTCATATTGTCCATTAAAAGATAAGCCCCATCTGAGCATCCCAAACCATGTATCATAAACAGCAGGTTTGTCCAGTTAGCGGTTGGTGTAAATGTAACTGTATGTGTTTGCCAATTTGCAAAATTTGTAATATTCCCGGAACTCCAGCAAAGATAACTCTCATCGCAACCACTGCTACCACCCATATTTCCCCAAACCTGAAGTTCAACGCAACCGGGATATATTCCAGTTGATCCCCAATCTACACTTGGATCAACAGTTGCAAGATCTATTGTGAATGTATAAGTTGTTCCAGCTATCATCGGGCTGCTTAAAAGCTGACTGGCACCTTCATACCAGGAAGAACTTGGTTGCTCCACCAATCCAATATAGCTGATGCCATCAGATGGAGGAAGCGTTACCCCCCAACAACCAGGTTGAGTGTCGGGTGTTTTTCCAGGCTGACATATATCCCAGAGAGGGGGAGTTATATGCGGTGTACCAGGAGTGCCTTCAAATGAAGGGTTCTGCCAGTTAAGTTGTGTACCGGTGCATTGGGCCATAGCATTCACCGCCATGCAACTTATAAAGAAAGCCAGCAATACTTTTTTCATGTTCATGTAATTTAAGGGGTACCTCTAAAAAGGTTTCAATCAGGTAATAATATGACAAAAATATAAAATTGTTTTTAATAAAACAAATTCGGTAAAATATTATTTTAATCCTTCCAGCAGTAACATGTTGCACACAAAAAAGGATTTAATCCAACTGCAGATTTTCAATCAAAGAAATACGGAATTTTCTGCACAAGCTGATACACCAGGGCTTAACGACCTGTTTACAACCTGTGCGGGGTATGTAATGCCAATGATTGTTTCAGAAAAAGCATAATTACAATTATGATCATCAGCTTTCCGGGAAGTCTACTATAATTCAGATAAAACAACAAACAACATGATTATTTTAGCGCGCCATTGCCTTTTGCTGCAACTTTACCAATTTCTTCAGCTTTGTTGTAATCCTGATTTGCCATATCTGTTAATCCCTGGCTTTTGTATATATCCCCACGATTATAATAAGCCTCCATATTATCAGGATTTAATTCGATAGCTTTTGTATAATCTTTAATAGCCTTTTCATACAGTCCCTGAAGGCTGTATGCATATCCTCGATTGTTATAAGGTTGTGCAAAATCAGGTTTTAATTCAATAGCTTTTGTATAATCTTTAATCGCGTTATTATATAACTTTTGATCGCTGTAAATAATTCCCCGGTTATTATAAGCCTCAATATAATTGGGATTGCATTGAATGGCTTTAGTGTAATCACTGATTGCTTTTTCGGGCAGCCCCTGACAATTGTAAGTAAATCCGCGACCATAATAAGCTGCATCGTAATCCGGTTTCAGTCCAATTGCATTTGTAAAATCAGTAATTGCGATATCATACAATCCCTGGGCATTGTAAAAATTTCCACGGTTATTATATGCAAACGCACAATCGGGATTCTGAGAAATTACTGCATTATAAAAAGTCATCTGGTCAGTATAAGAACGGGCTTTCACAACAGTAACAGTAGATAAAACCAAGAGTATAACAACCATTATCCATGGCTTTTTAACATCCTCCTTTTTATACCATGTTTCAGGCAATACGGCTAGTACAAATAACAGTATACCCACCTGCGGTAAAAAGAACCGGTGATGTAAATAATCAATAACATCACTTTTGTATAGCATGGTAGGCAACAATAAAAGAACGAACCATAACAAAAAGAATATTTTTTCTTTTTTAGGACTGGTTTTATTTTTAAAAAACAGTACTCCAAGAAAAGTAATTATCACTAAACCTAATAGCGTTTTAAAAAATGTAAATCCCGGAACAGGCGCTATATCATAGGGAAGAAAAAGATTTGTCAACGATTCAGGAATTGTTCTAAGATTCCTAATTATAGGGGTAAGTCCTACTTCATTATTTCGACCAAGAACACCCAACATTTCGTTGCTGTTTGTAAAATCCCCGATTGCCTTTGTACGTAGCCAGAACCAGGATATCCCTGATATTGCATATAGCGCCACGATGAAAATATATTTCGTTTCGAAACGTTTTTTGGCAGAAAAAAAGATGTAATACACTATAAAAAGCAATGGAAGAAATACAGCAGTTTCTTTACAGAAAAGAGCAACAGTAAATGTAATCCAGTGCCCGATCAGGAACGCTGTCTTTTTGTTTTGAAGAAAATCAATTAAAAGAATAAAAGATAATAAAGAAAAAAACATCAATTGCAAATCGCCCCTTGCCGGTATCCACGCTACCGATGAAACAAAAAGCGGATGAGCACAATAAACCAACGTACTCAGTAATGCTAACTTTAATGGTATTTTAAGTCGTCGGAGTAAAAGAAAAAGTAAACTGGCTATAAACCCCAGAAGCAAAATATTAGTGAGGTGATACATCCATGTTTTATTTTTTCCTGATATGTGAATATCCAGCATGTAAGAAACTGTTTGCATGGGGCGGTAAAAATAACTGCTCCTGTCAGTAAATGCATCCGTTAAAAATGCATGTGGCGCATTACTAAAATTGCTGAGGTAGGGAATATTTTTTTGAATTAATTGGTCATCGTCAAAATAAGTCAGGCCAAATGAAAGCGTTTGCAGATAAAGCAATACAGGTACACAAAAAGCTATAAGCACCGCAATGTTTGTTACTTTCCTGCTTGAGGTGTAATCAACAGTTTTAACCTCTGCCGATTTATTTTTTTTTGACAGCTTTGGAGATTTATTAGCATTACTTTTCATTCAATTCTTTATAATGGATTTATACTTTGCAAAACTTATAAAATTAATAAGGACAAAAAAAGCAAAAGATTTATCATGGTCATTTTTATTGCCCATACCGTTTTGTGTCTTGTTTTACAATTTTAATCATCTAATCCCTTTCCATCGAGAATTCGCTGGATACATTTTTCAACCCGTGATTCTCGGGTTTTGGATTGTTTTGGTTCTGAAAAATAAAAGTTATATGCCCTTTTCCGTCCCGGTGTCAATGCGTCAAAAGCGCTTTTCAATGCAGGGTTTTCATCTATTTTTTTTTGAAATTCCTCAGGAAATTTAAGGTCTGTATTCTTTTTAAATTCCACTTTCAAACCGGCTTTTTCCACTTCAATGGCTTCAGAAATATAAGCTTTAAGGATGGGTTCCATTTCAATTATTTCCCTAATATTGGTGAACCGAATCTGTCGCCCTGCCTGTACATTCTCCGTTTGCTGAATCAGAATACCATGAGCATCATGCAACAATGCACCTTTGATAAACAATAGCGCACAGTACTCCTTAAATCCATGAATTAAAACCAGGTTATTATTCTGAAAGGTGTAACAAGGCCAGCCCCACTTCAATTCTTCGGTAAGCTCGCACCCAAGAATTATCTTTCTCAATATTTCAAATTCTTCCTTCCACTTTTTCACTTTAATAAAAAATTCATCAACCTTGGGATTTGTTCTATTCTTTGTCATATTAAGTTATTTTAAATTATTTACTATTCTTGTGTTTATTCCTGTTAGTTGCTTTACAGCTTTTAGTTTCTGAACATTAAGTTGCGGGTTTCTATACAATTTCTTTTCACGTTTCACAAAAAGTTTATTAAAGCATACATCCTCAAACGCTCACAATCCCGGTAATTGAAGCTAGGTGCCTTTATACTTGGTCGGTTTTCGTTAATAATTAGTTCTGTTTTTCTATAATTAATTTTTATTTCTGGTCAGCAAAACGCCAAAATGCAATCGTGCCAAACAAACCAATGAGACATGTGCTTATTAAAATAATATAACTTGCAATATGCAATTGCAAATCTTCTGTTAAACCCGGAGTACCGAATAATCCAGGTATTGCCCATGGAAAATAAGGACCCAAACCGATCATCCCGATAAAATTTGCAAGTAAGAGCGTTAAAATTACAAACCCCAATGGTATCAGATAACCACGACTATAGCTTGCTAAAAAGGCTACCGGTGTTGAAAGTAACAGAATAAGAATTGTAGTTACAAAGTATTTAAAAGCATATTGACTGATAATCTCCCCTGACCATTCAGGAAGACCAACTAGCAAACCAATTATTAATCCAAAAACAAAATAAACTATTGACAGGATAACAGACCAAATCACTATTACAACAAATTTAGAATATACTATAGAAGAACGGGAAACAGGTATTGCCAGAATATCTTTTGCCGTATGTTCAGAAAATTCCCGGCCAAAAACCCAACTTGTTACAAAGCCAATACCTATCAGTCCAACGCCTGCCATTCCCTGCATCAACAGAACTAAATAATTTTTCCAGTTAGGCACTCCAAATCTCAGCATTGATGCTTTATTGCCTATCATTCCAAGCTTACCCGATATATCAGGGTGTATTTGAACAAACATTAACAGGCCCATCATGGAAGAAATAAACATAAAAAACAGTATAGTTCCCCAAAATATTTTTGATTTCCGGGCTTTTAAAATTTCCACCCAAAGAGCTGCCTGAATACTTTTCAATTCACTCCTCCTTTCATTCCGATAGTTCTTAAAAAGTATGATTCCAAATCTTCTTCTACTACTTTTAACAGAATTGGAGGACAGCCTGCATTAACCATTAATGTTGCAATAGTATCAGGTTTGTTTATGGCTTCTGCATTGATTATTTCCAGTTGGGCTTCAGTATTTATTTTAACATCATATCCTTTTTCTGATAAAACTGATTTGGCCATTTCAATATCATTTGCTTTTACTAAAAGTATTTTCTTACATAAAATATCTAATTGACTTGAATCAAATTCCTGTATTAGCTTTCCTTGATGGATAATACCAATTCTTGTTGCAAATTTTGATATTTCACCCAGAATATGACTGGAAATAAAAATAGTTACTCCATGATTTATAGCCATATCACATAACATCTCCCGAATCTCATAAATCCCGGCGGGGTCTAATCCATTTGTAGGCTCATCTAAAATTAATATTTCAGGATTATGAATTATTGCTTTTGCCAAACCAAGTCTTTGGTTGTTTCCTAATGACAAGTTTTTTGCTTTTCTGTTTGAATATTGCCCTAATTGAAGTTTATCAATGATGTCATCAACTCTCTTTTTATCATTAATAAAATGCAGCCTGCGAAATATCTCTAAATTTTCTTTTACTGTAAGCTCCGGATAGGAATAAGGTAATTCAACCAATGAGCCGACTTGTTGCCACAATTTTGTATTATCGGATGAAATTTTTATGTTATGAATATATGCTGATCCAAATGTTGGCCGTATCATTCCCAGAAGCATACGAATAGTGGTAGTCTTTCCCGCTCCGTTAAGTCCTAAAAAACCATATATTTCACCTTTCCTTACACTTAATGACATATCTGAAACAGCATACACATCTTTGTAATGTTTTGATATATTTTCCGTCCTGATAATATCTGTAATCATGTTTCAGTATATTTTTCTATTGTGTCACTTTTTTTGCCCGTGCATATCGAATCTTTTTTACCTGCAATGCAGCACTGTTCACCCCTTTAACTTTCAAACTAGAACTAACTCTTCTCATAATATCTATTCAATATTTTTCTTTGAATAAGTATAAATGACATATGCAATCAATCCAAGCCCTATCAGTTCAAAAAAGATCAAATTACCCCAACATCCGAAAATGTCATAAAGTGTCTTTTCAACAGCGTATACATTAATGGTATCGCCATTGACTTCAAAATCATTAAATTTTTTGTATTCATAAAATCCAAACGCCATCATTACTAAGCCCAGCAAAAGTAGCTGCCATGCTCTTTTGATAAAATCGATTATTCCTTTTTGGTTCTGCTGATCAGTTTTAGTTTCATTTTCCATGGTTATTTTTTTTAAAATGTTGTCCGTTTCTCATTTCGGTATTCTCCAGGAAACTCCAAAATTAATCATTGAGTAATTTTCAAAGGCCTGTAAATTTATATTTCCTGAAATATCAAGCTGGATGTTCTTTCTTAATATATAACCAAACCCAATATCCATAAAGTTTTCGGGTTTTATATAATTGGCAAACCAATCGTAATTTTCAATAAATCCGTTTAACTTTTCTGTAATACTATAACTAAAACATATTGCAGCAAATCCTGTTGGGTTAGCACCCTCGCCATCATATTCAATTCCGATATTATAACATAAATTTATTTTTTTTGTAATGTCGTTTTGCATTAAAAGGTAAATTGAAGGTGCCAGGTTCTGAGGTCTAAAACTTCTTTCTCCAAAGCGAGGCAATGTCAGGTTAAATAAAAATGATGTTTTTGGCAATATACCTTTCGCATCCGAAATTAACAACTTTGTCCCAAAGGTCAATGGATTAAATCCAGTTGTGTTCGCACTGTCTGTTTTTACCTGGGTATAATCAGTCTGCAATCTGATTTCTGCATTTTGGTTTATTCCATAGCGGAGCAGTGTCATATCGTAGCAAATAGATTTTTGAAATGGTTTCTTAAGTTCATTTTTTTCGTACGAAAAACCTGTCTCAATTTGAAAACATTTCGGTTCTGCAATACTTGAAGGTGTAGCCATCCCTGGTCGGTCGGCAGAAATATCAGATAACTCAATTGTCTGCGATCTACTTACAATTGAAATAGATATTAAAATAACAATAATAATTGTTTTTTCTTTTAAGTAATTCATTCCTATCGTCTGGTTCTTGCTTAATTCCGCCCAATTAACTTTCTAACTTTTCACTTTTCACTTTCAACTTAACACGAGCCATTGAAGCAATATAATGTTATCTGGCGTTATTCTCACTTAATTCAAGTTTTTATAATTAATCGAAAAAATCGATATATAAATTATTGGTAAAATTAATAATGTCGGTTTCCATGAATGCACAATCGTACTATAAATTTGAAAACTCAAACAAGTCAATAAATAAATGAATAAAGTCCATCTTTTTAATCGCCACAGTCCATATATAATTACCAACGAAATTATGGATAAAGTCAAAGTGATATAGAATTTGGAACCGTTTTCAAAACGAAATAAGATAAAAGTGTCTAATACTGTAAATAATAGTAATAAACCCGATAAAAATCTCATGCTAATCAAGGTAAATTTTTTAGTCATATTATGTGATTTTTTTACCTCCTTATAAGGATTAGCAGTATGATAATTCCAATCAAGCCGACAACAACGACCGCAGGACCAACTATACTTTTATTTTTATAATCATTCGTCTCAATTTGAGAATCCCAAAAAGGTTTTATTAGCAAAAACCCACCAAGAAGATTTATTGGAATAAAAGAATAATACATAGGTACTCCGAAAGATGTCAACGCTTTTATCATTAATGTTGGAAAGAAAATTGAAAATAACAAAGTCGGTAAAACAAATTTATTTTTTCGCAATTCTCTGAGGTTTTGAATATATAAAAGTCCTGCAAAAAAACATGAAAATGCTGAAAACACCATCAATGAAACTTTTGAATATAGTTTCGGCTTGTTTAAGTTATCCATAAGTCTTAATTAAATATTAATAATGAAATCTATAGCAAATTAGTCATTTTTTCGAATCATGGTTTTTTATTAAGTCTCAGGTCAAGATAATTTTAATAATGGCACATAACGAACAAGTGGCTGTTTTGAGTGCCGCAATAGAAAGCACTTTCCAGTCTGCCGTGATTGTGATTCAAATATACAACAAAGTTTCCGTCAACCACAAAACCGCGGCGTTAAAGCAGGCACAAGCTATGCGCTTTTAGATCTTCTCAAATTTATTAATAAATGTTTTTTCATTTGTCCTGACCTTAACAAAATAAAAGCCTTTTGAAAGATGGTCAATATTTATTGATAAAGAATTTGTATCAAGAATATACATATCGGTAAGTTTCCCTTGTATGTCATAAATTTCAAGGATGGCATTTTTGTATGAAGGATTCATCTTAATTGTCAATGACCCATGTGCCGGATTTGGAAACAGCTCTAAAGTCTCTGGATATGTTAATGGATGTATTACTTCATTTTGTAGTCTTGCCAAAAAGCAACCGCTTGTATATTGCCCATCATTCGTTATTGAAATATTATCAAAATAGATTGTGTCATTAAAAATTCCACTAACATATATTGATTTACTAACGGAAATTATTTGTGACGAACAACCATTCGCCCCATCAATTTTTTTAATGAATTGTAGATTACCGTCAAGATCATATAATGCAATAAAAGAATTGTTATTTTTATCAGTGACTGATTTCAAGCTGTCATTATCAATGAACAAATTGTCTTTAAAAGTCCCGGTAATTCCAACTTTATTTTTATATATTGATATGGAATTAGGTGAAAAGCCTTTTGTGCTATTGGCCAATTTTGTCAGGATGGGAATGCCTGACGAATTAAGTTTCACATAGATAAAATGGGAAGAACCCATAGGTGTCAATGTATCATTGCCAATGTAAAACGGATTATAAAACCATGTCGAAATATATGCATTGTCTAATGAATCGGTTGCAACCTTAGGCCAAAAATTTGTAACAGGAAAATTGACACTTGATGGCTTTTCCCAAATAAGTGTGTTGTTGGAAGAATACTTTTGAATAGTGTCAGAAAAAATTAAAATATTATTTGAATGGTCAGCTATAATTTGGTTGAAGACATCATCGGATTTTCTTACCCATTGGAAATATCCGTCAGAATTATATTTAGCTATGACGTCTACAAATACTCCATTAGTCGGAATAATTGTATCACCAAAAATGCCATTGCCGCCCCATTGGAGATCACCTGAAATAAAGATATTATTTTCTTGGTCAACAGCGGATGTGAATACATGAAGACAACCGGTATCATTATAACCAGGAACTTCATACCAGATTAAATCCCCGTTTTTTGAAAGTTTTGTAAGTACCGCATCGTGTCCTTGTGCGATTATCGAATCTCCATAGTAAATTGTTGAATAGTTAAATGAATTCACGATTACCACATCGTTATTTTGATCCCGTTCAAGGGCCACAGAACTATTATTGATTGGACCCCCAAGCTGACAATACCATAATAAACTGCCGGTACTGTCAAACTTTGCAATAACAACTTCACCATTCTGAAAGTAAAGCGTATTATTTTCAAAAATAGTTGTATCATATAATTCTCCAGCAATGTAAACGTTGTCTTCATCATCCGAACATTGAGATTTTATTTCAAACGGAATTTTTTTTACCCATCTGAACGTCGGTGTCTGCCCTGACGAACAAAATGATGCAAGAATAAAAAATATAACGAATAGTCTTTTCATATTTAATAGCGCTTACGAAACTGTATTGCTTGCAATGGCTTATTGTCAGGCGCACACAGACGAGTCTGCCGAAATAATATTTTTATTTGCACCGCTTATCACGCTGAGGAGGTTTGTCATCCTGAGTTTAGCGAAGGGGGCAAACCGTCTAAGCGCCTTCTCCCGATAGCTATCGGGAACGAGCCATTGAAGCAAAATAATATTATTGGGCACAGTTAATTTTTCTTAGATATATCATATAATTTTTCAATGTAACTATCATAAGGATTATAAAACTCAGTACATAAAATAAAAATTAAGTTCTCTTTAATGTGTCGAGATGCTAACATTCCCCATTGAATATTTTCATTACATATAAAGTCTAAGTCAATTTTGGAATTTTTGTCATAAGTCATTTTTTCCGCTGTCGGTCCACCATGAATAAAACTAGATAATTCATTATATCTATCTAAAAATTCTAACATAGCAGTGTGACTTAAGAAATATGGGTCATTTTCTGGAGTTTGATTTTTTAAATAAATTCCAATTTTTCTTATATCAAATTGGTTTGACGTTTTATTAATTTTTTCTAATTCAATTTGATCCAAATCCTTAAAATCTGGATATTTTTTTTTAAGTCTTTCAAGATTTATTTTCTCTTTATTATTCATTTTGATATTTTCAATTGATAAATAATAGTTTTTTTGTTTAAACCATTCCGCAATGAAATAATCTTTATAATAATCTTCACCGCATTTATCATTCTTGTCAAATCTTAATTTTGTCCATATATAATGCCCAGTCAGATAATGTTCAAATAAAGTTCTTGTCAGTATTTGCGATATATAATAATTACTTACAGAAAGTTGGAGATACTCTAAAATGCCATCTATTTTTTTAGAGCATCTATATAACGCTTGATTAGAGAAATGAAATTTTGATCTTTCAATGTCAAATTCAACTCTAGCAACGACACTACTAAAATATTTTGTGGCTCTTTTGTATCCTATTTCAATATCTTCCATATTTTATTAATTGTGCCCAACTAGCTTATACCCCTAGTTCGTTATTACTATTACTGTTCTTTTAATCAGAATCAACCTCATCAAATGTTTATTTTATTTTTCTAATGTTAATTCCTTAACAAATCTAAATGAATTTTCAGCAATAAGCAAATACCTGCTGAAATATCATTTATGCTCCCTTTTAAACCAATAATATGCATGTATAACTTCAAATTAACTGCTGTATATGCGAATATTTTCAGCATACACTAGTGTTATGGTCAGTATCAAATGACGCAATTGCCACACTGAGAAATGTCAGCCTGAGAATTGTCACACTGAGGAATAATTTTTTACAAAAAAAAGTAATATAGAATGACATTAAATCAGGTGGGGAATTTGTTTTTATTAGGAAATTATAATCGAAGTTTTAGGTGCGTTGGCCCGGCAAAACGGCGGGGTCAGGGTAAGCGTGAATGAAATATTGCGTTGAATTCTTGCAATGAAGTTCACTCGCATTGCATAGAATTCAGCAATAATTCAGAGTGCGCTGAAGCATCCCTGCCCGTCCGGTCAGGCGGGGTTTTGCCTTGATTTTTTGGTTACTTTTTCATCTAAGGAAAAAGTAACATAAAGAAAAAACTTTTTTTTAGTTTATTGTAAACATTAAAATTATGCAAAAAACGTCAATGGTAGTTTATCGAAATGTTGATCGAAGGCAAATCGAAATGTGTCCAGATAAAATAGTGCTTGTCATACTCCGACCCGCCTTTTCGTCGGGCAGGCAGGCTCAGCATGACATATAATTTATACTTAACTTAACACTGGTATCTCTGCATCTTAAAACAAAAACCCCCGCATTGCTGCAGGGGCTCGGAATTAAGGAGGAAACGTTTTCTAAGATGCCGGCGCGCCAGCAGATGAAGGCCCTTCTTTTTTTGAATGATGCAAACCCCGTTCAATTATAATTCGCGCATCAAAATACTGTTTGTAAAAATCCGGATTCGATACTTTGAATTTCTCAATAAGTTTATCCATTTTGTTTTTCAAAATGTCGTCGCAATTTGCGAAAAGCCCCACCAAATCGTTGGTTGCGCTTTTGCGGCTTGTAATTGCAATGCGTGGCGAAGCAATTGATTTTTCAAAACCGGATATCAGTGCCTGGAACTCGGAAATATCGCTTGCTTTCAATCCATAATCTGCAAGTGTTGCCTGCAACGATGCGGCCTGGTTAAATATAAATCTGCAATGGTTAAGTGCACTGGAATCGGCCGCATTTTCAAGTTCTGATCTGCTAATGTTTACACCCGACTTCAATTCCTTGTTATCCGAATCGGATGCAAAAGCTAAAAGTGCACCCGCAATTTCAATGGCTTTGTCAACAAGCTTTAATTTAAGTTTTTTCTTGTTTTCTGAAACACCTGTTACATCTTTTTCCTGTGTTTCAATAGCAGTGTTAATTTTTGAAATCCCGCTTTCAAAACCGGCAAAGGCCTGAACAAAAGCAGCTATTAAACTCCATACCCCGCTGAAAGCGTGGCAAACCTGCTGCACCGCCAGGTACATTGCAAGTTTATTGTTTTGAATTAATTTCATTGGGAATCCCTTTCGATGTTTAGTGAATGAAGGTTTTGTTTTTTTTGCCTTCTTATACCGCCTAACCAAAATTGATGCCAAAATTCAGCTTCTTGCCAGAGACACAGTCTTTTGGGCATGCTCCACAGTTAAATGGACACTCCCCCATCCGCGGCATACTAGTGACCTTCCGCTTCATGCTGGAGACCTTCCGCATCGTACCAGAGACCTTCCGCTTCGTGCTGAAGACCTTCCGCTTCATGCTGGAGACCTTCCGCTTCGTACCAGAGACCTTCCGCTTCGTACTGGAGACCTTCCGCTTCATGCTGGAGACCTTCCGCTTCATGCTGGAGACCTTCCGCATCGTACTGGAGACCTTCCGCATCGTGCCAGAGACCTTCCGCATCGTACCAGAGACCTTCCGCTTCATGCTGGAGACCTTCCGCATCGTACCAGAGACCTTCCGCATCACAGTAGCGACCTTAAGCAGCGTAGTAGCGACCTTGCTCTTGAGGATGAGTTTACATTAAACTGTGGGAGCGTGAAGAATACTGTATACTTTTGCCCATAAAGGCTGGTTTTTTCCTCTCACAAAAAAAAATCCGGAAGTTAAACTTCCGGATTTTTTTATTTCAATCATTATTAATTTTTTGCTGAATTAATTACGATTTATAAATTGATTTTTTGTGCGTTACTTTATCCCGCCATACCAGGAACGTGGTCTCCTTGGTATAAAGTTCATCCCATGTGGGCGGATTCAGTTTTGACTGGTTCAGAAGCTTTACAACCATTTCTATTTTAACTTTATCTTTTTCAGTAAGGTTTACTTTAGAAAATTGAGGAATACTCAGGTTTTCCTTGAAAGAACTCATAACCAAATTATAGTATGCTTCATCTGCGGCGTTATCAAAATTACCAATGGTATCGTAAGTAATTAGATGAATATTAAATTTTACCCTTGCACTTTCATCCTCGGTTAATTTGCCGGATGATTGCGAGAAAACTACGCCATTGCTGGCTAGCAGCAGGAATAATGAAAAGAAAAAATATTTTTTCATGATTTTATTTTTTTAATATTATTTGAATACAATTGCTGTTAACATGCTGCCATATGCTATGGAATAACTGCCTGCTCCGGCTTTATCCTGTATGGTATAAGTAAAGGTGCCTAATCCCGGTGTATCTATCCATTGAATAAAGTCAGTATTATCAGCACTTGCAGTAGCTAAAATTGAGGTCTCAGCCAATTCAGTTGCTCCGCGCCAGATGCCAAGAGAAACAAATGATTGAGTAGCGTCCTTTGCATAGTCAAACTCCCCAAGTAAAAGAACATGGTCTGTTACCGCTGTGGTAGTTACACTAATTGTTTTTCTGACGGTTGTTGATCCGTAAGGTGTACTACTATTTGCATAAACTATAGCTGTTACTACTGAAGGTCCTGTAGGTCCTGTTGCTCCTACTGCTCCATTCGATCCATTTGTTCCGGCTGGGCCTGTTGCTCCTATTGCTCCAGCTGCTCCTGTAGGTCCTGTTGCTCCGGCTGCACCATTCGATCCTGCCGGGCCGGTTGCTCCTACTGCTCCGTTTGCACCTGCCGGGCCGGTTGCTCCTATTGCTCCGTTTGCGCCTGCCGGGCCAGTTGCTCCTACTGCTCCGTTTGCGCCTGCCGGGCCGGTTGCTCCTACTGCTCCGTTTGCGCCTGCCGGGCCGGTTGCTCCTGCTGCTCCGTTTGCGCCTGCCGGGCCGGTTGCTCCAACTGCTCCAACAGCTCCTGTTGGTCCTGTAGCGCCATCAATTCCCGACGGGCCTGTAACACCCTGTATTCCCTGAGCACCCGTATTTCCGGTCGGTCCCTGTATACCAGTGGCACCGTCAATTCCAGCTGCACCGGTTGGTCCCACAGGGCCTTGAATTCCTGTTGCGCCATTTGCACCTGCAGGACCTGTAGGTCCCTGTATACCATTTATACCTGCGGCACCGGTTGGTCCTTGTACTCCTGCTGCACCAGTTGGGCCTGTTCCTCCGGTTACACCCTGGATAGGCATCCATTGTGTTCCATCAAAATACCAGAATTGAGCAAGATCCGTATCATATACGAGCAGTCCTTTTTGTGACATACCAAGGGGAGTTATTCCCGTCCTCTGAGCTGTTGTCATCCTGGGAATCAACACACCTTTTGTGGTGGACGAAACATCCAGAATTGCCGATGCATCAGGAGCATTGCCTGTATTGTTAATTGAAACATTTTGGTTCTGCGAGTTGGCCGTAAAACCCGCCATTACACATAGAACTGACATTAATAATATTCTTCTGATTTTTCTCATATAAAATTTATTTGCTATTTATTCAGGAACAACTACAGTTATAATACCAGTCACAGTTTTTAAACTTTTATCAGCATCGGGAATCGCAACCGCGTAGTAATAAGTACCCGGAGAAACCTTTTTCCCGTCAACGGTTCCGTCCCATCCATCAGGCCCGTCATAAAGCTGTTCACCCCACCTGTTAAAGATCTTTAACGAATAACCTTTCATAAAAACATCATTCTTTCCGTCATTATCAGGCGTAAATGCATTTGGAATGCGCAATTCGAACTCGCTTAATGTCCAATATGTATAAAAATTATCCGATGTTATATTATCAACATTCACAGTCTGGTTCAGAACATTGCAGATACCTGTCATTTTCATGTCGGTCCACTCATTCGAAACATCATTGTAACGTATAGCTTTCAGGTTATCTTCAACAAGTTTAGGATTATCAGTCTGGTCAACATCAGCGGTGCTATACTTAAAATTGATAGAAATATCAGGTTTGGTTGTATAAACAGGTTCAATTTTCCAATACCTGTCCGATAAATCCTTCGGCTGAAAAGTATCCAGGGAAGTAATCCCTGAAGGGTAAGGTTGATTCGATGCATCAGTCGGGAATGTTGCAAATATAACCGAACCAGTTGCCGGACTTGGAGTGGTGTTCATTTTCAGAATAAGATTATGATCATTATTGCCAATTCCTGTGCCGAATGGAACCGCATATGTTCCTGTATTGCTGCCAATGTTCCATTGAATCTCACCTAAACCGTCAGCAGGCAATGATTCACTTTTTATGCATCCGCTGGTATAACTAATTGCACCGGGATCAGGATTGTCGAGTAACAACTTATTTTTATTAAGGTCTATTATCCCGTCAATTGTCAGAATGCCCTTTACTTCACAATTATTTAAATCAAGTGTTTTCAGCGAATTCTTCACATCTATATTTTCAAAGAATACTGGAGTGGTGCCTGCTATCAGCTGGTTTGTTCCGGCCAATACTAAATCTCCATCCGGTGTAGATTCAATATTCGAAAACACATTGCCCGTTGAATTGTTTGTAAAATCACCATTCACAATCAGGTTGCCATCCAGGTTAATGCTGCCATTAACGCTGTCGCTTTGATTATTTGTAAAATCTACAACATTAATATAAGCGCCCGATTCAACATTTATCGTCATTCCATTATTCACAAAACCAGTTTGCGCACTTACGCAATTGATCAGGAGGAAAGAAAATGCAATCAGGGTATTTTTCAGTTTCATAAAAATCAATATATGTCAATTAATCGCCGCAAATTTAGATATTTATTGCTTATCTGCAACAAATCCGACTGTAATTTTTTTTTGTACATCGACTATTGATGGCAATCTGTAGCAATTGAAATTACTAAAATTGAGATAATCCATTACTGAATGTGAAACAAAAAAACCCACTTATAAAGTGGGTTCAGATGTATGCTAAATAAATATTATTCTTTTTTCCCTTCAAGCTTAATTATTCGCTGTTCAAGGTCTTTATTCTGTTTTACTATTTTATCAAGCAGTAAAGTCTGTTCTTTTATTGTATTCTGAAGCTGGGTATTATCTGTTTTTAGTGAATCAACCATCAGCTGCTGTTCTTTCATAGCTTCAATAATAACAGGTATTAATCCGTTATAACTTACTTCTTTTATTTTCATACTTTCATGCGGCCCTTTTGCATTTCTCGAGCAATTAGTGGTGTTTATTGTTTTTTCAGCAACAAGTTCAGGAAAAACTCTTTCAACTTCCTGAGCAATCACACCATACTGATGTCTTGGATTTAGGGTATAGCTCTTATATTTTTCAGTATTGAAATCATACTCATATCCGCTTATCTTCATCAGTTTATCAAGAGAACCGTTTAGTTTTACCACATTCTTTTTCAATAGTGAATCTGAGATATTAAAATAAGTTCCTGTACAATTCACATCACCGTCAAAAGAGCCAGCCCAGCCGGTATAAGTAATTTCCTGGCCATGAACACCAATTCCACCGGTATAATTGGAAAGACCCCTTACTGCAGCTCCTGCAGTCTGGTCACCATTATATTCTCCCTGTATACAATAAATGGCAGTTGCTCCGGTTCCGCTGGCTGTACCGTAAACAGCACCGGCATTAGCTGAAATACTTGTGTAACCATTCAATGCCCATGGGAACGAGGCATTTGCAACTGTGGATGTCATATCTCCTACCATTGCAGTACCCGTAGCACCCCAGGTCCATTCACCTAAATTGGACATACGTCCTCTGATTACATTACCAGTGCGGAAATCTACTGAAACATTATCTGTGCTTCCTATAAAATTTGTTCCTGCAACTGTTCCCGAATTTCCTGATGTTAGCCATGCAGCAGTTGGTGAAGTAATTGGCCCGCCAGAACCAGCCGTTCCATTCACTGTAACTGTTCCGGTTGCATTATAAGCCACACTTGCTAAAGTCCATGTTGGACCAGTTGGGCCAGTGGCACCTGCTGCACCAGCTGCACCATTAGCACCTGCAGGGCCGGTAGCACCTATGGCTCCATTTGCTCCTGCTGCTCCGGTTGGACCTATTGAACCAGCTGCGCCCGCTGCTCCTGTCGGACCTGTTGCTCCTGCAGCACCTGCTGCTCCATTAGCACCTGCGGGACCGGTTGGGCCAACGGCTCCTGCTGCTCCTGTCGGACCAGGGTCACCCGTGGGACCGGTAGGTCCCATACCTATACCTGTTGGACCAGTAGCTCCAGTATCACCCGTTGGGCCTGTTGCTCCTGCAATGCCATTAGCACCTGCGGGACCGGTTGCCCCGGCAGCACCATTTAATCCATTTACTCCTGTAGGACCTGTAGGTCCTGTTGATCCGGCTGTACCAGCTGCTCCGTTTGCACCTGCAGGGCCCGTGGGGCCGGCAGCACCTATTGCTCCATTGGCACCTGCAGGACCGGTTGGTCCAACTGCACCGTTAGCTCCTGCTGGTCCTGTTGGACCGGCAATTCCGTTTGCACCGTTAGCTCCTGCTGGTCCTGTTGGGCCGGGAATTCCATTTGCTCCATTTGCTCCGGCAGGTCCTGTTGGGCCGGCAATTCCGTTTGAACCATTTGCTCCGGCAGGTCCTGTCGGACCGGCAATTCCATTTGCTCCAGCGGGTCCTGTAGGCCCTAAGGGTCCAATTGCTCTAACCCATTTTGTTCCGTCAAAATACCAGAACTGCATAAAATCAATGTCATATACAAGCAAGCCTCTTATTGCAAGTGAAAAACTGACAGTATCAATCGCTTTTCGCTGAGTGGTGGTCATGCGCGGTATCAGCAAACCCTTATCATTTGCTGATAATTCAAGGATTGATCTTGGTTCAGGGGTTGTTAAGCCAATCCCGACGTTATTCTGTGCACTAATTTCGGTAATGAAAAATACAAGCAGAAACAGTGTAAGGAATAAGTTTTTTTTCATATAAACTGGATTTAGTTTGAAATACAATGTGCAAAGATAATACTATATGTACTAAATGTCAATACAAATTACCGCAAGTCAATGGTAAATTATCAATATTACCAGACTAACCTTTAAAGAAATAATCACATGATTATGCCCGTTTCTCATTTGCTGCCTGTTCATAATGTTAATTCTTTCCTGAAAAAATTTGTTAATTTATACTGTTATTACTTGACTTTAGTTTCGCTTTTAACTAGTTTTGTGTAAAGTTTATCTAACAAATACGAAAATTAAAAGAACAGAATATTGATTAAATTTTACTTTTCTCATTAAAATGGCTTTAAAATCCCAAAAGGGCTATGTAAATTATTTTATGTTTTACATGGGCACAACATTGTTGTGTCTTATCTCCTTTATTACATTTTCTCAGAACGTTGTAAACAACGGCAACAATATTGTTGTTAACCCGGGAGCTTATTTTGTCATTACCGGCGACTATATAAACCGTAATTCAAATGGAAACGGGCAGGTTGATATTGATGGTACTATGCTTATTGACGGGAACTGGATAAATAATGCCTCAAATACTGTATTCACAAACATCGAAACTATACCTGATGGCAAGGTGGTGCTGCGGGGCGCATCCCCTCAGTTTATCGGAGGCACCAATAATACTATTTTTGAAAACCTGGTGCTGCTGCGATCAAGAAAGACACTGAAAGTTACCGATTGCCATGTAACAGGAATAATGACGCTTGATGCTATTCTTGACCTTAACAGCAATAAAATTATTCTTGATAATAATACCCCTTCAGCAATAAATTATCTCAGCAAGTACATTCTTAGTGAAACCACACCTGCCCAGGGATATGGAGAAGTGCAGTGGAATATTGGGAACAACAAAAATACCTATAGCATTCCCTTTGGATCAGGACTTTCAAACACGAATGATCTCAATCTGGTCCTTTCAACCACCACTGCAGGAAATCCTTCTACCGGCAGTTTGACTTTTGCCACCTACCCTTCCGATTGCAGCAATAATCCTTTACCAACTGGTGTAGTTTCTCTGGACCATGATCCGCTGAATGTTGCCGACAGATACTGGATAATACGGCCTGATTATAATATTAATAAGCCCACCGTTGATATCACGTTTAAATATCTTTTCGAAGACGTCGATATATGCAACCAGAATATTGTACAGGAAAATTTACAGGCAATGAGGTATAATACTTCCTCTCTAACCTGGGATGACATGACTCCGGGAGGCACTGCAAATAAAAATGCCCGAACAGTCACAATCACTGGCGTTAGCCCGAATGATTTATATGAACCATGGACATTGGTGGATTATGACCAACCACCCATCGACATTTACTTTCCGAATGCCTTTACTCCTGATGGTGATGGTTTGAATGATTACTTTGGTCCCGTTGGTTTAGACCTAGATAAATATACATTCACAATGTACATTTTTGACAGATGGGGTGAAATGATTTTTGAAGCAGACAATGCTAATCAAATGTGGAATGGCAGACCAACAGGCAGCGATAAAATTGCACAGATTGGAGTTTATACATGGTTAGCAATTTTAGTTGACCAGTTAGGTCAGGAAAAAAGATATATAGGTCGCGTGACCTTACTGAGATAATATATTAATTTATTACTGTTAAATTCATTGGTATGAGATACTCTGCAGATCCGGTAAAATGGAAAAGAAAGTTTAAAATACTTCTTACCTTATTATTCATAATGATCAGCAGAATGCTGACTGCTCAGAATAATGTTGGTATCAATCCCACCGGAGCATTACCTGATCCTTCCGCTGCACTGGATGTGGTTGCTTCGGATAAAGGAGTATTAATTCCGCGATTATCAGCCAATCAAAGAATTGCAATTATTAATCCAGCAAATGGATTAATTGTGTATGATACTGATTCAATGTGTTTCTTTTTTTATAGAACACCTTACAACCAATGGTTTTCATTATGCAATGCTTCTGGAATTGGATCAATTGGTGCTACCGGAGCAACAGGAGTTCAGGGGCCTACTGGATTTACTGGACCGGCAGGATCTATTGGACCTACTGGTCCAACGGGACCAACTGGTTCCGGAATGGGGCCTACTGGTCCTACAGGAAATAATGGCCTTACTGGTGCAACAGGACCTACCGGATTTAATGGATCAATTGGCGCAACCGGACCTGCAGGAATTAACGGAAGTATTGGTGCAACAGGCCCCACTGGGCCTTCAGGTGTTGATGGAGTGACTGGACCTACCGGTCCCATTGGTCCAACTGGAACAGGAATGGGACCATCAGGACCTACAGGCGCAACAGGTATTGCTGGTGCAACAGGACCTACAGGAAACGCCGGTGTTGCTGGCGCAACAGGACCCACCGGATTGAATGGTTTAATTGGACCTACAGGACCTGTTGGAAATACTGGTCTTAATGGTAATACTGGACCTACAGGTTCAAACGGAGCTATAGGATTCACTGGTCCAACAGGGCCTGCTGGAATCAATGGGAATACTGGTTTCGCTGGGCCTACGGGGCCTTCAGGTATTGATGGTGTTACGGGGCCTACCGGACCAATTGGGCCTACCGGAACAGGAATGGGACCTACTGGACCTACTGGTGCGACCGGTATTGCTGGTGCAACAGGACCTAACGGAACCAATGGAAATACCGGTTTAACTGGTCCTACCGGGCCTTCAGGCATTGATGGCGCTACAGGTCCAACTGGACCAATAGGACCTACAGGTTCTGGAATGGGACCATCAGGGCCTACAGGTGCCACTGGCATTGCTGGTAATACCGGACCGACTGGTAATACTGGCCTAACTGGCGCTATCGGACCTACTGGCTTAAATGGATTAATCGGACCTACTGGCGCTACTGGGCCAATTGGTAATACCGGTCTTACTGGTGGTAATGGACCTACAGGTGCAAATGGAGTTACAGGACTAACTGGTCCAACAGGACCTTCTGGAATCAATGGGAACCCAGGAACAACTGGGCCTACCGGGCCTTCAGGCATTGATGGTGCTACAGGTCCAACAGGACCCATAGGACCTACTGGTACTGGAATGGGGCCTACTGGACCTACTGGCGTAACAGGTATAACAGGCGCAACAGGACCTAATGGAAATACAGGTCTAACGGGTAGTAATGGACCGACCGGTGCAAATGGTGCTACTGGGGTTCAGGGACCTACAGGACCGACCGGATTAAATGGAAATACTGGATTAACTGGATCTACTGGTCCTACAGGAATAAACGGACTTACTGGTGCAACCGGGCCAACAGGTGTAAATGGTGCTACTGGTGTAAATGGTGCTACCGGACCAACTGGACCAAGCGGGTCAAATGGTTCTAATGGTTCTAATGGCTTAAATGGAACAAATGGGAATACCGGACCTACCGGACCTACTGGTGCTAGCGGTCCTGCAGGAACAATTGGATTAACCGGACCCACCGGACCTGCTGGAATAAATGGAATTACAGGTGCTACCGGGCCCCTTGGACCTACTGGAACTGGCATGGGACCCACTGGACCTACAGGAGATATTGGACCAACTGGAACTACTGGAAATGCTGGACCAACTGGACCAAATGGAAATACTGGGCCTGCTGGACCTACAGGCGCTATTGGTAATACAGGGTTAACTGGTGCCACTGGGCCGATTGGTAACACTGGCTTGACGGGTGCTACTGGTGCCGCTGGTAATACAGGATTAACTGGTGCCACCGGGCCAATTGGAAATACTGGATTAACTGGTGCTACCGGGCCGGCTGGAAATACAGGGTTAACTGGTGCCACCGGGCCGATTGGTAACACTGGCTTGACGGGTGCTACTGGTGCCGCTGGTAATACAGGATTAACTGGTGCCACCGGGCCGATTGGTAACACTGGCTTGACGGGTGCTACTGGTGCCGCTGGTAATACAGGATTAACTGGTGCCACCGGGCCAATTGGAAATACTGGATTAACAGGTGCTACCGGGCCAATGGGTAATACTGGGTTAACTGGTGCTACCGGACCGATTGGTAACACTGGCTTGACGGGTGCTACCGGTGCCGCTGGTAATACAGGATTAACCGGTGCTACCGGACCAATGGGAAATACTGGGTTAACTGGTGCCACCGGGCCGATTGGTAACACTGGCTTGACTGGTGCTACCGGTGCCATTGGTAATACAGGATTAACTGGTGCCACCGGGCCAATTGGAAATACTGGATTAACAGGTGCTACCGGGCCGGCTGGAAATACAGGGTTAACTGGTGCCACTGGGCCGATTGGTAACACTGGCTTGACGGGTGCTACTGGTGCCGCTGGTAATACTGGATTAACTGGTGCTACCGGGCCAATGGGTAATACTGGGTTAACTGGTGCTACCGGACCGATTGGTAACACTGGCTTGACTGGTGCTACTGGGCCGGCTGGAAATACTGGGTTAACTGGTGCCACCGGGCCAATTGGAAATACTGGATTAACAGGTGCTACCGGGCCGGCTGGAAATACAGGGTTAACTGGTGCCACTGGGCCGATTGGTAACACTGGCTTGACGGGTGCTACTGGTG